>JAABUU010000275.1_pt1 | contig 125338 bp, 124 predicted proteins | sample 5559301 | NCBI WGS metagenome assembly JAABUU01 (sample SAMN10711884, study PRJNA513360) | rock metagenome | isolation source: Antarctica rocks | place: Antarctica: Victoria Land, Richard Nunatak white | reverse complement strand
TCATTCTACTCGTCACTCTACATGCTCATCATTCTACTCATCACTCTACATGCTCATCACTCTACTTGTCACTCTACATGCTTATCACTCTACATGCTTATCATTCTACTCGCTCATCTACTCGCTCATCTACTAATCATTCTACATACTCATCATTCTACTCATCATTCTACATGCTCGTCATTCTACTCGTCACTCTACATGCTCATCATTCTACTCATCACTCTACATACTCATCATTCTACTCGCTTATCTACTCGCTTCATCTACTCGCTCATTTACTCGCTCATCTACTCGCTCATCTACTCGCTTCATTTACTCGCTCTATCAAATTTTCTATCAAACACTCTATCAAACACTCTATAAAATGCGTCGATTGAGCGCATAACATGAGTCAAACAGTGCTTCAAACAATGCTTTCTACTGAGCTTTTCACTGAGCTATTTACTGAGCTATCAACTGAGCTTTCTACTGAGCTTCTCATCGAGCTTTTTATCAAGCTTCTCATCGAGCTTTCAATCGAGCTTTCTAGTGAGCTTTCGACCAATCTTTCTATCAATCTTTCTATCAATCTTTCTACTGAGCTATCTACTGAGCTATCTACTGAGTTATCAATCGAGCTTTCTATTGATCTTTTTACTAGTGAGCTTTCTACTGAGCTTTCAATCAATCTTTCTATCGATCTTTCTACTAAGCTATCTACTGAGCTATTTATCGAGTCATCTACTGAGCTATCTACTGAGCTATCGATCGAGCTTTCTATTGATCTTTCGATCGAGCTTTCTATTGATCTTTCTATCGATCTTTCTACTGATCTTTCTACTGAGCTATCTACTGATCATTCTAGTGATCATTCTACTGATCATTTTACTGATCACTCTACTGATCATTCTACTGATCATTCTACTGATCATTCTACTGATCATTCTGCTGATCATTCTACTCATCATTCTACTCATCATTCTACTGATCATTCTACTCATCACTTTACTCATCACTTTACTCATCACTTTACTCATCATTCAAGAATCAAATTTTTTCTCTATTAAGCATCAAATATAACTCTATCAAACATTCTACATGACTCTTTATTAAACATTCTACATGACTTTCTACCTCATTAGTTTACTTATTAACTTTTTTATTGACTTTCTCATTAACTTTCTCAACGCATATATTAAACTGTGTAAATAGCTATTATTTAGTTAGTTAAATTAATCATTAATTAATCAATTATACAAACGCAATAATTATTCAATCATTAATTTAATATTTGATTGCTAATAAACAAAACGCGCAAATGTTGAAGAAGTTGACAAAAGAGATAAAATTGATATTAGCTGAGCACACAGCTAAGTCAGCTAAGTGACAGCTAATAGTCAGCTAATAACTGAGAGAGTCAGCTAATTTCAATCATTAGCTGACACATGAGATTTGTTGCAATCATGCACTTCGAGTTAGTTTAACATAGATCGTGTCAGACTATCATAGACTAGTATAAAGCTGATGTTGACACGCTAGCGATCTAGCGTGTCTTCGTGAGTAAAACTCATGACGTGTTGCATTTTCTTTCTTCTTCAGCTTTGAACTTCTAGTTAGAATACATTCATATGATTCGCTTTATGCAGACTCATAACATTAGTTTAAAACTCATTAATCTTACTATTGATGTGTAGATGATATAAAAACAAGCTACATCACTCAAACTTGAATCAGAATTGAAATCAGAAAATTGAACTCAAAAGACTCATTAGAAATCAAGAAATTTCTAGAACAAAACAGAAGAACATGAATGCATTGCTCTAGACTAACTCTTTACTGAGCTCGTCATCAGAACAGAAGAACAGAAGAACAGAAGAACAGAAGAACAGAAGAACAGAAGAACAGAAAAACAGAAAAACATGAATGTGTTGTTCTAGAACTGAAATCAGAAATTTCAGTTGAATCTCGATCAGCAATTTTCTATTCACACAATGACTAGAAGCACAGAATTAGAATCAGAATCAGTGAGCACGACTCACTATAAAACTCAAGATGCTGAAAGAAAATTACTTCTATCACAGAATTGAACAGCATCAGAAGAAGAAGACATGAATGCGTTGTCAAATATTAAAGAAGAGAACACGAACGTGTTGCTCTTTGATCATGAAATGATCAAGATCAGCATCAGCACTGAACTGAATGCTTGAATAAGCACTCATGAAGCAGACAATCTCGTTACCTTTATCAAGTACATGTATCAACAGCATGACATTGAAATCAAGATTCACAATGACATGATTCAGATGTTGAATGACATCAACAAGATCAACATTGAATTGAATGCTGTTCAAACGCATTTATAGAAAGAAATGAAGAAAAAGAATGTGATTATACATCATCTAGAAGTGACATCAAGTCGACTAAGCACTTCAATTTTGAAAGATCAATTCTTGAAGTTGATCAAGCTATCTGACTCACTTCTATTTAAAGATTCAAGACAGAATGTGAATAATTGATTGTTTTGAATGCGAAACAAGCTGAAGATGAACAAGAATCATTTTTCTATCGAAGAAATGAAGATTGCATATGTGAAAAGTCGAGTCAGTGAAACGATGATCAAACACATAGCACTCAGAATAAGAAACATGATCACGAACTCATTTCTTGAAGCAGAAAAGATACTGTCGATCATAAATAAGATGTACAATGATCTCAATCAACATCATATGACTCAACGACAGTTCTTGAAGCTGTATTAAAACAAGATCTTCTTTCATGAATTTTGAATGAAATTTCAGAGACTTAGTGCAAAACTAGAATACAATAACGAAACTTTACTACATGATTTTCAGCATAAGATTAACTCAGATCTTCAGTGAGTCATGATCAATGAACAAACTATGAATTTGAATGAATTCATCAACATCTGCATGCAAGTCAACGTTCAATTGACGAAATTGAATGCTCAATCAGCTCTCAAGACATCAACGACTCAAGTCGCTTGCTTTATTGCTAGCATCTCAACAATGATCACTACTGCGATCTCAGCTTCAATCTCTGCATGAAAAAAACTCAGAATATCAAACGTTGATTTTGCTAGAAAGAAGTTGTTTAAAAAAGAACTTTGCTTCAAATGCAAGAAGTCAAAACATAGAGCATGCAACTGTCTTAAGTCAGCTCAGATGCACGAAATTGCAGCGAATTTGAAAAACGACTTGTTTTCATCAAAGTAATGACTGAGAACAATATACTCATATTCTGCTTCATCAGCATGTCTGATGATTCATTTAATTTCAAGTCGTTCATTGTTGACATCATCTTGAATAATCTAGAAAAGATATTCAGATTCTTTGCTCTGATAAATACTGAAGTCATTGACATGACTTTCATTGATGAATCTTTGATGTCAGAGCTATGTGAACGCTTTGATATTCAGTCAATATCGCTGTCAAAATCAAAGTTGATTTAATCATATGATGAAATCTCTGATTGAAAGTTGATTACATACGCTCTGTATACATCAATCATGATACAAGAACACAAGAATGAAATGATGTTTCTATTAATAACTCATCTAGATCAACACAAGATAATCATTGAAAATTTCTGATTGAAAAGAAATCAAATGTTAATAAATTCTGCAAATGATCAATTAATATCATCATTGAAGATTCAAACATTGAAATCTGTCATTTCAAAAGCAAGCAGTCAATCAGCATTTCACAAATTTGAATTAAACAAGATTTGCAAAATGAAACAAAAGAAATTGAACTTAATTGTTATATCAACAATCATCTTGAAGAGATTCATGAATCAGAAATCAATGAATAGATTCATTGAATCTGCTCTCATAGCAAAGCAAAGCATTCAAGTTGATCTCAATCAACTTTGCTCATTTCAGTCAACTGAGACAAATAAACTCGTCAATATTGTCATGATCAAAGTTGTCATGATTCTAGCCTTGTCAGACTCAGTCTTCTAGTCTTGTCAAATTTATTCTCGCTTCGTCATCTTGACTAGTTTCTATTGAGTCTAGCGTTGACTGAGAAGCACATATATGTAGTCAGCTTCTTTTCTGTAGCTATCTTTCTTTCTTAGCATTTATCTTCTAGTTAAATGACACTCATATTGACTCGCTCTATGCTGACTTCTAACATTAGATAAATGCTCATCATCTACTACTTTGCTATCAATGAATAGATGATACAAAACAATCTATTCAGTAAGGAAAATTTGCAAGAAATTCTTCAAATTTGCACCATCATTTTAGATTGCAAGAAATTCTTCGATTCTACACTCATTTTCACAATTCTATTCGTAAGAGATTCTTTGAATAAAGCATTCAATTATTATCTGAAATTCATAAAAGATTCTTTGAATTTTCACTCATCAAAAAACATCAATTCAAAACATCAATTTCTCATTTACTCTTAGCTCAACAACTTCTATCTTCTCTCATCATGATACACAATGTTAAGTCAGTTGAGTCTTGAACAACTCGTCTGCTTAGAAGCACTGTCAGTAGAAGAGTTTCACTTCTACTCATTGATGCTTCAGTCAAAGCTGAGAAAGCTGTCATTGCATGAAACATAAACATTGAAGAACAACTGTTTCATTGAGTCAGCAATCAACTCAATGAAGTCATCAATATGCTGAACGAGCTTCGAAGTCAGCGAGACTTGACTTTACAACTCAATGAACACTGACTTCTTGTACAAGACGATCACAAAAAGAGAGTGAAATAACTAGAAGTTGCTTTTGATAAAAATGATGAGCTAGAGAAAAAGATCAGTCAGTTACAAGGCGAGCGATTGAACTTCAGAGTGAAACAACGTCAAGTCGATCAATCTATGTTTCGTCAAGATACTCAGTCAGCTGAACAACGAGTCAATCAGAAAGAAGCTCACTTTCAACGAGAATCTTCTACTCTATCTGATAACAAAAATGATCATCACAAGTTCATCAAGCTTTTGAATTCACTCATCTTCATCGAAACAGATGACTCTATCTGAGAGACATGAAACATCAAAATAGCTGACAAGCTCGATGTCAACGCGAATCATTACTCTACTGAAAAGATTCGTATTGTCTATGTGATTTTCAGACTAGAAGACGATGCTGATCAGCAAATCTATGCAAAGCGTCGTGTTGATGCTTTCTCACTCTATCAGTCACTATCAGAGCTACTGAAACATCTGAAAGAAATTTATGAAGATCAGAATCTGATTCGAAAGTGTCGTTGCAAATACGTCGCTCTGAAGCAGCTCAACAAGCTCTTCAGCTCTTTCTATTCAGAATTCACTAGAATATTCAGCTTTCTGAACTACGACGATATCACTCTGATGAACGACATTCAGAATAAAATCAACAATCGTCTTCAGAACGCGTTGTCAGTTTGCCTCATAGAGTTTAGCTCGCTTGATAAGCTCAAGATCTTTCTTCAAGATGTGAATAACAAACAACGAGTCAATTATCAGCTACGTGACGAGCAACGAACAGTCAAATCGATAGCAGCTTCGAAAAAACGTTTCGTTTCTTCGTCGACATCAGCATCAGCTTCAACTACTAGCTATGTTCGACTCGCTACTTTTTTCACCCTCGAATCTGAACGATCAAGAATGTCAATCATCTGCTTCAACTGCAAAGTATCGAATCATCTTTCAAAGAACTGCTCTCAGCTGAAGACTAGTACTCTGACATCTCGTGCATTCATTTCTCGTCTCAATGAGATCATCATGTCGAAAGAAGAGAAGAAATTATTTACAGAGAAATCGAAGAATGAGACAAAAAACTAGTGACTTTCATCAAAGACGCGATGAAAGATGTGTTAATTTCTTCAACAACGAGCAGCTCAAATGATCTCTTTGCTTCGAAATCTTTGACTACTGAATGTGTACTATCTAGCAATGAAATTAGTTACTCATTAAAGTCATTGATTGACACTGAAGCAGCTGACTATTCGTTCATTGATGAATTAATCGCGCAGAATGTTTGTGATCATTTGCAAATTGAATCATTATCTTTAATCAAGCTCAAGTCAATAAGAGAATTCGATGATCATTATGCAAAAAAGCTTATTACTCATGCAATTTATTTGAATCTGACTGTTTAAGATCATATGAAACGTTTCGCTTCTATGCTGATTACTCGATTGAGTCAACATCAGATGATTCTTGAAAAAACATGAATGAACAAGATCGAGATGATTATTGATATGAGAGATGATCGTCTTCAATTTTCTAGTTTTGAAACTCATATCAAAGCTTCTATCAAAGCTCATTTGATCTCTCTTTCTATCATCAAGAAAATCGTGATAGAACAGAAGAGTTCAACTTCTACTCAAATACTAAAGAGATTTATTTCTTCTGTTGTCATTCGACTCAGCGAGAAGTCATCTTCATTCAGTAAAATCGTGAAATCATTTAATTCAGTCAACTTCGCTTCGTCTTTTGATTCAATGAACATAGCAATGATAGAGGCTGCAGCATATAAATCACTAGTCAAATGATCGAATGTGACTACTTTCGCGATCATCATCACGAAAATCGATCGACTTCTAAAAACAGCTAGAAATAAATCAGAAGACGTAAATCTACAAGAGCTTTCACACGAAAAGATCTTGAAAGAAGTCAAAGCTAAGCTTTCTTCGAAATATTATGACTATCTAGACGTGTTTAATCGAGCGATGACTGATCAACTATCTTCTCATCGTTTCTACGATCATAAAATAAAGTTGATCGACGAGAAAACATCTTCTTGAAGTCGTCTCTATCATATGTCTGACTACAAGCTTCAAAAGATGAAGAATTATCTGATTGAGCATCTGAATAAACACTTTATATTTTTCAGCTCAATCTCATACGCTTCGCTCATACTATTCATCGAAAAGAAAGACGATAGTCTGCGTTTCTGCGTCTATTATAGAAAGCTCAATGCTTTGATCAAACGAAATCGCTACTCTCTACTCTTAATAGACGAAACTCTCGCTCGTATTCAAGATAGCAAGTATGACTCGATTGAATATAATAGTCGTCTTCAACAAACTACGCATGCATTCAAGAAGCGAAGATTTGACTATCTTTATTACCTCTTTTGACTTCTACAAATATTACGTGATGTCTTTTGAATTAATCAACGGTTCAACTTTCTATCAACATTATATGAACGACGTGCTGTTTGATTATCTACATCAGTTTTGTCAGATCTATCTAGATGACATTATCATCTACAGCAAAACACTGAAGAAACATAAGAGACACGTACGACTAGTTCTACATAGACTATCAGAGATTGATCTACAGATGAATATAAACAAATGCAAGTTTCACGTTCAAGAGATCAGCTTTTTAGAACTATTGCTATTCATCGAAGAACTAAAGATGAATCTCAGAAAAGTACAAGCAGTAGTTGAATGATCTACTTCTACAAATCTCACTCAGATGCAGTTCTTTGTCGACTTCTGCAATTTCTATCAATGTTTTATAAAAAACTTTTCGAAGATTGTTCATTTTCTGATTCAACTAACTCAAAAAGAGATGATATTTGAATGAAATCAAGCTTGTCAAACGATCTTTGATTATATGAAGAAATGAATGACTGAAGTCTTTATTCTTCGTCATTTTGATCAGAATAAAAAGACTATTCTTGAAACAAACTCATTCAACTACGTCAACAATGACATACTTTCTCAGTATGATGACGAAGAAACATTGCATTCAATGATTTACTACAGCAAGAATCTGAGTCTCATTGAGTGCAATGACGAGATCTATGACAAGAAACTACTAGCAATCATTCTTGTCTTCAAGCATTGACGATCTAAGCTGAAATTGACTGAGCTACTCATCAAGATGTTCACTGATCATCAAGCTTTAACGTCATTAATGAAAGATAAAGAGCTAAGTAAATGTCAAATGCGCTGAGTACAAAAGCTCGTCGACTTCAACTTCAAAATCATGTATCGTTCAGGCAAATAAAACATCAAAGTCGATGTATTGACTCGTTGAGTCAATTCAGTTTCTAGAAGTTCAGAAGATGAGCGCGTTCGCTATCAATGAATCACTATTCTGACTTTGAATCAAATGAAAATTGCTGATCTAGAGAAGAACATCAGTAAATCAATCTATAAACAGGTTCTTGAGATTAATGAAATTGACGAGAATTGTACATTACTTCGCGAAGCAATAGTAAGAGACGAGACACAATATAAAGATATCAAATTAAGAAATTGTCGAGTTCAGAACGAAATACTATATCAAAGTGATCTTCTATAAGTTCTCTTCAATGAGTATCTTCAAATGAAGTTAATTTGAAAAGTTCATGATCAATCTTCTATTGATCATTTCGAAATTCTCAGAACGATGAAGATCATAAGAAGATACTACTATTGATCTTCAATGCAAAAGACAATAAATCGATATATTTGAAATTGCTACATTTGTCAGCAATCAAAGACTTCTCGAGATAAATTCAATGAACTACTACATTCTCTACTCATACTTGAACAGTAATGAAAGAACATAGTCATGAATTTCGTCATCGACTTATCTCTTTCAAAAGGCAAAAACTTCATACTAACAGTGATATGTAAACTGACAAAGAAACGACATTATATTTCTTGCTTCACTGATGATGAGAAGATCACAGCAGAAAAAACAGCTGAGCTAATGCTTCAGTGAATATATCGAATACACTATTTACTCGATTTCATTGTTTCAAATCAAGACTCTCAATTTACCTTCATTCTATGAAAGTCGCTTTGCAAAAGACTAGACATTAATCTTCAACTCTTCACAGTCTATCATTCTCAGATCGATGATCAAAGTGAACGAGTCAATCAAAACGTCGAAAGATATCTTCAATTCTTCTGTTCATACATGCAGAATGACTGAGCTAAGCTACTACTTATGATCGAGTTCATCAACAATAATGCTCTGTTCTCAGTCATCTTCTCGATCTCTTTCTTTCTAAACAAAGACTTTCATTCTTGTATGAGCTTTGAACTTGATGTCATTGAATATGAAAGTTTTCGTGAACGCTTGCAGACAACTAAAGTCGAGAATATATCTGAACATATAAACAAAACACTGAAGTTTGCTCACGAGTCACTAGTCAAAACATGAAAACAAATGATGAAACAAGTCAATAAGCATAGAAAAGAAGTTGATTATAAGATCGAATCAAAGATGTTTCTGAATGAAAGAAACATTGTTACAGCGAGATCTTTCAAAAAGTTAGATGACAAAATGCTCAATTCTTTCATCAATCTAAATCTCGTCGACTCGTCATATAAGCTGAAATTATCAGAGTCTATGCATGTTCATGATGTATTTTATTCTGATCTGCTTCGCTCTGTCGTCGACGACTTCTTGCCTGATCAAAAAAATGAACTCTCAGATTCAATAGTGATAAACGACGAAGACGAGTGAGAAATCAATGATATATTGAATTTTCGTCGATATCGAAGACGACTTCAGTATAGAGTCAAATGAAATGACTATGACAATGATCTCAATTGATACAACGTCGATGACGACGAATTTATGAACGCTCAGAAGATCGTTGATGATTTTCATATTTGATACTCGAACAAATCGCGCTAATCTCAATCAATCATGATTGAGCAATCAATCGAGTCGAGCAGAAAATACATTCATGCAAACATGAATCGTCGAAGAAGAAGAGTAATGTCACGATTCTAGTCTTGTCAGACTCAGTCTTCTAGTCTTGTCAGATTTATTCTCGCTTCGTCATCTTGACTAGTCTCTATTAAGCCTAGCGTCGACTGAGAAACACATATATGTAGTCAGCTTCTTTTCTGTAGCTATCTTTCTTTCTTAGCATTTATCTTCTAGTTAAATGACACTCATATTGACTCGCTCTATGCTGATTTCTAACAAAAGTCGTTGTGTATCATACTTTAGTCAAGAATAAGAAGATCAAGATTTTCTTTTTGATCATTAGTGAAATCAACAAAGCGCTTAGCTCAGTCAAAGATTTCGCGAAACTGAATGAAATGATCTTTGTCATGTCATTAAATGAACTGAAGAAGAAGCTTTTGATAGTTTATCACGACTTTCTGAATGTTTTTGATAGAGAAAAAACAACGCAGTTGCTCTTGCATCAATCATATGATCATAAGATTGAATTAGAAGATGAGAATCAATCTTCTAAAAGTTGATTGTATTTCATGTTGAGTCATAAGTTGCAGAAGATTAAGAAGTATTTAGAAGATAAATTGAAGAAGAAGTTCATTACTCTCAGCAAAGCTCTCTTCGCTTCGTCAATACTATTTGTCAAAAAGAAAGATGATAGTTTTCGCTTTTGCGTGAATTATTAAAAACTGAATGCTCTGATCAAAAGAGATCATTATTCAATACTCTTGATAAATGAAGTACTAGCTTGAATTCAAGACAGTAAGTATCTGACTTGACTTAACATTATCATCACGTTTAATAAACTGCACATGAGTTCAAAAAGCGAGAATTTGACTACTTTTGTTACTTCTTTGATGTTTATAAGTATAAAGTAATGCTTTTTAAATTGATCAATAAACTTGCGTCTTTTCAGCATTATATCAATGATGTATTGTTTGACTGTCTGCACAAGTTCTGTCAGACATACTTGAATGATATTCTCATTTATAGTAAGATCTTGAAAGAACATAGAACTCATGTGAAAGAAGTGCTAAATAAGCTTCATGAAGTCGACTTGTAGATAAACATTGACAAGTGCGAATTTGAGATTCAGAAAATCTCGTTTCTTGAACTACTGATATTCATCAATGATCTGCGAATGAATTCTTGAAAAGTAGATGTGATTCGAAGCTGAAAAGTGCTTCAATCGTTAACTCATGTGCAGATCTTCATTGACTTTTGCAACTTCTATCGACAATTCATAAAGAACTTCTCAAAGATCATTCAACTCATGATAAAGCTGATTCAAAAAAATCATTTCTTTGAATGAACAAAGATCTGTCAAATGATCTTTGAAGAACTAAAGCAACAGATGATGACAGCTTTCATTCTGAAGCATTTCAACTCAATCAAAGAAGCTATTCTGAAAACGAACTTCTTGAACTACGTGAACGACGAAGTATTGTCTCAGTATGACGATGAAGACATTCTACATTCAGTGATCTTTTACAGCAAGAACATGATTTTCGCAGAATGCAACTACGAGATCTATGACAAGAAACTGCTGATCATTATTCGCTGCTTGAAGCATTGATGCTCTGAATTGAAATGTACAGATATTCTGATCAAGATCTTTATCGATCATCTGAATTTAAAGTACTTCATGATGATCAAAGAATTGATCAGACAACAGACTAAATGAGCTGAGAAGTTATCTGAATATAACTTCAAGATCATATATCAGTCGAGAAAACAGAATCTGAAAGTCGACGTGCTGATCAAAATGTCAGACGTCAAGTCAGTTGAAGCAAGTAATGATTAAAAGCTATATCAGCATCAGATGTTATTATCAAAAGACAAATTTAAACTGCAGTCAATAAAAGCTGATCAAGAAGATGATCAGAAAGCTGATCAAGATTTGACTCAGATCTTGCTCAGATTTGACTCAGAATCTGACTCAGATTCAAAACATGAATTGAACGTTAATGAAAATTCGATCGAAGAGATGATTTCTATTCAGAATCAAATTATAGTTGAAAATCAAATGAATCAACTGTGCTTTGATATTTGAATAGTCATGAAACAGAACAGAAGAACTTATCAAGATATTGATCTAGACAATTGCAAAGTACTTGATGAAGTACTCTGAAAAGATGATAGACTATGAGTTTCTCAGTCAATGATCATTCAATTGATAAGAAAAGCACATGATCTTTTGATCAATGATCACTCTGACATGAATCAAACGTTGAACTTGCTGAGATGATCATATTGCTGATCAAAGATGAGAACGATGATCAAGCATTACATTTGAAACTGTTACGTTTATCGTAAATCAAAAGCATTGAGAGATTGAATCAATGAACTGCTGAAGTCATTGCTTATATCAGAGCAGCGATGACAGAACATATCATTAGACTTCATTATTGATTTATCAGAAAGTGATGAAAACAACGCGATTCTGACAGTCATAGATCAATTGTCTAAGAAACGACATTATATATCATGTTGATCAGATGACGAAGAAATCTTCGCAGAACAAACAGTCAAGCTACTGTTGATATGAATCTTCAGAACTCATGAACTACTCAGATCAATAGTGTTTAATCATGATTCACAATTCATATCAATTGTCTGAAAGTCTCTATGTCTGAGACTCGATATCAAGATAAAACTATTCACAGACTATCATTTGCAGATCAATGATCAAACAGAAAGAGTGAATCAGAATGTGAAATGATATCTACGAAGCTACTGCTCATATATGCAAGATGATTGATTCGTCTGATTATTCATGATTGAATTTGTTGATAACAATGCTATTTTGTCATCAATTGAACAGTTGACATTCTTTCTTAATAAGAGCTTTCACTCTTATATGAGCTTCAATTCGAACTCAATTGAATATGAGATCATTTGAGCTAAAATCGAAGCAGACAAAGCAAAGAATATATTTGAACACATGAAATGATCACTAGCATTGATCAAACAAGTCTTGACAAAAGTCAGAATCATAATGAAGAAACAGATTAACAAGCATAGAAAGAAAATGATCTACAAGATAAATGACATGATGTTTCTGAATTTTAGAAACATAATGATCTTACGATCATCAAAGAAGCTAAACGATAAGATGCTAGAATTCTTCAAGATTCTGATTAAGATTGAACATGCATATCAACTGAAACTATCATTGACTATGAAGATATATTCGAAGTTTGCATCAAATCTGCTGCAACTAGATTCAAAGAATTCTCTGAATGAACAACAAAATGAATCGTCTGACTCTATAGTGATCAACGATGAAGATGAATGAAAGATGAAGAACATACTGAACTTCAGACACTACGAACGAGATAAATGACTACAATATCATGTCAATTGAAAAGAATACAACGTTGATTTTCATTGATACAACGTCGATGAAAGTGAATTCAAAGAATGCTCAAAGATTGTAAATAACTTTCATGAATGATATTTGAACAAGTCAAGATAGAAATTGACTTAAGAAAGATCAATTGAACTGCAGCAATGAAAACATTGCTAGATGAAGAAGAAAAGTAATGTTGCAATTGTGCACTTCGAGTTAGTCTAACATAAATCGTGTCAGACTATCATAGACTAGTATAAAGCTGATGTTGACACGCTAGTGACCTAGCGTGTCTTCGTGAGTAAAACTCACGACGTGTTGCATCTTCTTTCTTCTTCAGCTTTGAACTTCTAGTTAGAATACACTCATATGATTCGCTTTATGCAGACTCATAACAAGATTAACAGCTAACTCAGAAAAAGTCAACAAAAATCAGCTAATATCAACTTTTTCGCCTTATGATTTTGTCAATGAATGTTTAATGCATCTTTTTTTCTTTAATAATCAATGTTATTATACACATCTTCATCATTCTTCTTAACATTCACATCACTTTTAATATTATGTTCTTTCATGTCAGCATTTGCAACATAAGTACTTTCATACTTTCAAGTAAAATGTTTGAAATATTTAATCAATATATTTGCATCACTATCAGTAAACTGATCACATTGAGTTAAGTACTTAAGTTCAAATCAAGTTGAATTTTTTTGAAAAAAGTATTAAGTTGAGTTGAGAAGCTTAATTTAATAACTTAACTTGAAAACTTAACTTAATTCAACAAGATATTAAATAAATGTAAATAGCTTGATTGAACAGTTTACATGATTTCTTTTCATGACTTTCTATCATGTTTTTTTGTCATGACTGTCATTGACGTTTCGACAAATTCAGCTAAAATTGACTACAAGCTCATCAAGCTAGCATCAGTCAAAAACATATGTTTAGTCGAGCTTCTAGCTTGCAAGCTTCAACAGCACACTCATCAACGACTAATAGCTAGCTACAAGCGCTTGTATCTTTTGATGACAATCATTTGCTCAAAAGACATCAATTGCTCAAAAGATATAATGCGCAATACATGTTTGCTTTTCGTACGTTTCTACATTCAAGATTCGCATGTAATCAAATAAATCATTTGATGAATTGATTATTTAAGTAGCTATTTAACCATCTATTTAAACATGAAGAATGCTTGGTAAAGTGCTTGGTAGAAAAACATGAAGAACGCTTGGTAGGAAAACATGAAGGGTGCTTGGTAGGGAAACATGAAGGGTGCTTGGTAGGGTGCTTGGTAGGGAAACATGAAGGGTGCTTGGTAGGGAAACATGAAGGGTGCTTGGTAGAGTGCTTGGTAGGAAAACATGAAGGGTGCTTGGTAGGGTGCTTGGTAGGGTGCTTGGTAGGGTGCTTGGTAGGGTGCTTGGTAGGGTGCTTGGTAGGGTGCTTGGTAGGATGCTTGGTAGGGTGCTTGGTAGGGAAACATGGAGGGCGCTTGGTAGGGAAACATGAAGGGTGCTTGGTAGGGTGCTTGGTAGGGAAACATGAAGGGTGCTTGATAGGGTGCTTGGTAGGGAAACATGAAGGGCGCTTGGTAGGGAAACATAGAGGGTGCTTGGTAGGGTGCTTGGTAGGGAAACATAGAGGGTGCTTGGTAGGGTGCTTGGTAGGGAAACATGAAGGGTGCTTGGTAGAGTGCTTGGTAGGGAAACATGAAGAGTGCTTGGTAGGAAAACATGAAGGGTGCTTGGTAGAATGCTTGGTAGGGAAACATGAAGGGTGCTTGGTAGAGTGCTTGGTAGGGAAACATGAAGGGTGCTTGATAGAATGCTTGGTAGAGTGCTTGGTAGAAAAACATGAAGAGCGCTTGGTAGAGAGCCATGTAGAAAGTCATGTAGAAAGCCATGTAGAAAGCATTGTTTGACTCGTGTTATGCGTTTGATCGACGCGTATTTTGAAGCATGTAGAATGTTTGATAGAGCGTTTGATAGAAAGCTCAGTCGATAGCTCAATAGATAGCTCAGTAGAAAGATTGATAGAAAGATTGATAGAAAGATCAGTAGAAAGATCAGTAGAAAGATCAGTAGAAAGATCAGTAGAAAGATCAATTGAAAGATCAGTAGAAAGCTCACTAGATGACTCGATCAAAAGATCAGTAGAAAGCTCATCAGTAGAAAGATCAATAGAAAGATTGATCGAAAGATCAGTAGAAAGCTCAGTAGAAAGCATTGTTTGAAGCACTGTTTGACTCATGTTATGCGCTTGATCAACGTGTCTTTTGAAGCGAGTAGACTGACTAGTAGATGAACGAGTAAATAGCTGAGTTGATAGCTGAACATGTTGATATTTTGATTGTTGTTGTTCTAGAAAGTAGAAACTATGAAGGAAAAAAGAAGGTGAAAACTTCGAACTTTCTAGCGTTAGTTCTATAAAGCTCAAAGCGAAGATTATCAAGTAGATAGCTGAGCATGTAGAATGATGAGTAGGTAGAAGAGTAGATGAGCGAGTAGATAGACGAGTAGAGTGAAGAGTAGATGAGCGAGTAGATAGACAAGTAGAATGAAGAGTAGATGAGCGAGTAGATGAGCGAGTAAAGTGAAGAGTAAATGAGCGAGTAGATGAGTGAGTAGATAAACGAGTAGAGTGAAGAGTAAATGAGCGAGTAGATAGATGAATAGTGCTAAATCAGCTAAATCAGCTTGTAGCTGATTTATGTAGCATGTAAGCTAATCAACGATGCAAACTCAGCTGACAGCTAGCTTGTAGCAAACATCTCATCTAGTAGCTAGCATATGCGTCTCAAGCGCATTAAGAATCAGATGTCGTTACTCACTAGCTTACAAGCTACTTAAGCTCTTTGTCAAAACGTCAATGATTGCAATCATGCACTTCAAGTTAACTTAACATAAATCATGTCAAACTATCATAAACTAGTATAAAACTGATGTTGACACGCTAGCAATTTAACGTGTTTTCAAGAATAAAACTCATGACATGTTGCATCTTCTTTCTTCTTCAGCTTTGAACTTCTAGTTAAAATACACTCATATGATTCGCTTTATGCAAACTCATAACAATTGATTGAATTGAATATAAAGAATAAATCATTAACTGATGATGCTTAAGTCAGCAACAGATAAATTCTTAGTCAGAAATCTCATTCAACATCATAGATTAAAAATTCATCATGTATCATATTATGAAGTAATGAATATGAGTTCATGATAAAGTGATAGAAAGATGATGAGTTAATAATAATTAAAATCAATTAAGAATGAAAGTTTAATGATTTGTAAAATACTTTAAACATGAAAGAGAATAAATATTTGTGATATAAAGTAAATAAGACAAAGAAGATTTTAAGTGATGAAATGAAATATGAAAGCTTCATGTATAAAATGAGAAAGAAAATAAGCATTGTAAATGTAACTTGCAAAAAGAGAGAAATTAAAGAATAATAAAACTAGACTGATTATTGAGTTGAGTTTTAAGTTGACATTTTGAACTTGAATCAATATCGAGTTGAGTTACTCACATTTTCAACTTGATTTGAGTTGAGTTACTTATATTTTCAACTTGACGTGACTTGACTCGACTAGAAATTGAGTCAATTTAACTTAACTCATCAAGAACTTAAACTTGATATTAAGAGTGCTAAAAATAGAAACATAAAACAACATGTTTGCTTGTTCTTTGCATTATCTTTTCACATTACTCATTGCATTATTTATATACTATCTTCAAGCTATTAACAACTATTGTTATTACTACAAACTATTTTATAAAATGTTTAGTTCATTGAAAACTTTCAATCTGTCTGATGAAAGTATTTTGCATAGTTCATCTTTAAATAGTCTTCATTCTGAAGACTTTGCAAGTTAAGTTCAATGATTTATAAATTCTTTATATTATTTCAAAAAGAAAAAGATTAAACAAGAAGTAATGAACAAAATTCATCAGAATTTCTCACAGCTCAAGATAAGAAAAAATAGTAAGTATGTTTAATAAACTTTAAATACAGATGACTCTTTTCTATGATGATGATTTTAAATCTTTGTTGTTGAGAGTATTTAAAACAAGACTCAAAAAAAGATAGTTAATTCACTTTGATTGATCAGCAATGAAACTCATCTGTACATGATGCTAACTACGAATCTACTGTTTAGCTACAGTAAAGTCTAAAGATTATCAAAAGTTTGAATGACATCAAGATGCTGCATGATGATGAAGTGCTGTGCGTTGATCACATGCAGAGTTTTCGCGATCACGCAGACTTTGATAATCTCAATGCGCATGTTACAAAAGCAATCTTCACGCAGATGAGAAAGTCAAATAGAATGCAGAACTATGAGAAAAATCGCTTATGAAAATCATTTGATTCAGCATCTTGTTGTCACAATGACAAGAACTGAGACAGAACATTTTCATGTTTGATTTGTTGAAAGTGATTAGCAGAAAGAACTTGAATCATGAACATTCTTTAAATTTACATGCTAACTATGTATAAATCTTGTTAAGACTGCGTGTCTGTTACTACAACATAAGCAACTCACAAGTTTCATTAAGTTCAACATGAGCAAACTCAAGAGTCTCATTAATATCATTCAACAGATGTTCAGACACAAACATTCTATACATAAGCAATACATTGATGAGAAGACTTTATTAAAAGAAGAGAAACACAAGCAAGTTAATAAAGAATAATCAAACTATGCTGTCTGATTAAAAGTGTAGCATATGAACATTTCTGCAAAATATGATTGATCTGCATAAGAGAAATCTTTACAGATAACATGAAACAGATGAGTTGCATGCTTTACAAGCGAAGCAAGTGTCTGCAAGACGTGATATACAATGATGATGATTGTTGATTTTAAGAATCTTATTTCTTCACTAAGTTCTGACTCTTAAATATCTTGATGATAAAATCAATCTCTAGTTGAAAACATTATCTGTATAGTTCAAAAGAACAGTAGCATATATTAATGTGATTAAAGAAGAAATCAACTGCAATACACATGCATATTGCAAATGAAATGTTTGCAATTCATACTTAAAAAGTAAACTGTTGAAATTTAAGCAGTGAAAGATTTCATTCATCTTGAACTGTGAATCTATCACAAGAAAACTCTTTGAGTAATCTTTCAAGTTTAAGAGAAAAATCAGCATAGAAATTGTGCTCTATGTATGTTGCATGCAATGTATACAATATATTTTCGATAAACAAATGAATGACATGCGTAAGATAAATGCAAACATATCACAAAAGTTTTTCATTTCATCAATTCTTTTTCTATTTTTCAACGTAAGTTTGATTGAGAAGTGCAAAGCATTGAGAATTAAGATTGAAGTGCTTAACTTTGTAAATGACATTAACATTCTAGCATACAATAAATTCATTAAAGAAATTTGCAAAACATTGAGCAAAGCACATAATGTCTGTATGAAATGAGCTTGCACTCATGATGCAACATTCACATCAGAAAAGTATAAACTTACGCACTTCATCAGAAAATCAAAGAGATTTAACATAATGATTAACATATAAATAGAAAATTCAATTATTAAGTTGAAATCAAATGTGCAAGTTCTGAAAGTACAACTGAACATGAAATTGCAATGAAATGTGCATCTTCATCAAATCGAAGCGAATCACGTCACATGAATGCTAGCACTTAATCGACTCAAAGTCTTCACATAAAAGACAATTTTCACAAAAGCAAAACAAATATACTCAGCAGTAGTAAGATCAGAAATTGCATTCAAAGCATCAATTTGACATCAGCAAGAAAAAGAGAGAAAGCTGTCAGATAAAGAATGCAAACTTGAAACATTACAGAATCAGACTTTGTATCATGTTGCAGAAATGTTCAAAAAAGTAAGCATCAAGATTCTGAAAGCAGAAATGTACATAAGCTTGCTGCATGTTTATTTGAACATGTTGCAAGACAAGATCACGTTATGCAATTGAGTTAATGATTGTACATAGAAAATCAGACAGACATGTAAACTGATATGCGCTTATCTGATGAGTATTAATCACATCATTTCTCGCTCTTTTGTCATCAAGAAAGTGATGCTTTTGAACAATTTAATTTAAGAAAACATGAAAATATAATCAAGATGCAAGTGATTAGTTCTTGCTGTAATGATTTCAACTAGTGACAGCATTGCAATAGCACAGTATTACAGAAGTCAGTGAAAAAAATGATGAGAAAAATATAGAAAATGCATTGCAGATGTTCATATCATCTCGACACAAAGATTGCATCTGTTCAGCAAGATGATAAAGATGCGAAATGATTTTCAGAAGATTAAAAGCACTTTCGTCACTTACATTAAAATCAAATGCATAAATCTGAATGTTTATCTGCACTTCAGAAACATTTCAGACGCAGATAACATGCAATGCAACTGTGACTGAAATCATCAAACAATGAAACATATATTCATGCATTGCTTAAATTGATTGCATTTGCAATCAAGAATGTTACAAGATGTCAACTTCTTGAACTATTAAATAATCATTGCTATTACGAAGAGTCTCAGAGCAGCTGCAAGAATAATAATGAAAACAAAGCTTTTGAAGCAATTTAAAGTGACTGAATCACTTATTCTTTAACGTGCAATCAACGCGAACTAATTTGATACAAAGTCTCATAACAATAGTTTCAACTGCATGAAGCAGTCATATAAACAGTAAGTGATTTTCTATCTCAGAGAGTTTTGTTCACTCGATATAAATAGCATAAAGTTTCTTATGAATTGACTTAATTGATGTCACAAAAGTGTATGAATTTATTATTATTATTATTAATTCACTCTGATTCAAAAAAGTCAAAGATGATAAGCAATTTAATATATGAAATCACTTTATACAGTTAACTTTGATTGTTGAAGAATTGTCTAAAATCTCATGCACAATCTGTCATAAAATTATGAATTATTCAACAGCTTTTAATAGCTTTAACACATCTGCTATGAAAAAGCATCTTGAATCAGACTTTTGCACAGCGACAAAGTGAAAATGCAAACAATCATAATCATAAATTGAACTGACTTTCAAATGAGTAAGTCATATCTGATAATGCAAATTGATAATGCAAAATTGACAAACTATTAGAAGAAAAATCATATTGAATTAATCTTTATTTTCAATTAAAAGAATTGAAAAAATCAATTATGCAAAATTTTTGTTGACTTGAATCTACTCTTTTAAATTGTTAATAACATGCAATTTTGAAAGCTGTTACAAATGCTTTATTCAAATCTGCAGATTGCAGATTGCATAAAAATGATAATCATGATTCTTTTACACTATAAGAAGATTTGTGATAAAATCAGATTGAATCTTACAGAGTCATGATGTATCTTTATTGCTTTGAATGCATGATCTAGTTCTCAAAGAGTAGCATACTTGAGAATGTTGATATACTGAGTCAATGTCAAATTTCAGTTTTGTGAACATTTTATTAAATTTACGTCTCTTAATATTGAGCATATTAATTATCAATTGATGATGAAGTTAATGAAAATTCTGAAAAACTATGTTATTAAGAATAAGCTTTTTAAGATTGTTATCAATAATGCAAGCAATAATAGTATCTTAAAAGAGAAACTTGAAAAGATCATGAGTCGTTGCAAGTTTTGATGAGACAGAACACAGAATTTCATTAATTGCTTGACTTACATCATCAATTTTATGATTCAAGATTTTATTCAAGCTCTTGAATCAAAGACAATAGCTGATAATGTTATTGCTCAATTAAAGAATGAGTAAGTGCAAGATATTGAAACAAGCAGAGAATTATCTGTTGTGATTCAAAAGATATTACTTCAAATGATAATGCAAAAAAGTAATGCATTTATTAATCATAAAATTAAATTCATGCTTTGATGATAACTGTCAATGACTCTTTTCAGTGATTGATTTGCTTCAGAGCTTTTCAAGAGCAAAATGACAAAAGATTTAGAAAACTGATACAAGATATTTGCATTTGTTGAAACTTTATATACTTGATGCTTCATTAAGCATATTAACTACGTGAATTTGTTGATCTTTGAACAGAGAAATACTGTAAAGATTTCAAGATTGCAAAGATCAAACTTAATGAAAGTGAGTGATTCATGATTTTGCTTGTTGACAATCTATTAAATTTCTTCTACGAATGCACTTTAGTAATGCCATGAACAATTAATGCAGATATTTGTTATGAACATGCCTGAATTGATCAGAGTTCAGATTTAATTCTAATCAATTTGATTAAAGCAAGTCATGACGTTATGCCTAGTTTAAATCTAGCGCATTTCTTCGAGTCATCTTCAGCACTTCTTCTCGTTTGTTCAGCACTTTCTTCATTCATTTCTTTCATCATTCTTTTAGACAAACACATCTGATCTATTACATCACATCTGTATCAAGCCTAGCGCAGTCTTAAGTCATTATTTATAGAAGAGCTTGCATTCTTTCTCTTCTGTATTCTTAATGTCTTGTTATAGCTATTTTTAAAGAACAATACATACATATCAGTCTTGAGTCTCTTTGATTGAATGATCTAGACATGATTTCAACATTACATTAAGAATCTCGTTTATCATATGATACAGATACTCATTACTCATTTAATATACTCGTTCAGGCAGATCGAGTCTAAAGAAATTCGTTTACCTGATGATCGACGCAATCGAAAGACAGAACAACACTAGAAAATCTATAGAATCAACAGCGAGACTAATTGAATTGCTAGACGACTTACAGCTCATTAAGTACGCATCATTCATTTCGATTAATAGAATCAGCGATAAAGAATCTTCGTTGATTGCTAGAGAATCAAATCGATCAAGAGAATTAATCAATTCTCAAATCAAACAACAAAAACAACTTCATCTTTTATTGTCGAGCATCATTCTTCGCTCGATTTCTTTCTTTTAAAACACTCGTTCAATTCAATCTCTTCTTTCTTCTTCATTATGTCTCGTTTCTTCAAAGAGTGTTTCGAAGCTTCATTCTTCATTGTCAAAAATAACGACTCATTCGCTGAAATCATAACATCTTCTATGACTATGAAAGCTTTGAAGAAATGATGCAAAGAGCTGAAAGCTAGACTACATGCTAGAGAGATTATCTTGTCATTATCAATCTACTCTGAGCGTTCTAAGTCTTCGAAAATACTCGATTCTTCGTTGTTCATTGATGAAAAGAACTCTATCTGAAAGAACTGGTATGAAAAAGTTCAGAACAAGCTGAAAATCAATGTTGATCTCTTTTCAAGTGAACGAGTCAAGCTGAGCTACGTACATTTCAGATTATTCAATGATGCAGCTGAGATCACTCAGTCAAGACGCGAACGTGACTGTTTCAACTCATACAAGATCGTCGATGAGCTTTTGAAAGAGCTAGCTCAGTTGTTTGATGATTCAGATAAAAAAGTCAACTTTCGTAGAGACTACTACAACTTGATTCAAGAACAGAAGAAATTCAGCGAGTTTTATACTCAATTTCAACGACTATTCTTCTATCTAGACTATCAAGAAAAACAGCTGATCGTCGATCTAAAGAATAAAATAAACTCTTGACTTTGATTCGCTTGAGTAACTCAATTGATTCAACTCAGTACTCTGAAAGAAATTCGTTTCTATCTCATTTAATTGAATAACAATTAACAAGCTATTCAAGAGATCAAGAATAAAGAAGCAATGATCAAAGCTTAAACAACTAAACAAATCATCTTCGCTGAAGAATCAGTCAAAGCTACTCGTAGAATCATAGAAATGAAGATGACTGATCAGTCAAAATCACACGACGCTGTTTTGACTAACGTCAAAGAAAATAACTTACTAATTGAAAACTGCTTTCTATGTCATAAGTCTGATCATACTTCTAAAGAGTGCTCGAATAGATCTTTCAGAATTAATGCATTAAATGACGAGTTTGATCATTCTTTGAACTTCGATTCAGAGTCTGATTCAAAAAACTAATCATCTCTTTCAGAGTCATCGAAGAGATAGAGATCATTTCTTTGTGCAATCTAATCGACGAAATTTCATCTATCGAAGAGAACTACTTCGAAAAGTCATTTCTAGTCGATGTCACTCTATTCTCGCAAGACGAATTCTTCAAGCTACAATCTTTAATAAATAGTGACTCGATGATTTACATCTTGATTCATACAAAGCTAGTTGATTAAATATGTCAGAAGCTTGAAATTCAACTCATATGACTAGCTAAAGAGAAGTTAATAAGAGAATATGACAAAAAGCTGACAAAGAAGATCATTACTCATAAAATTCTACTCAATCTCACAGTCGAAAGTCATAAGAAATTGACTGTTTCAATGTTAATAGCTGATATAAATCATCATGACGTCATGTTAGAAAAGCTCTGAATAAATAAAAATGAAATACTACTAGATATGCAAAACGATGTCATCGTTTTTTCAAATCAATTAGAAGCTCTCATTTCTGTTTTTTTGATGTCATTCAGAGCTTCACACTTAAAATGATCATGATCATCAAATTCTTCTATCAGTTCAGTTCTTAAAGTGCTTCAATGATCAGCTTCTACTGCTTCGAAAAAGAACTTTTCTATATTCAGTGTAAGAGCTGCATCTTTTCATGCACTGATTAAATGATCAAAGAAGAATTGCATCGAGATTTTTGTCATGTCGATCAAAGATATTGATAGAAAAATAGTCTACAACACTCAATGCGAACTGAATGTTCTAGATGTTGCTTTCATTGATGCATCAGCTCAAAATCTAGAAGACATCAAAGTCAAGCTATCTTCGAAATATCAGAATTTTCTCGACGTGTTTGATCGAGCTCAAGTCAATAAGCTATCATCTCATCGTTCATATGATCATAAGATAGAGCTCACTAACGATGTTACTTCTTCTAGATGTTGAGCTTATTGAATGTCACTCTACAAGCTTCAGAAGATCAAAGAATATCTGAATGAAAATCTGTTAAAGAGTTTTATTACTTCTAGTAAGATCTCTTATTTCTCACTCGTTTTATTCACTCTGAAGATCAATGATGATTTTCGCTTCTGCGTCGACTATCGAAAGCTCAATGTCATTATCAAAAGAAATCGCTACTCTCTATCGCTCATAGATGAGATGATTGACAAAATCGTTGACTGCAAGCATCTGATTCAACTGAATATAATTTTCGCTTTCAACAAACTTCGTATGCATCTCGATAGTAAGAACTATACAATCTTCATTATCGCTCTAGAAGCGTACAAATCAAAGATTCTATCATTTGAATTAACAAATGATTCGATCTCGTTTCAGCAATATATGAACAATGTTTTATGAGACTTTCTAAATGATTTCTGCCAAGCTTATTTAGACGACATTCTCATATACAGCAAGACTCAAAAGAAGCATAGACAACATGTTAAGATGATACTAGATCATTTATGAGATGCTGATCTGCAGATAGATATTTGAAAGTGCAAATTCAACGTAGAAGAAACAGTCTTCTTAAAGATTATAGTATCAGAACAAGATCTTTACATGAACTCTATCAAAGTGAAAGCTATAGTCAATTGAGTTACATTTACTAATCTAAAAGAGATACAAGACTTTGTTGACTTCGTCAATTTCTATCAGTGCTTCATCAGAAACTTTTTAAAACTAGTTAAGTTATTCACTCAGCTGACTTGAAAAGACACGTCTTTTGTTTGAAATAAAGTTTGCGTCGAAGTCTTTGACAATCTAAAGAAGCAGATCAGCTCAGCATCAGTTCTACGTCATTTCAATGTCAAACGTCAAGCTATTTTGAAAATCAATGCATTCAACTATGTAAAAGACGACATACTATCTCAGTACGATGATGAGAATGTGCTTCACTCGATAGTCTTCTATAGCAAGAGCATAGTTTCAGCTGAATGCAATTATCACATCTATGACAAGAAATTGCTAGCTATCATTCAATGCTTCAAACACTGATGATTTGAACTAGAAGATACTGAGCTATCTATTCAGATGTTTACTGATCATCAGACTTTGAAGATCTTTATGAAAAACAAACAGCTGACTCGATGACAAGTGAACTATCTGAATATTCTATCAAAGTTTAACTTTCAGATTATTTTGATCAGGCAAAACAAACTTCAAAGTCGATGCTTTAACTAGAATGTTGATGATCGATAGTTCTGAATCAGTTAAAGACATAAATGATTGTTTTCAGACTATACTGATCTTGAATCAAATAAACGTTTTATTGATTGAGTTTGAAATCAAATCTGAATACGAGGCTAATCTCTATCAACGCGTACGTCTAGTCAATCAGAAGAATGAACTATGCAATGAGTATCAACAAGTTATGAACAAAGATGAACTGAAGCTTCATAACATGAAGCTAAAGAACTGTCAAATCATTGACAACGTTTTATTCAAAAAGAGTCTACTATGAATGTTGAAACAAATGCATACGAAATTGCTTTGAAAGATTCATAATCAATCATCAATCTTGCATTCTGACATTAAACGAACGATTGATCTAGTTCAACGCTTCTACTATTGATCAGATCATTAAGCAACTATTCAACAATACATTTGAAACTGTCATGTCTGTCAGCGAAGCAAAGCATCTTGAGATGATACAAATGATTTGCTTCAGTCTTTATTGATTTCTCAGCAGCATTGACAAGATATAGCTATGAACTTCATCACTGAGCTATCTTTGTTGAAAAACTATAACTTACTAGTAGAAAGATCAATAGAAAGATTGATTAAAAGATCAGTAGAAAGCTCACTAGATGACTTGGTTAAAAGATCAGTAGAAAGATCAGCAAAAGTGCTTAATAAAGAAACATGAAGAATGTTTAATAGAAAGTCATGAAGAGTGCTTGATAGAAAATCATGTAGAAAGCATTGTTTAATTCATGTTATGCGCTTAATCAACACGTATTTTGAAGCATGTAGAATGTTTGATAGAGTGTTTGATAGAAAGCTCAGTCAATAGCTCAATAGATAGCTCAGTAGAAAGATTGATAGAAAGATTGATAGAAAGATTGATAGAAAGATCAATAAAAAGATTGGTAGAAAGATTGATTGAAAGATCAGTAGAAAGCTCACTAGATGACTCAATCAAAAGATCAGTAGAAAGCTCATCAGATGACTTGATCGAAAGATCAGTAGAAAGCTCACTAGTAGAAAGATCAATTGAAAGATCAATTGAAAGATCAGTAGAAAGATCAGTAGAAAGCTCAGTAGAAAGCATTGTTTGAAGCACTGTTTAATGTGTTTTGTGCATTTGATCAACGCATTTGATAAAGCGTTTGATAAAGCATTTAATAAAGAGTTCAATAGAAAGTAGAATGATGAGTAAATGAGTGAGTAAATAAATGAGTAAAGTGAAGAGTAAATGAGCGAGTAGAGTGATGAGTAGAGTGAAGAGTAAATGAGCAAGTAAAGTGATGAGTAAATGAGTGAGTAGCTAGACGAGTAAAGTGAAGAGTAAATGAGTGAGTAGAATGAAGAGTAAATGAGCGAGTAAAGTGAAGAGTAAATGAGCGAGTAGAGTGATGAGTAGATGAGCAAGTAAAGTGAAGAGTAGATGAGCGAGTAAATGAGCGAGTAGATAGATCAGTAGTAGGCTGAATGCAATGAAAGAAACGAAAGTGATGAAAGTGATGAAAGTAATGAAAGTAATGAAAGTGACGAAAGCGTAATTCAGTTCAATGATATATGAACAAACGCAGATTCAGTTCAACAACATATGAAATGATCACAGATTTTATTCATAAAATCTGATTACATTAGATGAGCTCAGCTAAAATTTCAACTTTATCTCGCTTTAAGCAACAAATGTCTCTTTAGTTAAACTCAATAATTCAGTTTACTTCTTAAACTGCAAATGTAGCAGTTCATTAATTCAATCTTTTGATACTTTTGATTTACAACAAACGTAACAGTTTTGAATGTAATGCTTGATCATCATTCTTATCTTTGATCAGTAATATGATTGTCTCAGCAAGTTCAACATTTAATTCATGTTAAAATGATCATTGATCAAAAGATCATATGCTTCTCTTATTAATCAAATAATCATTGACTGAGAAACTCATAGTTTATCATCTTTTCAGAGTACTTTATCAAGTACTTTGCAATTATTTAAATTAATATCTTAACAAGTTTTTCTGTTCTGTTTCATAATTATTCAAATATTGAAACACAGTTGATTCATTTAATTTTCAAATATAATTTGATTCTGAATAGAAATCATCTCTTCAATTGAATTTTAATTAACTTTCAATTTAAGTTTTGAATCTGAGTTAAATTCTGAGTTAAATCTGAGCATGATTTGAGTTAAATCTTGATCAACTTTCTGATCATTTTCTTAATCAGCTTTTATTAACTGCATTTCAAATTTGTCTTTTAATAATAGCATCTGATGCTGATATAACTTTCAATCATCATTTGCTTTAATCGATTTAACGTCTGACATTCTGATCAGCACGTTGACTTTCAGATTCTGTTTTCTCAACTGATATATGATCTTGAAGTTATATTCAGATAACTTTTCAGTTCATTTATTTTATCATTAAATTAGTTCTTTGATGATCATGAAGTACTTTAAATTCAGATGATTAATGAAGATCTTGATCAAAATATTTGTACATTTTAATTCAAAGCATCAGTGTTTCAAGCAGCGAATAATGATTAATAATTCTTTGTCATAAATTTCGTAGTTACATTTTGCGAAAATCATGTTCTTACTATAAAAGATCATTGAATGTAGAATGTCTTCATCATCATATTGAGATAATACTTTGTTGTTCACATAGTTCAAGAAGTTCATTTTCAGAATAACTTCTCTGATTGAGTTGAAATGCTTCAGAATAAAAATTGTCATCATTTGTTACTTTAATTCTTCAAAAATCATCTGATAAATCTTTGTTCATTCAAAAAAATGATCTCTTTAAGTCAGCTTTATCATGAGTTGAATAATCTTTGAGAAGTTCTTTATGAATCATTGATAGAAATTGCAGAAGTCAATGAAGATTTGCACATGAGTCAATGATCAAGACATTTTTTAGCTTCAAATCACATTTACTTTTCAAGAATTTATTTGCAGATCATTAATGAATATCAGTAATTCAAGAAATGAGATTTTCTGAATTTTGAATTTGCACTTGTCAATGTTTATCTGCAAGTCAACTTCATGAAGCTTGTTTAACACTTCTTTCACATGAGTTCTATGTTCTTTCAAGATTTTACTATAAATGAGAATATCATTCAAGTATGTCTGACAGAACTTGTGCAGACAGTTAAACAATACATCATTGATATAATGCTGAAAGAATGTAAGTTCATTAATCAATTTGAAAAGCATTACTTTATACTTGTAAACATCAAAGAAAGTAACAAAAGTAGTCAAATTCTCACTTTCTGAACTCATGCGCAGTTTATTGAATGTGATGATAATGTTAAGTTAAGTCAAATACTTACTGTCTTGAATTCAAGCTAGTACTTCATCTATCAAGAATATTGAATAATGATTTCTTTTAATCAGAGCATTCAGTTTTTAATAATTCATGCAAAAGTGAAAACTATCATCTTTCTTTTCAACAAATAGTATTGATGAAGTGAAGAAAGCTTTGCTGAATGTAATAAACTTCTTCTTCAAGTTCTCTTTTAAATACTTCTTAATCTTTTGCAATTTATAGCTCAACATGAAATATAATTGACTTTTAGAAGATTGACTCTCTTCTTCTAATTTAATCTTATGATCATATGATTGATGCAAGAACAACTGCGTTATCTTTTCTTTATTAAAAAGTCTGTTGTTAATACAAACTATTTTATAAAATGTCTAATTTATTGATAATTTTCAATCTGTCTAACGAAAGCATTTCACATAGTTCATCTTCAGATAGTCTTCATTCTGAAGACTTTGTAAGTTAAGTTTAATAATTTATAAATTCTTTACATTATTTCAAAAAGAAGAAGATTAAACAAGAAGTGATAAACAAAATTCATCAGAATTTTTCACAGCTTAAGATAAAAAAGAATAGTGAGTATGTTCAATGAACTTTGAATACAGATGATTCTTTTCTACAATGATGATTTCAAATCTCTGTTGTCAAGAGTATTTAAAACAAGACTCAAAAAAAGATAGTTAATTTGCTTTGATTCAAAAAAGTTAAAAACGATAAGTAATTTAATATATAAAATCACTTTATACGATTGACTTTAATTGTTGAAGAATTGTTTAAAATCTCATGCATAATCTGTCATAAGATTATGAATCATTCAATAGCTTTTAATAACTTTAGCATGTTTGCTATGAAAAAGCATCTTGAATCAGACTTTTGCACAGCGACAAAGCGAAAACATGAACACTTGCAATCATAGATTGAACTGACTTTTGAATGAGTAAGTCATATCTGATAATGCAAATTGATAATGCAAAATTAACAAACTATTAGAAGAAAAGTTATATTAAGTTAATCTTTATCTTCAATCAAGAAAATTAAAAGAATCAATTAATAATAAATTCATACATTCTTGTGACATCAATTAAGTTAACTCATGAGAGATTCTATGCTATTTATATCAAGTGAACAAAATTCTCTGAGATAGAAAATCACTCGCTGTTTATACAACTGCTTCATGCAGTTGAAACTATCATTATAAGACTTTGTATCAAATTAGTTCGCGTTGATTGCACGTTAGAGAATGAGTGACTCAATCACTTTAAATTGCTTCAGAAGCTTCATTTTCATCATCATTCTTACAGTTGCTTTAAGACTCTTCGTGATAATGATGATTATTTAATAGTTTAAGAAGTTAACGTCTTGTAACATTCTTGATCGCAGATACAATCAGTTCAAGCAATGCATGAATACATGTTTCATCATCTAATGATTTCAATCACAGTTGCATCATATGCTATCTGCATCTGAAACATTTTTGAAGTGCAAATAAACATTCAAATTTATGCATTTGATTTTGATGTAAATGATGAGAATGCTTTCAATCTTTTGAAAATCATTTTGCATTTTTATCATCTTGTTAAACAGATACAATCTTTATGTTAAAATGACATGAACATTTATGATGCATTTTCTATATTTTTTTCATTGTTGCTTTCACTGACTTTTGTGATACTGTGCTATTATGATGCTATCACTAGTTGAAATCATTGCAGTGAGAGTTAATTGCTTACATTTCAACTATATTTTCACGTCTTCTTAAATTAAATTGTTCAGAAGCATAACTTTCTTAATGACAAGAAAGTGAGAAATGATGTGATTAACACTCATCAGATGAGCGCGTATCAGTTTACATGCTTGTCTGATTTTCTGCATATAATTATTGATTCAACTGCATAATGTGATCTTGTCTTGCAGCATGTTCAAATGAACATGCAGCGAGCTTATGTACATTTTTGCTTTCAGAATCTCTGTGTTTACTCTTTTGAACATTCTTGCAACATGATACAGAGTCTGATTCTGTAATGTTTTAAGTTTGCATTCTTTGTTTGACAGTTTTTTCTCTTTTTCTTGATGATGTCAAACTGATGCTTCAAATGCAATTTCTGATCTTATTACTGCTGAGTATATCTGTTTTGCTTTTGTGAAGATTGTTTCTTATGTAAAAACTTCAAGTCAACTAAGTGCTAGCATTCATATGATGTGATTCACTTTAATTTGATGAAGATACGCGTTTCATTGCAATTTCATGTTCAGTTGTACTTTCAAAACTTGCATGTCTGATTTCAACTTAATAACTGAACTTTCTATTTGTATGTTAGTCATCATGTCAAATTTCTTTGATTTTCTGATGAAGTGCATAAATTCATACTTTTCTGATGCAAATGTTGCGTCATGAGTGCAAACTCATTTCGCATAAACATCATGCATTCTGCTCAATGTTTTGCAAATTTCTTCAATGAATCTATCATATGCTAGAATATTAATATCATTTACAAAGTTGAGCACTTCAATCTTAATTCTCAATGCTTCATACTTTTCAATCAAACTTACATTGAAGAATAAAAAGAAAATTGATGAAATGAGAAATTTTTGTGATATGTTTGCATTTATCTTACACATGTCACTTGTTTGCTTGTTGAATCTCAGCAATGTTTCTCAATTCTTAAGAAAGCTGCATGCTCATTTGACTATGTAGTTTGAAGTTCTTTTCATTTTCAAAGTATGCAGAAGTCTGACGTGTAAGACTTGATTGAATGCTTCAATGATGTCTAAACTTAGCATGAACGCTACGTATTTGATTTTGCAATCTCATACTGTGTGAATCTGATCTACTAGTAGATTTAATGTTGAAATCACGAATCACTTGCATCTTACTTTCATTTGAGCATCAGATAGTATGTGATGAGTCTCAGTTATATCATTCAATCTTTTAATCATGATTGACTTCAGAACTTTGTTCATGATATTAAACAAAGCAATGAGTTTTTTTCTTCTTCATTAAGTGCATGCAGTCTATGACTATGACACTGTCTAGACGTTGTATGTATGCTAAGTTACATGTAATCTGACCAAAGTCGCTGCTTTATATCTTCTCGTTGATCAATCACATCGATAGTTTGTGCATACAAGCACTCTCTTTCAACTCTTATCATTGTACTTTCGTTTTTCTTTGTCTCTTCGCACTCTTGACGTTCTACTCTTTCGTTTCTAATAGTCACTTTCTCGTTGCAATTCGAGTATTTTTCAAATACTCTAGTGTTGCGATTCTTTCAATTTTGATGATGAACAGTGTTAATATAGTGTCTGTGTTTTTGAGCTGAGCTTTTTTCTTAAGCTTTATCTGCTCTGCTCTATAATGTCTGCAGTTCAGCAGTAAATGCTTCAACGTTTGTCTTGCATTGCAATTTCATAGTATTTGTTCAAATTATTCTCTGATAATCGATGCAAATAGCTCTTGAAATAGTCATGTTTCATTTTCAGCTGAATAAAGATTGAAAACGTTAATCTATCAATTTTTCTCATCTCTTTTAGTAATTTATGACTTAAGTTCACATTCAATATGTGCTTTTGATACTGATTTTCCTTCTTGATGCTGCTTTTTCAGACATTTAATCATTGTACTTTCGTCTCTTTGCAAATTTGCTTTTTGACGAAGCTTATGATGATTGCTTTCATGTTGTCAATAACTGATAATTCTTGAGCAGCGCTTTTGATCAATTGATTCGCTTTTTCGTTCTCAATAATGCTCTTGCGACTCAATATTCACTGTATGCGAATTTGACACTGATTCTGACGTAAATTGGTCAAGTTTTGTCGTATGTCATCGAATAACTTCGCATTGACGTTGCTCTTTGTGTTTAGTCTTTGCAAAGTCATTTGACTGTTCATGTACACTCAAATTTCGCTGTTTTTGAGTGCTTTTTCGCTGCATATTGCAATTGCATCGCTAATAGCTTGCAGTTTCGCTTTCGTTGTGATTATTTTGTTGTAAACGCTTGTTGCTTTGCTGTATCTGATGAGTTCATGCGTGAATATCACTGTTGTTTCAGTTTCTGTTTCGACTTCTGCTATCTTTTTTCGAATTTGCGATGCGTTAATATACATAACTATGTTTTTCGCCTTTTTGATAATTCTTTCTAATTCTCTGTAGTGCGAATTGATTGTTTTGCGAGTTTCGCTTTTTGATTTGAATTCTTGCTAAATGCTTGATTTCTTGATCTCACGATTTCTTGAAGTGAGAAATTTCGATTTCTTTTATTGAGTTCAATGTTTTTTGCACTTTGTTCAATATTCAATATATCTGCGTGAGTCTGTCTTTGCACTTCTTGACTTTTCAAGATAAGTTCTTCTTCATCTCATTTCAGTTCAGATATTTCGATGCGTTCAGATCTAGATTCAATTCAATAGAGTATTGAGACGAGTATGAAATAGACATTCTTTTTCTGATAGAGTGTTTTTTCAATAATTCAACTATTCAAATTGCATAGTTCTTGCACTTTTGATTTAATTGCATCTTCATCGACGAGATTTCTGCTTCTATTTGCATAGCATTCATCTATCGATGATGTTCAAAACACACTCAGAATTTTTCATAATGCAGCGTTTTGCAGTTTGCAAAATTTGACTAAGTAGCTTTTTTGATTATTTCATCATATTTCGACGTCATAATCGCTAATAGACGTGATGCATGTCAGATATAACTGCTTTTCTGATTTGACATTTAATTCTCACTCGCTATTCATTAATTTAAATAATGAGTGTAACGTTCTTGCGACTGTCGCGATTTTCGTTTGCACATGAACTTTGAAGTTGAGCTTTCGATTCAGTCAGACTTTTAATCATCATACACATGTCTTTGATTTTACGATCATGTTGTTGAGTAGAATAATCATTTGATTGAGTGTTATCTTGTGACTTTCAAAGTGTATCAATTCAGATTTTCAGTCATTGAATTGCACTGCATTGTTCTCAGCTCATGTGAAAGCAATTTTTGCTGCGTTTTCCAGTATTTTCACATTCTTGTCAATATTTCTTCTCTCAACATATAGTGTCACGTCGTCAATATAGCTGAGTGACTGTAAATTTTCAAACTTTGCGCGAATCTTTGAAAACAGATATCAAATATAAATTAGAAATAAAATAAGCGAGATAAATGAATCTTATGATATTTCTGTGCTTATTTTCTTTGATTTCTGACGTTCATCGTCAAATGCTAAGTCAATAATTCGATTTTGTAAGAAACATTTTACTCAATTGATTAAATTGACTGATATTTTCAATTTAATCAATATTTTGATCAACTGTTTCAATGTAACATGGTTAAAGACTTCTTTGACATCTAGAAGTAGACAGATAAGCATGTTTTCTCGACTTTTCATCATTTGCGCATCATGTACTAGATTTAGTATTGCATCTATAACTGATCTTTGTTTTCTGTTTCTCATTTGATCAAAATTCAGCAGCTTATCGTTAATTTCAGCTGTGTAAGACAGTTGCACTGCTATTATTTTTTCTGCTACTTTGCCTAAACAGTTTAGCAGCGTAATAATTCTGTATGTCTTTGAAATTGAATAATTCAACTTGTCTGATTTTTTTAGAATAATTCTCATGCCTTCGTGTCATATCTTTGAATGATAGTTGTTCTCAATCAAATCTGAGTACACTAAATTGAAGATTTTCAATATAGTTTTGTACGCTCGCTGTATGATTGCAAATGACATATCATCTGATTTGAGTGCTTTTCTGAATGCTGAAAAGTTAATAGCGTGCTTGATTTTCTCTTTGATTTTTCTTGATTACTGTATACTTTCATTCAATAGTAATTCTTCATTGATTTGAATTTTCAATGATGATGAGTACATTGCTTTCAGAAATGTCTTGCACTTTTCATTGAATTCAATCTTCAATTCTTTTTGCAAGTTTTGTATCGAGAATAGCTTCTCGATTAGACGTGATTTAGTGAACTTGTAGATCTGAAACACTTCTTTTTCTTTAACATTGTTCAAAAAATTGATTCAGAATTGATTTTTGATCAGCTTTATTGCATCATGATACGAATTTCGCATTTGCACTATCTCTGCTCATGCATCGTCATTTCTGCATCTTTTTCAGATTCGCTTTTTTGATGACAGCGTTTTTTGCATTTCAATGAGTTTATTGTTTCATTAGAATTTTGATTTTGCGCATATTCGCTGTTTAAATACAAATAATTTCACTGTATTCTTGATACATTCAGTCAAATAAATGACTTTTGCTTCTAAACTCGTGATTCTTTGCATTCTGACTATCATTTTGTCTTTCGTCTTTTGCAAATGCTTATCAAAGTCTTTTCAGTCGACTTTTTGCAGATTGTATGATGCGTTCAATGAATTTTCGATCAACTTCACTTTTTTCATAACTATTGTAAATAAAATTACTTCATAATTGAATTCTGTATCTATGTTCTCATTTATATATTAATTCTTAATGTGATTATGCATATTTTTTGATGCAAATGTTAAATCAAGTATTGAGCTTAACTGATCTGAATAGTTGTGATATGTGTTTATATCAGAAGTGTTAATCAGATTGCATTTATGTAAATTTACTCACTTTATTAACGCTTTTGTTCTAATAGAGTTTGAAATTTTTGCATTTCATCAGCTATGATGTGCATTAAAGTCTTTGATGATAATAACTTTTTGCTCAGAATTTAGCATAACTTTTGCTAATTTTCGCTCAATCATGTATAATTGCTCATCATCTGCATTTTGTGACTTTTCGTTGTAAATATTGAACAATAAAATTCTCTTCGAAATTTTATTATTTGCTATTGATATCGCTTGCATATCTTCGCTATTGACTATGTTTAATCTTGATGTGCATGTAAATTTCTTTGCATTTTTCGCAACAAATATCAGTACTCTGACACAAGTATTCTGAACATTTGATTTGATGCAGATAAACGACGAATGCAAAATTGTTATATTTTCGTCTTTCATTCATGATTCTTGTAGTATAACAATGTCTGTCTTGTTTTTTGCAAATTTCATGCATGCATGCATAATTTGCGTTGATCTTGCACAATTGTGCTGTAGAATTTGAATATTCAACGTGTTTGCAAAGCTTTCATCATTTGCATTGTTTTGTGATATTTCGAATGCAATACTCATTACAATTTCGTGACTAAATGATCTTTTTGTGAGTTAATAGACTGAGCTGTCTGATATGTTTTGCACATTACGCTATTTGCGAAGTGTGCATTTTGACAGTTGCAACATCTAGAAATCATGTGATTGCATGATTGCTCATCTTTGCATGTAAGTAATTAACATTTATGATTTCAGATCTGATGATTTCGCTCGCAGTACAAGCATCTTAATGATCTGTTGCATTTGTTTTGCAAATGCTCGAATGTTTGACATTTTTGACATTAATCATTTGATCAATAGTTTCAATATTTGACTGTTTGATATGTTGATCTCGCAGCTAAGAGTCATTTTTTCAGATGTCTTTGCACTTCTGCTTTGATTTTGAATGTCAGTATCATCGAAGCATGATTCTTTCTTGCTTTATTTTCATCTTTTGATAATCATATTGAATTGATTATCAGCTTCAATTCAGAATTGTACTTCTTTAGCTCGATTCTCAGATATTTCATTTTGATCTTCATGTTGAAGATTTCAATTTTCAGACTGTGTATGACTATTTTGTGTCATTTCTCATCTTTCTTAATGCTTTTAACATCAAAAACATGCTCTTATATTGCTCTTTGCGCTAGTAAGACGTCTGCGATGTATTTTTTCAAGATTGTCAAAGCAATGTTGTTTTTCTTTAACGTTTTGACTATCGTGATGATTCTTAGATCGATTTTCGCCTTTTTTAATGCATTATTCATCGAATCTCGCATTTTCATCGTCTTCAACGTTCAGTTCTCATTTTTGAGATTCACAATGAGTTTTCTTTTGTGATATGATATTTCTTGTGATTTTGACGAGAATTTCTTGATAATCAGATTTCATTCGCTTGCATTTGTGTTTGCATTTGCATTTGCATTTGTGACTTGAGCTGCTTTTTGCGCATATATGAGCTTCTGCGTTGATTTTTGCGAATTTTGCATGACTTGCGACGTTTGCGTCTTCTGCAAAATTTGTGAATTCTCTGTCATTTGCTTTGCATTGATTCTCTTTTTGATGTCTTCAGCATTTTGTTGAATCAATTGTAGAATGATCTTCAGTTTGTTGTTTGTTTAACTTTGAAGTCAATCTATTTGCTTCTGAATCGAGTTTTCTATGCTTTCGTTGCATGCTTTTCAAATGTAAATTAAGCTATAACTTATAGTTTCTTTCTGTTCTGATATTGCTTGTCTTAGCTGATTGACTGCAAATTCAATTCTTTCACGCAGTCTCTTTATCTGCATCTCTTTAGAGATGACATCGTAGCACTTGCTTGTACTAACTTCGATGCTAGCTTCTTTTTGCAAACTTTTCATTGCTTTTTGCTTTTTCATTTCTTTGAATTTCACAATCGCTTGTGTTTGCTCTTTTTGCTGCAAATTTACATTTCGCAGATTGATTATATTCTTGTCATTATGTGCATTTGCATGTGAATTTAGCATTAATGCATCAAGTGAACTAAACATATATTACGTTTTTCTATTTACTGATGTGAGTGATTTTTGTTGACTGCAAAATAAATCAACAATGTTGTTCTGCAGTTGTTTGCTTGTTGATGAACTCATGCTAAGTTCATCTCATAGATTTATTTCAATCTCTAACATTGACTTTTTAATTTCTATCGTCGACATTTTGAGTTCTGACGCTGAGCTATTGCTTCTACTGAGTTTCGCATTACTATTCGCGAAACGATGCGAGAAAAAGCGCATAAAGCAACTCTTTATATTTCTTTTCATAGAGAGTTTTTCCGAGTTTTAAGCTTCAAACTTCTAGAAAATTCACTTGACATTACTTAAATATTTCTTTAATCTTTTATTCAGAGCGTTTCACGTAGACAATAACTTTAGTGTAGAGATCTCTTAATTTCTATCTTGAAATCTGCAATAAATTGTCTTCTATTATTGACTTATGTCAGATGAAAATGATATAAATCTAGTCTGCAAAAGTCTAGATTACTCTTTTTGATAGAAAATGCTTGACGCAATTGCTTTATATCTCAAATATCAAAGTAATCGTGTTATCTCGCTCAGAATAATAATGACTGATCTCGACTTATTGTCTTGCACATCAAGAAAAGATAAAACAGATAGTGATTTGATAAGAAACACTGTACTTCTCTGAAACAACATTGTTCTTTGTACAATCTTCAAGTGCAAAAGAGTTTGATTTCAATTTTTGTGTCAGTACGCAGTCTTTTGTGCTGTTCTAAAGTTGATTGATGACTTGTTCTTTTCATGTGAGTTTGCTCTTTGATTTATCAATCAAATTATTATCTGAATTGATGATTCTTTCTTCTGCGTTGATGAACTCTCGTTTCGTTGCCGATTTTGATCTGCGTGAGCGTGAAAAATTTCAATTTTCGATTTTTGACTTGCAACGCAATCATCTGTGAAGTTATTGAGTCGAATGAAAGCTTGTTTTGATCATACAATTGTGCTCTATAACTTGTTGATCGATTTGATATATCATATGCTTCGATAGATTGCTGTCATCACTGCTCTCTGAATGTCTGTACTACAATCTAAATGTGAATGACTTAACTTCTTAACATTAATTTAAATGAGTGAATATGCAATTACATAATTTCACAAAAGTCAATGAAATCTTCAATGAGAAAACTACAAAAAACGCATTGCAAACATTAATGCATTTCTCGCTCAAAAATCTCATCTATTCAAGAAGTCAATAAAAATACGTAATAGTTTTCAGAAGATCAAAAGCATTCTTACAATTTACATTAAAATTGAATGTATAAAGCTGAACATTTATCTGCACTCAAGAAATGTGTTGAGCGTGAATAGCTCTTGATGCAACTGTGAATAAAATCTTCAGACAGTTAAGCATATTTTGATGCATTGTTTGAATTGAATGCATCTTTGATCAAATATGTTACAAGACATTGACTTCATGAACTATTGAATCATTATTTTAATTACAAAGAGTTTCAAGATAACAGCAAGAATAATAATGAAAATGAAGTTGCTGAAGCAGTTTAGAATAACAAGAACATTTATTCTTTAACATGTAATCATCATGAACAAATTTGATACATAGTCTCAGTTTTATCATCTCAACTGCGTGTAGCAGTTGTATAAATAGCGAGCGATTTTCTATCTCAGAGAGTTTTGTTCACTCAATATACATAGCATAAAGTTTCTCATGAGTTGATTTAATTGATGTCACAAAAATGTATGAATTTATTATTATTATTATTATTATATTTTATAATATGATTGATAACAAGATTCATTTATACATGATGTTGACTACAAATATTTTAATTCTATTCTTCAAATAGAAGTCAGAAGAGTCAAGAAATTTTAATTCAATACAGTTTGAATGATGTTAGAATGTTGCGTGATCAGAAAAGTCATCATGCAAAGTTTTCACTTATATGATAACATTTCTTCTAACAGTCACAATTGATCTACGAAGAAGATTAATGACATGTCAATGTCAGTAAGAGATTAAAAGATATTTAGTGAAAAAGTTGATCTCAGTATGAGAATTGTGATTACAAGTGATCAAAGAATTTGCAATTCATTGACTGCATCAATATACTGAAATGTCTTCATCACATCAACAATGTTATCAAGTAATTGATGAAAAGATATCAAATAAAATAGTTGTTCTCAATCTGAAAGTTGTGATTACAATGCTTAAAGAAGTAGTGACTCATTGATCACATTGATATATTGAGAAGACTTGAGTTCATCTTCTTTACTTGATATCAAGTCATACATTTATTTACATGAAAAATTGAGAACTTAAAAGAATGATCAAAACACATTCTCTTTCATTGATCAGAGTTAAACATTAAATGATTGCAATTGCATATTTATACTAACAATTCATTCAACGTCTACGTGACATAAATCAAATCAAGAGAAGAAAAGAGTTACTTAGTACAATCATACTTTATCTTCTCATCATGTACATCTTTCTTTCATCACATATTTCTTCATGCAATAAATGATAATCATTGAGTAAAAGAATACAGCTTTATGTATGTTACAATCATGAACATCACAAATGCAAAGAAAACATTTTTCATCTTTGAATCAAGAATTGAATCGAAACATCATTGTATAAAATATCATTAATGAAGAGCAGAATAAAAATGATGTGTCATAAATGAACAACATAAACATTCATTAAAAGTTTACTTGAGCATCACATGCTGAATAAAAGCTATAAATTCATTAATTGATAACATAATGTTAATCTTATTGTTTCAACTGCATGAAGTAATCATATAAATGATGAGTGATTTTCTTTTTCAAAGAGTTTTGTTCACTCAATATAAATAGCATAAAGTTTCTCATGAGTTGAGTCTAAATTGATGTTACAAAAATGTATGAATTACAATTACAATTATAATATCTTATAATATAAGATTTTCTTTCTTTTTCACTTCTGTAAAATCTTTTCTATCTTTCATTTTTATTCATCATTAATAAGCTTGAATACAAAATAATTAAGTATAAAATCATCATTTAATCTATGATTATACAACTTTAAGAAAAATACATGAAAGACAAAATATATTTTATAAATGTTTGAAAAATCAAGATGATATGTTTGCTTATTTATAAGTTCTTGTATATGAAAGAATTCTATCATTTTATTTAATAACTTCTTGCTTGATTTCTTCTGCTTCAGATTTTTTGCTGATAGCATGATTAAATCATCAACATTAAAAAACTTAAACTTATGTTTTCAATTATAGTACTTTGTCGGAGCATTAATTGCATTTTATCATCATTGCATTAACATGTTTTGCACATTTTGCAGCATTTCAACATGTTTTTTTGCTGCTGACACTTCTTCTTTCATAGCATCATTCTCAATATATATGTCAAAGATTAACTCATAGTTATACATGATTTTAAAGAGATTACAGCTCAATGAAGAATGCTTTGTCTGATGATACATGAACTCAACTATGAGTAAAAGCGTAGTTCAGTTGTTTTGCTTTTCTGAACATTATACTCATAAATAATGTTTCAACATTTGATTCTGTCATTTTATTTAATCATCTGTTTGCAAATAAAAAATGATGCTTAGTTGTTGTTTCATCTTGACATGATAGCAGATTTTTGATCAGAACGCATTGATAAATAAACTATTTTTATCAATAATTATATCATTTGATATTTCATATTTTAAAACAATTTTCTCAAAGAACAACTTTGCTAACTTTACAACAGTCAAAGTCTTTTTTGTAAATTGATAATGCATCATCTTTGTGTAATGATCAACTATCATAAGAATCAAGTCATACACAATTTCTTTTCATTTACTAAATGACAGATCTGTTATGAAATTCATAGTGATTTCTTTTCATGAATTTGCAAGTCAAGATAATGATCTCAATTCATTATATGATAAATGATGTTTCATCTTTACTCTTTGATAAATATCACAAGTATTTATATACTTTTTGACATTTTTAATCATATCTTTTCAGTAATATTTGCAATCTAATAGCTTGCTGATCTTATCAACATCAAAATGTCTTGCTAACAAATTATCATGATGATGTTTTAATAACTTTTCTCTGATAGAAAGATCTTTTAAAACATACAACAATTCATTGTATTTTATCATTTCTTGACTATTCAATGTTTAAGCTTTGACATCACTTTTTTATATACTTTTCGTTTCATCTGCTTTTAATCTTATAGCAAATTCATCTTCTTACTGTAAAATCTTAATGAGTTCAACTATGAATTTACTACTGAAGTTGTATATTATTTCATAAATTGTCAATACTTTGACAATTGTATATGAAATGAGTTGTTTGCAATCAACAGTTTCAGCAACAGAATTAAGCTGTTTCTCAGTTACATTATGATTTCTATAAGTTAACATTTCATCATCATGTTTTCTTAAGTTTTCAGACTCAGATTGAGAAATTCTACTTCTTAAGAAACGTACTTTGTCTAAATGCGTCTTTTGCACTACTAAAATCATGATTCTCAGCAACATACTTCTGACATGCATTGCTGAATACATACTCATGTTTTCATTGACATTGTGAACAAACATCTTCTTGACTTTGTTAATCACTCATGTACAGTAAATTTTATCTTGCAATCTGTCTTTGACATGTTTCGCTGAATATTTTCGTTCATTGATACTGTGAACGAATGTTTTCTTGACATCATTAATCATTTATGTTCATCAATGAATTTCATCTTGCAGTCTGCTTTCAACATATTCTGCTGAATATTTATTCATACTTATTGTTATGAACATGTCTGAATCAATCAGAATTCAGATCTAATTCTAATCAATTTGATTAAAACAAGTCATGACATTATGTCTAGTTTGAACCTAGCGCACTTCTATTGAACTCTTTGAATCATTGTCAGCACTTCTTCTCGTTGTTCAGCACTTTCTTCATTTATCTCTTTCATCATTCTTTTAGACAAACACATCTGACATATTACATCACATTTGTATTGAGTCTAGCGCAGTCTCAAGCCATTATTTATAGAAGAGCTTGCACTCTTTCTCTTCTGTATTCTTAATGTCTTGTTATAGTTATCTTTAAAGAGCAATATATACATATCAGTCTTAAGTCTCTTTGATTGAATGATCTAGACATGATCTCAACATTACATTAAGAATTTCGTTTATCATACGATATAGATACTCATTATTCGTTCAATATACTCATTCAGACAGATTGAGTCTAAAGAAATTCGTTTATCTGATGATTGACGCAATTGAAAGACAGAACAACACTAGAGAATCTATAGAATCAACAGCGAGGCTGATTGAATTGCTAGACGACTTACAGCTCATTAAGTACACATCGTTCATTTCAATTAATAGAATCAGCGATAAAGAATCTTCGTTGATTGCTAGAAAATCAAATCGATCAAGAGAATCAATCAACTCTCAAATCAAATAACAAAAATAACTTCATCTTCTATTGTTAAGCATTGCTCTTCGCTTGATCTCTTTCTTTTAAAACATTCGTTCAATTCAATCTCTTCTTTCTTCTTCATCATGTCTCGTTTCTTCAAAGAGCGTTTCGAAGCTTCATTCTTCATTGTCAAAGATAATGATTCATTCGCTGAAATCATAACATCTTTTATGACTATGAAAGCTTTGAAGAAATGATGCAAAGAGCTGAAAGCTAGACTACAAGCTAAAGAGATTACTTTGTCATCATCAATCTACTTTGAGCGTTCTAGATTTCTGAAAATACTTGATTCTTCGTTGTTCATTGATGAAAAAAACTCTATCTGAAAGAACTGATATGAAAAAGTTCAGAACAAGCTGAAAATCAACGTCAATCTTTTTTCAAGTGAACGAGTTAAGCTGAGCTACATACATTTCAGATTATTCAATGATGCAGCTGAGATCACTCAGTCAAGACGCGAACGTGATTGTTTTAACTCATACAAGATCGTTGATGAGCTTTTGAAAGAGCTAGCTCAGTTGTTCAATGACTCGGATAAAGAAGTCAACTTTCGTAGAAACTACTACAACTTGATTCAAGAACAGAAGAAATTCAGCGAGTTTTATACTCAATTTCAACAACTATTCTTCTATTTAGACTATCAAGAAAAACAGCTGATCATTGATCTAAAGAATAAAATAAACTCTCAACTTCAATTCGCTTGAGTAACTCAATTGATTCAACTCAGTACTCTGAAAGAAATTCATTTCTATCTCATTCAATTGAATAATGATCAACAAGCTATTCAAGAGATCAAGAATAAAGAAGCAATGATCAAAGCTTAAACAACTAAACAGATCATTTTCGCTGAAGAATCAGTCAAAGCTACTCGTAGAATCATAGAAATGAAGATGACTGATCAGTCAAAATCACGTGATGCTGTTTTGACTAACGTCAAAGAAAATGACTTATTAATTGAAAACTGCTTTTTATGTCATAAGTCTGATTATACTTCTAAAGAGTGCTTAAATAGATCTTTTAGAATTAACACACTAGATGATGAGTTTGATTATTCTTTGAACTTCGATTCAGAGTCTGATTCAAAAAACTAATCATCTCTTTCAGAATTATCAAAGAGGTAGAAATCATTTCTTTATGCAATTTAATTGACGAAATTTCATCTATTAAAGAGAACTATTTCAAAAAGTCATTTCTAGTCGATGTCACTCTATTCTCGCAAGACGAATTCTTCAAGCTACAATCTCTAATAAATAGTGACTCGATGATTTACATCTTGATTCATACAAAGCTAGTTGATTAAATATGTCAGAAGCTTGAAATTCAACTCATATGACTAGCTAAAGAGAAGTTAATAAGAGAATATGACAAAAAGCTGACAAAGAAGATCATTACTCATAAAATTCTACTCAATCTCACAGTCAAAAGTCATAAGAAATTGACTGTTTCAATGTTAATAGCTGATATAAATCATCATGACGTCATGTTAGAAAAGCTCTGAATGAATAAAAATGAAATACTACTAGATATGCAAAACGATGTCATCGTTTTTTCAAATCAATTAGAAGCTCTTATTTCTGTTTTTTCAATGTCAGTCAGAACTTCACACTCAAAATGATCATGATCATTAAATTTTTCTATCAGTTCAGCTCTCAAAGTGCTTCAATGATCAGCTTCTACTGCTTCAAAAAAGAACTTATCTATGTTCAATATGAAAGCTGCATCTTTTCATGCATTGATTAAATGATCAAAGAAGAATTGCATCGAGATTTTCGCTATGTCGATCGAAAATATTGATAGGGAAATAATCTACAACACTCAATGCAAACTGAACGTTTTAAACGTTGCTTTCATTGATGCATCAGCTCAAAATCTAGAAGACATCAAAGTTAAGCTATCTTCGAAATATCAGAATTTTCTCGACGTGTTTGATCGAGCTCAAGTCGATAAGCTATCATCTCATCGTTCATATAATCATAAGATAGAGCTCACTAACAATGTCACTTCTTCTAGATGTCGAGCTTATCAAATGTTACTCTACAAGCTTCAGAAGATCAAAGAATATCTGAACGAAAATCTGTCAAAGAATTTTATTACTTCTAGCAAGATTTCATATTTCTCACTCATTCTATTTGATCTGAAGATCAATGACAATCTTCGCTTCTGCGTTAACTATTGAAAGCTCAATGTTATTATCAAAAGAGATCGCTACTTTCTATTGCTCATAGATGAGATGATTGACAAAATTGTTGACTGCAAGCATCTAACTTGACTGAATATAATTTTCGCTTTGAACAAACTTCGTATGCATCTCAATAGTGAGAACTATACGATCTTCATTATCGCTCTAGAAGCGTACAAATCAAAGATTCTATCATTCAAATTAACAAATGATTCAATCTCGTTTCAGCAATATATGAACAATGTTTTATGAAACTTTTTAAATGACTTCTGTCAAGCTTATTTAAACGACATTCTCATATACAGCAAGACTCAAAAAAAGCATAGACAATATGTTAAGATGATACTAAATCATCTACAAAACACTGATTTGTAGATAAATATTTGAAAGTGCGAATTCAACGTAGAAGAAACAGTCTTCTTAGAGATCATAGTATTAAAACAAGATCTTTGCATGAATTTTATCAAAGTGAAAGCTATAGTCAATTGAGTTACATTTACTAATCTAAAAGAGATACAAGACTTTGTTGACTTCGTCAATTTCTATCAATGCTTCATCAGAAACTTTTTAAAACTAGTCAAGTTATTCACTCAGCTGACTTGAAAAGACACATCTTTTGTTTGAAACGAAGTCTGCGTTGAAGTCTTTGACAATTTAAAGAAGCAGATCAGCTCAATCTTAATTCTACGTCATTTCAATGTCAAACATCAAGCTATTTTAAAAATCGATGCATTCAACTATGTAAAAGATGACATACTATGTCAGTACGATGATGAGAATGTGCTTCACTTGATAGTCTTCTATAGCAAGAGCATAATTTCAGCTGAATGCAATTATCACATCTATGATAAGAAATTGCTAGCTATCATTCAATGCTTTGAACATTGATGATTCAAACTAGAAGATACTGAGCTATTTATTCAGATGTTTACTGATCATCAGACTTTGAAGATTTTTATGAAAAACAAACAGCTGACTCGACAACAAGCGAACTATCTGAATATTCTATCAAAGTTTAACTTTCAAATTATTTTTTGATCAGACAAAACAAACATCAAAGTCGATGCTTTAACTAGAATGTTGATAATTGATAGTTTTGAATCAGCTAAAGATATAAATGATCATTTTCAAACTATACTGACTTTGAATTGAATAAACGTTTTATCAATTGAGTTCAAAATCAAATCTGAATACGAGACTAATTTCTATCAACGCGTACGTCTAGTCAATCAGAAGAATGAACTATGCAATGAGTATCAACAAGCTATGAACAAAGATGAACTGAAGCTTCATGACATGAAGCTAAAAAACTGTTAAATCATTGACAACGTTCTATTCAAAAAGAATCTATTATGAATGTTGAAACAAATGCATACAAAATTGCTTTGAAAGATTCATGATCAATGATCAATCTTGCACTCTGACATTAAATGATTGATTGATTTAGTTCAACACTTCTACTATTGATCAGATCATTGAGCAACTATTCAACAATACATTTAAAACTGTCATGTCTGTCAGCGAAGCAAAGCATCTTGAGATGATACAAATGATTTGCTTCAGTCTTTATTGATTTCTCAGCAGCGTTGACAAGATATAGCTATGAACTTCATCACTGAGCTATTTCTATCGAAAAACTATAACGTCATTTGCATGATCATATGTTGTCTCTTCAAAGAACGTCACTATGTTTTCTGTCATTGAGAAGACAATGACATCTCAATTGAAGAAATAGTATGAATCATGCTAGAAAATGTTTATCAACTTCATGATTTACTCAGTTCTATCGTTTTGAATAGAGACTCTCAGTTCATATTGATCATGTGACAAAGTCTTTGCAAACAACTGAAGATCAAAGTCAATTTATCAACAGTTTATCATTCAGAAATTGATGATTAGTTGAAATGAACTAATCAAGATGTTGAACGCAAACTTTGAATCTACTGCAATTACATGCAGAATGACTGAGCTAAATGACTTTCAATGATGAAATTCAGTGATAATTTCAATACATTCTTGACTATCTTGATTATCTTTTTCTACTTCAATAAAGACTTTCATTCTTGAATGAGTTTTGATTCAGATACGACTGATTACAAAATGACTCATTAACATATTGAAGCTAAAAATATCGATGACATTGTCACTTGAATGAGTGAACTTCTTATCTTTGATCATCAACAATTGAAAAAGATCAAGCAGATCATTGAAGCTCAAATGAACAAGCATAGACGAGACGTCATCTATGAAGTAAATGATCAAGTTTGATTAGTCTTTGAAAACATCAAAATCACTAGATCATGCAAAGATTTGAAAGACAAGCAGCTCAATCTCTATTCAATCACAGTCAAAGTTGAAATCTTCTATCGTTTTCAGCTATCTAGAAGCATGAAGCATATACATTCAGTGTTCAGCTCAAAGTGTTTACAATCTTCATTAAACAATCTTCTATTGAAACAACACTCTGAGTTCTTTAAATCAATGATCATTGAAGAGAATAAAAAGCATTGAAAAGTAGATGATATATTGAACTTCAGACAATATAAAGAAAGACTACAATACAAGGTCAAATGAATTGAGATAAATCATGATGATGAATGATACTATGTTGATAAAGAAAAATTCAATGACTTGAAGAAAGTTCTGAATGAATTTCACAAGCTATACTTGAATAAGTTGCACTAAATTGAAAACACGATGAATTTTTTGCTTTTATTTCTTTTCTATTCATGTGAACATGAATGTTCGAAGAAGAGAGTAATGTTACAAACATGTCTGAATTGATCAGAGTTCAGATTTAACTTTAATCAATTTGATTAAAGCAAGTCATGACGTTATGCTTAGTTTGAATCTAGCCCATCTCTATTGAACTCTTCAAGTCATTCTCAGCACTTCTTTTTATTGTTCAGCACTTTCTTCATTCATCTCTTTCATCATTCTTTTAAACAAACACATCTGACATATTACATCACATCTGTATCAAGTCTAGCGCAGTCTCAAGTCATTATTTATAGAAGAGCTTGCACTCTTTCTCTTCTGTATTCTTAATGTCTTGTTATAGCTATTTTTAAAGAGCAATACATACATATCAGTCTTAAGTCTCTTTGATTGAATGATCTAGACATGATTTCAACACTTATACTGTGAACAAACGTCTTCTCAACATCGTTAATCACTCATATACAGTATAGTTCTCTGATTGCTATGAATATAAAGCTATTTAAGCTTTCTATTCTAGTCAGCTTTCGCTGCAGAATGAGCAGCAAATGATTTGCAGAAATGTTCTCACTTTTATAGTTAAATTGTCTTGATGATACATTGATTAAGTTTGTCTTTTCTGATTTATGCATTATTTCAAAGTTGCAAATCAACAATCTCATGATTCATCTGACTTGTTTTTTGTTTAGCTCTTGAACATTCATAAAATTCTTCAGATTATTATGATCAGTCAGAACTTCTACAGTATGATAATTGTTTTTCACATAGTGTTGTCAATGTTTAAACATCACTACTATGATTAAAAACTTCTAATTATGTATCTCATACTTTCTTTCAACGTTTATCATCATTCTGAATCAGAATGCAATCAAATATCACTGATCTTCATTATTTGACTGAGACAAAATATTTGCAACTGCATAATTGAATACATTGATCTCAATGTATATATATCACTCTGAGTTAAAGTGTCTTAGTATAAATGCTCTCATAAAGACGTCGTGAAGCTGATTAAAAGCTTGTTTCACTTCGTTTAATCATATGAATGAGTTCATTTTTACATTTTTTACACTATCTCTCAGCAGTTCTGTTAAAGACTCTGCTATCTGAAAGTAGTGATGTATAAAACGTTGATAGAAATTAATGAATCTCAGAAAATTTTGTATTTTTTGATACATCTTTGATCTGAATCATGTTTTGATGATGTCTATTCTACTTGAGTTCATCAAAACACTCTTTGTGAATATGACAAATTTTAGAAAGTTCACTTTAATAATGAAGAATTCACACTTCTTCAAGCTAGCATATAGCTTGAACTTTCTTAATCTCTCAAGAATTTACTTCACATGATTTACATGATCAATCTTCTTTACGAAGAAAATTAGAATGTCATTCAGATAAATAACACAAAAGTCATTTAAAAGCTTTATTAAGATCTTATTAATATAAGTCTGAAAAATGATAAACATATTGATTAAATCAAATAATATGATCATATATTTGAAGTGATCATAATGAATATGAAACATCATTTTTCACTCATCTTCATGTTAAATTCTGAGACAATGATAAACGTTCTTCAAATTTAACTTAGTGAACTGCTTGATTTTACTAAGTCTGTTTAGAGTTTCACTAATTAAAGACAGTAAATGACGATTTTTGATAGTGATCTTATTCAGATTTCAATAGTTCATGCATAAATGAAGACTATCATTCTTTTTAAGAATGAATAGAATAAATGCATCAGTTAAGTTGACGAAGTGCTTAATTCATTCTTTCGCTAAAACATTGTTTAAATACTGTTTCAGAGTTACTAACTTTGTGTTCAACAAATTATACAATGATTCATATAATGACTTTGCAGTGATTTTGATTGCATAATCATGTTCTTCATGCAAAGACAGTTTATCTGCATTCTTTATCAAGAATACATCTTCGTACTCTTTCAATTTGATGAGTAAAGTTTACATTTTAAGCGCATTTATGATACAACTCATCATGTTATTCATTACTTTCACTTGATGTTGAACAATTGATTTTTTGACAACATTAATCATGACAAAAGCATACATAGTAAACTCATCTTGTAGAGCTTTCGCAAATACTTGTGCGAAGAACTGTTAAAGATCTGTCTAGAGTGAGTCAGATAAAAATGTCATTTAACTAGAAGATAAATGCTAAGAAAGAAAGATAGCTACAGAAAAGAAGCTGACTACATATGTGTGTTTCTCAGTCAACGCTAGACTCAATAGAGATCAGTTAAGATGATGAAGTGAGAATAAATCTGACAAGACTAGAAGACTGAGTTTGACAAGACTAGAATCATGACATTACTTCTCTTCTTTAATGATTCATATTTGCATGAATGTATTTTCTGCTCGACTCAATTGATGTCTGTTAAATCGTGATTGATTGAATTGTTGATTAGCGCGATTTGTTCAAGTATTAAATATGAAAATCGTCAATGATCTTCTGAGCATTCATAAATTCGTCATCATCAGCGTTGTATCAATTGAGATCATTGTCATAGTCATTTCATTTGACTTTATACTGAAGTCATCTTTAATATTAACGAAAATTCAATATATCATTAATTTCTCACTCGTCTTCGTCGTTTATCACTATTGAATCTGAAGATTCATTCTTTTGATCAGGCAAGAAATTGTCGACGACAGAGCGAAGCAGATCAGAATGAAATACATCGTGAACATGCATAGACTCTGATAATTTTAGTTTATATGAAGAATCAACAAGATTTAGATTAATGAAAGAATTGAGCATTTTATCATCTAGCTTCTTAAAAGATCTTGCTGTAATGATGTTTCTTTCATTCAGAAACATCTTTCATTCAATCTCATAATCAACTTCTTTTCTATGCTTATTGACTTGTTTCATCATTTGTTTTCATGTTTTGACTAGCGACTCATGAGCAAACTTCAGTGTTTTGTTCATATGTTCAGATATATTCTTGACTTTAATTGTCTGCAAGCATTCATGAAAACTTTCATATTTGATGACATCAAGTTCAAAGCTCATATGAGAATGAAAGTCTTTGTTTAGAAAGAAAAAAATCAAGAAGATGACTGAGAACAAAGCATTATTGTTGATGAACTCAATCATGAGTAGTAGCTTAGCTCAGTTATTTTGCATGTACAAACAGAAGAATCAAAGATATCTTTCAATGTTCTGATTGACTTATTCACTTTAATCATCGATTTGAGAGTGATAGATTGTAAAGAGTCAAAGATTAATGTTTAGTCTTTTGCAAAGCAACTTTCATAGAATGAAGATAAATTGAGAGTCTCAATTTGAAACAATGAAATTGAGTAAATCGTATATTTAATATATTCACTGAAGCATTAGCTCAGCTGTTTTTTCTGCTGTGATTTCTTCATCATCAGTGAAGCAAGAAATATAATGTCGTTTCTTTGTCAATTTACATATCACTGTTAGTATGATGTTTTTGTCTTTCAAAGAAAATAAGTCGATGACGAAATTCATAACTATGTTCTTTCATCACTGTTCAAGTATGAGTAAAGAATGTAGTAGTTCATTGAATTTATCTCAAGAAGTCTTTAATCATTGACAAATGTAACAGTTTCAAATATATCAATTTATTATCTTTCACATTGAAGATTAATAGTAGTATCTTCTTATGATCTTCATCGTTCTGAGAATTTCGAAATAATCAATAGAAGATTGATCATAAACTTTTTGAATTAGCTTCATTTGAAGATGCTCATTGAAGAAAACTCATAGAAGATCACTTTGATATAGTATTTCGTTCTGAACTCGACAATTTCTTAATTTAATATCTTCATATTGAGCTTCATCTTTTAATACAACTTCACGAAGTAGAATACAATTCTCGTTGATTCTGTTAGCTTCTAGAATCAATCGATAAATTAATTCATCATTCTCTTTCTCTTCTAGATCAGCAATTTTCATTCAATTCAACATGAGAATTGTAGTTCACTGATAGCAACATCATTCATTCTTGAAACTTCTAGAAACTGAATTGACTTGACGAGTCAATGCATTGACTTTGATGTTTTATTTATCTGAGTAATACATGATTTTAAAGTTGAAGTTAATGAGCTTTTGTACTCAGCGCATTTAACGTTTACTTAGCTCTTTATCTTTCATTAATGATGTTAAAGCTTGATGATCAATGAACATCTTGATGAGTAGTTCAGTCAATTTCAGCTCAGATCATCAATGCTTGAAGACATGAATGATTGCTAGTAGTTTCTTGTCATAGATCTCGTCATTGCACTCAATGAGACTCAGATTCTTGCTGTAGTAAATCATTGAATGCAATGTTTCTTCGTCATCATACTGAGAAAGTATGTCATTGTTGACGTAGTTGAATGAGTTTGTTTCAAGAATAGTCTTTTTATTCTGATCAAAATGATGAAGAATAAAGACTTTAGTCATTCGTTTCTTCATATGATCAAAGATTGCTTGACAAGCTTAATCTTATTCAAATATCATCTCTTTTTGAATTAGTTGAATCAGAGAATGAACAATCTTCGAAAAGTTCTTTATAAAACGTTGATAGAAATTGCAAAAGTTGACGAAGAACTGCATCTGAGTGAGATTTGTAGAAGTAGATCATTCAACTACTGCTTGTACTTTTCTGAGATTCATCTTTAATTCTTCAATAAATAGCAATAGTTTCAGAAACAAGATCTTGTAAACATGAAACTTGCACTTATTTATATTCATCTGAAGATCAGTCTCTTGTAGTTTATGTAGAACTAATCATACATGTCACTTATGTTTCTTCAATGTTTTGCTGTAAATGATAATGTCATCTAGATAAATCTGACAAAACTGATGAAGATGATCAAATAGCACGTCATTCATATAATGTTGATAGAAAGTTGAGTCGTTGATTAATTCAAAAAACATCACGTGATATTTGTAGAAATTAAAAAAGATGATAAAGATAATCAAATCTTTGCTGCTTGAATGCATATGCAGTTTGTTGAAGATGACAATGATGTTTAATTAAGTCAGATACTTGCTATCTTGAATACAAGCGAGAGTTTCGTCTATTAGCAATAAGAGATAGCAATCTCATTTGATCAAAGCATTGAGCTTTCTGTAGTTTACACAGAAACATAAGCTATCATCTTTCTTTTCAACGAATAGTATGAGCGAAGTGTATGAAGCTGAGCTAGAAGATATGAAGTCTTTATTCAGATGTTTAATCAGATAATTCTTCATCTTTTGAAGCTTGTAGTCAGACATATGATAGAGACAACTTTGAGAAGATGTTTTCTCGTTGATCAACTCAATTTTATGATCATAGAAGCGATGAGAAAGTAGTTGATCAGTCATCGCTCAATCAAACATGTTTAAATAATCATGATATTTTGAAGAAAGCTTAGCTTTGACTTCTTTCAAGATTTTTTCATGTGAAAGCTCTTGTAGATTTACATCTTCAAGTTTATTTCTAGCTGTTTTTAAAAGTCGATCGATTTTCATGATGATGATCACGAAAGTAGTTACATTCAATCGTTTGACTAGTGATTTATGTGCTGCAGTCTCTATCATTGCTATGTTCATTGAATTGAAAGATGAAGCGAAGTTGATTAAATTAAATGATTTCATGATTTTACTGAATGAAGATGACTTCTCGCTGAGTTAAGTGACAACAGAAGAGATAAATCTCTTTAGTATTTGAGTAGAAGTTAAGCTTTTCTGTTTCGTGATTGTTTTATTGCTTGAGAGTAGAACAATCAATTTCTGACTAGAAGTGAAATTCGAAAATTGAAGAAAATTGATTTGCATATCAATTACTAGATCAATTTTGTTCATTCATGTTTTTTCGAAAATCATTTGATGTTGATTTAATCGAGTAATCAACATAAAAGCTGTGTCAATCGTATGATTTTAAACAGTCAGATTCAAATAAATCGCATGAGTAATGAGCTTTTTTGCATAATGATCATTGAATTCTCTTATTGATTTGAACTTGATTAAAGATAAAGATTTGATTTGCAAATGATCACAAGCATTCTGCGCGATTAATTCATCAATGAACGAATAGTTAACTGCTTCAGTGTTAATCAATGACTTTAATGAGTAACTAATTTCATTGTTAGATAGTACACATTCAGTAGTCAAAGATTTTGAAGCAAAAAGATCATCTGAGCTGCTCATTGTTGAAGAAATTAACACATCTTTCATCATGTCTTTGATGAAAGTCACTAGTTTTTTGCCTCATTCTTTAATTTCTCTGTAAATAATTTCTTCTCTTCTTTCAACATGATGATCTCATTGAGACAAGAGATGAACGCATGAGATGTTGAAGTACTAGTCTTCAGCTGAAAGCAGTTCTTTGAAAGATGACTCAATACTTTGCAGTTGAAGCAGATGATTGACATTCTTGATCATTCAGATTCAAGAATGAAAAAAGTAGCGAGTTGAACATAGCTAGTAGTCAAGACTAAAGCTGATGTCAACGAAGAAACAAAAAGTTTTTTCGAAGCTGCTATTGATTTGACTGTTCATTGCTCATCATGTAGCTGATAATTGACTTGTTGTTTGTTATTTACATCTTGAAGAAAGATTTTGAGCTTATCAAGTGAGCTAAACTTTATAAGACAAATTGACAACATGTTCTGAAGATGATTGTTGATTTTATTCTGAATGTCGTTCATCAAAGTGATATCATCGTAGTTCAGAAAGCTGAATATTCTAGTGAATTCTGAATAGAAAGAGCTGAAAGACTTGTTGAGCTGCTTCAGAGCAACGTATTTGCAATGATACTTTCAAATCAAATTCTGATCTTCGTAAATTTCTTTCAGATGCTTCAATAGCTTTGATAATGACTGATAGAATGAGAAAGCATCAATATGATGCTTTGCATAAATTTGCTGATCAGCATTATCTTCTAGTCTGAAAATCACATAGACAATATGAATCTTTTCAGTAAAGTAATGATTCGCGTTGACATCGAGCTTGTCAGCTATTTTGATGTTTCATGTTTCTCAGATAAAGTCATCTGTTTCGATGAAGATGAGTGAATTTGAAAGCTTGATAAACTTGTGATGATTGTTCTTGTTATCAGATAGAGTAGAAAATTCTCGTTGAGAACGAGCTTCTTTCTGATTGACTTGTTACTCAGCTGACTGAGTATCTTGACGAAACATAGATTGATCAGCTTGACGTTGTTTCGCTCTGAAGTTCAATCACTCGCCTTGCAGCTGATTGATTTTTTTCTCTAGCTCATTGTTTTTATCAACAGCGACTTTTAGTTGTTTCGCTCTCTTTTTGTGATTCTCTTGTACAAGAAGTCAATGTTCATTGAGTTGTAGAGTCAAGTCTTGCTGACTTCAAAGCTCGTTCAGCATATTGATGACTTCGTTGAGTTGATTACTGACTCAATGAAACAGTTGTTCTTTGATGTTTATGTTTCATGCAATGACAGCTTTCTCAGCTTCAACTGAAGCATCGATGAATAGAAGTGAAATTCTTCTATTGACAATGCTTCTAAGCAGATGAGTTGTTCAAGATTCAACTGACTCAACATCATATGTCATGATGAGAGATAATAGTAGTTGTTGAGATAAAAGTAGATGAAAGATTGATGTTTTGAATTGAGATTTTTTGATGAGTGAAAATTCAAAGAATTTCTTGTGAATTTCAGGTAATAATTGAGTGCTTTATTCAAAGAATTTATTGCAAATAGAATGATGAAAATGAATGTAGAATCGAAGAATTTCTTGCAATCTAAAATGATGATGATGCAAATTTGAAGAATTTCTTGCAAATTTTTCTTACTGAATAGATTGTTTCATATCATTTATTCATTGATAGCAGAGTAGTTAATGAGCATTTATTTAATGTTAGAAATCAGCATAGAGTGAATCAATATGAGTGTCATTTAACTAAAAGATAAATGCTAAGAAAGAAAGATAGCTACAGAAAAGAAGCTGACTACATATGTGTATTTCTCAGTCGATGCTAGACTCAATAGAAACTAGTCAAGATGATGAAGTGAGAATAAATCTGACAAGACTAGAAGACTGAGTCTGACAAGACTAAAATCATGACAATCTCAACATTAAATTTACTAGTAAATCAAGTTCACATGATATGAAACTGCAAAATCAAATATGTAGTGTTCATGCTAAGTTTAGATATCATTGAAGCATTTAATCAAGTCTTGCATGTCAGACTTCTGCATACTCTGAAAATGAAAAGAACTTCAGACTACATAGTTGAATGAGTATGCAGCTTTCTTGAGAATCAAGAAACATCATTGAAATTCAATGAGCAAACAAGTGATATGCATAAGATAAACGCAGACATATTGCAAAGATTTTTCATTTCATCAATTTTCTTTCTATTCTTCAATGCAAGGTTGATTGAGAAGTGTAAAGCATTGAAAAAAGTACTTAACTTCATAAATGACATTAACATTCTAACATATGATAAATTTATTGAAGAAATTTGCAGAATATTGAGCAGAATGCATGACGTCTGTGTGAAATGAGCTTGCACTCATGATGCAACATTTGCATCAGAAAAGTATGAACTTATGCACTTCATCAGAAAATTAAAGAGATTTGACATGATGACTAGCATACAAATAGAAAGCTCAGTTATTAAGTCAAAATTAAATGTGCAAGTTCTGAAAATACAACTAAACATGAAATTGTAATGAGATGCACATCTTCGTCAAATCAAAGTGAATCACGTCACATGAATGCTAGCACTTAGTTGACTTGAAATCTTTACATGAGAAATAATCTTTACAAAAGCAACATTTGCAGTTTGAAAAGTGAACTGAATTATTGAGTTTAGTTAAAGAAACATTTGTCGCTTAAAGTGAAATAAAGTTGAGATTTTAGCTGAGTTCATTTGAATGTGATCAGATTTTATGAATAAAATCTGCAATCATTTCATATGTCGTTGAACTGAATCTGCGTTTGTTCATATGTCATTGAACTGAATCATGCTTTCGTTGCTTTCATCACTTTTATTGCTTTCGTCACTTTCATCGCTTTCATCGCTTTCATCGCTTTCGTTTCTTTCGTTGCATTCAGCCTACTACTCGTCTATTTACTCGCTTATTTACTCACTCATTTACTCTTCATTCTACTCACTCATCTACTCGCTCATTTACTTGTCACTTTACTCACTCATTTACTCATCACTTTACTTTCTATCAAACTCTCTATTAAATGCTTTATCAAACGCTTTATCAAATGCATCAATCAAGTACACAAAACACATCAAACAGTGCTTCAAACAATGCTTTCTACTGAGCTTTTCATTGATCTTTCTACTGATCTTTCAATCAATCTTTCTATTAATTTTTCTACTAGTGAGCTTTCTACTGATTTTTCGATCGAGTCATCTAGTGAGCTTTCTACTGAGCTTTCAATCGATCTTTCTATCAATCTTTCTACCAATCTTTCTATCAATCTTTCTATCAATCTTTCTATTGATCTTTCTATCAATCTTTCTATTGACTTTTCTATCAATCTTTCTATTGATCTTTCTACTGAGCTATCTATTGAGCTATTGACTGAGCTTTTTATCAAACACTCTATTAAACATTCTACATGCTTCAAAATACGCGTCAATTGAACGCATAACACGAATCAAACAATGCTTTTTACATGACTTTCTACATGACTTTCTACCAAGCATTCTTCATGACTTTCTATCAAGCACTCTTCATGTTTCTCTATCAAGCATTCTTGCTGATCTTTCTACTGATCTTATCAAGTCATCTAGTGAGCTTTCTACTGATCTTTCGATCAATCTTTCTATTGATCTTTCTACTAGTAAGCTTTCTACTGATCTTTTAATTGAGTCATCTACTGATCTTTTTACTACATGACTTTTTACATAACTCTCTACATGACTTTCTTCATGACTTTCTACATGACTTTTCACCAAGCTTCAAATTGCTTCGCAATCAAGAATCAAATTTGTTTTCTATCAAGCTTCAAACATGATTCTATCAATCATTCTACATGACTTTCTATCTCTCTAGTTTACTCATTAACTTTCTCATTAACTTTCTCATTGACTTTTTCATTGACTTTCCCGACGCATATATTAAATAGCTATTATTTAGATAGTCAAATCAATCATTAATTATTCAACGTTGCAACTACGTATCAATGTTACAAATGTTAAAATAATCATGTTTATTGAATTAAATGATAAAGGCGCATACTGCGCTTATGAGAATGCTAGAAATGCTAGAAATGTTGAGAATATTGACGCTTTTATGAATATGTCTCAGCTAAAAGTGACGCAAATCTGAGACATGAAATTAAATGAATATTCAAGATATTGATCGTTAAAAGCGCTAAAATCTGTCACTGTCACTCTTTACAAATTGCAAATAAAGATAAATATATTCAGCAGTAATAAGATCAGAAATTGCATTCAAAGCATCAGTCTGACATCAGCGAGAAAAAGAGAAAGAACTGTCAAACAAAGAATGTAAACTTGAAACATTATAAAATCAGACTCTGCATCATATTGCAAAAATGTTTAAAAGAGTAAGCATCGAGACTTTGAAAGCAGAAATGTTCACAAGCTTGTTGCATGTTCATTTGAACATGCTGCAAGACAAGATCATGTTACACAGTTAAGTCAATGATTGTATGCAGAAAATCAAACAAGCATGCAAACTGATACATGCTCATTTGATAAATGTTAATTGCATCATTTCTCGCTCTTTTGTCATTAAGAAAGTGATGCTTCTGAACAACTTAATTCAAGAAAATACGAAAATATAGTTAAGATGCAAGCAATTAACTTTCGCTGCAATGATTTCAACTAGTGACAGCATTGCAATAGCATAGTATCACAGAAGTTAGTGAAAGCAATGATGAGAAAAATATAGAAAATGCATTGCAGATATTCACATCATTTCAACACAAAGATTGCATTTGTTCAACAAGATGATAAAGATGTAAAATGATTTTCAGAAGATCAAAAGCATTCTCATCATTTACATTAAAATTGAACACATAGATTTAAATGTTTATCTGCACTTCAGAAATGTTTCAGATGTAAATAGCATATGATGCAACTGCGACTAAAACCATCAGATGATAAAACATGTATTTATGCATTGTTTGAACTGATTGCATTTGTAATCAAGAATGTTATAAAACATCAACTTCTTAAACTATTGAATAATCATCACTATCATGAAGAATTTCAGAGCAGCTGCAAGAATGATGATGAAAATAAAACTTCTGAAGTAATTTAAAGTGATTGAGTCACTCATTCTTTAACATGCAATCAACGCAAACTAATTTGATACATAGTCTCATAATGATAGTTTTGACTGCGTGAAGCAGTCATATAAACAGCGAGTGATTTTCTATTTCAAAAAGTTTTGTTTACTCAATATAAATAGCATAAAGTCTCTCATGAGTCAACTTAATCAATGTCACAAAAATGTATGAATTTATTATTATTATTATTATCTTTTTGATAGAAAGTCATGAAGAGAAACATGAAGAGAAACATGAAGAGAAACATGAAGAAAAACATGAAAATCATATAATAAAAAGTCATGATGAGAAACATAAAGAAAAACATGAAGATTGTTTAATAGAAAGTTATGATGAGAAAACATAAAGATTATTTGACTTTGATATAAAGTCATTGTTATGAGTTTGTATAAAGCGAATCATATGAGTGTATTCTAACTAGAAGTTCAAAGCTAAAGAAGAAAGAAGATGCAACATGTCATGAGTTTTACTTTTGAAAATACGCTAGATTGCTAGCGTGTTAACATCAGTCTTATACTAGTTTATCATAGTTTGACATGATTTATGTTAGACTAACTTAAAGTGTATGATCACAACATTACTTTTTCTCTTCATTTAGCAATGTTCTCATTATTGCAGTTTGATTAATCTTTCTTAAGTTGATTTCTATCTTGACTTGTTCAAATATTGTTCATGAAAGTCATTTACAATCTTCAAGCATTCTTCAAATTCACTTTCATCAACATTGTATTAATGTAAATTAATGTTGTATTCTTTTCAATTGACACAATATTGTAATCATTTATCTCATTTGTAATATTTGAAGTTCAGTATGTTCTTTATCTTTCATTTATCTTCATCATCAATCATTATAAAGTCAGACAATTCATTTCATTATTCATTCAGCAAGTTCTTTGAATTTAGTTGTAGCAGATTTAATGCAAACTCTGAATGTATCTTCATAGTCAATGATAGTTTCAGTTGATAAACATGTTCAATCTCAATCAGAATCTTAAAGAGTTTTAACATTTTATCATTTAGCTTTTTTAATGATTGTGAGATCATTATGTTTCTAGAATTCAGAAACATCATGTCATTTATCTTGTAAATCATTTTCTTTTAATGCTTGTTAATTTGTTTCTTCATTATGACTCTGACTTTTATCAAGACATACTTGATCAATGCTAGTGATCATTTCATGTGTTTGACTATATTCTTTGCTTTGTTTGCTTCGATTTTAGCTCAAATGATCTCATATTCAATTGAGTTCAAATTGAAACTCATATGAGAATGAAAGTTCTTATTCAGAAAGAATGTTGACTGTTCAATTAATGATGAAATAGCATTGTTATTGACGAATTCAATCATGAATAATCAGATGAATTAATCATCAAGCATATATAAGCAATAGCTTCGTAGATATTATTCTACATTCTGATTCACTCTTTCTGTTTGATCATTGATTTGAAAATGATAATCAATGAATAGTTTCAATGCAAATTAATATGCGCTCATTAAAACGTGTTTAAAAGAATTTTTAAAAGATTAAGCATTAAAAAACAAATTACTTAAACTATTTAAAGACAGAATACATCATTGACATGATGCTTGCGCTTCATTCTGATTGTCAAAAGCAGATGAGAAGCATCATTAATGTGACATTGACGAGTGAACAAGAGACAATTATCACTATCTTGCAGAAAAATTCAATCAAGACAAAAGATATATAAAAGAAATTATATGAGTTGCAAGTATTTTATGAACTCAACGACGTAGAAACAACGAGCTAATACTCTGAAGAAAAATGAGAATTTTGACAAAGATGATAGAAAAGCTGACGCATCAACTTATTGTTGCGTTGACTGTTAATTAATGCATGAAGAATCATGTTAGAGATTGATCTAGAGCGAGTCATAGAAATGTCATTTAACTAATAGATAAATGCTAAGAAAGAAAAGTATCTACAGAAAAGAACTCAATTCTTATATGTGTGTTTCTCAGTTCTGTGCTAGACTCAATTGAGTTGACGTCTTACACATATGATGCAGAGTCTCAATGATATCATCTCTAAATCAGGTTTTCGCTAGACTCGATTAGAATGAAATCAGGCGAAGACTAGGCGAAGAATAGACGAAGACTAGAATCATAACATTACTTTTCTCTCTTGACTATTCATGTTTGCATGAATGTTATTTCTTAGTGCGCTTTTCTTGAATATTTGATATGAAAGTCGTCAATCATCTCTTGAGCGTTCATAAATTCATCGTCGTCAGCGTTATATCAGTTGAGATCGTTGTCATAGCTCTTTCATTTGACTCGATATTGAAGTCGTCTTTGATATCATCGAAAGTTTAATATATCATTGATTTTTCATTCGTCTTCATCGTTTATCACTATTGACTTCGAAGATTCATTCTTTTGATCAGACAGAGAGTCATCGACGACAGAATGAAGAAGCTTTGAATAAAATACATCATGTATATGCATAGTCTCTGATAGTTTCAACTTATAGAATGAGTCAACAGACTCAGTGATCTGAAATGAGTTGAGCATCTTGTCATTCAATTTTTTGAAAGATCTCGCTGTAATGATGTTTCGTTCGTTCAGAAACATCTTTGATTCAATCTCATAATTGACTTTCTTTCTATGCTTGTTAGCTTGATTTATCATTTGTTTCTGTGTTTTGATCAGAGCTTCATGAGCGAAGATCAATGTCTTGTTCATTTGTTCAGATATATTCTTGATTCGATCAATCTGCAGACGTTCGCGAATGCTTTCATACTCGATGATGTCAGAGTCAAAGCTCATACGAGAATGAAATCTCTTGTTCATGAAGAAGAGAGTCAAGAAGATGACTGAAGACAAGACGTTATTATCGACAAACTCAATCATGAGTAGTCACTTGAATCAGTTGTTCTGCATATATGAACAGAAGAATCAAAGATATCGCTCAACGTTCTGATTGACTCATTCACTTTAATCATCGATCTGAAAATGATAGACAGTGAACAATCGAAGAAAAATGCTCAGTCGTTTGCAAAGAAACTTTCATAGTATAGAGATGAATTGCAAATCTCGATCAGATACTATGAAGCTTAATAAATCATGAGTTCAATATACTCATTGAATCAGCATTTCAGCTGTCTTTTTGACAGTGATATTTTCATCGTCAGTGATGCAAAAGATATAATGTCTTTTCTTTGACAATCTGCAAATGATCGTCAGAATAGCATTGTACTCGCTTGAATCAGATAAATTGATAATGAAGTTCATTGCTATGTCTTGTCATCGCTGTTCAGATATCAATAGAGATTGAAGCAAGTTGTTTGATTTATCTTTAGATGTCTTTGAGCATTGACAGATATAGCAGTTTCGAATATATCGATCTATCGTTTTTCGCATGAATGATCAATAGTAGTTTCGCTTTATGACTTTCACAGTTCTAAGAATATCAGAATGATCAACTGATGATTGATCGTGTATCTCACGAATCAGATTCATTTGTAGAAACTCGTTGAACAAAACTCATAGCTGACTGTCTTTGTATAAGATTTCATTCTGAACTCGACAATTCTTCAGCTTGATGTCTTCATATTGTGTCTCGTCTCTTGCTATTGCTTCGCGAAGTAGCGTACAATTCTTGTCGATCTCATTAATCTCAAGAATCTGTTTATAAATTGATTCACTGATGTTCTTCTTTAGATCAGCAATTTTCATTCGATTTGAAGTCAGAATAGTGATTCATTGATAGCAAACGCGCTCATCTTCTGAATCTCTGAGCACGACATCAGCTCAACAAGTTAATGCATCGATCTTGATATTCTGTTTGTCAGATCAATACATTATCTTGAAGTTGAAATCAGCGAGCTTCTAAATTCAGCGCATCTGACGTCTGCTCAACTCTTTATCTTTCATCAATGAGATGAGTGCTTGATGATCGATGAACATCTTGATAGAAATGTCAGTTAGTTTCAGTTTGAGTCGTCAGTGTTCAAATGCTCAAATGATGATCAGAAGTTCTTTATCATATATCTTGTAGTTGCATTCAGCAGAAGACATGTTCTTGCTATAGAAGACAATCGAATGTAGTACTTCTTCGTCATCATATTGAGAGAGAACTTCATCGTTGACGTAGTTAAATGAGTTGATTTCGAGAATAGTCTCACGAGTTTAATCAAAGTGACGTAGTATAAAAGTCTTGATCATACGTCTCTTCATATGATCGAAGATGATCTGACAAACTTCATTTCATTCAAATATAATCTTCTTTTGAGTAAGTTGAATCATTGAACGAACAATCTTCGAAAAGTTCTTGATGAAGCGTCGATAGAAGTTGCAAAAGTCAATGAAGAACTGCATCTGAGTGAGATTATTGAATGTAGATCAATCAACGATTGCTTGCATCTTTCGCGAGTTCATCTTCAATTCTTCGATTGATATCAAAAGTTCTAAAAAGATGATTTTCTGAACATGAAACTTGCATTTATCAATGTCTATCTGTAGATCAGCTTCTCGTAGTCTATTCAAGATTAATCGTACATGTCGCTTGTGTTTCTTTAAGATCTTGCTGTAAATGATAATGTCATCTAGATAAATCTGACAAAACTGATGTAGATATTCAAACAACACATCGTTCATATAGTGTTGATAGAACGTTGATTCATTGATTAATTCAAAGAGCATTACATGATATTTGTATAAGTCGAAGAAGATAATAAAGATAGTCAAATTTTCGCTATCTGAGTGCATGCATAGTTTATTGAACGCGACAATGATGTTCAATCGAGTCAGATATTTGCTTTCTTGTATACGAGTGAGAATCTCGTCTATCAATGACAAAGAATAGCGATTTCGTTTGATCAAAGCATTGAGCTTTCTGTAATCGACGCAGAAACGCAGACTATCATCTTTCTTTTCAATGAACAAGATGAGTGAGATGTATGATGCAAAGCTGAAGAAAATGAACTCTTTGTTCAGATGTTTGATCAGATACTTCTTTATCTTCTGAAGCTTGTGATCAAACATCTGATATAGTCTGCTTCGAGAAAGCATTTCTTCATCGATCAACTCAATTTTGTGATCATAGAAACGATGCAATGATAGCTGATTGATCATTGCTCAATCGAAGATGTCTAGATAGTCGTGATATTCAGAGAGAAGCTTGACTTTGACTTGCTTGAGAACTTCAGCGTGAAAAAGCTCATGCAGATTCACTTCTTCAGACTTGTTTTCAACTGTAGTTATGAGTCAATCAATTTTCAAGACGATAACAGCAAAGATCTTGACATCTGATTATTTAACTAACATTCTACATGTTGCTGTCTTTATCATTGCTATGTTCGTTGAATCTGACGTTGATTTAGAAATTTTGACGTTAGTTAAAGTCACGTCACGCGATTTTAACTGTTTAATTAATTTAACTGACTTCTCATTGAACTGACTGAAAGAGAATGATTTCAGACTGAGTTGAGAGATAGTGAAAGATCTCTTCAGTATATGAGTAGAAGTCAAACTCTTTTGCTTCGTGATTATCTTGTTGCTTGTGAGTAGAACAATTGATTTCAAATTGAGAATGAAATTCAAAAATCGAAGAAAATTAATCTGCATGTCAATTACTAGATCAATTTTGTTCATTCATGTTTTTTCAAGAATCATTTGATGTTGATCTAATCAAGTGATCAACATAAAAGCTGTGTCAATCATATGATCTTGAACAGTCAGATTTAAATAAATGACATGAGTAATGAGTTTTTTAGCATAATGATCGTCAAATTCTTGAATTGACTTCGCTTTGATCAAAGTCAAAGACTTGATTTGCAACTGATCACAAACAATCTGCGCGATCACTTCATCAATGAATGAATAGTCAGCAGCTTCGTTGTTAATCAATGACTTCAATGAGTAACTAATTTCATTGCTAGAAAGTACACATTCAATAGTCAAAGATTCAGAAGCAAAAGAATCATCTGACATGCTCATCATTGAAGAAATTAACATCTCTTTCATCACGTCTTTGATGAAAGTCTCTAGTTTTTTGCCTCGTTATCTTTGAAAGAAGACATTTTCTCATTCTTCTTATTCTTTGAAATGACGATTTCATGTAAACAAAAAGTGAATGCATAAGATGCAAAAGTGTTGATCTTGTTCTGAGAGCAATTCTTGAACAAATGATTCGAGATCTTGCAAGTATAGCAGATGATAGATGATCTTGCTGACTCAGAGATAGAAGAGAGAATAGATTTAACATAATCGATTATCAAAGTCATCACTGACAATGAAGTAGCAACACATTTATCAGATACGACAATGACTTTGATGATGACAGTGCAAAGCTGACTGCGTAGCTGATAGTTGACTTGCTGTTTATTATTCACATCTTGAAGAAAGATTTGTAAGCAAGTGAGCGAAGTAAAATTCTCTGAACAGATTGATAAAGCATTCTGCAAGCGATTATTGATTTTATTCTGAAGATCGTTCATCAGAGTACGATCATCATATTTGAGATAGCTGAATAGCTTTATAAAGTCGAAGTAGAAGACATTGAAAGACTTTTCTGCTTGTCTCAGAGCGTTGTACTCGTGACGACACTTTCGATTTCTATTCAGTTCATCGTATATTTCTTTCAGATGCTCAAATAGCTTGTAGATTGAGATGTAAGAATGCAAAGCGTCATGACGACATCAAGCGAAGATATGTTCAGCAGCATCATCTTTTAGTCTAGATATCACATAAACAATACAGATATTCTCATTATCGAAGTGATCGACATTTGTCTGAAGCTTGTTGTTCATCTTGACTCTTCAGCTATCTCATGTTGATTCATCTTCATCGATGAATACAGATGAATTCAAAAACTTAAAAGACTTGTGATGATTATTATTGAATAGAATGAACGACTCACATCGAGTATGATTCTTGATGAATTGACGAGATAGAGATTTCGTAGAAACTCGAGATTCAGTAGATTGACGAGATCGAGACTGATTCGCTGAACGCTGTTTCTTTTTTAGACTCAAGACTTTCTCTTGTAGTTCAATGATAATCTTTTCTTGAGTGTTTATTGTCATCTCGTTGATCTCTTAGCTTGATCAGCATCTTGATGATCTTATCTGACTGATCGATAGCTCATTGACGAAGTTGTTGACTCATGTTGATGTTTCATGAGATAGCGACATTCTGAAATCTCGCTGAAGCATTGAAAGAAATAATGAAAACGCGTCTGCTAGCAATGCTTCTAAGCAGACGAGCTGTTCGTGACTCAACTGATTCAAAGTCGCGTGTCATTGTGAGAAAGATAAATAAATAGATTGTGATAAGATTGAGTGATTGATTTGATAAATTTGAGTAAATTTGAAGATGTGTTTTAATAGAAGTAATTCAAAGAATCTCTTATGAATTTTCTGAATAAACGAAGTAGATTATTTCGTATTGTCTACACGTCGATAGCAGAGTAGTTGATTAGCATTTATCTACTGTTAGAGATCAATCTAGAGCGAGTCATAAAAGTGTCATTTAACTAATAGATAAATGCTAAGAAAGAAAAGTATCTACAGAAAAGAACTCAATTCTTATATGTGTGTTTCTCAGCTCTGTGCTAAACTCAATTGAGTTGACATCTTACACATATGATGCAGAGTCTCAATGATATCATCTTTAGATCAGATTCTCGCTAGACTCGATTAGAATGAAATCAGGCGAAGACTAGATGAAGAATAGACGAAGACTAGAATTGTAACAAATCAGCTGAAGAAACTGAAAAAGATAATGAGCAGACTTGAAAAAGAGTTCGTGAAGAAGAAAAAATACATTGACAGCTGAGTGAAGAGAATGAGCATGAAGTCAATGACATCATTTGAAAGTCATCTTGTGTTCAATGTCAACATATCATTGTCAATGCAAAATCATTGTAAGAAATTTGAAGTAAAGATCTTCATTAAAGAAAAAGAAGAAATAAAGAAAATCATGATGATAACAATGAAGAACATAGTGAGATGAGCGAAAGAAATTGACGTTGACAAAACATTGTCAATGTGCAAGAACATAAAAATGATGAAAAGATAATTAAGACTGTTGATATTTTGAATCAAGATGAAAAGCAGTAAAAAACATTGAAGAAAAATGATTTTTGAATCAAAGAAATATCATCAAATGTATGTAGTGATACATGAGATTAAAGTTGAAGAAATGTCTAAGAACATAAAGAAGAAAGAGATGAAAATGCTCATCAAGATCAACAAAGACATACATTCAGAAATGATGATCAAGAAGATTGAGTGACTCACAAAGAAGAATGAGCAGAAGAAATACATCTTGCTGATGATACATGTAGTTAACGCTGAGATGATGAACAAGCTGATTAATGAGAGAGTATGTCATGAAATCAATATAAAGATCACACAGTTCTACAACTTGAATTGCAGAGTGCATCAATATTTAAAGTATCAAGAATATGATCATAAAATGTATGAATGCAAAAACAAGCAGAAATACATTTACTGCATGCTGAATCATGACTTGAAGCATTGTTTTTACAAACAAACTTGAGACATGTAAAAATGTGAAGCATGTTGAAATATATATAGAGTCTTTGACTCTGTTACGAGTGTATCAAGATCAATAAGACTGAACAAGACTGAAGCTTTAATCAATTCGCAATGCACGCTAGCGAGTACTCTGTATAATGATTAGAGCTAGTCAACAATTTAGTCGAGATCTGACTCAGATTTGACTCAGATAGAGCTTAACACTCTTTTCTTTCATCAACATCTTGTTCATCTACATCATCTTCTTTTCATGTCACAAACACATTTCTTTCAAGTCTAGCACAGTCTCTGAACATTACATAAATAGAAGCTTTTGTATCAATCTTCTTCTGTATTCTTAATATTCAGTTATAACTATCTCTAAAGATCAAGCACTATCAACTCTGACTTTCGCTGATTGTATCATTTAGATACGATTCTGACATTATATTAAGAATTCATTAATCACATGATACTGATCTCATTACTCATTCAATCAACTCGTACAGATGAATCAAGTCTAAAGAAATTTGTTTATCTGATGATTCAATCTTGAAAGACAAGAACAACATCAGAGAATTCATAGAATCAACGAGAACATATGATCATTGAATTGTGTTACGATTCTAGTCTTCATCTGATTTCATTCTAATTGAGTCTAGCGAGAATCTAATCTAGAGATGATATCATTGAGACTCTGCATCATATGTGTAAGACGTCAACTCAATTGAGTCTAGCACAGAGCTGAGAAACACACATATAAGAATTGAGTTCTTTTCTGTAGATACTTTTCTTTCTTAGCATTTATCTATTAGTTAAATGACATCTTTATGACTCGCTCTAGATCGATCTCTAACAGTAGATAAATGCTAATCAACTACTTTGCTATCAACGTGTAGATGATACGAAATAATCTACTTCGTTTATTCAGAAAATTCGTAAGAAATTTTTTGAATTACTTTCATCAAAACACATCTTCAAATTTACTCAAATTTACTCAAATTTATTAAATCAATCACTCAATCAAATCTATTTATCTATCTTTCTCATAATGAAATGCAACTTTGAATCAGTCAAGTCATGAACAGCTCATCTGCTTAGAAGCACTGCTAGCAGACACATTTTCATTATTTCTTTTGATGTTTCAGCTGAATCTCAGAATGTCACTATTTCATGAGACATCAACATGAGTCAACAACTTCGTCAATGAGCTCATGATCAGTTGAATGAGATCAACAAGACATGACTTTGAAACTGAATGAGCAGTAAATCGTTGTTCAAGTTGAACATGACAAGAGATTGAATCAACTAGAGATCAAACAGATGATCATAAACACTCTAGAAGAGATAAACAAACGCTATTGAGAAAAAATGTTGAATCTCAAGAATAAACTCAAAGAAGTATTGCATTCAATGAATCAGTCTCAATCTCGTCAGTTTACTGAATCTCAAGTTTCTATGAAATCTCTATCTCATCAATCTATCAAGAATCATACTTGACGTAAGTCATTCACTTTATTCAATAATGATCATCACAAGTCTTTCAAGTTTTTGAACTCATTTATATTCATCAATGAAGATGAATCAACATGAAATAGCTGAAGAATCAAGATAAACAACAAGCTTCAGACAAATATTGATTACTTTGTTGATGAGACTATCTGCATTGTTTATGTGATATCAAGACTAGAAGATGATGCTGCTGAGCATATCTTCGCTTGACATCATCATGATGCTTTGCATTCTTACATTTTGATCTACAAGCTACTCAAGCATCTAGAAGAAATCTACGAAGATCAGAATAAGAATCAAAAGTGTCATCGTGAATACAACACTCTGAGACAAGCAGACAAGCTCTTCAACATCTTCTACTTCAACTTTATGAAGCTATTCAGCTATTTAAACTATGATGATTGCACTCTGATGAACAATCTTCAGAATAAGATCAACAATCACTTGCAGAATGCTCTGTCAGTATGTCTTGAAGACTTTGCTTCACTTCATCATCTCAAGATCTTTCTTCAAGATGTGAATAATAAATAGCGAGTCAACTATCAGCTACGCAGTCAGCTTCGCATTGTCATCATCAAAGTCACTGTCGTATCTGATAAATGTGCTGCTACTTCATTGTCAATGATGACTTTGATAATTAATTATGTTAAGTCTACTCTCTCTTTTATTTCTGAGTCAGCAAAATTGTCTATTATTTGCTATACTTGCAAGATTTCGAGTCATTTATTCAAGAATTGTTCTCAGAACAAGATCAACACTTCTGCATCTTGTGCATTCATCTTTCATTTACATGAGATCATCATTTCAAAGAATAAGAAGAATGAGAAAGTGTCTTCTTTTGAAGATAGCAAGGCAAAAAACTAGTGACTTTCATCAAAAACATGATGAAAAAGATGTTAATTTCTTCAACGACAAGCATGTCAGATGATTCTTTTGCTTCTGAATCTTTGACTACTGAATGTGTACTTTCTAGCAATGAAATTAGTTACTCATTGAAGTCATTGATTGACATCGAAGCTGCTGACTATTTATTTATTGATAAAGTAATTGCGCAGATTGTTTGTGATCAGTTGCAAATCAAATCTCTGACTTTGATCAAAGCAAAGTCAATTCAAGAATTTGATGATCATTATGATAAGAAACTCATTATTCATGTCATCTATTTGAATCTGACTGTTCAAGATCATACGATTGACACAGCTTTTATGTTGATCACTCGATTAAATCAACATCAAATGATTTTTAAAAAAACATGAATGAACAAAATTGATCTAGTAATCAATATGCAAATCGATTTTCTTCAATTTTCAAACTTCATTCTCAATTTGAACTCGATTGTTCTACTCACAAGCAACAAGACAACTACGAAGCAGAAAAGTTTGACTTCTACTCATATATTGAAGAGATCTTTCACTATCTTTCAACTCAGTCTGAAATCATTCTCTTTCAGTCAGTTTAATGAGAAGTCAGTTAAACTAATTAAACAGTTAAAATCGCGTGACGTGACTTTAACTAACGTCAAAATTTCTAAATCAACGTCAGATTCAACGAACATAGCAATGATAAGAACAGCAACATATAGAATGTTAGTTAAATAATCAGACATCAAGATCTTTGCTGTTATCGTCTTGAAAATCGATCAACTCATAACTACAGTTGAAAACAAGTCTGAAGAAGTGAATCTGCATGAGCTTTTTCATACTGAAGCTCTCAAGCAAGTCAAGATCAAGCTTCTCTCTGAATATCTCGACTATTTAGACGTCTTCAATCAAGCAATGATTGATCAGCTATTATTGCATCATTTCTACAATCACAAAATTGAGTTAATCGATGAGAAAACACTCTCACGAAGCAGACTATATCAGATGTTCAATCACAAGCTTCAGAAGATAAAGAAGTATCTGATTGAACATCTGAACAAAGAATTCATTTTCTTCAGCTTTGCATCATACATCTTGCTCATCTTGTTCATTGAAAAGAAAGATGATAGTCTGCGTTTCTGCGTCGATTACAGAAAGCTCAATGCTTTGATTAAATGAGATCGCTATTCTTTGTCATTGATAGACGAGACTTTCACTCATATACAAGAAAGCAAATATCTGATTCAATTGAACATCATTGTCGCGTTCAATAAACTACACATGCATTCAGATAACGAAGATTTGACTATCTTTATTATCTTCTTCAACTCATACAAATATCATGTAATGCTCTTTGAATTAATCAACGAATCAACGTTCTATCAACACTATATGAACAACGTGTTGTTCAAATATCTACATCAGTTTTGTCAAATCTATCTAGATGACATTATCATCTACAGCAAGACTTTGAAAAAACACAAGTGACATATATGATTGATCTTGAATAAACTACGAGAAGCTGATCTACAGATAAACATTGATAAATGCAAGTTTCATGTTCAGAAAATCATCTTTTTAGAACTTTTGATGTCAATCGAGAAACTTAAGATGAATTTACGAAAGATGCAAGCAGTCGTTGATTGATCTACACTCAATAATCTCACTCAGATGCAGTTCTTCATTAACTTCTGCAATTTCTATCGACACTTTCTTAAGAACTTTTCAAAGATTGTTCGTTCAATGATTCAACTCACTCAAAAGAAAATCTCATTTGAATGAAATGAAGTCTGTCAGATTGTCTTCGATCATATGAAGAGACGTATGATCAAGACTTTTATACTACGTCACTTTGATCAAACTTGTGAGACTATTCTTGAAATCAACTCATTTAACTACGTCAACGATGAAGTTCTCTCTTAATATGATGACGAAAAAGTACTACATTTGATTGTCTTCTATAGCAAGAACATGTTCTTTGCTGAATGCAACTACAAAATATATGATAAAGAACTTCTGATCATCATTTGAGCATTTGAACACTGACGACTCAAACTGAAGCTAACTGACATTTCTATCAAGATGTTCATCGATCATCAAGCGCTCATCTCATTGATGAAAGATAAAAAGCTGAGCTGACGTCAGATGCACTGAATTCAGAAGCTCATTGACTTCAACTTCAGAATAATGTATCGATCGAGCAAACAGAACATCAAGATCAATGCATTAACTCGTCAAGCTGACGTCGTGTCTAGAGATTCAGAAGATGAGCGCGTTTGCTATCAACAAATCACTATTCTGACTTCAAATTGAATGAAAATTGCTGATCTAAAGAAGAACATCAGTGAATCAATCTATAAACAAGTTCTTGAAATTAATGAGATCAATGAGAATTGTACGCTACTTCGCGAAGCAATAGCAAGAGATGAGATACAATATGAAGATATCAAATTGAAGAATTGTTGAACTCAGAATGAAATCTTGTATTATGATAGTCAGCTATGAGTTTCATTCAACAAGCTTCTACAAATGAATCTGATTCATGAGATACACGATCAATTATCAGTTGATCATTCTGATATTCTTAGAACTATGAAAGTCATAAAGCGAAATTACTATTGATCTTCTATGCGAAAAACGATAAATTGATATATTTGAAACTGCTACGTATGTCAACGTTCAAAGACATCAAGAAATAAATCAAATGACTTGCTTCAATCTCTATCTATATCTGAACAGCGATGACAGAACATAGTCATGAACTTCATTATTGATCTATTTGATTTGTACGACTACAACGCTATTCTGACTGTCATCTGCAGATTGTTGAAAGAAAGACATTATATTTCTTGCATCATTGATGATGAAGATATAACAGTCAAAAAAACAGCTGAAATGTTGCTTCAATGAGTGTATTGAACTCATGATCTATCAAGCTTCATTGTATTCGATCGAGATTCTCAGTTCATCTTCATTCTTTAAAAGTTTCTTTGTAAACGACTGAGCATTTCTCTTCAATTATTCATCGTCTATCACTCTCAGATCAATGATCAAAGCGAACGAGTCAATCAAAATGTCGAGCGATATCTTCGTTTCTTCTGTTTATACATGCAGAACGACTGATTTAAGTTACTACTCATGATTGAGTTTGTCGATAATAACATCTTATCTTCAGTCATCTTCTTGATTCTCTTCTTCATGAACAAGAACTTTCATTCTCATATGAGCTTCGACTCTGACATCATCAAGTATGAAAGCATTCGCGAACGTCTGCAGATCGCTTGAGTTGAAGATATATTCAATCACATGAATAAAACACTGATCTTCGCTCGCGAAGCTCTGATCAAAGCATGAGAACAAATGATGAATCAAGCTAACAAGCATAGAAAGAAAGTCAATTACAAGATCAAATCAAAGATGTTTTTGAATGAATGAAACATCATTACAGCGAGATCTTTCAAAAAATTAAATGACAAGATGCTTGACTCATTTCAGATCACTGAGTCTGTTACTCATTCTATAAGTTGAAACTATCAGAGACTATGCATATACATGATGTATTTCATTCAGAGCTTCTTCGTTCTGTCGTCAATGATTCTCTGTCTGATCAAAAGAATGAATCTTCGAAGTCAATAGTGATAAACGATGAGAATGAATGAAAAATCAACGATATATTGAACTTTCGATGATATCGAAGATGACTTCAATATCAAGTCAAATGAAAGAGTTATGACAATGATCTCAACTGATATGACGCTGACGATGACGAGTTTATGAATGCTTAAGAGATGATTGATGAATTTCATATCAGATATTCAAGAAAAGCGCACTAAGAAACAACATTCATGCAAATATGAATAGTTAAGAGAGAAAAGTAATGTTACAATTCTAGTCTTCGTCTGATTTCATTCTAATCGAGTCTAGCGAGAATCTGATTTAGAGATGATATCATTGAGACTCTGCATCATATATGTAAGATGTCAACTCAATTGAGTCTAGCACAGAGCTGAGAAACACACATATAAGAATCGAGTTCTTTTCTGTAGATACTTTTCTTTCTTAGCATTTATTTATTAGTTAAATGACACTTTTATGACTCGCTCTAGATCGACTTCTAACAAATTACTAGAAGATCTATCGCTCATTCAGTATGCATTTATTCAAAATCGATTAATAGAATTTATGATAAAAAATCTTCGTGAATTGCTAGAGAATCAAATCGATCAAGAGAATTACAATAAAGAATTTTCGTGAATTGCTTCAAGATTAATCATTCTCACAAACATCTTCTTTATTGAACAAACATTTGTCTTTCTTCATAAAATCACTGAGCTTCGTTCTTCGTTCAGTTTAAATCAATTCTCATCTTCTTCACTATGATATTTAAGAACACATCTGATAAAGATAAAGCTTTCGTTGATTTCTTGCAATAAACACGTTCACAAGCTCTCTCTTCTATCATCAACTCACAACACACTTCTTCATTCATTGCTTTCAACGAATTAAACGCTGAAATCATCATACTTGATGATATGAAAGTATGAAAGAAATGTATCTATGCTCTTAATAAAGAAACAAATCATCTCATCAAGATAAAACAACGAGACAAAAGTGAAATTCAACAGTTGAAAGCAAAACTACAAGCTTTCACTACTATCACAGTCAATGTAGTCATCACTACTTTCTTGATTGTCATCTACTTTGAACGATTTAAATATCACAAAATACTCAACTCTTTAATGTTCATTGATGAAAAGAACTCTACTTGAAAGAACTAATCTCTTGACATAGAAGTATTTTCGACTCGATGCATGTTTCGATCTCATGCACATCTCACTTTACTACTTTCATCTTTCTTCAAAAATCAATTACAAATTCAATATGACTTCAATTGAGACAGCGTTTGCAGATCTAGCTTTGCAAAAGTCATTTAACTACACTGCAACTGCAAAGAAATTCAATATCAATCGAAGCACGCTGTCGCGACGACATAGAGATATAATTGTCTTCGTCAAGAAAAGCAAGCAAACGACGTCAATTCTTTCGAACCAACAAGAAAAAGAGCTTATTCGCTATATCAACAAGCTTATCGAATGTGATATATCTTCTCTCAATGTCATGATTCGTGTTTTTGCGTATAATATATCTGAAAAACAGTCAGGCAAAAACTGGTCTTATGAGTTCGTTTGACGTCATTCAGATATACTACAGTCAAAGTTTCTACAAGAAGCTGATCTAGAGCGAAAGAAAGCTGATAATGCATATCAATATCAGCTTTATTTTGACCTAGTAAGTGTCTTCATTTCGTTTAGTTTCATACTAATATAAGAGTAGGTAAAGCAAAAAATCGAAGAATATGAGATTCTTTCTAAAACACATACAATATGAATGAAAAGAACTTTCTACTTGAACTGCTTCAAAAGACTCGAAGAGTCTTCAGTTTAAAGCATCTTGACAGTGACAAATTGCTGAGTGCTGATCAAGATGACAATAGAGAATGAATTATCTTGATTGCAATCATTTGCATGAATATGATCTATATACTTTCTTCGATCATTTATCAGACGATATCAGGTAATATTCAGAACAGCTGACTTACTGAATATGATTTCAAAGAGCAATTCTGCTTCTTTGCTTTCTTCGCTACTGACTGAATCAACGATGAATTGATCTACTCTTGACTCACTATCGTATTTGATCGAAATACGAGGTCAAAAGTCAGAAATTCACGAAATTATTGCCTTCTATTTGTTGACGAGCATGACAGTCATATCAACATGAAGTTTCTTGACTGATGTGAGCAGAACAAGATGCTCGTGACTTTATATTCTTCTCATTCTACGCATCATCTTCAATCTCTGAATGTGAGCTTATTCAACCCTTTGACCAATTACTACTCGCAAAACCTGAACGACTGAATCTTTAAGAGTCAAGAACTTTCTCGAATATCAAAAAGAGACTTCTTTGATCTGTTTTGACCTGCATATCAAGCTGCTTTCATGCATGTCAACATAAAAAGTGAATGAAAAAAGACAGAATTGCTGTCTTTCAATTCATCACAGATCATAAAGCAGATTAAATCGAACGCTAAATCTGTTTCAAGTTCTTCTTCTTCTTCAGCATTGTCAGAAGCTGATTGAAGAAAGATTCGATGATTAATGAAGTCAGTTGTAGAAGAAGTAATTGATTCGAAAGCTCGTAAGTTGAACAATACGATGAAAAAGCTTACTACAGATGTTACTCTTCTAAAAGCAGAAAATGAAGATCTTCAATGAACAGTACGTATTGAAAGAAGTCGCAGACGACGTGAAAAGTCTTTATTTGACGATTTAGAAGTTAATGATGAGACAAAGAGAGTGTTTTTTAGTTCTAATAAGATTCAGACGACTCATGATTGTCAAGTTCAAAGAATCGAAGAGAAACAGCAAGCTGCTATTCAAAAGACTGAAGAAAAGAAACAAAGAAAGCTTAGAAAGCTAGAGAAACAGCGTTTAATAGCTGAAAGAAAGATGAAACGGGAAAAAAAGAAGACGAAACGAGAGAAGAAAGCAAAACGAAAAAAGAAGCTACGAGCGAAGAAATTGAAGCAACAACGTCTAGTTCAGAAGCAAAAGCTGAAGGTTAAAGAGCTTCAGAAAGAACAAAAGAAGAAGTCTAAAGAGATGAAAGTACAGCAATTCACTGATTTTGTTGCTATTGAGAAGGTGAAAAGAAGATCTAGTCAAATCAAATCTACGCAAGCTGAAAGACAATTCAAAGCTTCTAAGCGATTTGATGATTAATTCTTATAGCTTGAAAGCTTCATATAGATATTGACAACTCTCTATATTAATTGCAATTTGATTCTATGAATAATGATTGAATAATAATAAAAATAGTATTGATTACTAATCGAGTTTAGAGTGTGCACGAGATCAAAACGTGCATGAGTTCGAAAGTACTTCTATGAGAGAAGTTAGCAATTAACGTTAATATCTTTTCAAATGAATTCTACAAGCTAAGCTACATAAACTCTTGACTAGCAGATGATGTCATCAAAATCACTTAAGTCAGACGTGATTTCAACTGTGACAATTTCTATCTGACTGTCAATGAACTTCTAAAGAAACTAGCTCAATCGTTTCATGACTCTGATAAGAAAGATAACTATGATAGAAAATATATTAATCTGATTCAAGAATTAAAGAAATTCAGCGATTTCTTTAATCAGTTTCAACGACTATACATCTATCTAAAGTATCAGAAGAACGTACTAGTCATCAATCTAAAGAATAAAATAAACTTTCATCTTTGAATCTTTTGAACAGCTCAGATGAAGTCACTCATTAAGCTATTAGATATTTGAAACTATCTGATTCGCTTGAACAATGAACATAAAGCAGTTTGAAAGATCAAGAACAAACTACTCAAACATGATGATTCAAAGATCATCATTTCTAAAGCAATTATTGCTGTTTAATCTTCTGCTTTGAAGTTTGACTGATCAAAGTCGCGCAGCGCAGTTTTGACTAACGTCAAGAATACAAACGTTCTAGTTGAAATCTGTTTTGTATGTCACAAATCAGATCATACTTTCAGAGAATGTTCAAATCAAGCTATTAAAGTTAATGCAGTTGACGAGAACTATGATCATTTCGAACTCAATACTGAATCAAAGTTCAAGTCAAAAAAATAATCATCTCTTCAACAGTCACTGAAGTGAAGATTATATCTTTGTGCGATCTAGATGAAATTCTATTGAAAGAGAATTACTTTGATAAGTCATTTTTAATTGATGCTCTTCTCATCTTGCAGAATGTGTTATGATTCTAGTCTTCGTCTATTCTTTGTTTAGTCTTCGCCTGATTTCATTCTAATCGAGTCTAGCGAAAATCTGATCTAGAGATGATATTATTGAGACTCTGCATCATATGTGTAAGATGTCAACTCAATCAAGTTTAGCACAGAACTGAGAAACACACATATAAGAATTGAGTTCTTTTCTGTAGATACTTTTCTTTCTTAGCATTTATTTATTAGTTAAATGACATCTTTATGACTCGCTCTAGATCGATCTCTAACAGTAGATAAATGCTAATCAACTACTCTGCTATCAACGTGTAAATGATACGAAATAATCTACTTTGTTTATTCAGAAAATTCGCAAGAAATTCTTTGAATTACTTTTATCAAAATACATTTTCAAATTTACTCAAATTTATCAAATCAATCACTCAATCTTATCATAATCTATCTATCTATCTTTCTCACAATGACACACGACTTCAAATCAGTTGAGTCATGAACAGCTTGTCTGCTTAAAAGCACTGCTAGCAGACGCGTTTTCATTATTTCTTTCGATGTTTCAGCGAGATTTCAGAATGTCGCTATCTCATGAAACATCAACATGAGTCAACAACTTCGTCAATGAACTATTAATCAATCAGACGAGATCATCAAGATGTTGATCGAGCTAAGAAATCAATGAAACATGACTTTGAAACTCAACAAGCAATGAATCGATGTTCAAGTCGATCACATCAAGAGACTTGATGAGCTAGAAATCAATCAAATGACAATAGACACTCAAGAAGAGACTATCATTGAACTACGAGAGAAAGTCTTGAGTCTAAAAAAGAAACAGCGTTCAACAAATCAGTCTCGATCTCGTCAGTCTACTGAATCTCGAGTTTCTACGAAATCTCTACTTCGTCAATTCATCGAGAATCATACTTGATGTAAGTCGTTTATTTTATTTGATAATGATTCTCACAAGTCTTTCAAGTTTTTGAACTCATCTGTATTCATTAACGAAGATGAATCAACATGAGATAGCTGAAGAGTCAAGATGAATGACAAGCTTCAAACAAATGTTGATCACTTCAATAATGAGAATATCTGTATTGTTTATGTGATATCTAGACTAGAAAATGATGCTGCTGAACATATCTTCGCTTGACATCATCATGATGCTTCGCATTCTTACATCTTGATCTACGAGCTATTTGAGCATTTGAAAGAAATATACGATGAACTGAATAGAAATCGAAAGTGTCGTCGCAAGTACAACGCTCTGAAACAAGCAGAAAAGTCTTTCAATGTCTTCTACTTTGACTTTATGAAGCTATTCAGCTATCTCGAATACGACGATCGTACTCTGATGAACGATCTTCAGAATAAAATCAATAATCGCTTGCAGAATGCTTTATCAATCTGTTCAGAGAATTTTACTTCGCTCACTTGCTTACAAATCTTTCTTCAAGATGTGAATAATAAACAGCAAGTCAACTATCAGCTACGCAGTCAGCTTTGCACTGTCATCATCAAAGTCACTGTCGTATCTGATAAATGTGTTGCTACTTCATTGTCAGTGATAACTTTGATAATCGATTATGTTAAATCTATTCTTTCTTCTATCTCTGAGTCAGCAAGATCGTCTATCATCTGCTATACTTGCAAGATCTCGAATCATTTGTTCAAGAATTGCTCTCAGAACAAGATCAACACTTCTGCATCTCATGCATTCACTTCTTGTTTACATGAAATCGTCATTTCAAAGAATAAGAAGAATGAGAAAATGTCTTCTTTCAAAGATAACGAGGCAAAAAACTAGAGACTTTCATCAAAGACGTAATGAAAGAGATGTTAATTTCTTCAACGATAAGCATGTCAGATGATTCTTTTGCTTCTGAATCTTTGACTATTGAATGTGTACTTTCTAGCAATGAAATTAGTTACTCATTGAAGTCATTGATTGACATCAAAGCTGCTGACTATTCGTTTATTGATGAAGTGACTGCGCAGATTGTTTATGATCAGTTGCAAATCAAGCTTCTGACTTTGATCAAAGCGAAGTCAATTCAAGAATTTGATGATCATTATGCTAAAAAACTCATTATTCATGTCATTTATTTGAATCTGACTGTTCAAGATTATACGATTGACACAGCTTCTATGTTAATCACTCGATTAAATCAACATCAAATGATTCTTGAAAAAACATGAATGAACAAAATTGATCTAGTAATTGATATGCGAATCAATTTTCTTTGATTTTCGAATTTCATTCTCAATTTGAAATCAATTGTTCTACTCACAAGCAACAAGATAATCACGAAGCAAAAGAGTTTGACTTCTACTCATATATTGAAGAAATCTTTCACTATCTCTCAATTCAGTCTGAAATCACTCTCTTTCAGTCAGTTCAATGAGAAGTCAGTTAAACTAATTGAACAGTTAAAATCGCGCGACGCGACTTTAACTAACGTCAAAAATTCTAAATCAACGTTCAGTCTGAATTCATTCTCTTTCAGTTCAATGAACATAGCAATGATAGAAGCAGCGACATATAGAATGTTAGTTAAATGATCAGATGTCAAGATCTTTGCTGTTATCATCTTGAAAATCAATCGACTCATAACTACAGTTGAAAACAAGTCTGAAGAAGTGAATCTGCATGAGCTTTCTCATGCTGAAACTCTCAAGCAAGTCAAAGTCAAGCTTCTCTCTGAATATCACGACTATCTAGACATCTTCGATCAAGCAATGATTGATCAGCTATCATTGCATTGTTTCTACGATCACAAAATTGATTTGATCGATGAAGAAATGTCTTCTCGAAGCAGACTATATCAGATGTTCAATCACAAGCTTCAGAAGATAAAGAAGTATCTGATTGAACATCTGAACAAAGAATTCATTTTCTTCAGCTTTGCATCATACGTCTTGCTCATTTTGTTTATTAAAAAGAAAGACGATAGTCTGCGTTTCTGCGTCGATTGCAGAAAGCTCAATGCTTTGATCAAATGAGATTGCTATTCTTTGTCATTGATAGACGAGACTCTCGCTCATATACAAGAAAGCAAATATCTGATTCAATTGAACATCATTGTCACGTTCAATAAACTACATATGCACTCAGATAGCAAAGATTTGACTATTTTTATTATCTTCTTCGACTTATACAAATATCATGTAATGCTCTTTGAATTAATCAACAAATCAACGTTTTATCAACACTATATGAACGACGTGTTGTTTGAATATCTACATCAGTTTTGTCAGATCTATCTAGATGATATTATCATCTACAGCAAGATCTTGAAGAAACACAAGCGATATGTACGATTGATCTTGAATAGACTACAAGAAGCTGATCTACAGATAAACATTGATAAATGCAAGTTTCATGTTCAGAAAATCATCTTTTTAGAACTTTTGATATCAATCGAAGAATTGAAGATAAACTCGCGAAAGATGCAAGCAATCGTTGATTGATCTACATTCAATAATCTCACTCAGATGCAGTTCTTCATTGACTTCTGCAACTTCTATCGACGCTTCATCAAGAACTTTTCGAAGATTGTTCATTCAATGATTCAACTTATTTAAAAGAAGATCATATTTGAATGAAATGAAGTCTGTCAGATCATCTTCGATCATATGAAGAGACGTATGATTGAAACTTCTATACTACGTCACTTTGATCAAACTCATGAGACTATTCTTGAAATCAACTCATTTAACTACATCAACGATGAAGTTCTCTCTTAATATGATGATGAAGAAGTATTACATTTGATTATCTTTTATAGCAAGAACATGTCTTCTGCTGAATGCAACTACGAGATATATGATAAAGAACTTCTGATCATCATTTGAGCATTTGAACATTGATGACTCGAACTGAAACTAACTGACATTTCTATCAAGATGTTGATTGATCATCAAGCACTCATTTCGTTGATGAAAGATAAAGAGCTGAGCAGATGTCAGATGCGCTAAGTTCAGAAGCTTGCTGATTTCAACTTCAAGATAATGTATCAATCTGATAAACAGAACATCAAGATCAATGCATTAACTCGTCGAGCTGACGTCGTGCTCAGAGATTCAGAAGATGAGTGTGTTTGCTATCAATGAATCACTATTTCGACTTTGAATTGAATAAAAATTGCTGATCTAGAGAAGAACATCAGTGAATCAATTTATAAACAGATTCTTGAGACTAATGAGATCAACGAGAATTGTACGCTACTTCGTGAAGCAATAGCAAAAGACGAGACATAATATGAAGACATCAAGCTGAAGAATTGTCGAGTTCAGAATGAAATCTTATACAAAGACAGTCAGCTATGAGTCTCGTTCAACGAGCTTCTACAAATGAATCTGATTCGTGAGATACATGATCAATCATCAGTTGATCATCTTGATATTCTTAGAACTGTGAAAGTCATAAAGTGAAACTACTATTGATCATTCATGCGAAAAACGATAGATCAATATATTCGAAACTGCTATATCTGTTAACGCTCAAAAACATCTAGAAATAAATCAAATGACTTGCTTCAATCTCTATCAATATCTGAACAGCGATGACAAGACATAGCAATGAACTTCATTATTAATCTATCTGATTCAAGCGAGTACAACACTATTCTGACGATCATCTGCAAATTGTCAAAGAAAAGACATTATATTTCTTGCATCACTGACGATGAAGATATCACTGTCAAAAAGACAGCTGAAATGCTGATTCAATGAGTATATTAAACTCATGATTTATCAAGCTTCATAGTATCTGATCGAGATTCACAATTTATCTCTATACTATGAAAGTTTCTTTGCAAACGACTGAGCATTTCTCTTCGATTGTTCACTGTCTATTGATGAAGTGTAGATCTGATCATTGACTAAAGATGTGTATTTCTATAGCAGAGACTATTTATGTTTTGTGTGTCGCAACTGATGCTAGCCTCAATCAGACTAGCAAGCATTGCAATAACTATGTTTCTAATTGAACGATTACTCTTCTTGCTTCTATCACAGCTTCTACTGCAACTTCTATTGCTTCAACACTTCTACTTAATAGAAGCTACACACTTCTACATACTCATCATTGAACGAAAGTCTCTGAATGTCTTAGAGATCAGAGTCTTCGTCAGATCATCGACTGTCATCGAGACTGTTGAAATGAACTTAATCAGTAGAATTTCTCGTTCAATAAAACTTCGAATTCAATGTCATTTAGACTTAATATGCTTCATCTTTCTATAAAACTTCGAGTTCTCGTCTAGAGCAATTGCACTCTTGTTGTCAGCTCAGATCAGAGTGAGAATCTCGAAGCTGAACAGTCTCAGATTCATCATTATGTAACGAAGTCACAGAGCTTTCTTTTTGATCTCGCTTAAAGTCATGTATTCAGCTTCACATGTAGACATAGCAGAAGTCATCTGTCGCTTGACACTTCAGAATATTGATTCTTCAGCTAGTAGAAATAATCAGATCTTAGTTGAGCATCTATCATCAACTGCATCATTGTAGTCTGCATCTGAATATTTCACTACTTCAAGTTCAATTGATTCTTCAAAAGTAATGCTCACTTTCAGAGTATCTTTGATATATTTAAATATTCATGTGATCAAAGCAACATGAGTCTGATTTGAATTGCTGCAATATCGACTAGTCACTGACAGAGCAAAGACGATATCTGATCTAGTAGTCATCATGACATACATCAGTGAGTCAATCAAGATCTCATATCAGTAAATGATATCTTTATCTGCTTGTTTCGTTGATGACAATATCGAGTTAGAAATCAAAGCTTTCATTGATGTAGTTATTGAAGCACAGTCTTGCATGTCAAATTTTTCTAGAACTGTTTTCAGATAGATTGTTTATAGTAAAGTGAGTATTCTTCTTTCTCTATCACGTCGAATCTTCATGTCTAAATAGTGCGAAGTCGAGTCTAGATCTGTCATTTTGAATGTACTCTTGAGCTCAGTCTTGATCTTGTCTATACGACTCATATCAGCTTCAATAATGAGCAAATCATCAACGTATATCACAATGAACATCTTCTTATCTTCTGAAACAAACAGACTTTTGTCTGACTTGATTTCGTGAAAGTTTAGCTTATTTAGAAAGCTTCATATCATGATTGATCAGACTCTAGAAGCTTGTTTTAAATCATACAGTGCTTTTCTGAGTCTGCAGATCAAGTTGAGATCAATGACAAAATCATGTGACTGCTTCACATAAATCAGCTCATTCAGAAATTTGTATAGAAAGACGATGATGACGTTCATCTGTTCAATATGCAAGTCACGAGTTGCTGTTATATCAAACATCATTCTGAAGATAGCTGACTTCACTACTTTTGATCAGATTTCGTTGTAGTCAATTTCATATTGCTGTTTGTATTCATGAACTACTCAACGAACTTTGTACTTCAGAATGTTTTCATCAAGCTTGTACTTAATTTTGAATACTCAGCGATCAATCAGCGATTTGCTTCTGTCATTTGATGAAGTTATCAGTTTTCAGATTTTATTTTCAATTAAGAAGTTCACTTCAGTCTTCATGACTTTCATTCAAAGCAATCAGTTTGACAATGCTTTAGCTTTCTTGTACATTTTTGACTCATCATGTGCTAGTTCTAGACTCAATGTCTCATCAGAGATCAAGATGTGTAAAACTCTCATCATGTGAACGTGTGATTTTGCTACTTTTTCAGATCTAAATGTGAGAATTAGAACTTCTGACTTGATAAATATGATGCTAATCTTATTTGCACTAAAGTCTTCATTTAATTTCTTGTAATCAGATCAAACATCAAATTTTGAACTTCTGATTACTCGTGTGCTTGCTGAAACAACATTCTTTTCTTTTGACTTTGATTGAACTCTTATCTTCTTCTGTTTCTTCTGTTGTTGTTGTTGTTTCTGAGCTGTTTCATTCTTCATGACTTTGCTGACTGACTTATCAGTCGAAGATTGCATGATTCTCTGCGATATGACATGTTCTGAAGACTCGAAGATATGAAGAAGAAGATTGAATTTCTCATTATTCTTCTCTTCTTCTATATTCTTCGATGTCTCAGCTTCTACTAAAGTTGTTGCATCGTTGAAAATGAAAGTAGAATATCGCGATTTCTCGAAAGAACTCTCAATAATCACGTCATTCACAATAACAGTTGTTTCATTGAACAGACTGTCATTTTCTTCGTTTCAGATCTCGTCTAGTTCTTCGTTAAAGAAACTATTGTAGATGTTTAGCTCGTCAAATTTGACGTCTCAAGAAACATGAATCTTTCTATTCATTGAATTGTAGATTCGTCACTGATTCATCTCTTCGTAGTCGATCATTATGTCTTGTCAGAAGCAACTATTGAGCTTGTGATGATCTGTGATCTTTGAAACATGAACTCAAGCTCTGCATTCAAGCGCTCATAAATTTGATACATCTGATTGAAATTCATTGTCAGTTTGAAAGAAAGTGACTTCGTCGACTCTTGAACATCTATTTTTGACGTAAGCGACTGCTTTTACTAGCTCAAGTCACAGAGCTTTTGATAGCTTCTTTTCTTTCAATATTGATCGTACTGAAGTCATGAGAGTATACATTGAACATTCAGTCTTTTCATTTTGCTGAGAAGTATAGAAAGCAGAAGGTTTCAGCTTAATCTCAGTCTCTTTGCATTAATTCTCTCATTTGTGATCTCTGAACTCATCTTCTTCATCTACTTGAAGTCGCTTGACTTTCATATTGATCTGCTTTTTCATTAAAGTTTTAAACTCTATGAGCTTGTGATGCGTCTCGCTCTTCAGTTTCAATGAATAGACAAAGATCAATAAAGAGAAGTCATTCTTGATCAGTAGAAAATATGAATAATCATCTATTCAGACGATTGACAGTGAATCTTTCAGATTCAGATGTAGTAGCTTCAAAATTTTGATGACATGAATCATTGAAGAGCGAGAAATTTCAGCTTGTTGACGTTCAATTATGCAAAATTCACATATTTTCTCAGACGACGATGACGTCTTTAATTTCTTCATTCTCTTAACAAGATTTCTCATCTTTAGCATATTTCAATGATTCAGATGTGCAGTTCTATCATGTCAGACAGCTGAATCAAGTGACTTCTTAATGAAAGTCATGACTTTCTGCTCTTCTTCTTGAATGTCATACAGCTCATAGCAGTCAATCAGCTTGTCAATATATTCAATAACATTATTGTCAATCATTAGTCTAGGCTGAACATGATGAAAAAACACATCTAGCTTTCGTTTTGACAGAGCGTTCATGCTCATGTAATTATGCTTCATCTTGAAAACATGAATGACTTCTTTGAGCAGCAACTTCATCTCGATGACAGCAAGATTGATTTCAACGCTTTCTTTATCACAGAACATCACTATCTGATCAGTGATTATCTGTACAGTCTTCATGTGCTGCTTGTACGTTGAATTAATAAATCTGAATCGATTATTGCAGATATGAGTAGTGCATTTGAAATTCAAAATTCAGTCGACAAATTTCGTGTTTTCAGTAGAGCTGACTTGAGCAATCGTGTTTCTGATCATATCAATGATCTGTTTTCGTTCGTCTTGACTCTGTGACATCAATGATCTTGATTTCAAACAGTTTCTTCAAACGTGCTCTGTCTTATGACATTCATAGCACTTCATTCTGTCATGATGACATTGTCTCTTCTCGTGATTGTGAAAACAGACATTGCAATATGATTCAGTACTTGAGTCATTGTTCTTTCAGAAACTGAATCGATCAAAATCTTCTCGATCTTCTCAATCTCAATCTCTATATTCTTCTCTTTCACTGTGCATAGCAGCTAAAGTGATTGTGCTCTTCATTTGATTTTCCTTCTTCTTCAAGCTCTGAAGTAGTTCATCGAGCTCTGAAAGCGTCTTTTTCTTTCTGACTGATTCATTGAGAACAGTCACGTATGTGTCAAACTCACTATTCATGAAATTGATGATCTTGATCATCACATACTCTTCTATAATGATTTCTTGATTCTTTATTTCTTTCAAAATGAAGCGCATCTTTCTATTAAAATCTGAAACGTCAATTGAGTTTGCATAGCTCGTCTCTTTCAATCGATTTAATAAGACTCACTTGAAGACTCATTCATGTGACGTATATTGCTTTCTAAGCGACTCTCATGTTGTCTTTGCATTTCATTCAGATTTAAATTTCATCTGAACAGCTCTGATGCACATTGCTTCAATTTTACTCATCATCTTTTCGTTGTTGATATTTCATTTTTCTATGACTTCTTCGCGTTTCTCAATTCTTACTTCTTCGTTCTTCTCAAGTATAGTCTTCTTTTGTTCTTTCGTATATGAAAGTGGTTGAATTCGATCATTATTGACTAATCTCATCAATTCAACCTGTCTAAGAGCAAACATCATTTCACATGCTCATTCTTTGTAGTTGTCACTTCTCTTCAGCTTAAAGAACGTGCGTGTCTCATCTTTCTTGATCATCTTTTATGACTTGATTCAGAAGAAAGATATTGTTTTGCTGAAAGTTGATACTAACACAGTTTCTTGAGAAAGATTGACAACGACAGCGATGTTGAATTGTTTATTCAAGCTGACAATAGTCAGATCTACTGCTTGATTGCACAGTCAATGCTTTCGAAACTCATAATCTGATGAAGTGTAGATCTGATCATTGACTAAAGATGTGTGTTTCTACAGCAAAGACTATTTATGTTTTGTGTGTTGCAACTGACGCTAGCCTCAATCAGACTAGCAAGTATTGCAACAACTATGTTTCTAATTAGAAACTATGTTTCTAATTGAACGATTACTTTTCTTGCTTCTATCACAGCTTCTACTGCAGCTTCTATTGCTTCAACATTTTCTATCTCTGAGTCAGTCAAATCGTCTATCGTCTGCTATATCTGCAAGACTTCAGATCACTTATTCAAGAACTGCTCTCAAAACAAGATCAACACTTCGACATCTTGTGCATTCATTCTTCGTCTACATGAAATCGTCATTTCGAAGAATAAAGAGAAGAAGAAAATGTCTTCTTCTTCGAAGAATAGCGAGGCAAAAAACTAGAGACTTTCATCAAAGACGCAATGAAAGATGTGTTAATTTCTTCAACGACAAGCATGTCAGATGACTCTTTTGCTTCTGAATCTTTGATTACTGAATGTGTACTTTCTAGCAATGAAATTAGTTACTCATTGAAGTCATTGATTGACATCGAAGCTGCTGACTATTCGTTCATTGATGAAGTAATCGCGCAGATTGTTTGTGATCAGTTGCAAATCGAGCTTCTGACTTTGATCAAAGCGAAGTCAATTCGAGAATTTGACGATCATTATGCTAAGAAACTCATTACTCATGTCATCTATTTGAATCTGACTGTTCAAGATCATACGATTGACATTGCTTCTATGTTGATCACTCGATTAGATCAATATCAAATGATTCTTGAAAAAACATGAATGAATAAAATCGACCTAGTAATTGATATGCGAATCGATTTTCTTCGATTTTCGAATTTCAATTCTACTAGTCAGAAATTGATTGCTCTACTTTCAAGCAATAAATCAATCACGAAACGAAAGAGCTTGACTTTTACTCATATACTGAAGAGATCTTTCACTTTCGTTACATCTCAACTCAGTCAGAAATCACCCTCTTTTCGTCAGTTCAATGAGAAGTCAGTTAAACTAATTGAACAGTCAAAATCGCGTGACGCAGTTTCGTCTAACGTCAACTCTAAATCAACGTTCAGTCTGAAACCAGCTTTCAGTTCAATGAACATATCAATGATAGAGGCAGCAGTCTATAGAATGTTAGTCAAATGATCAGACATCAAGATCTTTGCTGTTATCGTCTTGAAAATTGATCTACTTATAACTACAGCTGAGAATAAGCTCGAAGAAGTGAATCTACATAAGCTTTCACACGTCGAGATTCTCAAGCAAGTCAAGATCAAGCTCTTCTCTGAATATCACGACTATCTAAATGTCTTCGATCAAGCAATGATCAATCAGCTATAATTGCATCGTTTCTATGATCACAAAATTGAGTTGATTGATGAAGAAACACTCTCGCGAAGTAGACTATATCAGATGTTCAATCACAAGCTTCAGAAGATAAAGAAGTATCTGATTGAACATCTGAACAAAGAATTCATTTTCTTCAGCTTTGCATCATACGTCTCGCTCATCTTGTTCGCTGAAACGAAATCGCTACTCTTTGTCATTGATAGACGAGACTTTTGCTCGTATACAAGAAAGCAAGTATCTGACTCGATTGAACATCATTGTCGCGTTCAACAAGCTACACATGCACTCAGGTAGCGAAGATTTGACTATCTTCATTATCTTCTTCGACTCATACAAATATCATGTAATGCTCTTTGAATTAATCAACGAATCGACGTTCTATCAACACTATATGAACGACGTGTTGTTTGAATATCTACATCAGTTTTGTCAGATCTATCTAGATGACATTATCATCTACAGCAAGATCTTGAAAAAACACAAGTGACATGTATGATTGATTCTGAATAGACTACGAGAAGCTAATCTACAGATAAACATTGATAAATGCAAGTTTCATGTTCAGAAAACCATCTTTTTAGAACTTTTGATGTCAATCGAGAAACTTAAGATGAATTCACGAAAGATGCAAGCAGTCGTTGATTAATCTACACTCAATAATCTCACTCAGATGCAGTTCTTCATTGACTTCTGCAATTTCTATCAACGCTTCATCAAGAACTTTTCGAAGATTGTTCGTTCAATGATTCAACTCACTCAAAAGAAGATCATATTTGAATGAAACGAAGTCTGTCAAAATGCATTCAATCACATGAAGAGACGTATGACTGAGACTTTTATACTTCGTCACTTTGATCAGACTCGCGATTTCATTCTTGAAATTGACTCATTCAACTACGTCAACGATGAAGTTCTGTCTCAATATGATGATGAAGATGTTCTACATTCGATTGTCTTCTATAGCATAAACATGTCTTCTGCTGAATGCAACTACGAGATATATGATAAGAAACTGCTGATCATAATTCGAGCTTTTGAACACTGATGACTCGAACTGAAGCTAACTGACATTTCTATCAAGATGTTCATCGATCATCAAGCACTCATCTCATTGATGAAAGATAAAGAGCTGAGTCGACGTCAGATGCGCTGAGTTCAGAAGCTAGCTGACTTCAACTTCAAGATAATGTATCAATCTGACAAACAGAACATTAAGATCAATGCATTAACTCGTTGAGCTGACTTCATGTCTAGAGATCTCGACGATGAACGCGTTTGATATCAAAGAACTACTATTTTGATATTGAATCAAATGAAGATCGCTGATCTAGAGAAGAATAATGATCAATCAATCTATAAACAGATTCTTAAGACTAATGAAATCGACGAGAATTGTACGCTACTTCGCGAAGCAATAGCAAGAGACGAGACACAATATGAAGATATTAAATTGAAGAATTGTTGAACTCAGAATGAAATCTTGTATCATGATAGTCAGCTATGAGTCTCGTTCAACGAGCTTCTACAAATGAATCTGATTCGTGAGATACACGATCAATCGTCGATTGATTATTCTGAAATTCTTAGAACAGTGAAGATCATAAAGCGAAATTACTATTGATCTTCTATGCGAAAAACGATAGATTGTTATATTTGAAACTGCTATGTATGTCAACGTTCAAAGACATCAAGAAATAAATCAAATGACTTGCTTCAACCTCTATCTATATTTGAACAGTGATGACAAAACATAGCAATGAACTTCATTATCAATCTATTTGATTCATACGATTACAACGCTATTCTGACTGTCATCTGCAGATTATCAAAAGAAAGACATTATATCTCTTGCATCACTGATGATGAAGATATCACAGCTGAAAAGACAGCTGAAATGCTGATTCAATGAGTATATTGAACTCATGATTTATCAAGCTTCATAGTATCTGATTGAGATTCGCAATTTATCTCTATACTATGAAAGTTTCTTTGCAAACGACTGAGCATTTCTCTTCGATTGTTCATCGTCTATCATTTTCAGATCGATGATCAAAGTGAATGAGTCAATCAGAACATCAAGCGATATCTTTGATTCTTCTGTTCATATATGCAGAACGACTGATTTAAGTGACTACTCATGATTGAGTTTGTCAACAATAACATCTTGTCATCAGTCATCTTCTTGACTCTCTTCTTCATGAACAAGAACTTTCATTCTCATATGAGCTTTGACTCTGACATCATCGAGTATGAAAGCATTCGCGAACGCTTGCAGATCGATCAAGTCAAGAATATATTTGAACAAATGAACAAGACTTTGATCTTCGCTCGTGAAGCTCTAATCAAAACACGAAAACAAATGATGAATCAAGCTAATAAGCATAGAAAGAAGATCAATTACAAGATCGAATCAAAGATGTTTCTGAACGAACGAAACATCATTACAGCGAGATCTTTCAAAAAATTGAATGACAAGATGCTCAACTCATTTCAGATCATTGAGTCTGTTGACTCATTCTATAAGTTGAAACTATCAGAGACTATGTATATACACGACGTATTTCATTCAGAGCTTCTTCATTCTGTCATCAATGATTCTCTGTCTGATCAAAAGAATGAATCTTCGAAATCAATAGTGATAAACGATGAAGATGAATGAAAAATCGATGATATACTGAACTCTCAACGCTATAGAAGACGACTTCAATATCGAGTCAAATGAAAGAGCTATGACAACGATCTCAACTGATATAACGCTGACGACGACGAATTTATGAACGCTCAAGAGATGATTGACGACTTTCATATCAAATATTCAAGAAAAGCGCACTAAGAAACAACATTCATGCGAACATGAATAGTCAAGAAAAGAGAATAAATGTTACGATTCTAGTCTTCGTTTATTCTTCGCCTAGTCTTCGCCTGATTTCATTCTAATCGAGTCTAGCGAAAACCTGATCTAGAAGTGATATCATTGAAACTCTGCATCATATGTGTAAGACGTCATTCTAATCAAGTCTAGCACAGAGCTGAGAAACACACATATAAGAATCAAGTTCTTTTCTGTAGATACTTTTCTTTCTTAGCATTTATCTATTAGTTAAATGACATCTCTATGACTCACTCTAGATCGATCTCTAACAATGATGATAGTGCTATTACATGAGAAAAAAATAAAGAATTATGACATTCTGATTCTTCAAGAACTCTGATGATTTGATGACATTTTCAAAGCATATTGCTCAGCAATTATTAACTTTATGCTGAAGAATAATGAAGATAGAATCTGTTTCTACATAAACAAGAAAATCAACAGCAACATCTAATATTCAACATGATACTTCAAAGATGTAAACACAATTATGTTATAAACATTAATAAATGATGCACAGATGATTCAGAAAGTTATATACATTCATGAAGCATACAATTTGTTACTCAAAAATCATGAAATCATTCATGAAAAAAAAAATCTTTCAAACATTGAAAAGATGCTGCACATGTCAAAAGAAAGCATTCTTGTAAAAGATTTCAATCTGCATTACTTCACATGAGAAGAATCATTTTATTCAAAATAACATTTATTGTCAAATGAGTTAATTAAAATGATTACAAACATTGATGCATCACTAACATTATTTCAAGATACAATTACAAAAGATTATCAAGAATCTCAAACAACAATAAATCTGATCTTCACAACAGATGACATTATGAATCAATTAATACAATGTGAAATCAATGAAGAAATGAAAAACTTCTCAAATCATCTGTTAATACAGACAATTATAGATTTCAGTTTTGCAAAAAGTCAGCGCGAAAATTGCGTTGCAACTGAAAAACAATAAATAAAGAGAAATTCATTAATACTTTGAAAGAACAAATGTTGAAATCATTGTTGAATCATAAGATGAAACATCAATGCATAAATGAATATATCAAGCAATTGCTGAATGCATTAAAGAAGATCATTGAGATTTTCACTCTTTAAGCGAAATCACATGAAATGATCAAAGCAGAATGAATGAAGAAGTGTATGAAAATCATCAAAAGTATGCAATGAATGAGAAGAAGCTGTTCAATCATTGATGAATGAACAGAGTACATTCAAGCATGTGATAAGAAGAGTAAGATCATCAGAAAATAGAAATGCAGTGAATATCAAGAAATCATGCAGAATGTCAAACAATTCTTGAGAAAATTGTTCAAAACTGCAAAATGAGCAAAAAATGCAGTCATAAACACATTGACTCAAACAACAATTTTTCTTCTGATCAAGTCAAAGTGCTCTGACATCATCACAACAATGCAAAATAAAGTGAAAATGTTGTTTTAAACTCACTTTTCATCATTTTCAAAGATCTTCATGCTGAATATAATAAATTTCAAGTATTTGTTCTTGATTGAGAATGATATCTTGCTGATACATTGTAAGATTAAAAGAGTTGTTTACAAAGCAACATTTAACAAGATGTTAAGATACATAAAATACATAAATAAAATAATGCACAGACTCATCAACAACACATCAGAATAAATATGCTTTCTTTTTGAAAAATGTTTACAGAAGAAAATACAGTTAACTCAATTCAAGAGCGCAGTCACAATAATGATGCAAAAGTCAAACAAGAAAAATTACTTCAACATAAAGACATATAAATCAATTGTGTTACTCAACACATTAAGCAAAGTATTGAAGTTCATTGTATTTGAATGTTTGCAAAATGTTGTAGAAGCTTGCAACTTAATATTGAACATTCAGATAAGAGTTTATAAGCATAGATCAATAAATATGACTTTGCAACTAATTATAGAAAAAATACATACTGTGTGAAGTGACATGAGAAGAAAAGTAGTTTCATTGCTGAGTCTGAATGAGAAGAATGTATTTGATAATATGATGCACAGCAAACTCTTACACAACATGAAGAAGAGAAAAGTTTTTAAACTGTTTCTTAAATTTGTGAAGAACTTTCTGAAAGATCAATGCATTATGATTATAATTGATGATTACATGATGAAGAAATGCAGCGTGAACGTTGACATATCACAAGATTCTTTGCTATCATTAATATTATATTTGTTTTACAATGCAAATTTATTAAAAGCATGTGATGATATCAAGCTGAGAATTAACTTTATAAACTTCGTGAATGATGTCAATATCTTGATATACAAAGAGTTTACAAAATGCAACTGCAGAGTTTTTAACGAGATTTATCATAGATGCAAACAATAATTAAAAACGCATGACATCAAATTCTTGATGACAAAGCATAAGCTGATTCACTTTACAAGAACTTTTAAATGATTCAATATGAAAGTTGATGTAAAGTTAACAAGACATCAAATCAACTTGAAATCAGATATCAGAATTTTGAAAGTTCAACTGAACTTCAAGCTGAAATGAATGACTCACATGCATTATGTTGAAGCAAAACTAGTGATTAAACAAAAAATCATGCAGACAATCATTGAATTTACTTGAAACTCATCAATGACAATGAGTAAGCAAATATACTTCATGATGACGCGTTTTCTGCTTAGTCACGAAGTTATCATATGATATACATCACAGAGAGTGAAAGATCATTGAAAAAGTCTGAATGTTAAGCTGAAATCAGTGCAAGAAATAGCATTGTGACAAATCATTAACATTTATCATGCAACATTAACAAAGATTCTACAAATGAAAATAAACATGATGTTGATAGATATTCACTTATGAAAGCTGATACAAATATCAATAATAAACATGAACTTTCAAAAATCAGATGAAATCATTAAAATGACAATGCATTGAATTTGCAATGACTTGACATCAAAAAGAGATTGAAAATCAAAGCTGCATAAGACATTTTTACAGCTGAAGCGAAAGTGAATGAAAGAAACATTCAAACAAATAAAGATGAATTGAAATCATTTTTACATAGCAACTTTCTGATCAGAGTCATTAAAGATAGTTATAGTTGCAAACAAGAAAATGTCAATAACATAACATAATTTCAACATATTTATATTGAAGCAAAGAGTTTACTTAAATGATAGTGACAGCAGAAATGATGTTACAGCAATTGCAATGAGAATGAACTGAAAGCTAAATAAGAGATTGAGAGAATTAACATTAATCATCACTCATCATGATGAGTTGAAAAAATTAGTCGCGAAGATAAAACATCTTGCAAACGTAGTGATAACAAATCAAGAGTATCATGAAAAGATATACAAAGTATACAATGATAGTCAGACTTTTCTGAAAATAATGAAAGTTATGATATTAACAAAAGATCAGACACGTCTGCAACAAGTTCAAGTCATGCATGAAAGCATTCAATCTTAAAAAGTCATGCTGAAGTTACATTGAGTGACAAAACATGCAGAAGTACTTGAAAATGAAGTGATGAACAAAATAATTGATAATGCATATAATTTATCTTTATTACTGACTGAGCATCAATGCACTGAAGTGATAACAAGATTGATGCTCATACAGAAATAAATTAAATAAACATGAAGAATAGTCTGAAAAGAGAAATTCAACACAGCTCATTTTTAATATTTGACATCAGAAATGACACATCAACATTTGTGATTGCACAAGAAGCATGCAAAGTCTCACAGTGCATTATTAATGCAGCTATGCATAAGAAAAATTGACTTCAATTAATTTCTACATGAAAGATGAGTACTTGATATCATTATGACAATATGCAAGTGTAACAGAGATTGAATGTTGATTAAGCACATTTTATTAACATGTTCTAAATGAAAGATAGAATGAAAAATGATGCAATGTAAAAAGAATATTACAAACTTGAGAAAGCTTCTAGAAATCATGAGCGTGATGACAGTGATTATTTGAATGATACTCTTGATATGCATACTGAATCAATTTCAAACTGTGACATCATTGAAGAATCAAATGAAAGAGAAAAGAAGTAAAGAAGAAACAAGTTTATAAAGTTTTTGCATTGAGAACAGTTACAGTATAAAGCGCAAAGAAAAGCGATAGTAGATATGAAAAGAGCGTTAAGTTAGCACAGCGCTCGCTACAATATATAGAATCTTGCATAGATTCATAATGAGTGTTGAATTGAGTAAGAATAAAAAAAATTTGAATAGTTTCATCTTGATGTTTAGTTTTAAACATAGAGACTTTCAAACAATTGATATGAATTATGAATCACGATTGAACATTATTAATCTTAATAGTTCATGAATTCTGAAGATTCATATCAACAGTAGTTTAACTGTTTATTCTGCGAAGATTTCTTTGTCATCTGATTAACATGATATATAGTGTCGTTTCTTAAACAATTAATCTATGACTGTCAGAATTGCATTGCTTTCATCACTTTCTGATAAATTGATAATGAAGTTTAATGATATGTTCTGTCATCACTGCTTAAATATGAGCAATAACTTCAGCAGTTCATTGATTTGATTTCTCAATGCTTTTGATTTACAACAAACGTAACAGTTTTGAATGTAGTGCTTGATTATCATTCTCATCTTCAATCAGCAATATGATCATCTCAGTAAGTTCAATGTTTAATTCATGTCAGAATAATCATTGATCAAAAGATCATATGCTTTTCTTATTAATAGAATGATCATTGACTGAGAAACTCATAATCTATCATCTTTTCAGAGTACTTTATCAAGTACTTTGCAATTGTCTAAATCAATATCTTGACAAGTCTTTCTGTTCTGTTTCATGATTATTTGAATATTAAAACACAGTTGATTCATTTTATTTTCAACTATAATCTGATTCTGAATAGAAATCATCTCTTCAATCAAATTTTGATTAAATTTTGATTTAAGTTTTGAATCTGAGTCAAATTCTAAGTCAGATTTAAGCAAGATCTGAATCAGATCTTGATCAGCTTTCTGATCATCTTTTATTAACTGAAGTTTAAATCTGTCTTTTGACAATAGCATTTGATGCTGATATAGCTTATGATCATCATTTGCTTCAACTGACTTGATGTCTGACATTCTGATCAGCACATTAACTTTCAGATTTTGTTTTCTCAACTGATATATGATTTTAAAGTTATATTCAGATAACTTTTCAGCTCATTTAGCTTGTTGTCTGATTAGTTCTTTAATAATCATGAAGTACTTTAAATTCAGATGATTATTGAAGATCTTGATTAAAATATTCATACATTTAAATTCAAGATATCAATGTTTTAAGCAGCAAATGATGATCAACAGTTTCTTATCATAGATTTCATAGTTGCATTCTGCGAAAATCATGTTCTTGCTATAGAAGATCATTAAATGTAAAATGTCTTCATCATCATATTGAGATAATACTTCATTATTGACATAGTTTAAGAAGTCAGTTTTCAAAAGAGCTTTTCTGATTGAGTTGAAATGCTTCAGAATGAAGATCATTATCACTTGTTACTTCAATTCTGTCATGATTCTAGTCTTGTCAGACTTAGTCTTCTAGTCTTGTTAAATTTATTCTCGCTTCGTCATCTTGACTAGTCTTTATTGAGTCTAGCGTTGACTGAGAAATACACATATGTAGTCAGCTTCTTTTCTGTAACTATCTTTCTTTCTTAGCATTTATCTTCTAGTTAAATGATATCTCTATCTGACTCGTTTTAGACAGATCTCTAACATTAGATAAATGCTCATTATTTACTCTGCTATTGATGAATAAATGATACAAAACAATTTATTCAGTAAGAAAAATTTGCAAGAGATTCTTCAAATTTGCATCATCATTTTAAATTGCAAGAAATTCTTCGATTCTACATTCATTTTCATCATTCTATTTGTAAGAAATTCTATTTGTAAGAAATTCTTTAAATAAAGCACTCAATTATTATCTGAAATTCATAAGAAATTCTTTGAATTTTCACTCATCAAAAAACATCAATTCAAAACATCAATCTCTCATTTATTCTTATCTCAACAACTTCTATCTTTTTTCATCATGATACACGACATTGAGTCAGTTAAGTTTCAAACAACTCATTTGCTTAAAAGCATTATCAATAAAAGAGTTTCACTTCTACTCATCAATGCTTCAGTTGAAGTTGAGAAAGCTGTTGTTGTAAGACTGTTTGCATCATTCTCACAAGATAGTTAGTAAGAAGAAAGAAATTGAGATCAAAGTCAATGATAAAAGAGTTGAAGAGTGTTTCTCAAGTGTATATATAAATGTCATGATGACTTGTAAATAGAAACAAAGACATACACGTTTTACAGTATCTTTCTACTAGCATGATCATTGCACATGTTTATTGTTTGCTTTCTCTGTTGCTCAGATACAACTTTTTATATCACATCTGTATTTTATTTCTTAACATTAAAGCTTGAGCGCGAAAATATCATTTTTATAATATCTTGAGTAGAACAGTTGACTAAACAGCAGAGAGCAACACGACATCTCTATAGTAATCAGAAAATTTACAAAAGATTTGAAGTGAAAATTGATTTGACTCTGAAATACGGAAAATTGATATAGCGACTTCATTTCGCTTAGAGATATTGACGAAAGCTATTCAAGTCACAGAATTCTCACAGTTGAAACTAGAAGAAATGCGTATCTTCAGCTGATAAAAACTGTTTCTCTTTGAGCGAAGATGCAACAGCGAAGAAGAGAGAAACTGATTTTCGCGAATGATTGACACTCAGAAGAGATGCTCTGATCAGAAGAAGAGTTCATCTGATTTCAAGACTTGCAAGAAACAGACAGCAAAAGCGAGAATCAAAGAATGAATTTGAAGCAATGTAAACAGAAGTACGAGAAATGACGTCAGTTTCAGCAGTGAATCATGTTTCAGCAGAAGCATAAAATCGAGAGTTGTTCATCAAATAAAAGAAGAAAAAAGAAAAGCATCTTAATCAGTTGTAACAACTGCAAAAGAAAGAAAGAAGAACTTCGACAAGTCAAGAAGCAAAAACAAAATAACAAGATCTTTTTAACTGCTCTATTATTTTTGCTATTCTGTATTTCATTCTCACAGTTCTCAATATCAACTCACAGCGACAAAATGACAAGCTCATTGAGAACATCTGTTGTAGACACGAGTGCTACGCTCATCAGCTCTCGAGTCAGCTCAGAAATAGACATGATCACAATGTCGTTTCTGAAATATCTGACACTCATGTCATCATTCAAAACTTCAAGAGTTTCGTATTTTGAAGAGAAGAACATGACTGATTTTCTAGAAAGATATGAAGACTTCTGTGATGATTATGAGCTGAATCAGATCGATCGATTTCGCAAGCTGTCAAAATACTGCGACAAGATCATTAATGATAGCATCAAGACTATGATTGAATATATTGATTTCAACTGACAAGAACTGAAGAAGATGATGAAGAAAAAGTATGAGAAAGATGACACTGATCAACAGTTGAATTCTTGAATTTTTCTGAAAATCTTCAAGAATAAGTCTTGTATCATGAAGAATGATCTGAAGCTGTACAGTCGACAATACAAAAGCATATCACATTCATTGACAAAACGCAAGCAGATGAATGAGTATATCAGATGCTGCTGATTTGTCAAGAGTCTTTCATTTATACTAAGCGAAAAGATCATATGAAAGTGTGCACTCAATTCTGAAGATTTCAGTTTCATGAACTTTAAGAAAGCTAGTAATGCATTAGTAATCTACTGCGACTCTGTCAAAGCATTGTTGAAATTCTTGATCATGATCAAGAATTTCGATGATTTCAGCAAGCTTGTGAACGAATATCAGATCAAACGATCAACGATGTCAGACAAGTTCTTTGATTCTTTGATAGTAGCACAATTCAGCGATATAACAATGAATGAGATGATAAATAAGTTTGAAGCAATGATGCTTTCTTTGCAAACAGCAACGAAGAAGATTAAATCTTTCATGCAAAACATGACAGCATCTGTCTCAATGCTCAACGTTTATATCTTACGCGAATTCATCATGTTTGCTCATTCAGCAATGTCAATGTTATCATCATTTTCACTTTCAAGAAGTGAATAAGCGTCTTTGATGTTTAGAATGAAAGAATGCTTCTTTTATGAAGAAATAGAATGTCAGAAGATCAGATGTCATCAACTGAATATTTATAAGATAGAAGAGAAGATACATGTGAATGAAATAAACAGACTTTGAATGAAACTCGCTGAAAGAAATGACAGATTGACATCTTTCACATCGAGTCATTCTCAGAAAGAGCTGATTAACAATGCTTTGAAGAAACAGAGTCAGCAAATGAGAGCAGAACATGTCAACATCATCAGATTGACAAGTGTAAAAGCAATGATCACAAAGAAAGCAAAGAACATAGACGAGAAACAGAAATGAGACGAAGAAGTAATGATTGTCACAGCTTGACATGACTATAAGTCAGATGAAAATGCAACGAAGACAATGACATAACAGAGAATGAGTTTGAATTGAACTTAAAGAGAAAAAGTAAGAAAAGAAGAACATTTGTTGAGCATGAAGAATTTACGCTCTGAAGAGTATCTGTTGATTTCAAGAATGTTCTTGAAGAAGTGAACAAGTGAGAATGTGATCATGCAGAATGCAGCTGTCTTTGAGAAAACGGTAAAAACAACGAAGAAATCAACGAAAAAGAATTCAGATGACAGCAAGATAAAGTCAGATAATTGAGGTAAAAGAATGCAAAACATAGTAGAAAAATGCATAAACACAGAAAACGTGATGCATATTATAGCGAATCAGAAGATGCAAGACGTGAGCATTGAACAGATGTTTACACATTCATTTATTCTTCTTCAAGCTTTCTACGCTCAAGTAAAACAACATAAGAAAAAGAAAATGAAAAAAACTGACGATGTGCAAGTAACAGCAGTAAAATTTGAAGATTCTTCACTTGAAAAGTTGAATGCAATTCTGTATGCAGTGACGTGTTTAAGAATACAAGTGCTGATGAGCGATGAAATTTATGTTAAGACATTGCTTGATAGTGATGCTGAAATCAACGTTATGTCTGAAACTTTTGTTGTAAAAGCTCAGTTGTTTATGCAACGAGACATTAATCTAAATATGATAGAAGTCAGCGAAGTAAAGACTAACATCATTGAATGTTGTGATGATGTGAAGATCGATATTGACGAAGCAAAATCAATGATTTCAATATTTGTGATTGAAAGCGATGAGTACACTCTGATACTGAGCAGATCATATGAGCGAAAGACGCGTCTATGCAGCAACAACACTTTGAAAGAAACTTGTGAGATGACAGTCATTGATGATGATGAAAGAATGATGTTCTTTAAATCGATTTTAGCGCATAATTCTGTCAATTGAAATGTGTTGAAAATATTTCTTGAGAAAGCAAAAGACTCTTTAAATGAGTAAATGAATGCTCTGTTAAAAGCGTATCTGCAATGAGAAGTGTAAGCTCAAAGACTGTCGATTTAACGCGCTTGAAAAGTTCTGAGACGTTCGTTGAAATTGAAGAAGAAAAGAAAAAGAAAGATCAAAGCTTCGTTCAATGATTTTGCTTGAATGATAGCATGCAATGTACACATATGTTATGATGTCGTTTGAACAGACTTGCGATGCAAATGACATGAAGATTTGATCTGAGTTCAATTCGTCAGCATGAAAAGATAAATCATGTCAAAGTAGCGACAGCATACAAGAGAAAAGCTCAGAAGATTCAATCTGTAATCATTGACTGTTTTTCAAATTCTTCAAAATTGCTTAAGAGTTCAAACTGACTTTGAAGCGAGCGAAGAGAATGATATGCAATGATGCTTTAACTTTGCAAAAGAAGAATTTACTACTGAAGATGTTGTTTAACAGAGAAGCAACAATGATCTGAAACTTCTCAGAAATGAGAAAGGTAAAAGACATAGTCTCATTTTCGCAGCAAATTTGAACAATATTACATGATGCATGACAGACACTCAATTTTTCAGTTTCTAAAACACTTCATCAGATCATCATAGACATGCTCAAGAATTGAATAAAGCATGACATACTGAAATTTTGTCATGACTTGTATTGAAATCTCTGATTTCTGATCAAGAAGAAGTTCAATCAGTATCACATGATCAATGTAGTGATGAATATGAACAAGATTATCATCAGAGATGTCAATCTGTTCTCAGATGTCAATCTGTTCTCAGATGTGAATGAATTCTTTGAAGAATTCATCGATATGATTATGATCTTTCTGATAAATCTGTTTTCTGAGTACGATTAAATTACGCTGACAAAAATATATCAAGATCTCACAATGTTCATGACATCTCTGAGATTATTGCAACAGATGACATTATCACAAGATGTCATCAACTTCGTTGCTCAGTTTGTCAAAATCATAATCAAGATATTAAAGAATTTTCTTGAGATATGCAGATCTTTTCTCGACGATATTGAAGTAAAGAAATCGAAGACAATTTATGATAATGCAAAGATTGCTTCAGAAGTGTGTCAGTTTATGTTGAAGCACATTAAGAATCTCGAGTTCGTACTCTTGAACTTTGAACTCATCAATTGCATCAGATCTGACAAAAAGTCGCAATTCTGCATGTCAAGCATAAAGATTGTAAGATTTGTTTATGACTTTCATGATTGCAGATCAAAAGATTTCAAAATTATCAAGATTCTAGAATGATGTTTTTGTCATAATGTCACATCTGTTTGAGCATTCATTGAAGTATGCGTGTATTATTGAGTGTGAATAGAGAATTTCGTCTTGATCGCAGCGTCAATATTTCAGCTCTTCAAAAAGAAAATCAAATTCATGTGAGAAAGAGAATAAAAGAAAGTCATGAACAAGCTGAAGCTGACACTGATCACTGCATCAATCATGAGAAGTCTGAACTACTTTGAGCAGACAGAAGAAATTGTTCTCATCATGAATACAAGTCTTTAAGAATGAGAAGCGATGTTACAGCAGATAACATTGAATTCTAAGAATCAACATTTCATATGATACGAAAGTGAACTATGAAATGAGCAAGAGACAAGATATAATGCTGAAAAGTGAGAATGCAGAGATCTGAAGAAGATACTGAAGAAGATTTATTACTGACTATATGATACGAAGTTTGTTATTGAAATAAACGTCAACACTCTGATGACACAACTGAATCAATCTGCGTCAGACTTATCAGAAGCATTGATGACATGATGACTTGCTTGAATTCGCTTGTTTGATTTTGATGTTTATCACATTCTCGATTGCAAGCATAGCACACTCAATGAACTTTCGTGCAGACTCAGAGAATCTTCAGATAATGAAGATGAGATTCACAAGAAAGACATAAATGACTTCATTGATGCTCAGTTAAATTTCATTCATCTTTGCTCAGTCAATATAGTTGTTGAAAAAGACATGTCAATATTGAAAGATTTATATTCAGAATACTTCAAGAAAATAGCTCATTATCTAATCTTCTTATCATGTTCATTTGAAATGTCAACAAAAGAATTTTAAAAGTTCAAACATGAAGCGCTGAAATTCATGATTCAAGATAAACATTTGTTTAAAAGATTCAACAAGACTGCTTCTGTACAAAGAGTGATGAATTTTCAAGAAGAACACAGTAATATTCTGCAGAAACTGCATGATGAAAGTGATCATTGTGAAAGAGAGAAAACATATTGAAAAATGATCAACAGATATTGATGAAAGAAGATATGAAAGAATACATGCATGTATGTAAAATTCTGTGAAGAATGTCAGTTGCAAGCATCAAGATGAAAGAAGAAAACTCTGCATCTCATCTGAATCTTAAAAGTTTGAGAGAAGATTGAGATGAATGACATTCACATGTCTTTAAGTGAAGAGAAATGCTATATTGTCTTGACAAGAAATGACTTCTTGAAATGAGTAGAAGAGAAAGTTCTGAAAGCAGCAACTTTGAAAGCGATAGCGAAATTTCTGTGAAAAGATGTGATCTGCAGACACAACTGTTCAAAGAGATTTGTCATGAACGAAGAATTGAAGAACAAAGAAATTTTAGAAATGCTGATTGAGAAATATAAGATCAAGCGAATGATGATGTTAATTTATCATTCACAGATGAATGATCTTGTGAAGAGAAATCATACAGCTGTTGTGAATGTCTTGATCAAGATGACAGTCAATGAAAGCATGAAATGAGTCAGAAGCTTTGTCAATGTGCTATAAGCAGACAGAATCATCATAAGAACTTTTACTGAAATGACTTCATATTGTGTCTTGTATGATTGTAATGTCATTCTTTCTATAAAGCTTAATGTTTCAATCTGACAGATTCTTTCATGAGATAATGTTTGCACAACTGATGAGTTATTGACTCTTCATGCTTAACAACTTGAATGCAGAGATGAGAATTTGAAGAAAATCACGCTGCATTTGAGAAGAATGAAAGAGATCAATAAAGATGTATGAAATGATCACAGATGAGTTCATACTAGTTCAATTTTGAAGAATGATCTTGTACTACTGCATGACATCAAATTGAACAATATGCATACACTGAAATTGACATAAAGATGACTGAAATCTTTTCAAGTAGTGAAGATGAACATTGAAAAATAATGATATAAAATTGCAGAACTTAACGAAGTGATCTTGAAAGAAACGATTGCAGAAAATAGATTGAAGAAGCATGTGAATTGAGCATTGAAAAGTGAGATCAGCAATGAACAGAAGAATGAAGATCAGAATCTATCGATGACAACGCTCATTGAGAAAATTATATCAGAAATTGCAATCAATGTTTTAATCAAAGATTCAAATGCGTCGCTGATTTTTATTCACTATTAACTAAGAGTCTCTGTGAACTTGAAAAAAGCATTTGTCGCTGAAACTTCTGTTGAATTGAGATAAGATTATTCACATTCAAGAGTGCAGCTTTGATAGCACTGTCTTGTACAGCATCACTCGTATTAGCGCTTCTTCTGTTGAGTCATCAAGAAGCGAAGTTGATGCAAAAAGATCATGAATTGTTAAGAATATCATAAAGTCGCTTTAAGTTGCTTAAGCATATGAAAAGAAGAATGAGAGTGAAGATGCAAACATCTGCAATGTCAATATTGAATTACTTCAGTACTGAAGATTGAAAGTTTTAAAATGTTCTAGTTTCAAATGAACAAAGCGAAACTTTAATCAATTCGCAGAGTACATGCTAAAGTGCACTGTGTAATGATTAGAGCTAAAGCTTAGAGCAAGAATCAAAATCGATCGATGATTGTATATCAGAGAATATATCAAGATCAAAGATCAAAGATATATCAAGATTGACTTAAATGACACACGACAAGACAATATGATGCTACATCAAGTTGATTTAACTCATGTGATGCACAGCAGATAGCATAGAGAAATAGTCAATCAATCAGCTGAGAGATTTGTTACTAATATTGAGTCATCAACACTTCTTCAACTATGACAAGCGTAAGTTGCAAAAGAATTATTTGCAAAACTGCAAGCAATTTCTACTAGCGCTGAGCTCTAAAAGACTCAGCACGTATTCTCTATCTTTCAACATAGTTATCATCTCTGTTATTCAAACTCGCACTAAAATGTTTAAAAATCTTACGTATTTCATCATCTCTATTATTTGAACTCACATTAGAACGACTAAACATCTCACGTAATTCTTCATTCAGCATTTGATTTCTCAGACATTAAAAGCTTACATCAAAGCTTTTGTCAACGAAAACTTTTACACATTTTCTTAGAAGAATCTCATTCAAATTCTTTAACTATCTTTACTTTCATCATTTCAATGACATTCACTAAAGCAAGCTCTGCAGTAACGCTGCATCATCTAAGACACTTTATAAACAATCAAAAAGAACTAGTTGATTACTTGAACTCTCTGCGCATAAAACAAGAACAACAGACAGCAATTTGTTAATTTCAAGATCAGATTATGCAATTACACGTCAATGTAAAGAATCTGATGTACAGCTTCGTGAAATTTCTTGATAACAACTCACTTTATTCAAGAATGACTAGCAAGAAAGAAGAATGAAAGACAATAAATATTGAGCATGAGAGAATTAAAAAAGAGAGAAGAGATATAGCTGAGACAAAAAAAGTCATGATGAACAAATGAGATTCAAAGCTACTGAATCTTTGAAGCTCAAAGAAAGATTCTTCATTGTATTCAGTAAAAAGAGAAGCGATGAATAAAATGCATGCAATCATTGCAAGAGTTCAGAATGAGCATCTGATCAGAGCAATGATGAAGCAGATAGTATATCATAGAGCGATGCAGATAACTTTCAGCAAAGATTGAGTTTTGATCTTCTCATTTTCACAACTCACAGACTTTGACAAATTGATTACGAATCAAATTGAAGTTATGTTAATGAATGAGAAGCTAAATCACATGAACTGAAGATGAGTAAAGTCTGACGTGTTATGTGAGTATATCAGTGACATAATCTTGAAAACAGATCATGTTGAGACTGTTTTTAGCTCATCAGCAGTCTTGCAGTTCAATTTCGAAAGAAGATCAAGATCATTGATACTGTCGTTGTAATCAAGATGCTCGTCAATAATGTTGAAGAATGAAGACTTACACTTTATGTTAACTGCAAGTGATGTAGTAATGATCTCAGATTTTAATTCATCAATGTCAGCAATGCAAAGTCTGATGATAAGATCTTGTCAATCATTAAAAGTTGTCACATCAATCTCTTTTGACATGATTGCTTCGTTCACGTCGTTAAATTCTTCAAGAACATCACGCATACATCTTTTTATGTCTTCTCATTTTCTTATCTCGATTGCTTCAACATTCTTGAAGCTAGCAGAATATGATGAGCAAAGACTTGCTCTCTTGCTAAATGTAAACATGAATAACGAAAAGATTCTTCTACAGTACAGCTTAGAAACAGAAATGAGTGATACTGCAAGTGTTTGCAAGAAAGCTATCATTGTGACAGCGATAGAAAGCGTATGATCGAAAGTTCAATGATCACGTTATCAAATCATCGAAAATATTTGAAAGATGAAAGAGAGTAAAGCATGCTTTTGCATACAAGTATCTCATACATGAAAGCAGAAACTCAATTATCTTGATTTAATATCTTTAATCATGACAATGAAGTTGCTGAGAGAATATCGCTTCAAAACTAAGAATGAAGAAACGTTTGTATATCATTCACATCTTCAGAGACTGAGAAATAAACTTGAGTTACTGACAAATGAGCTGTTGTTTGAAATACTTATTAATCATATAAATATCATATACAACTATAGATTTCGACTAAAGTTCATGAAAATCAATGTCACTTTTGCAGACTGATTTTGTCAAGATAGTCGTCTCTTTTGCTTCACTGACTCACTACAACTATTTCAACTACGATTGCATATGTTATAGAACTACAAAATTGATATGTTTCTGATTCATAACATGTTCATAAAAAAGATCAAGTATCAGAAGTGAAAGAAAAACGATGCAATAATACTATCAAATGTGTTTGATTGAATATTGAATGACAATACATGAGTCTTGATAAGAAAGAAACTAAACATGTACTTATGACATCAGAGAAATGACTTAAATCTTACAAATCATGACTGATTGAGAATGACTATGTACATCACGTTGCAACAACTAGTACATCAGAACATAGTGTACTATTTTATTACTGTGACTCTTTGATCAAATCACGAAATCGATCTTCTGATGTTCTCATACTTCATGAAGATTACTTTCAAGAATGATTCAGAACTCATAAAACATGTGAATCTGAATGTCAATGATTTAATAAGTGATAAAGAACAAAGTTGAATTCAGAGCACAGCAATGATTGCAAACAAGTTGATTAACAAAGACAATGAATTCATTCTTGATCTACATCTTCACATGAAAAAATGATGAAAAGAAGCGATCAAGCGAAATTTAGCAACGAATGAGTATACTCATTGCGTAGTACTTAAGATGTTCAATGAGAATAATTCGCGAAGATCAGATCTGAAATGAGTAAATCAGTCTTGCTTCGCAGACAGTGTTCATTTCTGAATGTCACATTTATCACACGATAATAGAGATAAATCTGATGAACAACACATTGCAATGCTCATCTATCACACAGCGATCTTCAAAGATGAAGTCAACATGAAAATTGCAAAATGTGAAACTAAGAATGAAGTGATCATTGCACTACAAGATTAAAGACTCATCGATGCAATCTCTTCTGAACTAGAAAATGATAAACAAGAGAAAGTATCATTTTGTCATTCTGTCATCATAAGAATTCAAGAAGTATGTTAAACTTCGAACGCACTGATAAATCTTTAAAGCTGAAATTTGATGAAGATGTTGAAAGAGAGAAGTCTTTTGTTTGATCAGAATCTGAAGCAAGTAAAAAAGTTTATTGAATTTCATTGAAAATCTGCATTGAATCAAATGAAAAGAGTTCACAAAAGAATAAAAGAGACAAAGATTGCAATCTATGAGTCTAAATTCTATTTCTACTGCGTCAAGAATGATATTAAGTGTTACGATTCTAGTCTTTGTTTACTCTTCATCTAGTTTTCGTCTGATTTTATTCTAATCAAGTTTAGTGAAAATCTGATCTAGAGATGATGACATTGAGACTCTGCATCATATGTGTAAGATGTCAATTCTTTCAATTTTAGCACAGAGCTGAGAAGAATACATATAAGAACTCAAGTTCTTATCTGTACATACTTTTCTTTCTTAGCATTTATCTATTAGTTAAATGACACTTTTATGACTTGCTTTAGATTGATTTCTAACAGTAGATAAATGCTAATCAACTACTCTGCTATCAACGTGTAGATGATACGAAATAATCTACTTCGTTTATTCAGAAAATTCGCAAGAAATTCTTTGAATTACTTTCATCAAAACACATCTGCAAATTTACTCAAATTTATCAAATCAATCACTCAATCTTATTACAATTAAATCTATTTATCTATTTTCAATTTCTTACAATGACATGTGACTTTGAATCAGTTGAGTCACAAACAGCTCATCTGCTTAGAAGCATTGCTAATAAATGAGTTTCTCTTATTTCTTTTAATGCTTCAGTCAATGTCAAGAATGCTGATATTTCATGAAACATCAAGACAGAAGAACAGCTTTGTCAATGAGTTCATGATTAGTCAAATAAAATCATCAAGATGTTGAATGAGCTTAAATCTCAACGAGACATGACTTTGAAACTCAATGAGCAGTGAATCATTATTTAAGTTGAACATGACAAGAGATTGAATCAACTAGAGATCAAACAAATGATCATAAACACTTTAAAAGAGATAAATAAATATTATTGAGAAAAGATGTTGAATCTCAAGAATAAACTCAAAGAAGTATTGCATTCAATGAATCAGTCTCAATCTCATCAATCTACTGAATCTCAAGTTTCTATGAAATCTTTATCTCATCAATCTATCAAGAATCATACTCGATGTAAATCATTCACTTTATTCAATAATGATCATCACAAGTCTTTCAAGTTTTTGAACTCATCTGTATTCATCAATGAAGATGAATTAACATGAAATAGCTGAAAAATCAAGATAGATGACAAGCTTCAGGCAAATGTCAATCACTTTATTGATGAGACTATCTGCATTGTTTATATGATATTTAGACTAGAAGATGACGCTGCTGAGCATATCTTTGCTTGACATCATCATGATGCTTTACATTCTTACATTTCAATCTACAAGCTACTCAAGCATCTAAAAGAAATCTACAAGAATCAGAATAAGAATCAAAAGTGTTGTTGCAAGTACAACGCTCTGAAACAAGCAGACAAGCTCTTCAATGTTTTTTACTTCGACTTTATGAAGCTATTCAGCTATTTAGACTACGATGATTGCACTTTGATGAATGATCTTCAGAATAAAATCAACAATCGCTTGCAGAATGCTTTGTCAGTATGTCTTGAAGATTTTACTTCACTTCATCATCTCAAGATCTTTCTTCAAGATGTAAATAATAAACAGCGAGTCAACTATCAGCTATACAGTCAGCTTCGCACTGTCATCATCAAAGTCACTGTCGTATCTGATAAATGTGCTGTTACTTCATTGTCAATGATAACTTTGATAATTGATTATGTTAAATTTATTCTCTCTTTTATCTCTGAATCAGCAAGATCGTTTATCATCTGCTATACTTGCAAGATCTCAAGTTATTTGTTCAAGAATTGCTCTCAGAACAAGATTAACACTTCTGCATTTTATGCATTTATCTCTTGTTTACATGAAATCATAATTTCAAAGAATAAAAAGAATGAGAAAATGTTTTCTTTTAAAGATAGTGAGACAAAAAACTAGAGACTTTCATCAAAGACGTGATGAAAGAGATGTTAATTTCTTCAATGATGAGCATGTCAGATGATTCTTTTGCTTCTGAATCTTTGACTATTGAATGTGTACTTTCTAGCAATGAAATTAGTTACTCATTGAAGTCATTGATTAACAACGAAGCTGCTGACTATTCATTCATTGATGAAGTGATCGCGCAGATTGTTTGTGATCAGTTGCAAATCAAGTCTTTGACTTTGATCAAAGCGAAGTCAATTCAAGAATTTGACGATCATTATGCTAAAAAACTCATTACTCATGTCATTTATTCAAATCTGACTGTTCAAGATCATATGATTAATACAGCTTTTATGTTGATCACTCAATTAAATCAACATCAAATGATTCTTGAAAAAATACAAATGAACAAAATCGATCTAGTAATTAATATGTGAATCAATTCTCTTTGATTTTCGAATTTCACTCTCAATTTGAAATCAATTGTTCTACTCACAAGCAACAAAACAATCACGAAGCAAAAGAGTTTGACTTCTACTCATATACTGAAAAGATCTTTCACTATCTTTCAATTCACTCTGAAATCACTCTCTTTCAGTCAGTTCAATAAGAAGTCAGTTAAACTAATTAAACAGTTAAAATCGCGCGACGCGACTTTAACTAACGTCAAAATTTCTAAATCAACGTCAGATTCAATGAACATAGCAATGATAAAGACAGCAACATATAGAATGTTAATCAAATGATCAGACATCAAGATCTTTGCTGTTATCATCTTGAAAATCAATCAATTCATAACTACAGTTGAAAACAAGTATGAAGAAGTGAATCTGCATGAGCTTTTTCACGCTGAAGCTCTTAAGCAAGTCAAAGTCAAGCTTTTCTCTGAATATCATGACTATCTAGACGTCTTCGATCAAGCAATGATCAATCAACTATCATTGCATCATTTCTATGATCACAAAATTGAGTTGATCAATGAAGAAATGTTTTCTCGAAGCAAACTATATCAGATGTTCAATCACAAGCTTCAGAAGATAAAGAAGTATCTGATTGAACATCTGAACAAAGAGTTCATTTTCTTCAGCTTCGCATCATACATTTTGCTCATTTTGTTCATTGAAAAGAAAGATGATAGTTTGCGTTTCTGCATTGATTACAGAAAGTTCAATGCTTTGATCAAACAAGATTGCTCTTCTTTGTCATTGATAGATGAGACTCTCGCTTGTATACAAGAAAGCAAATATCTGACTTGATTAAACATCATTGTCATGTTCAATAAACTACGCATGCACTCAGATAACGAAGATTTGACTATCTTTATTATCTTTTTCAACTCATACAAATATCATGTAATGCTCTTTAAATTAATCAACAAATCAATGTTTTATCAACATTATATGAATGACATGTTGTTCAAATATTTACATCAGTTTTGTCAGATTTATCTAGATGACATTATCATTTACAGCAAGATCTTGAAGAAACATAAGTGACATGTATGATTGATCTTAAATAGACTACAAGAAGCTGATCTACAGATAAACATCAATAAATGCAAGTTTCATGTTCAGAAAATCATCGTTTTAGAACTTTTGATGTCAATCGAGAGACTTAAGATAAATTCACGAAAGATGCAAGCAGTCATTGATTGATTTACATTCAATAATCTCACTCAGATGCAATTCTTCATTGACTTTTGCAATTTCTATCAACGCTTCATCAAGAACTATTCAAAGATTGTTCATTTAATGATTCAACTCACTCAAAAGAAGATCATATTTGAATAAAATGAAGTCTGTCAGATCATCTTCAATCATATGAAGAAATGTATGATCAAAACTTCTATACTACGTTACTTTGATTAAACTCATGAGACTATTCTTGAAATTGACTCATTCAACTACGTCAATGATGAAGTTCTCTCTCAATATGATGATGAAGAAGTACTACATTCAATTATCTTCTATAACAAGAACATGTTTTTTACTGAATGCAACTATGAAATATATGATAAAAAACTTCTGATCATCATTCAAACATTTAAACACTGACGACTTGAACTGAAGCTAACTGACATTTCTATCAAAATGTTCATCGATCATCAAGCGTTCATCTCATTGATGAAAGATAAAGAGCTGAGCAGACATCAGATGCACTGAGTTCAAAAGCTTGCTGACTTCAACTTCAGAATAATGTATTAATCTGATAAACAGAACATCAAGATCAATGCATTAACTCGTCAAGCTAACGTCGTGTCTAGAGATTCAGAAGATGAGTGCATTCGCTATTAATGAATCATTATTATGACTTCAAATTGAATGAAAATTGCTGATCTAAAGAAGAACATCAGTGAATCAATCTATAAACAGATTCTTGAGACTAATGAAATCAATGAGAATTGTACGTTACTTCGCGAAACAATAGCAAGAGACAAGATATAATATGAAGATATCAAATTAAAGAATTGTTGAACTCAGAATGAAATCTTGTATCATGATAGTCAGTTATAAATCTTGTTCAACGAGCTTTTACAAATGAATCTGATTCGTGAGATACATGATCAATTATCAGTTGATTATTCTGATATTCTTAGAACTGTGAAAGTCATAAAGCGAAATTACTATTGATCTTCTATGTGAAAAACGATAGATTGATATATTCAAAACTGCTATGTATGTCAACGTTCAAAGACATCAAGAAATAAATCAAACAACTTGCTTCAATCTCTATTTATATCTGAACAGCAATGACAGAACATAGTCATGAACTTCATTATTAATCTATTTGATTCGTACAACTACAACGTTATTCTGACTGTCATCTGCAGATTGTTAAAAGAAAGGCATTATATTTTTTGCATCACTGATGATGAAGATATCACAGTCGAAAAGACAGCTGAAATGTTGCTTCAATGAGTATATTGAACTTATGATCTATCAAGCTTCATTGTATTCAATTGAGATTTTCAGTTCATCTTCATTCTTTGAAAGTTTCTTTGCAAATGACTGAGCATTTCTCTTCAATTGTTCATTGTCTATCACTTTCAGATCAATGATCAAAGCAAACAAGTCAATCAGAATATCAAGCAATATCTTTGTTTCTTCTGTTCATACATGCAAAATGACTGATTCAAGTGACTACTCATGATTGAGTTTGTCAACAATAACATCTTATCTTCAATCATTTTCTTGATCTTCTTTTTCATGAACAAGAGCTTTCACTCTCGTATGAGCTTCAACTCTGACATCATCAAGTATGAAAGCACTCACGAACGTCTGCAGATCACTTGAGTCAAAGATATATTCAATCACATAAATAAGATACTGATCTTCGCTTGCGAAGCTCTGATCAAAACACGAAAACAAATGATGAATCAAACTAATAAGCATAGAAAGAAGATCAATTATAAGATCAAATCAAAGATGTTTCTGAATGAATGAAACATCATTACAGCGAGACTCTTCAAGAAATTGAATGACAAGATGCTCAATTCTTTTCAGATCACAGATTTTGTTGACTTCTTCTATAAATTGAAACTATCAGACACTATGCATATACATGATGTATTTCATTCAGAACTTCTTCGTTTCGTCATCAATGACTTTCTGTCTGATCAGAAGAATAAACTTTCGAAGTCAATAGTGATAAACGATGAAGATGAATGAAAAATCAACAATATATTAAACTCTTGATGATATTGAAGATGACTTCAATATCAAGTCAAATGAAAGAGTTATGACAACGATCTCAACTGATATAACGCTGATGATGACGAATTTATGAACGCTCAAGAGATGATTGATGACTTTCATATCAAATATTCAAGAAAAGCGCACTAAGAAATAACATTCATGCAAACATGAATAGTCAAGAAGAAAAAGTAATGTTACGATTTTAGTCTTCATTTATTCTTCATCTAGTCTTCATCTGATTTCATTCTAATCAAGTCTAGCAAGAATCTGATTTAAAGATGATGACATTGAAACTCTGCATCATATGTGTAAGACATCAACTCTTTTGAATCTAGCACAAAGCTGAGAAGAATACATATAAGAACTTAAGTTTTTACCTGTACATACTTTTCTTTCTTAGCATTTATCTATTAGTTAAATGACATTTCTATGACTCACTTTAGGTCGATTTCTAACATTAAGTCAATGAAAGACAATGAATGAAAGCATTGAAAAGCAATTGCTTGAACGTTAATGATAAATTGTATTCTTTCTGTTTTCTTGAACGTTGACGAATAAATTGTTCTTTTGCTGTTTTCTTTCTATTTTCTTCTTCATTCTTTCTGTAATGATCAAGAAATGATCATTAATTAAATGAGAAATGAATGTCATGAAACTGTTTACATCATTCTCACAAGATAGTTAGTAAGAGAAAAGAGATCAAGATCAAAGTCAATGATAAAAGAGTTGAGAGACGTTTTTCAAGTGTACATATAGATGTCATGACGACTTGTAGATAAAAACAGAGACATACACGTTTTACAGTATCTTTCTACTAGCACGATCATTGCACATGTTCATTGTTTGCTTTCTCTGTTGCTCAGGTACGACTTTTTATATTGCATCTGTACTTTATTTCTTAACACTGTCATCACATGAAACATAAACATTGAAGAACAACTGTTTCATTGAGTCAGCAATCAACTCAATGAAGTCATCAATATGCTGAATAAGCTTCAAAGTCAGCAAGACTTAACTTTACAACTCAATGAACATTGATTTCTTGTACAAGATAAATCATAAAAAGAAAATGAAACAACTAAAAGTTGCTTTTGATAAAAATGATGAGTTAAAGAAAAAGATCAATCAGTTACAAGATGAGTGATTGAATTTCAGAGTGAAACAACGTCAAGCTGATCAATCTATATTTCATCAAGATTAGATTGATCATTAAGTTAAGTTTTGAGTTGACATTTTGAACTTGAATCAATATCAAGTCAAGTTGCTCACATTTTCAACTTAATTTAAGTTGAGTTGCTCATATTTTCAACTTGATGCAACTTGACTCAACTAGAAATCAAGTCAACTTAACTCAACTCATCAAAAACTCAAACTTGATGTCAAAAGTATTAAGAATAGAAACATAAAACAATATGTTCACTTGTTCTTTGCATTATCTTTTCACATTACTCATTGCATTGTTTATATATTGCATTATCTTTTCACATTACTCATTACATCATTTATATATTATCTTCAAGCTATTAACAACTATTGTTGTTACTACAAACTATTTTATAAAATGTTTAGTTTGTTAACAACTTTCAATCTGTCTGACAAAAGCATTTCACATAATTCATTTTCAAATAGTCTTCATTTTGAAGACTTTGCAAGTCAAGTTCAATGATTTATAAATTCTTTACATCATTTTGAAAAGAAGAAAATTAAACAAGAAGCGATGAACAAAATTCATCAGAATTTCTCACAGCTCAAGATAAAAAAGAATAGTGAGTATGTTCAATGAACTTTGAATACAGATAACTCTTTTCTATGATGATGATTTTAAATCTTTGTTATCAAGAGTATTTAAACAAAAGTCAAAAAAGATAGTCAATTCACTTTGATTCAAAAAAGTCAAAGATAATAAGCAATTTAATATATGAAATCACTTTATATAATTAACTTTGATTGTTGAAAAATTGTTTAAAATCTCATGCATAATCTGTCATAAGATTATGAATCATTCAACAGCTTTTGATAGTTTTAACATGTCTACTATGAAAAAGCATCTTGAATCAAACTTTTGCACAGCGACAAAGCGAAAATGTAAACACTTGCAATCATAAATTGAACTGACTTTCAAATGAGTAAGTCATATTTGATAATGCAAATTGATAATGCAAAATTGACAAACTATTAAAAGAAAAGTCATATCAAGTTAATCTTTGTCTTCAATTAAAAGAATTGAGAAAATCAATTATGCAAGATCTTTATTGACTTGAATCTACTTTTTCAAATTGTTGATAATGTGCAATTTCAAAAGCTGTTACAAATGCTTTGTTTAGATTTGCAAATTGCACATTACATAAAAATGATAATCATGATTCTCTTACACTATAAGAAGATTTGTGATAAAATCAGATTGAATCTTATAGAGTCATGATGTGTCTTTATTGCTTTGAATGCATGATTTAGTTCTCAAAGAGTAGCATATTTGAAAGTGTTGATATACTGAGTCAATGTTAAATTTCAGTTTCATGAACATCTTATTGAAAATATTTATGTCTCTTGATATTGAGTATATCAATCGTCAATTGATGATGAAGCTAATGAAAATTCTGAAGAACTACGTTATTAAAAACAAGTTTTTCAAAATTGTTATTAATAATGCAAGCAATAATAGTATCTTGAAAGAGAAACTTGAAAAGATCATGAGTTGTTGCAAGTTTCAATGAAACAGAATACAAAATTTCATTAATTGCTTAATTCACATCATCAATCTTGTGATTCAAGATTTTATTTAAGCTCTTGAATTGAAGATAATAGTTGATAACATTATTGCTCAATTAAAGAATGAGCAAGTGCAAAATATTGAAACAAGCAAAGAATTATCTGTTGTAATCAAAAAGATATTGCTTTAAATGATAATGCAAAAAAGTAATGCATTTATTAATTATGAAATTAGATTTGTGCTCTGATAATAGCTGTCAATGACTCTTTTCAGCAATTGATTCACTTCAAAGCTTTTCAAGAACAGAATGACAAAAGATTTAGAAAACTGATACAAGATATTTGCATTCATTGAAACTTTATGTACTTAATGCTTCATTAAGCATATCAATTACGTGAATTTATTGATTTTTAAACAGAGAAATATTGCAAAGATTTCAAGATCACAAAGATCAAATTTGATAAAAGTGAGTGATTCATGATTTTGCTTGTTGATAATTTATTAAATTTCTTCTATGAATGCACTTTAATAGTATCATGAACAACTAATACAGATATTCACTTGAGATTTCAAATATTTAATGCACTTTTTAATCATCTTGAACAGATTGAAAAAAATATAAGAAAAAGTACTTGCTTGTTGAATGCTGTTATAGTAAAGACTTGCAAAAATATTTCAATCAAACTTGCAAAGTATTATGTCAAGATTAAAGACAGTAATAAAATAATATATAATCTTGCAAATATTTTGAATTTTACAATGAAGCTAAATCAATCACAACACATGCACAACAAATCTTGAAAAAGAGCATTACATGCAAGACAGAGCAAATCTAAAGAATGATCAAATGAGAATGAATTGCATGAGTTGCAGCAATGCAAGTTTGAAGATGATTGCAAGTGATGTTGACATGTTGCAAGAAAACAGCGACGCAAAATTGCAACGCTTACGCAATGATGAAGAGAAGATAGCTGACATTATTAATTTACTAATAAAGACATCAACATTAGAGAAAGAGATGAGCAAAGATTATTCATGAAAAGAAATAGCATTGAAGCTGATGCATCATCTTCAACTTGATTCAGAAGAAAAACATCATACAACTCAGAATGCATTCATCATGAAGAATGTGCAGAAACTGAAGACATCAATTCAACTGCTAAGCAAGCAGTTACAAATGCAGAGAAATACGCGTTTCTCATTGAAAATCATGTCATGAGCAAACATGACAAAAGAAGAATTATCAACGAGAAAGCAATGTTTCAGAAAGAGATCGTTGTCGCTTTGCAAGAAACGTGAAGTCATGATAAAGATAGCAAACAGAGAAGAAATAAAAAAGATGCAGAAGAAGATCATTAAGCAGATTCTTCAAAGAATAGCAGACGTGTTAACAAGTCAATGAAATTTGATCATGTCTCTTTGCAAGCTGAGTAGTGAAGACATTTTTCTTCATGCAGTCAGCTCAGATGCATAAGCAAATTTGAAAAAGACTCAAGAATGAGCAAAAGAAATTGCAAACTTGACATGCATATTGCAATAAATCTTTGCAGTGCTGACATATGAAATGCACATCACAATCGACACAAGCAATCAGAATGAAGTCATTAGAAAGCTGATAAAGAATAATGCAAAACTTCATGAAAATCTGAAGATTCTAAGAATAGTCTGATTCAAGAAACTAGCAAAGAGCGAAAAGATTCATTCATTGCTCATCATAAAGATAGCAATCAAAGCGATGATAAATTAACTGATGAACGTAAGTATGTTAAATGCATATCATGAATGTGCATGTAAATTGTTCAAGAAGAATTGTTGCATCATACAATGCTTCAGATGTCAGAAATTTGATCACATGATCAGATTCTGCAGAAAGAATCAATGCTGCATCAAGTGCGCAGACAAACATCACATTGAAAGATGCATGATGTCTTCAAATAGAAAATGTTGTGTTAACTGCAACAAAAATCATGAACTTTGAAGATGCATCTGTTTCAAATGACAACAGCAAATGAAACAAGCATTCAAAATCTATAGAAACAGATCATTCAGATATTCAGAAGTGCTCAGATACAATTGCACATTCTCACAATTTTCAAGCTCTTCGCTGTCTTCAAGCTCTGCAGTTTCAATGAACTTTTCAAGTTCAATGAACTCTTTGAATTCAATGAACTCTTCAAAGTTCATGAACTCTCTCAGTTCAGCAAATTCATCAAACTCAACAACAGTTGTGCTGAAAACATGCAGTCTAGTTGCTCATGAATCAACATGACAGATGATAAAAGTCAAGAAGAGACGTGTTGATCATTTTTCTTGTATGAGTAGCGACTCAGATGAGACGTCGCTCAAGCAGAGTCAGAAATGACAAATCAGAAAACAAGATAAACTCATGATGATTGAAAGCATTCAAAGAGTCTTCTCTTTGCAGAGTCAACAACAGCTACAAATAACTTTATGATGAAACAATCTTTTCTATGAATACTGCAGTACAACATCAGAAAATCATTGAAAATTCAAAAATCATTTTTAATCAATAAAGAAGTTCGCGATTTTGACATTGTAGTCATACAGAAGCAGAGTTGCAACATTAATGATACTTAATCATTTAACTCAGCTCACAAATTCTTTTATCTAGTGAAAAACACGTCATCACAGTCAAGAACATGCATATATGTGAATAAATACTTAAGATTCAATCAATAAATGATAGAAATAGTTGAGTCAAACATTTGCTTGATCAGAATATTAACTTACAACACAGATGATAAAATGCAGACGTTGCAACTTATAAACATTTACAATTCATGTTCATTGTTCTCTACATTCATAAAGAAATCTTTAATCATTTCTTGCTTAAGCAAGCTATTCAAAGACAACTGCAAACAATTGATCATAAGAGATTTCAATCTACATTACTTTCATTGAGAGAAATAAAGATGCTTCACTCAACATGCAGCAGTTGACAATTTACTTGACATCATTACTGATGCTAGTTGAAATTATTGCTGAAATCAGACATTATTACTTGCAAGACTCACAATCAGTTTACAACTATTGATCTAGTCTTTAGCAGCGAGAAAATACAGTTCATGATACACAAGTGCAAAGTATGCATCAATCTGCATCAAGAATTGAATCATTTTTCAATTGTTACAGAACTGTGTTTACAAACAACTTCAGTACAATCTTCAACTCAATGACTATGAAAGAAAATGAACATAGAAGCATTGAGCGCATATCTGCATATGCATCTTTCGTCGAATCGTTTTTTGAACAGCAAGATGATGATGAATGAAAGAGTGTGCAAAGTTATCAAGACATTACAGAAGATCATTGAGAAATTTATTCTTATGACAAAGTCATTAAGTTGAGCAAAGAACTTCTGAAATTTGAACTGCTCAAAGATAGTAATGAAATCAAGATGATTGTAAATCATATGAAAAACACAAAGCACATTAAATGCGTGAAATGAATATTTGAAACACAATGATCATAAAAACAAGATCATTTGACAAGTGAAATGCGCACATTTCAGATCACAAATGCATGAGCTGAGCGATGCACTTAAGTCAATATGATGCTTCGCAAAATGAGTCAGAATTAAAAGTCAGTTATTTAAAAAACTTTCTCAGTTTTTGTCACTGAAGCGAAGTGACATTGATCAAATGACAACGACGTTCAAGAAAAAAATCGAGATATTGCGAGAAAAATTCTTTCTCTCATTTTCTCAGACAAATGTCAATGACATTGCAAACTCATTTATACTTTTAACAATGTCATCTGATTCATGCATTTCAAAAGATGAAGTGAGACAAACAATTAAAAGAGTAAAAGCAGACAAAGCATCAAATGTCTTAGACATTTTGAACAGAGCATTGCAGACAGATTTTGCAAAACTGATTTTAATATTGATGAGTTTATTCAACGCATGTGTAATACACAAATATCATTTGAAACAGTTTAAAAAAGCTCAAACAATAGTATTATGCAAATTAAAAAAAGTGATTATACTGATTTGAAAACATATCGACTCATTGCTTTGCTTGATATCATGAGCAAAGCTCTGAAGTCAATCATGACTAAGAGACTGAGTGATATAACTAAAACTCATCACATGCTATCTGATGCTTAAATGAGAGCAAGATGCAAGCAATTCATGATCTCAACATTAAATCTATTAGTAGATCAGATTCACACAGTATGAGACTGTGAAATCAAATACGTAGCGTTCATGCTAAGTCTAAACATCATTGAAGTGTTCAATTGAGTCTTGCACATCAGATTTTAGCATACTCTGAAAATGAAAAGAACTTCAGACTACATAGTCAAATGAGCATGCAGCTTTCTTAAGAATTGAGAAACATTGCTGAGATTCAATGAACAAATGAGTGACATGCGCAAGATAAATGCAGACATATCACAGAAGTCTTTCATTTCATTGATTCTCTTTCTATTCTTTAATGCAAGTCTGATTAAGAAGTGCAAAGCATTGAGAATTAAGATTGAAGTGCTCAACTTTGTAAATGACATTAACATTCTAGCATATGATAAATTCATCAAAGAAATTTGCAGAACACTGAGCAAAGCGCATGATGTTTGCACAAAATGAGTTCACACTCATGATGTAACATTTGCATCAGAAAAGTATGAATTTACACACTTCATCAGAAAATCAAAGAGATTTGACATGATGATTAGCATATAAATAGAAAGCTCAGTTATTAAGTTGAAATCAGACATGCAAGTTCTGAGAGTACAATTGAACATGAAATTGCAATGAGATGCACATCTTCGTCAAATCGAAGTAAATTACGTCACATGAATGCTAGCACTCAGTTGACTTGAAGTCTTTACATGAAGAGCAATCTTCACAAAAGCAAGACAAATATACTCAGCAGTAGTAAAATCAGAAATTGCATTTGAAGCATCAATTTGACATCAGCAAGAAAAAGAGAAAGAATTGATAAACAAAGAATGCAGACTTGAAACATTACAGAATCAGACTCTGCATCACGTTGTAGAAATGTTCAAAAAAGTAAGCATTGAGACTTTGAAAGCAGAAATGTACACAAGTTCGCTGCATGTTCATTTGAACATGCTGCAAGACAAGATCATGTTACGCAGTTGAATCAACAATTGTACACAGAAAATCAGATAAACATGTGAATTGATACATGCTCATCTGATGAACATTAATTGCATCATTTTTCACTTTCTTATCATCAAGAAAGTGATGCTTCTGAACAACTTAATTCAAGAAAACATGAAAATACAGTCAAAATGTAAATGATTAGTTTTCACTGCAATGATTTCAACTAGTGACAGCAAGACAATAGTGCAGTTTCACAAAAGTCAGTGAAAGCAACAATAAAAAAAATATAGAAAATGCATTGCAGATGTTCACATCATTTCAACACAAAGATTGCATTTGTTCAACAAGATGATAAAGATGTGAAATGATCTTCAGAAGATCAAAAGCATTCTCATTACTTACATCAAAATTGAATGCATAAATTTGAATGTTTATCTGCACTTCAGAAATGTTTCAGATGTAAATAGCATGTGATGCAATTGCAATTGAAATCATCAAATGATGAAACATGTACTCATGCACTGCTTGAACTGATTGCATTTGCGATCAAGAATGCTATGAAACATCAACTTCTTGAACTATCAAATAATCATCACTATCACAAAGAGTCTCAAAGCAGCTGCAAGAATGATGATGAAAACAAAGCTTTTAAAGCAATTTAAAGTGACTAAGTCACTCATTCTCTAACATGCAATCAACATAAACTAATTTGATACAAAGTCTCATAATGATAGTTTCAACTGCATGAAGCAGTTGTATAAACAGCGAGTGATTTTCTATCTCAGAAAGTTTTGTTCACTCAATATAAATAGCATAAAGTCTTTCATGAATCAACTTATTTGATTTTTGATTTGAATTCATACATTCTTGTGACATTGATTTAGACTCAACTCATGAGAGACTCTATGCTATTTATATCGAGTAAACAAAACTCTCTGAGAGAGAAAATCACTCGTCGTTTATACGATGACTTCACGTCATCAAAACAATGATCATGAAACTATGTATCAAGTTTGCATCTATAGCTTCTATTCAGCACGTGACGCTCAAGTAATCTCTTAATGAGTGTCTGTGTTGTTCATTTATGACGCATCGTCTTTGCTCTGCTCTTCATTGATGATATTCTATACAAGAATGTTTCAATTCAATCTTCAATTCAAAGACAAAAAACGTTTTCTTTGCATTCGTGATGTTCATGATTGTAACGTACGTAGAACTGTGTTCTCTTACTCAATGATTATCATTCATTACGCAGAGAAATATGTGATGAAAGAGAGATGCACACGATGAAAAGATAAAGTATGATTGTACTGAGTAACTCTTTTCTTCTTTTGATTTGACTTATGTCACGTAGATGTTGAATGAATTGTTAGTATAAATGTGCAATCACAATCATTCAATGATTGACTCTGATCAATAGAAGAGAATGCGTTCTGATCGTTTTTCTGCACTCTCGATTTTTCACGTAGATAAATGTATGACTTGACGTTAAGTAAAGAAGATGAGCTCAAGTTTTCTCAATATATCAGCGTGATCAATGAGTCACTACTTCTTTGAGCACTGTAGTCACGACTCTCAGACTGAGATCGACTATTTTATCTGATATCTTTTCATCAATTACTCAACGACACTGTTGACATGATGAAGATGTTTCAGTATATTGACGCGATCAACAAATTGCAAATTCTTCAATCACTTGTAGTCATGACTCTCATACTGAGATCGACTTTTTCACTAGATATCTTTTCATCTCTTTGACATTGACATGTCATTAATCTTCTTCGTAGATCGATTGTGACTGTTAGAAAGAATGTTGTTGCATGAGTGAAAACTCTGCATGATAACTTTTCTGATCACGCAACATTCTAACATCATTTGAACTGCGTCAAATTGAGATCTCTTGACTCTTCTGACTTCTATTCAAACACAGAATAGAATCAAAAGATTCGTAGTCAACATCATGTACAGATAAATCTTATTGTCGATCATGAATCAACTTAATTGATGTCATAAGAATGTATGAATTTATTATTATTAATGAAGCTAAATCTTTACAAGACTTAAGATGATAAAGACAATGAAGATACAAATCATGATGAAGAATCTGTTCACTACAAGATTAAGTACAAGACAAAGTTCAAAGAGTATTTTCATCATTACTATGAAGATTCAGCTGTTGATTTGAGAGCAGAAATACAAAAAGCAAGAAGTGATGTTAATAAAATAATGCATTATGATAATGCATTTGATCATTTACTAATGATCTTGTAATCTGTTGCAACTGTTAAAAGATCATTGCTTTGACAATTTCAGTATATTAATTCTTTTCAAGATGAAAATGATCAATATCTTTGCACTGATGTTATAAATGAGAAATGTTCAACATGATAATTTTAAAAAGACAATGCTTTGAATTTTTCTAAATTAATACAAATGATTAAAAATATTCTTTCATGCTCAATATTTTTAATAAATATTGAGTGAACTTTTAGTTTTGTTAAAAGAGTATTGTTAGGGATCGGCCTAGAGCGAGTCATAGAGATGTCATTTAACTAATAGATAAATGCTAAGAAAGAAAAGTATTTACAGAAAAGAACTCGATTCTTATATGTGTGTTTCTCAGCTCTGTGCTAGACTCAATTAGAATGAAATCAGGCGAAGACTAGTTGAAGAATAGGCGAAGGCTAGAATCGTGACATTATTTCTTCTTCTTGACTATTCATGTTCGCATGAATGTTGTTTCTTAGTGCGCTTTTCTTGAATATTTGATATGAAAGTCATCAATCATCTTTTGAGCGTTCATAAATTCGTCGTCGTCAGCGTTATATCAGTTGAGATCGTTGTCATAATTCTTTCATTTAACTCGATATTGAAGTCGTCTTCTATAGCGTCGAGAGTTCAGTATATCATCGATTTTCCATTCGTCTTCATCGTTTACCACTATTGATTTCGAAGATTCATTCTTTTGATCAGACAGAGAATCATCGACGGCAGAACGAAGAAGCTCTGAATGAAATACGTCATGTATACGCATAGTCTCTGATAGTTTCAACTTATAGAATGAGTCAACAGACTCAGTGATCTGAAATGAATCGAGCATCTTGTCATTCAATTTTTTGAAAGATCTCGCTGTAACGATGTTTCGTTCGTTCAGAAACATCTTTGATTCAATCTTGTAATTGATCTTCTTTCTATGCTTATTAGCTTGATTCACCATTTGTTTCCGTGTTTTGGTCAGAGCTTCACGAGCGAAGGTCAAAGTCTTGTTCATTTGTTCAGATATATTCTTGACTCGATCAATCTGCAAGCGTTCGCGAGTGCTTTCATACTCGATGATGTCAGAATCGAAGCTCATATGAGAATGAAAGCTCTTGTTCATGAAGAAGAGAATCAAGAAGATGACTGATGACAAGGCGTTATTGTCGGCAAACTCGATCATGAATAGTCACTTAGATCAGTCGTTCTGCATATACGAACAGAAGAATCGAAGATAACGCTCGATGTTCTGATTGACTCATTCGCTTTGATCGTCGATCTGAAAATGATAGGCGATGAACAATCGAAGGGAAATGCTCAGCCGTTTGCAAAGAAACTTTCATAGTATAGAGGTGAATTGCGAACCTCGATCAGATACTATGAAGCTTGATAAATCATGAGTTTGATATACTCATTGAATCAGCATTTCAGCTGTCTTTTCAGCTGTGATACCTTCATCATCAGTGATGCAAGAGATATAATGCCTTTCTTTTGACAATCTGCAGATGACAGTCAGAATAGCGTTGTAATCGTACGAATCAGATAGATCGATAATGAAGTTCATTGCTATGTCTTGTCATCGCTGTTCAGATATAGATAGAGGTTGAAGCAAGCCGTTTGATTTATCTCTTGATGTCTTTGAACGTTGACATACGTAGCAGTTTCGAATATATTGATCTATCGTTTTTCGCATAGAAGATCAATAGTAATTTCGCTTTATGATCTTCACTGTTCTAAGAATTTCAGAATGATCGATCGACGACTGATCATGTACCTCACGAATCAGATTCATTTGCAGAAGTTCATTGAACGAGACTCATAGCTGACTGTCTTTGTATAAGATTTCATTCTGAACTCGACAATTCTTCAGCTTGATGTCTTTGCATTGTGCTTCGTCTCTTGCTATTGCTTCGCGAAGTAGCGTACAATTCTCGTCGATCT
>JAABUU010000274.1_pt1 | contig 125521 bp, 149 predicted proteins | sample 5559301 | NCBI WGS metagenome assembly JAABUU01 (sample SAMN10711884, study PRJNA513360) | rock metagenome | isolation source: Antarctica rocks | place: Antarctica: Victoria Land, Richard Nunatak white | reverse complement strand
CTCCAAGTAGACCTTCAGAGTGAGTTTTCCATTGATGTTTCCGAGCACGTCGTAAAATGAATAGTAAATTTGATGGTTGAGTGCAGGGAAAATTTGTGAGTCGGGCTTTTTTTGCTACCCGCGTGAGAGGCCATAAAGACCACAGCAGAAAATCACACCAGCCATCTTTCCAACCAACACATCTCAGCTGACGATCATGCAAGGTAATAAAAAATTTCTCAATGAATAAAGAATAATAGAATCATGCTACTAACGAGTCTTCATTTAGCTGATCAGATCCTCACTTTATTGCATGTCTACAACCTACCGGAAACCGGCACTGCGAACGAGAGAAAGCTCAGATTGAGCCGTTTCATCGAGGATAGCACGAGAGGTTTTTTTAAGCAGAACACATGAAGTTACAGAGAAAGGGGGTTTACAGGGTAGAGATATCTATATCTGCAGTATTACACAAAAATCATGGGCTTCAAAAAACGGGATCTCAGAACATCGGAAAGTAAATTCTGAGTGTAAAATACAGATAAGTATTGGCGACGCCGCAAAAGCCATCAGGCTGCCATGCTGCCCCAGGCTGTGCATGCATGCATAAATCCTTCAGGCCCATATTTACATCACAGAAGTCTCATGCCACGCCACGCGCCATTGAGCTCGAGACTGACAGAGCTGCATGTTGGAATACGAGGTCATATGGGGCATATTGGTATTTTGGTTGTTGTTGTTAGGAGGCTATCTAGGAGGTGGAAGGTGAAAACTCTACTCGTACTGGCGGGCCCCAGCCCTAGCAGCCCTATGAAGGCGGAGATTACCATCTCCCCTATTTCCAACACTGCATGCGTGTATTGCTCAAGAGCGGCTACGGAGTACTATTCTATGAATTATGGCGCTGGGCATGAAGTTTCGCAACATATCAATAGGGCTGACTAGTGCACAAAGTAGAGTATGGCGCAGATTTCGAACGTTGATATATTTCTGGCGATCGAGCCAACCAAATTATAATCCAGCGTCTATTAAGCTCTCAAACCGCCCTTTCCTCTTCACGTTCCTCTTCCTCTCATGTTCGCAATTTCTTGTAAATAAGATGCAAAAAGTCGATCCTAGAATGAGCCGGCCGTATATAGCAAGGTACGGTTTTGGATACTTTCGTAATGCAGTTAGATATAAAACTACCTGGATGTGAGTTGTTTGAGGGAACCCCAGCTAACGCAGAGTTACTCTAGAAGCTTCATAATAGCCTTGATAAGACTGTTCAAAAACATAAAGCAGATGCTCCACCAGCACCAACACTGCCACGCCACATGGACAGAATATTTGACATAAAGATTGGCATTGGCTTTTTCGGGCAAAGGCAATGTACCCGAGTGCTTCCCAGGAGCACCGTAATGATGATTCCATAAATTTTCTAGCTGCCCTTCGCAAGGGTTCATAGATGTAAGTGATACCCTTCGTAATTCGTTAAAGCGTGCTGAAACAAACCAAAATTCGGCACACCAGATGTGAAATATGTAAATAGAAGAGAACTTTTTGTCATATCTTGCAGATATATGCAGAGTTGTACAAGGGTCAAATATATAGAACAAGATCCAGGCCGCTAGGACCTTCGCATTTTCCGTGTCGAAAGGCGTAAAAGAAGATGATCCGAGAGCCGAACGCACTGGGGTATAAGGGCCGCAAGAATCGATCTTGATGGAGAAGAATGTGGAGTTTATACGGAAGATATGTGCAAACGGGCTGCGTTGGTCATGCGACGGCGCAGACAGAGCTTTCTGCTCTTGCCTTCATATGTGCCGCTTGCGTCTCAAGCGATTGAGCCATCTCGAGGGTGACTTCTAAACATCAGCACACAAACGTGAAGTAATTGTGCAGGGTACATTTACCGGGCCAGACAGCCGCGTTCTCCAGCATGCGAGCCGTGACCATTAATATTTTACTACCGTAGCCACAATCCTCTATATTTGGCGTGCCAGTCGTTGCTGTCAAAGCTGCAGTAGCACTCATGTTGCCACTGTCCCCCAGCTTCACTTCTGCACTACCCAAGACCTCCTCAATTTGCCTCAGCAGCTTACAATCTTCATCCTCCAAAAGCATTATTCCGGGAACTTGGCCAAAGTCGATCTCGTCCTTTCCGATTATTCCGAGGTAACGGCCAACCCTTTGCTGCACGGTGGAGACCCATTCAGCCAGTACTTGAGCACAATCGAACGCGCACATTGCTGACTGGAGAGGCAACTCTCGAGAATTGAAGTCTGCAAACGTCACGCCGAGTTTATCCGCCATAGACAATGATGTTGCCGCACAGAAAGCTGCTTTCCGGAGATGCCTCTCACGCTTCGAGCACTGTCCTGAAGATTGGGGCGCTAACTGTTCGTGATGCACAGGCATGGTCGGGACCGGTTGCTCAGCCTTGATATAAGGCGCTTCTAACATAGGGGAGCTGCTATTCGTACTAGCAGATGCTGCAGTGGAGCCACCATCGCTAGGACTGGTATCGGGAGAACGGTCAGCATGTTGGACGATTTCTGAGCCTTGGGCTAATTCATCGGCCATGCCATCAAAATCGCGTTGCCAAAAGGCCTCTTTCGAGCGTCCCAGATTAACGAACAAGCGGAGATATGCAAGATCTAAAAGTGGGATGCAGTCCGCGGATAGTGAGCTGATGCCAAACGGATTCGGTCTTTCAAAGCTGTGTTGTGGGTTGCTGGCCCACGCAGCCTGCCATGCTCTTAGGGCAGGCTCAACATGAGCGTGCATGGCCTCAGTTTCTTGCGTTGTCCATTGCCGTCCCATGTGTCTTTGACGTGTTTCCCAGATGTAGTTGTGCAATGCATTGATGAGTACAAGACAGCCAAAGGTACTTGGTCTGATCTCACTCTCCGGAAGATCCTCCAATTTCAGAGTCGATCCGAATGGTTGATTGTATTGTGAAAATACTTGAAGTTGCTGTTGCTGCCGCCGTTGGCTAGCCGTAAGTAAAGAGCTCAAAGCAGATGCAAAAGGCAAAGCTTTCTGCTCCGCTACAGTAGCACCGCCTAGGGCATACCAGGCCTCGGCACAGTCAGCAGCCCACAAATCCTCGTCACAGGGAAGATCAAGACGTATTTCAGAATTCATCAGCGCTGGAGCGTGATTATAGGCTGACACCAGGAGACTTGATAAAATGAACACGGCATAAAGCGTCCTTTTCCGTTCCTCAGCCAGCTTCCAATCGTACCACTCGTTCTGACTACCGGAAAGGTTGTATTGGCCAGAGACGTTCCAACTACCGGTATGGCACTCATCGCCACCCATCTGAATATCCTCGGCCCCGGAAGGATGTTGTGGTCTCTGAGACGAGCCACTTCGGGAAGGATACCCATGAGGTAGGGGTTTTGCGAGCTCAGCTGCTCGAGCTAAACTTACCAAAGCAGCGCAGTGAGTGCTTGCGATCCCTGCGGCCGTTCTGTCACCACAATTGTGGCCATAGATGACGTTCAGCAGCATTGCCTGTACCAGCCATAACGGCGTGTTCTGTGCAGAGCTCTCACTAGCGTTGGTGGACCCGTTGAGAGCCGCTGACATATCAGTTTTGCGCCTCTCCTCCAGGTAGAGTTGGATCATTTTTTTGGCCATCTCAAACAGATCTTTAGACGCATTTAGTTCATATTCATACAGTGCACCAATCGCAGCCATTGCGAGTATAAGAGAACCCCCGCCTCCCACAATCCCCGATTGGCTGAAATTTATCTGACCACTGGATGCTCTCAGGCTGTTAGTGTAAGCCGGCGAATCAAAGGACAACGATGGGACATGCAGAAAGGGGAGGTGAGGATGGAAGTATTGTATGTAAGCGGCGACGTAACGTTGGAGATCGTATGTACTTGGTAGATGCACCCCGCTCATGCTACGTGACCTGGCAGCAAAAGCCGTTGACAACGGCGAGCTTATTTGAGGTTGAGATGTTTTCAAGTGATTGTGTCCGTAGAGTGAGGGGTGGGAAAGACTGCTGACGAGGGCTTGCCGAGTTGCGTCGGTGATGGAGTCTGTGGAAACCGAGGTGACTGAGCTTTGACGGTTGCTGCTGCTTATGGATGCGGCGGAATTGCTAGGCGTTTCTGAATTTGCAGCCATTGGGGGATGGAAGTACTGGTTGTTCAGCCCATGCATCATGGATAATGGGGTCTGAGAAGTCAAAGGTGATGGAGTGGAGAAGTATCGGTCAGCGTTAGCCATGGGATCATGAAGTGATTTGGGCGACATTTGACCGGTCGGGAGAAGATCCGGAAAAGGAGTTCCGGACAAGTCCATCGAGTATTCTGGCGCCAGGGGTACCTGAGACATCATAGGATTCTGCCACATAGACGACGTATGCACCGGATTGTTGGGACCATCCAGCATCACCTCGCTTAATCCACTGTGGCTGCCTGTACTATGTGCGGAAGGGGAAGAGAGATCGATAGCCTGCTCGTTCGTATGGTTGAAAGACAATTGGTTGTCAAAGCCGTGGAGCCAGGCAAAATTACCTTGTTCATTCATGGTAGCCTGGGCTGCCGGGATACCTTGAAACCCCTGTTGATAAGGTGACGCTGGCGTATCAAAGGCGAGGGATTGTGGCGAATTGGAAAAGTGAAGTTGGGCCGGATTGACAGTGGATCCTGGCCCGTACCACAGATTTTCCATATCGATTTCACCACCGAAGCCTCCATACGGGGGAGCTGTACGCAAGCTCGCGCTCACGTCATTGTTTAAGCCATTCGTATCAAGTTTGGGTAAGACATGTGGATTGCCATGGTGACCAGTGGCGGTGGACATGCCTCGAAAATGGTAACCTCCAACACCTGGCAGCGAACTCATACTGGGATGATGACCAAAGCCGAGCGGCAGTCCATCCTGCCGAGCGACGGACGAATTGGCAGCAGCAATCATTCCGAGGGTTGCATTGTCTACATGGCTTATTGTATTGGCCCGTGGGCGCATGGAGCCAGCCCCTGTGCCACCGGAACCACCCGCTGCGCCGTTTGCTATTGAAGATTTACGGACTCTGGCGGGGCCGCTTGTGGCAGCGCTGCTCGTACTTTCTCGCCTTGTTCCCCTTTGCCGCGAAGTTGGCATCGCCGTCATGTGAAGTTTTTGCTGGTGTCTGAGGAGCAGATCCCGCCTCGCAAAGCACCGCGTGCATTCTGGACATTCAAACGGCTTCTCTTTCGTGTGTGATCGCTCGTGTCGCTTCAGGTGTTCAAGTCGTGCAAAGGATCGAGTGCAGGTGGCACAGATGTGGGGTCTTGGTTTGTCGGTCTTTGGAGGTGGGAAGTTGACGTTGCCGTTCTGGGTACCGTTCAAGGACTTCGTATGGGGACGAGCTAATCCAATGATCAGCTTTGGGAACTGAGACAAGTGGAGTAGACTAGGGCTCTGAGGTTCTCAGATGGGTCTTCGAGATTGCTTACCATTGCCATTGCCACCGCTGGTCATACTTTTCGGGCCTGGGGCCCCATTCGAGGTAGCAGCTGTAGTGGACAAAGGCCCTGTTGCCGACTCTTGGCTCATTGTCGTATCTGCTAAGATCTCAGAACTAGTCAAGAGAAGTGCATGGGACTCCCGACAATGTAGTGTAGCGTAATGGGGATTGAAACCAAAATACAGTGCCCAATTCTTGTGAGACCCCTCGATGAGCCTTTTCGAGTACTTGGCTCCACGTATTACGAGCAGCACAGGTTTAAACGTAAAACACCGGTGGGCAGCCAGACCAACGATTGTTCAAGCTTTCAATGTACAAAATCTAAATGCTAACACTTGTTGCAGTAAAGAGATATGCTGCTTCTGTCGTTTTGGTATTATCAGTCTGCGGAACGTTTGAAGAGCAAATACTGCATGGGTCGAGTCTGATTGCTCACCGTGCCCACTTGGGTAAAAAGGTTATGCAGCAAGCCGACGTTGACTTCCGATCTCGCGGGATAGGCAATGGAGCAGCCCCGGGTTGCTCAGATCATTACAATATAAAGAACGATTTGCTTCTCCAATTACGGCGATCCCCAGGGGAAAAGCGCAGTGCAGCGATCTCTCAGGACCTCCCGCGCCTCTGCTTGCAGAAGAGAAGCAGCCTAGGTGTTTCGCTTTACCCAGCGAAACAATCCGCTTACTGTGGAGCCCTGGTTTCACCACGAGACGGCTTTTATCGATCAAGCTTTTCGAGGCCGACCGTGTACGCAGGCAGCGCAAAGGCCCAATCGCTATCGGATATTTAATAATATAATGTTCTGTCTCCCAGGACGATTGATCGAGAAGGCGGGAAATCGGAAGCAGTCCGTCAATGAAGAGGACGGCGAACCAGGATCCAAGCGACAGGCCCAAGCAGGAGCCTTTCACGAACTGCTCGATGGGGGGAAGTTCGAAAGTGGATGCGACGCGCAGTATGTACGGGGTTTTTGGGGGTGGGGGAAAGGACGAAAGATTTCGACACTGTTCCTCTCACGATGAGGGTTGATGAAGGAAGTTTGGCTCCGGATCTGGAGACTGACACACCTGCTGGAACTTTGAGTCTGGGGGTGATGGCAAATTCGACGTCACCCGAGGCCGTGGTTCTACCGCCCGGACTTCATTGGGTCAAGGAACGTGATGCCGGCCCTTGAACGAGGTTGAGAATTAGAATCGGCGCGATCAGCATCGAGGTGTTCGGTGATTGGCGGGAATTATTTGGATGGATGTTGGATTCGGTAACGTTCTGGAGAATCCGGTCAGGGGTGGGGGTAGGGGGAGGTGGGCCTTGGGTCAATATTTGCTGCAGGCGGTAGTAGCAGTAAGTAGTACCTAGTAGAATCATAGCACTCTACGGAATACATAGAGGTACCTTATAGCGACAGTAGTTCCCTTCGTGATGCCTTGGGATCGACGGGTAGATACTTCGAAGTAATGGTTGTATGATGTATCTCACCGTACAGCCCGTGGTTCATGGATTTACTTGGTCGGTTACTTTCTGAATCTCTGTTGTTGCTGACTTCCAAGCTCAGGAAAGTACGACTACTACTACTTACTACCTTCAGCACTATCGGATGTTTTACAGTAGGCAGGTAAGTACTCGAGGCGGCCGTAACTGGTACCGTAGACTGTTGTCGTCGTCGTAGTACGGATTACCTCACTCGTACACTAAGAAGATTTCGGTGCGACTTTGCAAGCAAGCAGCGCAAGACCATTCCAATTGTTTATTATTATTATTATTATTATTGCAACATGGAATAACCCTGACTCTGCTTTGCAGCAAACTACTTTAGAAGTGGCTCGCAGCTTTGATGATCAGCGATGGTGATGATCTGACTCTGAGGGAAAAGACGGCATTACGCTCCTTGTGGCGGCTTTCCTCTAGTGGCCACAAGCACAGGCTGCACAGCGGCAGGCTTAGGAGCACGGGACCGATGGAGCATGGGCAGGTTCAGCATACTTCTACCTTACAGTACTTTAAGGTACAGACAGCAGACAGCAGAGAGCAGACAGCCTACAGCCTACAGCCTACAGCCTACTTAAGCCTAATGTACCGCTCCAACACAACTCATCACCTGATGGAGTTTTCGAAGGTCATAGGATCGTGTCGAGTGTCGGCCAAATGAGCCATTAAATATTCCCAATAATGAAGTTGATAGGCCAGAGTTGAGAGGGCATGGATTCGTAAGGGAACTAACCACCTTGACTACTACGACTACTACGACTACTACCTTACTACGAGTCTACAAGTCTACGACTACGGTACTTTACCCTTCGTGCATACCAAGTGGCGAAAGTAAGGTATGGTAAGGTACTTTCCACAGAATCTTTCCTAGTCTCCATGGCTCGTTCTTCGATGGTGTCGCTGCCACTGGAGTCCCTTGGATTTACCCTGAGCGACTCCGGAACCGGCCGTGGTGGGATTCTATGCTGGGGAACCAACCAGGTATCCAAACAAGCACCGTCGACTTCGATCAAAGACTGGGACTCCAAGACACTGGGATATTATTATTATATATGTACTTTACTTCCCTACGGAATACAGCCCCGGGACATTCTAGCCCGAGCTGAGAGCAATTTATGCATGTTTCTGCACGTGCATGTACCGATGGCACAAGTCGAGACTTGGATCCACCCTTTCTGTCGATCACCGTTCATCACCATCAAGAGGGAAAGCTGTGACGATAAATGAATGTAGCTCATTACAGCAGCAGGACGTCATTAATTAAGCAAATGAGCACTGAGCACTGAGCACTTGAGCACAGTCCTTCCGTTACCTTAGAATACATGTTTCGTTGTTAGGCCGGCCTGCTAGCAGGTCATATCGTTGAAGCCAAACGCCAACTTTCCAAGATTGCGCTATCCTTGTTGCACCAAGCAATCAAGGTACGACGGGAGGGCTCTAAAGTAAGTAAGTCCTGCTAGAATACTGTAGGTAAGGTAGTCAATCATCTGTGGTCGAAGCCCATCGGGTACTTGGTCTACCAGGGAGTTAATACATAGCGTGCGGGAGCAATACGTTAGTTTCTCCACGCCGCTCTAACCATTTAGGTACTATGGCAGCTCTGGAGACAGTATCTTACTCAACGCTTTTACATCACAATTAATCAATCAATCGATCAAGATGATTCTTTACTTAAGATGAAGCTTACTTCAAATTTCACGAAGCTTTCTCCACCTTTTACGCTTATTCGCAAGCAATTAACTCCAGAGCTGTCATAGTAAATCGTTGGAGCGGCGTGAAGAATACAGCGCTTTGCTCCCGTACGCTAGGGTTTAACTCCCTGGAGGACGAGTAGTCACTGTTATTCCAACCGAGCCTAAACCCTCTACGACCAAAATCCGGGGTCAAGTGGATGTCCCAAAGACGAAGCATCGATAGCACTCTGTCTTGCATGAGTCCATCCGCACTACTTACTAGGTGTTCCGTACTATGGTACTGTATACTGGGGCCGCCTCGGCTGGGACGCTTGTCCTGTTCCCGATTAGGCCGGTCCATCCGTGGTGCCATTGGACGAGTTGCGACCGAGGTACGAAAGTACTTTGTACCCTTGCTCTCCTCCTACTCACTGTACGAGTACGCTTGGCGCCTGCGAACAGACCATGCGGGTTATTCGATGGTATGCTGGTCGCTGGTAGAGTCCTCGGTACGCATGTTCCAGACGACCAACATCAGCCGACGGAGGGTTGAGGGTCTTTGGGGATTCCCTTCCATGGAAACCTCTTCCTCCAGGCTGTAGATCACTGTTGGGAGGTTCATGTCTCGCAGAGAGAGTTCGTCACTTTGCTGCTGCGTCCGCAAGTCCGCCTCAGCTTTTAGATGGGCACAGCTTCCGCGCCAGTTGAAGCTCAAATCCAGTAAGGTACCTACTTTACCCATGGACTACTAGACAAACGTTCTAGAGTACCTAGCACGTATCCCACCCGCCTCAAGAGTCAAGAACCTTGGTCGCCAGACCTCGAAATGCCCCGAAGGACCCTTCTTTTCTTAGCCTCCTGAGTCCTGACCCTCGTTCTCCTGAACAACTCATGCCGGATATCCATCTCAAATCCGATTATTATAGGTATCCAAGGGAGAAGAGTTGGACTGATTTCTCCGAGGCAGGTCACGTAGCTTGAAGTACCGTAGTATACTGTATGTAGTAGAATACCAAATCAATTACGGAAATACAAAAACCAAGATGCAGGGGATGGACGCCCAACAGGTCAACGTGGACGCTGGAAACAGGGTCCACTTTATCGGAAATTGTGAAGCATCCAAAACACCTTGCAATACCTTCCGTGCGCCTTCTTGTGCTGTTGTCCAATGACCAACGGCCGACGTTTCAAGTACCCAAGGCGATCTATCGAACAGAAAGCGACGGGGGAAACAGGTTGAGCCTCTCTGCCAATCGATGCGGAGCAATGGCCATCAGAGCCGATCTTGCTTCTATCTCCGTACTTGTCATGCATTCAACGCATGAGGATTGCCTGCGAGTCATACCTTTCCCGTAATAGACTATGCTTGGTGTTTACGCTTGTCGTGAGGTCGACGACGACGACGACGACGACGATGACGCCACCAGCAGAGCAAGCCTAGTTAGTTAGAGGGAAGCCATTGATAGAGCTCTACAACCTACCTTAACTACAGCTACTGGGCTCGAGGTGCATCGTCGTAAAAGTTGAATGTAAGTTCAAGGGCACCGAAATGTAGAACAATGCGCTCCACCGCCTTCCTGACAAGACTCCATAGTCGATCTTCTTGGACAATCATCCACATGGCTGATAGAGTATCAGGCACATGAAAGTCGGTGCAATGCTAGATTGTTCAGTACCTCGATTGGCGGCTTTTTTCAAAAGCAGAAACGGAGCTTGTTCTGCGAGGTGATGCGCCCTCGCATTCGGTTTGCATATCGTCGCAGAGCATCCCCACGCTGTCAACCTCGTCACCCCCACTCGGCGCTGCTCCCTCTTCATGCATCGCGATAACGATAAAATCATTGATAGAAGAACCCAGCCAGCCAGCCAGCTCCCTTCTAATCAGGTTGGCCCTGCTGTCCTGGTGGGCGGGAAACGCCTTCCATTTCGCAGTGGAGGAAGCTGTATAATCAATTACTTATCTGCACTTTGACCATTTCAAGAGCTTATCGTTCCACAATTTACAATGACGTCCGGTTAGTCGCCACGTCTTACTATGACAGGGTCGGTGCCATTTCGCTCATCGTCGTCAGCGTTGCCACTGCGCTGCCGCTCACCGAGAAAAGGATCTATAGGGCCCGTCCCGTGACCAAGTTAAGTTGAAAGACGCAAGATTTGGGATATTGACGATAACCACTCAGTAGGTAGGATACGACGACCCGTTCGGCGGACCGTGGGATATCTGTACAAGCGACAGCCTTACCGCCGAATGTCATAATCGGTCATTGCTCCGATGACATGAGACAATCGCAAGTGCGCTGGTGTCGAGCGGTTTAGACATGTAGATACCTCTTCGAATCGTTGCTTCAATCGAATACAATATTCGGGAAGGATGTGTAGTGTTGCTTAGGAATTGAACAAGAAATGGAGTTACTTTTCACGTCTCGTTGATTCTCAACTTGTGGACCGCAAATGAAAATTCTAAATTTGATATCAAAGCCCAATTTACCATATCTGCAAGATCCTTTTTCCCATTCTGATCCCTTCCAGTCAACATGTTCTCGCACAGGGGGGCTGAGACCGAAGTGTAAATTCTCAAGACCAGCATTCCAACATAATCGCGAGCTCATCATCCTTCTGCCGCCTCCATCTCTCGCCAATCCGGTGCAACCACACAGGTCTAATATATGTACATCTCCACCGTCGAGGAGCAAAGAAGCAGATACGAAGAGACGGCTATTCCTTTTTTCGGACAACAAAAGTATTCTCTCCGATCTGGTACGATGGAGGTGCCGGAAGTGAAAGCCAGAATCAAACCAGCTATTTCTCGGGTTGCCGCTTTTGTAAAACTCATTACCATAACCTAGTTTTTCTATTTCAAAAAGAATCTCATCATACATCCAAACAAACAACACAGAGTCCTCTCGAGAGCTCGGGAAACCCTCCCGCTCATCGCTTTTTTTTTTTTCATTTTTCCCCCTCCAAGGTCCTTTCCTTTCTGCAAAAGAAATCCTTCAAAATCGATAAGAAGCCCATTTAAAGGGAAAAAAAACACACTCTCTCGCAGTCGTTATGTACTTCGCCGAACCTGGCCTGTAATCAATTTCATCTATTTCCAAAACTCCCCGTCAAACCCAACTCCCCATCAAAACCAACCCATCCATGCATCACCCCTTCCACCCCTCCAAAAAACCGACCTAGGCCCTATCGATCCTTCAACCCCTTTTTGCTTGCCACTCCTCCTCCCTACTACAGTAGCCTCTCCATCCATCCATTCCTCGCCAAAAAGAGAAGAGTAATAGTTAGTTAGGCTATTTGTTTTGATATCTGGGGGAAAGTTTGGGGGAGAGGGTCTGGGGGAGTTGGGGGGTGGATTGGGTGGTTGAGGAGGAGGAGGAGGAGGAGCAGGAGGAGGAGGAGGAGGAGGAGGAGGAGGAGGAGGAGGAGGAGGAGGAGGAGGAGGAGGAGGAGGAGGAGGAGGAGGAGGAGAAGCAGTATGACGTGGTCGATGTAGTTTCATATCGGTGGCCTTTGTGCTGATGCGGAGTTCCACGACCAAAGGATCCTGATAATCGAAACAAAAAACTCTCATTGCCGTCCATTCAAAAACCCAAGAACATAAAGATCTCATACTTCACAATTCTCTTCGCTCCTCCATCACTTTTTCGCGTTTTGCGTCAGCGTTGGGGGGGGGGACAGTAGTAGTAGTAGTAGTAGTAGTAGTAGTAGTAGTAGTAGTAGTAGTAGTAGTAGCTGTTTCAGCATGTTTGTTCTTACCATCTACGAGCGGCGCCTTGCAAAAGCTAGAAAGTGGGTTTTTTGGGTGGTTGGAGGCTGAGGATGTTTTTGCGTGCACGCTTACTTACTACATGGTTGGATGGAATGGAAAGGCTTTGGTACTCTCGCACGCTTACTTGGACACTACACCCTCAACGGTTCATGGCTACCCCCTTCCGCTGCGGCTTCTTCTGAGTTTATCGCCGTTTCCTCCGCTACCGCTACTCCCACTGCCACTGCCACTGCCACTCCACCCTTCACTTCCGTCACTCCTCCTTCCCCTACTATCCCTCCTCCCTCCACACCCCCTCCTCCGCCTATCCTTCTCCTTCCACCTCCTCAAGTTCGCAACCGTAGGCGGTCTCCTCATCCCGCCCGCAAACCACCACAGCGCAGGACTAACGCGATCGCTGGCGTTGGTGGAGCGGTAGCGTGATTTGGAGCGGGAGGAAGGGGAGGGAGAGGGGGAGGAGATGCAGGATCCCATTTTGGTAGTTGGGATGCCTTTTTGGGGGGGTTCTTGGAGGGATCAACGAGAGTGGGGTGGAGGAGGTGGGTTCGGAGATTTGGGTGATTTGGCTGGAATGCGCGCGCGGCAGGAAGGACGGCGGTAATGGCAGCGTTTACGGGTGGCGTCTGGGCGCTGAGAGAGGGAGCGGGTGAGGTGGGCGGGGATCGGGGGGATCTTGTTGCGGTCTAAGGAAGGGGGTGTTGCTTGAGGAGATGGCGGGCTTGTGGGTGGTGTGGCTGTTGGGGCGGTGGTTGGAGGACTGCGGTGGTCGCCTGATGTGATTGAGTCTTGGTGTCGGGGACGAGAGAAGTTGGGGACAATGCTTGGGGATATTTCGTTTGCACGGGTACCAGTCTGAGCTGCGTGGCCCGAGGAAGGAGAGCTCGCAGTCGCTTCCTCTGGGTAAAGCCTCGAGTTTAGCGCGCGTGGCTGCCCGTTCAAGTCGAAGGACGGTGCTGGAAACGACTCGTAACTGCTTATTCTGGTTGCTGTCAAGTCTTCGGGGCTGCTTGTCCCAATTGGTGGCGTGGCTTCTGAGCTCGCAGGTGGAGGTGTTGGAGGGAATTGGAATCCCTTCGCTGGCGAGGACTTGGCTCGTTTGCGTAGGTTTAGGTAGGGGACGCAGCAGATACCGATGATCTTTTGCGGAAGCGTGGGTGGTGTTGGGACCGTTGGGAGACGTGTATTGAGGGTAAGGAGGGAGCTCTGAGCGAGACTCAGGGGGGCGCCTGGGTTGAACGACTGAGATGAAGATTCTTGTTGCGGAGAGCTTGTCGATGATGGCGGGTTGGATGGCGAGGGAGGGGTTGCACCGGGCTGATGTTCTGGAGGCATGAATGAGGTAGTCGATAGGTTTGGAAGCGGATAGTTTTGATACTCAGGATAAAGAATCAAGAAGGAGTTGTCGATAGAGGTAGAAGTATCGAGATTGTAGTCAGCAGACGGCATTGCGATGAATGAAGATGAGTCTTTGGATGGGCGAGAAGTCAAAGATTTTGACTTATGATTAAGTGTTGCTTGGAAGATGAAGGATGATAAGGGTAAGTGTCATGACAATAGAAGATATCTGAAAATGGTGGCAAACTTTGATACGTGAACGGTCCGTATCAGAGTCTGAATGTAAACTGGTCTACTTGGATTAAAGTTGAGCAAGCCTAGATTCTACGGGCATGGTGAATGTAGTTTACACGCTTATTGTTTTGAACACTCTGCAAACACCGACGTGTCAGTATCTTGCCAATTTTGAAGCAAATAAGAACGAAGAAACATAACTTACCCAAATCCACCACCACCGGTAGCCATCACACAGCCAGGAATTTGGGGATGCCAATGACATTCCTTCACCAGTTCCATGTAGTGGACAAATAGAAGTTGAGGAGGAACGTCTTGTACATCAGCCGTGTATTTACTTTCCTCATCATCGAGCTCCACGGCCAAATCCCACAATGTCAGCGTATTGTCGCCCGCCGCAACAGCTACTATGCTATCATCAGTGGGATGCCACTCGATACTAGTGATTTGCTCCTTGTGGAAATTGTAAGACGCTACAGGCTTTGGTGCTACAGCCGCTGCGTTGTTAGTTGCAGGTTTCCATTGCCGCAGATCCCATACGGCCCATTGCCCATCGTCAGCTCCAGTGGCTAACAGGTGCGCAGTCTGGTGAGACCAGGACAAGACATTAACGTCTGTACTACTGACTGTAACATTGACAGCTGGCTTGTGGGATTTTGAGCGTACATCCCAGACTTTGATTGTTCCGTCACTGCTAGATGAGGCGAAGACGCTGCGTTCGTTTGGCGACCATTGAAGGTCTTCGACGCTACTCTCATGACCAGTGAACGGCCTGGAGTCTGTAGCCCAACTGCCGCCGTCTGAGGAGGTAGTGACGAATATTTTGCCGTCATTGTCGCCAGTCAGTAGCTTCCCCTGAGGAACAAGCGGCGACCAGTCTACGGCGTAGCCTTCGGTCCTATGCATACGGAGCGTTGATATAGGGTTCGATTGCTGCGCTGTTATCATGGTTCCTGGGGTGTCGAACGAGGAGAGATGAACTGTAATGTCGTGGATCAGGACTTCGGAGGCCTCGGTCATAGTAGCGGTAAAGGTCGTAGGAGGCCTGGAAGAGTCTGATTGTGGGCATTGATGAGCGCGTATACGATTCGTAGTTGATCGTAATGGTATTGACTTGGTCTCGAGTATGGGCTCAGCATTTTCGTCCTCATCTTCGTCCGAGTCCGAGTCATCCTCTCTCTCTCGGTCCATCCTACTCAAGCCGCTCAATTTCATCACCATCAACTCATTATCATTCGTTTTCCTGCTTTCTGCCTGCGTTCCAGCGACTGCGTATAATGTAGCCGGATATGCTTTGCGATTATCACCCAAAAAATCCCTGATAATGTCGAACGAAAGGCATGGCCAAGTCGTACTCAGAGTATGTAGCATCTCATACGTAGACATATCTGGTGATAGTGATTCTCCTGCTGCTAGCTTATCACGGCCTGGTATAAATGTTTTCTGGTCCACCTCCATAGCATCTAGGCCAAGTCAGTACCTAGACCGCATGAAGTGAAAGCGGAATCCGCACAATGCTTCTGACGTGAACCACGTACCCCTTCTCTCTTCAGCTTGTCGCTCTTCATCTGGCCGCCCATCTATGCCTGCCTCGAATATCTCATCTTCGCTGTCGAACTCATCCTCAAATTCGTCCTCGAAATCCCCCCCTTCACCGCCGTTCTCAAGTTTTGACGGTCTTTCTCCATCTTTCAGTGGACTGATTTCAGCACCAGACTCTTCAGCGGCTCTTTTGCCCATGGTTTTGTCTTTTTGCACAGAGGAAATGGTTCGTTATCGATTTTATGATTTGAAGTTAAATTTCGTGGTGAAAATTATAGCGCTAGCAGAACGGGCCCGAGTCGTTGTGACGAATAGCACAAGCGATGATCATCAAAACGTTCATTGGTTGCATGCTTTAAACTGGCAATGCCCAAGCCCTTGACTACCATTGCGAGGTGTTGAAACACTACTCTGAATTTGTACCATTATCTGTGTTATTTACGCGTCTGATTAACTCTTCACGCGCTTGTAAACGGGCCTGGACCATCCAGGGTTCTCAGCATCCTGTCACCATCCTGTCACATTCGAGGAATTGTATTCTCTAACGCTCTCTTTCAATTACCTCGAGCTCTTCGTTTCAACGGCAGAACCAGATATTTACATCCAAATCCCATATCTAAACTGGGACTCACAGATTTCAATACACCTGCTGCGGGGAATGACCTCTGTCATGGACCCGTACCAGAGAGATGCAATGGCACAAGCAAACGACGACGAGGCAATGGGAGGCGTAGATGATGCCATGAGCACGACACCCACCGGTGAATACGGCAATGGCTATCCCAATAGCCAACAACCGTCTCGACGGCAATCAACACAATCCGCAGATTATCCTCCTGGAAACGGCTACCTCTCCCCTAGTCAAGAAACTGATCCGAACGCTCGCTACCCTTCGTCGAATCAGACCTATCAGCAACAGAATATGCAGCCCTACTCGAGACCATCGTCCGGTTTGTCAGGATCAGGTGAAAGATATGCACATTCTCAAACATATCAAGAGCAGAATCAGAGGTCGTCACATCAGGACGCAGCTCGGACTCAGAGTAGTGTAGTAATAAAGGTAGGGATGGTAGGTGATGCACAGATTGGAAAGACAAGCTTGATGGTCAAGTACGTCGAGGGAAGCTGGGACGAGGACTATATTCAGACTCTAGGTATGCTCGTGGCTATTGGTCGAGGCTATGACTCTTGCTGAACTGCCCGAGGTGTCAACTTCATGGAAAAGACAATCTCGATACGCAACACGGAAATCACATTCTCCATATGGGATCTTGGTGGTCAGCGGGAGTTCGTCAACATGCTTCCCCTAGTGTGTAATGATGCAGTTGCCATACTCTTCATGTTCGACCTTACTAGAAAAAGCACTCTCAACTCGATCAAAGAGTGGTACAGGCAAGGCCGTGGTTTTAACAAGACTGCTATACCTTTTCTAGTTGGTACCAAATACGACCACTTTGTCAATTTCCCCAAAGAAGACCAAGAAGAAATTTCTACTCAAGTAAGATTTACACAAAAAGATGTCTGTATCGAGTCTCTGACTTGCTGGCATAGGCTCGTCGCTTCGCCAAGGCCATGAAGGCAAGTTTGATCTTCAGTAGTACTAGCCACAGCATCAATGTTCAGAAGGTAGGATCATATATCACCAACCCAGTAATCAATCTAACGATATTCCCCTCGCAGATATTCAAAATAGTGCTTTCTAAGGCCTTCGATCTGAAATGCACCATACCCGAGATTGAGAATATCGGCGAGCCGCTTCTTCTCTACCAGTCCGTGGTCTGAAGGTGAGTTCTTGAACATGGCAAAACAGAGTCTTGAGTGTGTATGCGTACTTGGAAAGGCATCAACTACGATCGAACACGAAAAGGGTGATTTAGCTCGGCGTAACCTACATCTGACGGGCGCATGGTTCAGCAAGGTGCTGGCGGAGAACAGAGGTGTTTAGAAAGGATTTGTGATGCTTTGTTAAAGACTTTCAACGAAGCTGTACGCTATCGAAATGAAAGACTAAGGCATGTGGAAACACGAATAGTACAATTTTTCATTAATGCTCATGATGAGTCTCGCAGACATAGAATCTGGTCTTGCATTGAGCAGGGGTACCGTACCGGTGCTAGGTGAGTCTTGAAGACCGTAGTGATTGGGCCTGGTTTGCTTTTGCCGTTATTTGAAGGTTCTCCAACCGTTATAAGATCGACTAAAATCTCATTCTATTTTCTCTATGTAACCAAACCGCATAAAGGTGGATGTCGTAACACTCGAGGCCGCAGGATAGGCAATTATATCGTCACTAAACTCGAGGTTCGTCAACGCGGATACTCAATGACCTCTCACTCGGCGGTATCAGACTGGCACATCGGTCCTCAACAAGGCTTGCTATCTTGTTCTGCTAGGATTTAAGAGAATTTTTACACGAGACTTGAACAGCATCATTAACGAAGGTACATAGCTCTCAAACAACCAAACCCACGAAATCGGGTTTTGAATCTAGCAGTCCTCCAACACCATTATTCTATTTAAAAACAATCTCTGCGCCGAATCCCACAACCGCCAATATCCGCGATTGGTTTTGTCAAACCCCGATTACGCCTTCTACTCACTGCTGTTGATCATTTCTGCATTCTACGGCTGAAATCCGCATTTCTTAGCTGGTTGTTAGTGGCGATTTTCTATATTTCTGGTTCTTTCTATTTAAGATATGATAGCTACGTACATGGTTCATCTGCAGATGTGTGTCTCCACGGATTCTTACGACGGTCGGAGCCTACGGCACCTAGTATCCCTGCTACCAAATGAGTCGGGAAAGGCTCTGTCCCAAAGGGGCATGGCCAGCAAGCTCTGGAAGAGAAATGGCGAAGGCGTATGTTCGCCCTGTGCGTCGCGAATCCCTTACCGCCGCTGCAGAGCGTCTCGAGGAAATATCCACGGTTCTTCGAAGGATCCAAACGAGAAACACCTCCAGGCCCTCAAGCACATCAAACCCGTTTCATGACCTCGACTCCGCGGATGAATAGTCGTCAGATGTTCCTTACAACAAATTCCACTACCCTAAAAGCGCGACATCAGCACGTGCACCTCATCCTCGCAAACGGCCTTGGCAGCGATAAGCTATAGGATGGGACTGGGCATGGCGCCTTCTTTGCGAACTGCGTCGAGGCAGTTTTTGGGACGCTGGGGAAGTATCCGGGGTTTGAGACTTGTGTGTTATAGTTGGGAACTTCCTTAGCTGGAGAGAGGTAAAGTGGACGCTTATTTAGGTGAGGGGGATCGATGAGGGATTGGAGAGTTCGAGGGTGTGGGTACGTTGGTTGGTATGTGTGCGGGTGCTGTTTTGGAGAAGTTGGGAAGATGACGGTTTGACGGCACGATTTGCGACTTGGATCCGAGCTACAGCTAAATGGTGTATGCTTCTGGAACTTCGTTTCAAATTGTGTCCTTTTAATGAAACTCCAATGCGTGGGTGGTATCTAATAAGCAATCGCTAAGTGAACGTCAATAAAAAGCACCGAAGTTTCCGGAAGCCCTACACTATCTGAATACCCAGCTTCTCCCTGCTCTTCCCCATCAATCTCCCCAACACATCCCTCTCCTCTCCCTGGCTCGACTCTTCATCCTCGCCCTCAGCCTTTACCTCAATTGCCAAATTCTCCTTCCCTTTTTCTTCAAGCACCCCCAACCCCAGATCCATCTCAATATACCCATCCTGATCCTCTCCAACATTCTCAATATCTCTGTCCGCCAACCTCCCCTCCACGCGTTCTTCCTCAAGTCTTTGGTTCGCGGCTTGCATTGTTGGCAGGAAGGATGTGAGGCGTGATTGGAGCGTGCTGAGGTTTTGTGAGGTGAGTGGTACTGGAGAGCGGGTTAGGGAGGATGATGAGGAAGGCGAGTCGGAGGAGGGGCTGGAGTGTGTGTCATTTGAATCGGAGTGTGAGCCCGACCCGGAGCTTGAGGGGTCGGAGTCGGCGGAGTTGGCGGATTCGGAGCTGGATGATGAGAGATTGCTACTGCTTGAGGAAGAGGAGTCGGTGTCCCTGTTGGCGTAGTTGGGGTGGTTTGGTTGTATGGGCATGGTGGGGCGGTTGAGCTCTAAGCTTGAAGAGGATGGGTCTGAACTGTCTGAGATTGATAGATCATCGCTTTCGCTTGGCGAATCATCGTCATCGTCCGACGATTCGAGGAGAGAAGGGATTGGCTCCTCAGAACCAGAATCTGCAGAGGTTTGGGAGGATGCGCTGCTGGAGGAAGATTCGATAAGGGTCGGGGAGCTGGAGGGAATTGTGCCGGCTAAGGTTTCTGCGTCGTTGTTTTGGTGAAGAGTCAGTGATTGGAGACTTGTGCGGTTGTCGCTTTTGGACCTTTTGGGGTTGCGGGGTGGAGGGTAGAGGTCGAGGTCTGAGTAGCCTCGTTTTTGCCGGGATGCCATTGCTGTAGGTATGACGGGTCTAGGCGTGGAAGGTGGATTGCGTTCAGTGCTCCATTAGGATGACGATGACTGAAGAGCAGGCATAATTGACGTGTTTGCTTGGTCACAATGGCAGAGTGTTGTTGTTGTTAGATAGGGAAGGGGACGTTAGAACGGAAGTTTCATGTGAAACGGCCCGAGGACCGCCTAAACACTCGTACAGTACCTTACTTCTTTCTTTCTACCCAGGTAGACGTTTTGATACTGGTACCATGGATAGTTGACCAGATCGCTCTAGAAATTTGCTAGTGATGAGTTCTTCTAGCTAATGAATGCTCTTTAGACGTTGACTTTCTCTGACCTTTCACATTCCATGGCGAGACCGTTGTTTGAACTATGAGAGGATACAACTGGATTAGCAACCTTGGCATGGAGGGTTTTCTGTTACGATTACGAAAAATAAGACAGCTCTCAATACTTTATTAAGCTCTGTGTTGATGCTAGCATTGTATAAGGGAATATGAGTACCACTTCGCCACGACCGATAACCCGCTTAAATGCGAAATTTTCGATTTGGTCCAAGACTTGCTAATTCCAGTTGTCCTTTTGTTGGATCTTTGTGTTGGATGATGATTGTTCGTGTTAGATACTTCGCTATTATCCTCTAGATCCTCCGCCGTGGCGCGCTCATGAATGGCGCCCTCGCTGACCTTCCTTTTCGCCACAGTCATCGCCTTCCACAGTCTTTCGGTCGTGATGGAGCTACTCTCCACCTAGTTCTACTGCCTGAGGAGACAGCTTCTTCCTGCAGACCCATATCAACCTTCTTAATCTACTGATGAATAACTTCTTCAAGTTGCTGCTAGAAAGGCCCAATCTTATAAAAAGCAAGACTTCTCCTAATTTTCCATTTGCCAGTCTTTGAAATCAAACGCGCCTTCTTTCAGCAAAGCCTTGTCAGCATCCCACCCAAAGTTCTTCCCTCCAAGTTCTCTCCCATCCCTGAAAGTTATCCAGCATGACTTTGTAATATGATTGTCTGTTTCATAGACCTTCAAGCGCTCCACCTCCGCAGGCGAGTCAACCTCATAAGCCATTCCGTACACTGTCAACCCTGGAGGACCATCCAGCAATGCAGGATAGGGACCCCAACGCATACAATTGTACCCGTCCAACCTCGCAGGAAGAAGCTGCGGTCGGCTTCGTAATTGAAGTACTTTAGTCAGGGTAGTGGGATCCATTAGTGTACCGTAGAAGAAGTAGAATCGTTTGTGAAACGCATTGTAGTCGTGGTTTCGGTCCTCTTCCCAAGCTTTTCTGCTAAGGACGGATTTACGAACGATTCCACCATGTTTTTTCAATACCGGTCAGCGACACCTGCACAGCGTCTTCCGAATCACATTAATTCTATATCTTCGGTCGAGGGTCAAGTTGCCGCCAGAATACCTTAGCTCTTCTTGGCACTGATGATCTGCGTTAGCGTTGGAATGTGCTTAAGCGCGGGGAATGACATCCATAAGGCTGCCACTGATACATTGACGACAGGATATCTCTGGAAAATGTTTCTGTTCTATTCACCATTGCTGCTTTTGTACGAGTACAGTCTTGAATATATATACAGATATCAATTGAATACCAAATCCTGCCAGGTTTGGATCACCATACTCAAACAGTTGGAGAATTCGAATCAGAAGCGCCCAGGTCGCAAACCTCACTTCACCTCTGAGATCAACATTTGGCTTCACTCGAGCCATCTGACACTTTGGGTTTCTGGACTACTTCTAGTAGCTCAGTCTAAGCCACAGTAGCTTAACCACAGCAAGGTAGGCTCAATTCATTCACTCTATCGACTACTCCTGGATCATTCACAACATATCTTCGCATTTCCCAAAAATTGACCAGAAGAACTCAGCATCAGCATCACCATATCTATGGCTACTACGTAGTTGAGAAACCCTCTACATCAGTAAATTGCTCTTGTGCTTCTGAAACTTGCATCGCCTGCTTTGCTTTTGTGATAAAGGAATTAGCAGCAGGATCGCTATTGACGATGAATCTCAGTCTGGCTTAACATGCCGAATCCATATGCTATCATGACTCCTTTTCTTTGTCCACTTAGTTTCACACCAAAAAACTCTGCTAGCCACCCACCTTTGCACTACTTAAGCTTTCAACACTTCTGCTTCTAATATTCAAACATTTTCTACATTCGCTGCAACTCTCACCTCTCACCTCTCGCTCTGCACATCTACACACGATCTACACATCAAGACCTTCATACGCTCACTATTATCTTTCAATTTACTCACTATATCAAGATGGCTAACACTATTTCTCCACAACACGTAGGTGCGGCTGGCCGCCCTCTACTCTCATATACGCTCGAGAAAGTACTGGCAGAGCAAAGCCAATTGGGCATCACCAGTTTCTATAGCTTCGCCATTGGCATGAATTCTTCACGACCAGCACTACATATCAATGGCCTTCCTTCGGTGGCTGAGGATCCTACCGCCATGACGCCCATTTCTCGGACTTTTGCAAAGCAGCCCTTGGATCGGGAGTCGCTCAAGCTTAATATGCTCCGTAAGATTCGTCCACCTCCTTTTAAATACGCATGGTCTTTCTATCACGACAAACACAGCACTACTTCCGACTATGATGGACGTCTCACCTTACTGCTCGAAAACATCATCACAGTCAAGCCATTCTGGGAGTCCTTCAACCGCTTCCCATTGGAGAATCTCGAAATGAAGGATTCAGTGCACTTCTTCAAACGTGGCGTTAAACCTGCCTGGGAGGATCGCCGTAACGTCAAGGGCGGCTGCTGGACATTCCGCGTTGGGAAGTCTCATAGCAAGGAGTTCTGGAAGGAAGTTTTACTCCTCGCTGTTGGAGAGCAATTTTCCGATGTTATCCAACCTGGTAAGCAAGCCCTTGTCCCGCTCCCTTGCTTCTGTTACGTCACTGACGCAATCCCAGGCGACGACCTCTGCGGTCTTTCATATTCAGTTCGCTTCAACTCTGTCCTTATTATGATCTGGAACCGTGATGGGTCTAACCAAAAGTCCATCGACGGCATCCGTGACGTTGTCCTCGAAAAGATTAGCCCGGAGCTCAAGCCAAAGGACAGTGCCATATTCTACAAGAAGCACTCCGAGCACGCTGGATTCGACGAGGCTGTCGCGAAGGCCAAAGCAGTCGAGGACGCCAAGAAAATGGATGCTGGGGAGGATAGCCTAAAGATTGTGGAGGCCGAGGTGAAGAAGGATGAGAGTGACAAGGCTTTGTTGGAGGAAGCCGAGGGTGACGCGACTGTGGAGGCAGAGGTGGAGAAGCATGGGATGGACGAGGCTTTGTCAAAGGAAGCAGGAGCCGGGAAGACGACGGCATAGGAAAGTTTGTGCCAAGGATCTGTGATCTTGTCGGATGAGTTACAAAAAATTGCTACTACGAAGCTGGGCTGCGCATGGATGAATAGCAGTTGTTGGCGTGCGTTGGTGGCTTCACATCGTCTTACATGCGAACGCAAACCCTTAGTGGTTCTCTTAGCAATAGTAGATTAACAATCACTCTCACCTTTTGCGTTGGTCTTCTGAAAGCTCTCCAATCATCCATTTATTCGTCAACAAATTACCTCGTGATTCGACGACATGCCAACCCAAAGTTACCTCAGCTCCATGTTTTTCCTTTCCAACACCAAACGCCTCGCTCAAATCAGTCGCCCTGTAAAACACCTATCTCCTTCCCCCACAATGCTATCTAAAAACACCCGCCCTCCTCATAACCCCCTCGAACCCATGTAAATCTACCCCCCTCCCCACCCCTTCCCCCCCATTCGCCTCCAGCACCATATCCCCCAACACCCCCTCCCCCACACTTTCCTTCAACTCCCTCGCCACCCTTTTCAAATCTTCCACCGTAATCCTCTCTCGCCCCCCACTAAACAGTCTAAACGCGTCTTCCACCTCGCCTCTTTTACTCTGCTCGCTCCTATTTTCTAGTTTCAGCGCTGCAATCGCTACGAAGTGTTTGTAGCTGATTGTACCAGAATCGGTAGGGTCAGCGGCGGAGAGGAGTTCCTTGAGTTCAGAAGAGGAGGTGGGGGGGACGCCAAGGGCGGTAAGGGCGCGGCGGAGGGAGGGGGAGGGGAGGAGGCCGTGTTTTTCGGAGGGTGAGGAGGGGGTGGAGAAGAGGGAGAAGGCTTCGAGGATCTCGGATTCGGTGGCGGCGGAGATGTTGTTTTCTTTGGCGAGTTTGGATTGGCGGGGTTTTTTGTCTGGAGGTGGGGCGGGCGCAGAGGTTTGAGGGCGCCGCTTGGGTGGCTTTTGCGGGGGTATTAGCGAATGGAGATCGTGTAATGACGGTGGGGGACGTACCATGGCAGTTAGTTGTAAGTATTGGGAGGTTGACAGAAGCTTCTCAATCCATCCTCGAATTATTCTTGTAAAGTCCAATTTTCAACTCCGCATTAATCAACATTCATGACGTCGAAACCTTTATCGCGACCTCGGGTACCTAAAGCATCGTATATCTCCCGCAGAGCCTCAAATTGATTGCGAGTAGGTACCTTACGTATGTAGTACAGTAGCCTGCAGGCATCACTTGGTCTGCGTCATCCGAAGTCCCATCACTCTCAACCTACGAGTTGCTTTACTGCCCTGAGCCACCAAAACCAGCTGAAGCAATCTTTGAATTTCAGTCCACATCACCAGATTTGGGCGTAATGGACGTCGAGCTGTATGTGTACGATCTTTCCAAGGTGGGACCTCCGCAGGTCACCCATCTGTGTGCTTTTTTCTAACAAAACTATAGGGCCTTGCGAGGCAAATGTCTGGCCAGCTCCTTGGTGTACAGATTGATGCAGTTTACCACACAGCCATCGTCCTTGGTGGAATAGAATACTTCTTTGGGGCGGGAGTGCAGACAACTTATCCTGGAGCCACGCATCATGGACGACCTATGGAGGTGGTTAAACTTGGGAGAACAGAGTTACCGCTGGAGATTATCTTGGAATACCTGGAGTCACTAAAAGCAGTATATACTGCTGAGGTACGGTCCACATACAGGGCTACCTAGTATTATAGACTTGATAGTCACTGACCGTTTGACAGTCTTATGACCTCTTCCTCCATAATTGCAACAACTTCTCCAATGATTTTGCCATGTTCTTGGTTGGCACAGGCATTCCCAAGCACATTACTTCTCTACCGCAGACTGTTCTGAATACGCCATTTGGCCAGATGTTGAAACCTCAGCTCGACCAAGCTATGCGTGGCATCACACAAGCTCCAGTTCCACAGGCCAATACTCCAGCACCTATTCGTCAAGCTACCAACGGTACTCGCAATGGACACAATGTGAATAGCCATATGGCCAATGGCCACTCGATAACTGAACATAAGGATCATTCAGTCGGCACCGTCTATAACGTGACAACGATCAGTAACTTGAACAAACTACTGGAATCAGCTAAGAAGTCATGCGCAGTCGTCTTCTTCACATCGGCCACTTGTCCACCTTGCAAGCTTGTCTATCCGGCATATGATGAATTAGCAGCAGAGGCAGGTAGCAAAGCTGTCTTTATCAAGGTCGACCTTTCCAACGCCTACGAAATCGGCGCCCGATATCAAGTCCGAGTAACCCCTACCTTTATAACTTTCCTTAAGGGTGAAAAGGAGAATGAGTGGACCGGCGCCAGCGAGGGTCAACTCCGCGGCAACGTGCGAATGCTCATTCAGATGGCTCATCCTTCACACCCACATACGAACCTTCAATTTACTACTCTACAACGACGACACAAGTTCGTTACTTATACCAAAACTCCACCTCTAGATAAGCTACTTGCAAAACTGGGACCCTCTGGCAGTGATCCTTCAGTCAAGGCGCTCAAAGACTTCATAAGCCACCGGCAATCTTCTGGCGCTGCTGATACTCCGCTTCCAAACCTCCGATCTACCAGCGCACTTGTTTCCAACTCCATTGGTTCTTCGCCTCCAGAGTCTCTCTTTCCGCTAGTGGATCTCCTCCGTCTGGCGCTCATCGATCCCCGTGTAAGCGGTTACTTTGCAGAAGAGTCTGGTCATCACACTGTTCTCTGCATCATATCTTCCATTCTCTCGCGTGGCGAAAGTTGCCCCTACACTCTTCGCATCGTTACCTTACAGATGGCTTGCAACCTTTTTACTTCATCCTTATATCCCCCTCAACTTCTCAGTAATCCAGATCTCGCTGTACCACTCATTCAACTCGTTACTTCTTCACTCCTCGATACCACTAACGCACCTATCCGTGTCTCAGCTGCTTCTCTAGCGTTCAATATTGCAGCATTTAACCACCAAAGACGGCTTGACGGAGAGGAAGATATTTTATCCGAGAGCCTTCAAGTAGAGTTACTCGCAAGTCTATTGGAAGCGATACAGAGCGAAAAGGAGAGCAAAGACAGCCTGCGAGGACTGCTATCGGCCGTCGGCTTGTTAGCATATTGTGCGGTGAGAGGCGGAGAGGTCGTTGACTTATGCGAGGCATTAGGAGCAAAGAAGATGATTGCCGAGAAGAGAGGCTTTGATCGTGAGATGACGCCCTTGATCGCGGAGGTAGAGAAGGTTCTAAGTTGATAGACGTCTCTAAGAATGGATAATTGCAAGCTGGATGCATGATGTTGTCTGAGAGCTACTTGGGGCTACCGTCAAGCTTCAGAATAGAGAGTCAGACAGCTCCTGTATGTATTTAGATTTCTTTTCCGCCCCGTTCAAATATAACAATATTAAGAAGGACAATCCAGCTTGCAGCAACCATCCACTTCTGTGAGATATTTGTTACTGTTTCGAACAGGATGTCACGAAAATTTTTTGATTTTTTACTACGGGTATACAATTGCCACTAATCAGAGCCCAGTGTCCTCGCACCGAACAAAAAGAGAAGCCTTATGCTCCCAATGGTATGGCATCTATCAACTCTATCGATACATTTGTCGTCTAGATTAGCTGCTTGGTCTGGGACAGGCAATCCGTATTGTCTACATGCACTGATACCGGCCTTTAGTAAAGTGATCCTAATACCCCTGGGTTTGAGCTGATGCCGGATACCTCTACATAGGATGGGGATATCGGAGTACCCTAGTAACGGCATTTTGCATCACACGGACACCTACGAACACATCTTACCAAAATATCACCAACTCTCGCCTAGTAAGTCTGCTAACCCCCCTATTGAAAGAGATCACTGCAATTTGATCAAAGAAAAAATGATTAACTGGCCTTATGCCAGCGAATCTTTGCGACAACATGTTCTGGTTTTGTCCCATTATGGTGATCTTCTCCTTGAAAGACGATGGATATTCGGCCCCTTTTTCCTCGTCAGTTATTCACGGTTCATGAATCTGTCCAAGTCTCGAAGATTTCAGTGACAAAAGGGATGCCCCTTTATGCGCTCTCCTTCTCGAACGGATTGGATAAGGAGGACTTGGTCGCTTTTTCTTGTAACGAGGACGTCTGAGAACCTGAGGCAACTGAGGTGGTCTTCCCCTTGTATATAATATTAGAAAAAGGGATACTATATCAAGGATCCACAGAGATCGAAAGACCTGAACGTCAATTAGGTCTCAATCTATGAGTGATTTGTCTGCTGAGAAGTTGCTGGTAATTTAGGGCATTTTCGCCTATCGCGTTTAGTCACAAGCGCCTCATGGCCGTTATTTTCCCACTATCTGACAATCAACAAACCTATCGTTGTATCATTGCGAAGTCTGTATCATTTCCTACAACGATACCACCACACACTACATCTTTTCAACCCTGTGCAAACCACCAAAAACACAATATGGTATCTACCTCCCTTACCCTCTCACATACCCTCTTCTCAAATCCAACTAACGCGCGCACCAAGTCCAAAGATTCCTCCCACACCTACATCCACCTCTCCCAACCCCGCATCGCCGACCTCTTCGAGGTAAAACCACCCCAACCCATCCCCTCTTTCCCTTCTCCGCCCTCAAAACTAACCCCCCCCCCCCACCAACAGGAATTCAACCGGCCCCCCACCCTCCCCCTCGAAGAAATCTACGTCCCACCGCACCATCAGCCACCGAACCCGGAGGACGAAGATGACGTCGTGCCAGACCAGCACGCCGCATTTGGGATTACGAGGGCGACGCAGGGGCGTAGGGAGGCGGCGTGGAGGGATTTGGGGCTCCAGGGGCTGGTGAGTGGGATGGGGAAGGTGGGGATAAGTGGGGAGGTGGGGCAGGGGGCGGGGGGGAAGAGGAGGTTTTTGCCGAGGTAAGGAGGGTGGCGAGGTGGGTTGGAACGGGTATAGGTAGGATTGGGGGGTGGTTGGAGTTGTAGAGATTGGGGCTGGATGAATTACACCCAAGGTGTTATGGTTGTCTAAGGTATCCATTAAGGTTTCTTGTTACGTTATATCCTAACAATATCCGCCCTCGCCCTGTCGAAGAGATGATGTCCTACAACAGCGCCTTGAGCGCGCTCCTCATCTGTCACCTTTCTAGGATGAACCGTCAATTCCGCAAAAGTCCCGGCTCCTTTGCGTTTCGACAGTGTTCCCGGGTTTATCACGAGCACGCTTTCTACAACCTGTGTTCAATGTCAATTGCGGCTCTCCGAGTCAGATGAAAAGCAAGCCTACCTTTGCAAAAGGTGACAACGCGCTTGGCGTGATCAACATGTCCGGTCGCACATCCAACCACTCCCCAAGTTTCAAGTAACTCAAATCCAATGGCATTCCCGTCGCTACACCTTCCTCCGTCCCCGTCTTCTGCAAGAGCGTCCTATCAACAGGTGGGAACAACGGGAAAAAATGCCGCTGTTGGATTAAATGTCTCGGCAGCCTTGCCAGCATACTGCTTTCTTTCGGTCTCCCCACGACCACTTCTTCTCGGCGAAGCTCATACAGCACATCGTGCGCTGAGATACCTACTACTATTTCATTTAAAGAGACGGTTACGGGATTCGAAACCATTTTAGCTTGTTTAGGCAGTCCGAGCTCTTTCCTGGCGAACGGTTCTTGTGGCCACGAGACGTGCTTGTTAACAACGTCGCGGACGGAAGGGACCATCACTATGGTGATGCTTGGGAGAGCTTGGGCAAGACGAGTTAGTGGTGCTCCTATAAGGAGCCTGAACACGTCAATGAGTGTGGCTTTGTCTGGTTTGATGCTTGGATCGTCAGGGAGGTCGAAATCACCCGTTGCGAGTAGTGGATGTTCGACGTCCAAGAGCGGTCCGATTAGGATCAAGACATTTGTGCATGTTGTTTCTGCCTTCTCGAATAATGCTTGCAGTGGTTCGAAGGCAAGGTTGTCGTCGGCAGTGTAAGGGCCAGAAGCGACTAATATATTAAGGGCCTGCGATGCTGACTCTGTTCCATCTCCACTACCCACGCCTAGACGATCATTTATGTCATCCAGTGCCGAAGGTAGTGAAGCTGCTGGAGGCAGCAGTGGGGCTTCGAGCACTTCGTTTACCGAGAAGTACTCTCCAGAAGCATTTATGCCTCGCACAGCAACGATCTGTCCCGGGAAGAACTCTTGTGATATTGTTTCGACTTTCAGGGGTACTCGCAGGCCTGCGCCTGTTCGCCTTGAGGTTTCCAGAACCAAGGAAGCAGTGTTGAGCTTTCCTTCAGGAGTGTCCGAAGCAATCCTACCAACGGCGACGATCTCGTTGGTGGCCTGAGTTGCGGCATTCCCGAATGCCGAATCTTCGAGTTGGTGGTGAGACTGTATGAGCAGTTGGAACTCGTCAATTCGGTCGTCGAGAATTTCCGATGCCCCTGAGAGGTGCATAGCCATGGGCTTGTAGTAGAATTTCTTCAGGTCGGTGTTTGCGGTCAATTTGACACGAGACCTAGCTAAAGGTGCAATTGGAGGTTCATGTAGGGCCAATTGCTCATTCAATGTCTCCACAATCTGGCCAGCATTTTGGCGATCGGCGAATACGCTCGGAAGGCCGTTCGAGTCACCATTCAAAGCATACGTTGCTGTCCTCGCATCACTAGGGGAGCTCATGACGTTGGATTTATTGGCCTTTGGAAATGGTGGCGTCTCAAAAGTTGCTTTGCGCTTTGCGGCGCCGCCTGTCGAACGTTGATGCGGAGTAACATCTAGCCTAACATTTTCTCAGTGACTGAATTTAAATCCTGTATTTAATGTACGTACATGCCAAAAATATTATCGCTCTTCCCAGTATTCCGCGGTGTAGCATGACCGGCCCTCTTATCGACACTTCGATGATGGGCCTTGCCTCGTGATTCCCGCTCCAGCATCTCCTGCAAATCCTTTTTGAACGCTCTAGCAGTAATCAGATCCAGCTGCGTCTGCTCCGAACCCATCTTCATACTGTAGGATTCCCATTTGTACCGAAGCTCCTGTGGGGAGATTGAGTGGAGTCGGCATATCGATTGTAGTTCTCCAGAAACGTCAGGAGATAGCTCTGTGACAGGTAGAATAGCGAATAGCTCGTTGAGCTCATCTTTGATGCTGGCCATATTTGTAGAATTCGCTGTCATGGAGGACCTTTGATTGAGTTGGTAAGAAGTTGATGGTTTAGGAAGACGCGATCTTGTCGCGTCAGGTCGGCAATTCTTCGCGACTTGCGCCGACAATCTACTTAAAAAACTGTAGCTAAAGAAATCTCGAGTTCACCATAGTCAGCTTCAGGGCTCACTGACTACCTGATGCTTCTTTGTTTATTGTCGTCTGAAGTATTTATCGAATTCATTCGACTCTCCATATTTTAGAAGCTCAATCAGCGAATTCTTCCATGTCGATTGCTCGGCTGGGCGCTCTAATAATTAGTAAACATGACGACCCCAGAGACGTTACAGCTACTAGAAAAGAATGAGACACCGTCAATCGCCCCAGAACTTCCCAGCAACGGGACTGCAGCACCTACTGAGCCAGCTACTCCATCAAGTCCATTAATTCTGCCCTCATTATCGAGCAATGCAACCATGGACGGTTCGATCAATCCTGCCAAAACCCCCTTCATCCGTCCCCTTCCGATCTCGAGGCCGGCCTCAGCTCCGGACCTCGCTGCAGATCAGTTCGGAAAATACGTCGCCTTACTCTCTACGGTAATCTCTTGGATGGAGATCCCTACATCCTCTGCCCAGAACAGCCCTAAAGCTCCCATCACCGACTCCGAGCGCATGTGGTTAACGCGCGAATGCCTTCTTCGTTACCTTCGTGCAACAAAATGGATCTCAAAGGAGTCCGAAACTCGTCTTATGAATACTCTGATCTGGCGGCGAGAATACGGCCTTGAGAAGTTGACTGCGGACTACATCTCCCCTGAGAATGAGACAGGCAAGCAGGTTCTCTTTGGATTCGACATTGCTGCGCGGCCATGCTTATATCTCAATCCGGCGAAACAAAACACCAAGACGAGCGACCGACAGGTCCAGCATCTGGTATTCATGCTCGAGCGCACAATCGATCTTATGCCCGCCGGACAGGAGACCCTGAGCTTGTTAATAAATTACAAAGGAAGCATGACCAAGAACCCTAGTCTGTCAACCGGAAAGACCGCGTTGAACATCCTTCAAAACCATTACCCTGAGCGGTTAGGACGGGCAATGATTGTCAATGTTCCCTACCTCGTCAAGATCTTCTTCAACGCCATTACTCCCTTCATCGATCCGCGGACCCGCGAGAAATTGGTATTTGAGCAACCGCTGCAGCAGTTTGTGCCGCCGGCCCAGCTGATGACCACGCATGGCGGAGATGTGAATTTCGAATACGATCATGCGGTATATTGGCCTGCGATACAGACGCTCACGGCGCAGAAAAAGGAGGCAGTGTATGAGAGGTGGGCAAAGGGTGGGAGGAGGATTGGGGAGTATGAGGCATATCTTAAGGGTGGAGATGTGAAGAGCCTGGAGGAGCGGGAGCGCGAGGGTGCGGCTGCTAGCAAACAATAAGAAGGAATGGGATTTGGCGTACTCTGAAGTTATCAAAATGGAGGACGTTCGATTTCACGGATTGTCGACCCGGACAATTCCCGACCTTACCAACTGCCGAATTGGAAGACTCGACTACTGTACAAAACCGATCGGAAAAGCTCTCTTGGACACTCTGAACGGAAAGAAGCTCCATTATTACGAAGTTATGATACAGGCATTCAGAACAACATAGAGCGGGCTTGCATACTGTGGATAGAGATAGATACCCGGTTCATAGACTATAGCATTACCAAAGATTTCTCCACTCAAAATTGTAATGATTTGGAGGTTAATACAAGCCAGGTCCAGCTGCTAGTAGGATTAGTGTCTGCTAACGTGCGGGTGGATTGACTAAAGATTGAAAGATTTAAGAGAATGCTAGATTACGACGAGGCAGTGATGAGGGATAGGTCTGGTCAAGGCCTTAACTCGCTCGCGGAACCTCAGCAGTGAATAGGTAGATGCAGGAGAATTGATCAAGCTTGGAGGTTGTTATGGTAATATGGAGTGAGGCGATTGGGAAGAGGAATATAATTGGTAGTCGATCTACGATGGACGATGAATGGAATTTCAATGAGGCAGACTATTGGGTAAAGACGAGTTTGAGAGATATGCGGACGAAGTATGGAAGATATAATTTTCAGGTGAAAAGCTTCATTCCCCGGGATATTATTTTGGTCAATGATTGAAGATCATCAACAAGCATATCAGAACTCGTTTGGTGTATGATTAAAGGTTGGATAGCTTTAGTTCTGCAGCTGCATGTGCTTGGGTTTCCTACAGAGCTGGTACAGGTTTTCTGCCATGTAGCACGTCTCCCTTTATGAGGTATCTCTTTTGAGCATGATATAGCACCGGCTTTCTATGCGGAGGGACGGATGTGGAGGAGAAAATCATCGTGCTAGTGTAAAGCGTAGGATGCGATGATTCCGCCACGAAGACTGACAAGGGGAAACACGGTGACCTCTGCTAATGAAGGTCTTGTGGAACCCAGCTGTATAGAGGAGGGCCCTTGGGTTCTAGCACGTTTCCGACGTATCCTCTTAGTCGACGAAGCGTGAGACAGATCTCTTCAGTGACTAAGCACCAGCGGCGTCTGAAGGTTGCTAAGGAAAACAATCTGTAGCTGACACCTTGTGAAGGGCTAGGATACGCTGGAGCGTATGATTTGCTCAGACGGCCGCTCAGGTATTGCTCCGTAGTATTGTTCGTCTATGATGGCGCATGAGGGTTCTGTATCAATTTATTGGTTGATGTAGACATATTTCCGGTCTAGAAATCGACCTCAAGTATCTGTACTCAACCGATGCACAACCGGCACAGAACTTGGCGGTAGACCTCCGTACTCCGTGATGACCATATTTATATATTCGGCCGGCGTGAGGTCGTACATTAGATTCAGAAGCTGCAGATTAGGAGTTTCCTGCCATTTCGATAGTTCTGTGGAACCGCTTCCCTGGATCAATAACTCGTCTGGAGGAGCTACTTCATTCGTGACAATGCTGTCTAGGGCTACTCTGTCCGTAAATTTGACGCTCTCACAGCAGACTATGACAGGAATGTCGGCATGGTTAGCCATCATGGCTACGATTGCACTACCAGCTCTAGAATACAATCTGCCGTTGCTCATCATAGCGTGTGCTCCTAGAAACACCTTTGTTGCATCTTTGACATTATGGCTGATGGCATGCATGAGGGAGTATTCGACCTTAAGTCCAAGATCTGCCAAGGCGCGCGCCAGGTTTTTTCCTTCAAAAAGAGGCCTTGAATCCATCACAATTACGCGGAATTTCTTGCCTTGTAGGAATGCCTCTAGAAGGGCCTGCTGGACGGTACTGCTCTTAGCATATGTAAGGATAACATCCCCGTCACGGATCTTCTCAGTAGCGCTACTCGCTATTACCTGACCTGCAACGGTAATTCTTTCCCGGATGAAGCTGTCAATAGCATCGCAAAGGTCTTCCTTGGCCGTAGACTCAGGTGTATCTGGATCAACCGCTGATATGGCGACCTTGAGCCATCGGATAGCGTTTCCCATCGATACAGAAAGTGGTCGACAGGAGACCAGATATTCAATCTGAGACGAGAGGTGGGTAGTGAGATGGCGAGGAAGGGAGTTTTGGGGAGGTGTGACATATGATTCAATAACCTAAAGACATCAGCCATGCTTTGAGCGAGCTGATGCGATAAACAGACCCTTTTAAATACCAGCAGAGTAGCAACACATCGGGCGTTACTTCCGCAAATAACATAACTGCCCATCTGCAGCCCTAATGCTAGAACAGCTGGATGTACATCTCTACCTGCACCAGCTATCGTCGTCCTTCTGGGCGTTCCATACAGATGTCCAAATAGGGCGACTTTCTTATTGTTTTTCTTGACTTCTTGGCGAGGGGGTGCAGCTGGTCGTTCTGCTGGCCATTCTGCGGGTCTTAGTGCCAGCGGGTTGTGCTGACTCGTGACGGCAGAGCCTGTCCTTTTGTGTTGATTCTTCGGCGTCTGTATAATTGATGCTGTGGACTTTCCGTCGGGGCCTTTCCCAGCGTCTCCCTTCTTGGCCTGTGAGTCTGGCGGCTCCTGAGTCTGTTTTTCCTTTGCCCTCCTTGCGGCTTTCTCTTCTTTTGATCTTTTTTTTTTCTCTGCACCAGAGAGCTGTCCATCCTTGACTCCGTCTGTTGATTTTGCAGCAGATTTTGGGTCATTTTTCGCTTTACCGTTAGGCGTAGACTCCGGTACTTCAGTCTCTCCCCTCGACTCCTGCCCATTTGTTGTCGCACTTGGTAAGGCTGACCCCGTGGGATCACCTGGATTAACGCTCATGTCTTTTTCTTCAGAAGCAGACATATTTCTCGGCACTCGCTGTGAAAGCTCTAGTGCCGTGAAAGAGAGCGTAACGTCGGAATTGCAGTCATCGTTCAAGGTTGTTTTGTCAATTAAATCAATTCAGTGAATTGTTTGCGGAACAATTTCTAGCCATAAAGGCGGAACCTTTCCGCCTACAGCTTGATTGAGCTCCATCCACATAAATCTAATCATAACTTTATACTTCACATGGCGGACACAGGAGAAGGAGATTCGGTTCCTGTTTCGGAGCCATTAGACTTGGTACGCCTATCGCTGGACGAAGTTGTTTTCGTGAAGCTAAGGGGAGATCGAGAATTGAAGGGACGGCTTCATGTATGTTTTTTATGGGTCTTCTGAGCTACTTTCCTTGAAGGCTTAAGGACTGGGGCCGCGCTGACCAGAACTAGGCTTATGATAGCCACTGCAATCTTGTACTAGGCGATGTGGAAGAGACCATATATGCAGTAGATGATGATGATGAAGAGGAAGAAGCCGTAAAGGTATGCAAATAGCAGACTGTCACAGGGGAATTGCAAAGCCTAAAAGATTGTACAGACTATTAAGAAGCAGTCGGAGATGCTGTTTGTCAGGGGTCAGTCCTCGTTCATGAATTGACACTTATGTTACTAAACTAAAACCCATATGTTTTAGGTGACTCGGTCGTACTCATCTCACCGCAAGCTCCTTCCTGACAGCTCAACCTCCATTTGAGGATGTCGACAATGATATGACTGTCCCAGCCATTCCCGGAACCTACGAAGGTAATTGAAAAAGGCTGATTGACGGTTTCTCTCGAGGTCATGGATTGTTTGTGACCTTTCGAGACCGTCGGAAGGGGCGTAGCCAGGCCATTAGCCTATAGAATAGATCAGACAACCTAACAGGACAATCAACCATGACTAGAATTTTATAGACTTGGGCATTCGACTTCATGAAAACTATATAGATTACCTACTCAGCTTTGCCTAGGAGTCATGGTGACTTAGTCGTGACTTAGTAGTTCATGCGTCATAATCCCTGCTATCGATAACCGTACCCTACAGCTATTGACTACATGACCACGATGACTTCTCCTTCTAATACCATTAACCTGCAGACCTATAGAATCTTTAATACTTTCATTCCCTGAGCGATTTCATATCCTAGATGATCCTACGAATATAACCATCCTGCCGGCTAAGTACGCATCATTAGACTAGTATTTCACCCGTCCGCGCAAATTATGACTGCTGGAGTGCAGAAACAAACGGCGCAAGAGCGGCGGAAAGGTGAATCTGTACGTCCGAAGAGCTTGAACCAAATTCTTGTGCACACCGATGTTAACAAAAAGTCCACTTAGGCACTGAGCGAATTCGCCGACTATGTCGAGAAGCAGCAATCGCTGCTCCCTGGGCGCCATACTTCTGTTGCGCCAAGTGATAGTGGATACTCAACCCAGAGCACCTTGACCGAAGAACATGCTGAGCTCGATATTCTCGACACTCTTAACCTTGCTGAGACCTCGACCCAAATTAGATTAAGTAACTTGCTTCTGGACACAGGTGACGACGCGGAAGTCACACAGCAACAGCTCAGTAATCTACTGCAAAGCCGCATACTGGAAGGACATGGGGAAACACTTTTTGACCTCGGGCAGGAAGACAATGGAGAGTCAATGGGTTTTAGCAAAGAGCAGTGGGACATCGCGCTGGACAGGATACGGCGAGCTGGTAGGATACTGCAGGCTGAATGTCGAGTGCTCATGACGCGGAATGTTGGAGGACCTGAAGAGGTTGACACAGCAAACTTAAAAGACAGTAGTGCAACCGGAAAGTTAATGATACGGCAAGCCCCCGAGACAATTGAGGACGTCATTGAGACCCGCATTGCAGTAGTGGGCAATGGTACGATACGATTTCTATCATGACGGGCTTAGGCTGATATACTATCAAAGTCGATGCTGGTAAAAGTACCATGCTCGGTGTACTCGTGAAAGGGAACCTTGACGATGGACGTGGTAAAGCAAGAGTAAACCTCTTCCGCCACAAACACGAAATGGAAAGCGGGCGAACTAGCTCAGTGGGAATGGAGATTATGGGCTTCGACGTGCATGGGGATGTGGTTGCCTCCAATGTCCCTGGGAGAAAGCTGTCCTGGGAAGAGATTGGAAAACGCTCTGTATGAATGAACAAATGTCGAAAAGTAACGTATAGCTGACTGAATCAGGCTAAAGTTATCAGCTTCACGGATTTGGCAGGCCATGAAAGATACCTACGAACCACCGTGTTTGGCTTGCTGAGCAGCAGTCCGAATTACTGTCTCCTCATGGTAGCCGCCAATAATGGTCTGATAGGGATGAGCAAGTCAGTAATTGAGCAATAATTCCCCAGCAACAGCGCCTGACGGAGAATTATAGAGAGCACTTGGGAATTGCGTTGGCACTCAATGTGCCGGTGATGGTTGTGATAACCAAAATCGATATTTGCCCACCCCAGATTCTGCAGCAAACTGTAACGCAGCTTACTCGAATACTCAAATCTCCAGGCGCAAGGAAAATTCCGATTTTCATCAAAAACCATGAAGAGACCATCGAGACTGCTGCCCAGTTCATCAGCCAGCGGATATGTCCTATCTTTCAGGTATCCAACGTTACAGGGGAGAGTCTGGACTTGGTCCGAGCGTTCCTGAATATACTTCCTCACCATGGCAATTACGACGCTGGGGCGCCCTTTGAATTCCATGTTAACGACACTTTCTCCGTACCTTTTGTTGGAACAGTGGTATCTGGTGTAGTCAAGAGCGGTTTGTCAGGTCTTCCATTTTTCCAAGATGTATATTGAATAGTGGTAGGGGTTATCCATGCTGGTGACGCGGTCCTCATAGGACCTGACTCTCTTGGCCAATTCACTACCACGCACATCAGGTCCATCGAGAGGAAAAGAATACCCGTACCTGTTTGCTCTGCGGGCCAATCTGCTTCCTTTGCGCTGAAAAGAGTACGTCGAAAAGAGGTACGAAAAGGTATGGTGGTCTTGCCAAAGCTCGACACTCCACCTAAAGTTTACCGAGAATTTGTGGCCGAAGGTGATTCAACCATAAATTTTATCGTGACGGAAAATGCTAATATTAGTATAGTCCTGATACTTAGCCATGCCACAACTATCAAAACAAAATATCAGGCTATGCTTCACGTGGGTCCTATATCTCAAACTTGCGCAATAATCGACATTGACAGGGCTTTCATCCGAACTGGTGACCGAGCGGTCGTGGCTTTCCGCTTTGTGCAAAGACCAGAATACCTCGCTGTGGGCGATCGAATACTATTCCGTGAAGGCCGAACGAAAGGGCTGGGGATCGTCAAGGCTGTTGGCTATGACCCTTCCAAACCCTTGGATCCGAACGCGGGGAAAGAAGCAAACCCGGAGGGTGCTGTTGGTTGAAATGTTCTCTCCATGCTGCGGGAGGTTACGTCTGATGAGTTATGGAGTAGCTTGAACATGAGCATGGGACTGGAAATTGGGGGGTTGCCATGACTATATAGCATAGGGCTGCTTTGGTCTTGACTTTGTACAAAAACCCGAGAGCCCATCCTCATCTGATTTGACATTTGTTGCTTGGCTGATTTGGGGGTGTGTTGAATCGAATGGATGAAGGTATGCACGGTATCAAGCATCCTAGAAGTCTCAACAGTATCGACTTCACTCTTCATTTGCCATCTTCAGCTGTAGATTATCGACATTTCTCAAGCTCACTTCACCTTTCCTATCACGTCCAACACTACTGCGCGGCCCAATTCCGCCCATAAAGCGAAGCACGAGATTACGTGACCGACTCGCGCTCGCGTCTTTTTCAATTGTTCCACTTCCGGCTGACGTGGGACAATAATCTGCATCATCGCGCCACTGCCTCTGTAATCTATCATGAGTGCTCCAGGTGTCGATGAAAGGCCTCATAAGAAGAGGCGCTTCTTCGCAGAAGAGTCTCCGATAGCTGAGAAGTTCCCCCATCCAGAAAGTCCATTACCGAATAGTGATGTGCTAGCGGAGAAGTCACCCAATGCACTCGCAAGGCAGAACACTCTAAGCAAGTTCCAATCAGCATCTAGTCAGACTGATGCCTCTTCTTATCACGATGATGCTGCGACGGCGAAAGAAGAGACGAGTGGCTTTGATAAGCAACTTTTCGAGAGCTTCGTCGGAGAGGAGGTACCAGCAGATATTATGCAAAGACTGGAAGAAGCAGCTGGAGATAGCATGGAGCGCGCTATAAATCTATACTTGGACGGTTCATGGAAGAAATTTCCGATAATCAGATCACCCTCGAACCCTATCAAAGACGCCTTCAGCACAGGGCTACCTGCGCGGGAAGCTCAAAAGCCACCCCTAGTTGAGGTTCCGAATCAATCGGCCTCTATGCATATTGAACAGCTTGACTCTATGCCTGATCACAGGTACGTGGGAGCCTTTGGTGTGGGGGCGTGGGCGACACGAAGTGGACCCAGTCTAATATGCCACGGAGAACCGGTCAAAATCGAGCGTACGAAAATTAAGCCACCTGTCAAAACAGGAAGAGGAGGAAAGATAATACAACCTTCGAAAGGCATTGCTGCTAGAATGAGAACAGATATTATAGTCCGTGTTACCAATAGCAAGGGCAATGAGATTGGACGGCTACCAAAAGATACCGCTGCTTGGGTCTCTACATTGATGGACCACAAGGTCTGTCGGTTTGACGGTACATGTGTCTTTGCTCCAGATAGAGTGCGAGTTAATGATACCATATATTTGCAATTGAAATGCTCGTTGGTAAAGAAGGCGTTGGAGGCGGGTAACTTCATTAAACCACAAGACAATAACCGGACCACGGGTATCTTCGAAGAGAAAGAAACTTCAGAAGAGAAAGATCTGAGGTTGAGGCAGGTGGCACTGGTCAAGCTTTTCGAAGAAATTAATCTACATCCATCCACCATAAATGATACTACAGCGAAGCACAAGCGACAGGGTATACTGCAGGCTGCGGAAATTGCTGAACAATATGACAAGGATAATGATGGCAAGAAGCCAAAATTCTCCCAGGAGGATGGATCATCGCCTCCTGCAGATGACGAAACCGAGGACGGAAAAGAGTTAGAACAAGATCAGCTCGATTCCTTGTACAAAAAGGCCCAATCGTTTGACTTCAACACTCCTATAAGAGAGCCTGCAGATACTTTCGTCATGGATTTACGAAAGTATCAGAAGCAAGCGCTGCATTGGATGATGGATAAGGAGAAGGACGAGAAATCCGAATACAAAGAACGATCAATGCACCCATTATGGGAGCAGTATACGTGGCCTATCAAAGATATGGATGACCACGAAGTTCCAGGTGTTACGAACCAGGCCAGCTTCTATGTAAACCTATATTCTGGTGAATTGTCACTAGACTTTCCCGAGCAAGAGCAGCATTGCCTTGGCGGGATTCTTGCCGATGAAATGGGTCTCGGAAAAACCATCGAAATGCTTAGTCTCATGCATTCGCATAGATCAGATGTCTCAATTCAGTCCTCAGGATCCGGCCCTACTTCGGTCGCGAATCTGCCAAGGCTCCCTAAGAACTCGTCATCTGTGGAAGCAGCACCGTGTACTACTTTGGTCGTGGCTCCTATGTCGCTCCTGGCACAATGGGAAAGTGAAGCTGAAAAAGCATCCAAGCTGGGGACTTTGAAGACATTGCTATACTACGGCAGTGAAAAAGTGGCTAGCTTACGAAACCTATGTTGCGAGGCTAATGCTGCATCTGCTCCCAACCTCGTCATTACAAGCTATGGTGTTGTTCTTTCGGAGTTTAACCAGGTAGCAGCTCGCGGAGGCGATCGAGGCTCACACGGTGGACTTTTCTCTCTTGACTTCTTCCGTGTCATACTCGACGAAGCACACTTTATCAAGAATAGGCAGTCCAAAACAGCGAAAGCTTGCTATGATATCACTGCGCATCATCGCTGGGTCTTGACTGGAACACCGATTGTCAACCGCCTCGAGGATTTATTCAGTTTAGTCCGCTTCCTACGTGTTGAACCCTGGTCCAACTTTTCGTTTTGGAAGACGTTCATTACTGTACCTTTTGAATCAAAAGACTTTATTCGAGCTCTCGATGTCGTGCAGACAGTCCTTGAGCCTCTTGTACTCCGTCGAACAAAGGACATGAAAACTCCTGATGGTCAAGCCCTTGTGCCTCTTCCCCCTCGGATCATTGAGATTGAAGAAATCGAACTCTCCAAACAGGAAAGAGAAGTTTACGACTATATCTTTACCCGTGCCAAACGTACTTTCAACGCCACAATGGAAGCTGGAACTCTACTAAAGTCGTATACTACCATCTTTGCTCAAATTCTCCGGCTCCGGCAATCCTGTTGTCATCCAATCCTAACCCGCAACAAGGCCATTGCTGCAGAGGAAGAGGAAGCTGCCGCTGCAGCGGATGTCGCTCACGGTCTAGCCGATGATATGGATCTGCAAGAGCTCATCGAACGTTTCACAACTGACTCCGGAGACCAGGACATCGCAAATAAATTCGGTGCTCACGTCCTCCAACAAATTCAATCGGAAGCCGGCCACGAATGCCCTATCTGCACCGAAGAGCCCATGATCGAGCCAGCCGTCACAGGTTGCTGGCACAGCGCCTGCAAGAAATGCCTTCTTGACTACATTGACCACCAGAAAGACAAACACGCCCTGCCTCTCTGCTTTAACTGCAGAGAACCCATCAACCAACGCGACATCTTCGAAATTATGCGCGAAACCGACCCCTCCGACGGCTCCAACGACCTCTACTCCGCCACCCCACCCGCCAACGGCAGTCCCAGAACCCCCTTACAACCTCCACGGATTTCTCTCCGCAGAATCGGCTCCGACTGCTCCGCCAAAATCGCTGCCCTAGTCTCCCACCTTAAAACCATCCGCGCCCAAGATCCCTTCACCAAGTCCGTCGTCTTCTCCCAATTCACTTCCTTCCTCGACCTCATCTCCCCGGCTCTCTCCCGTGTCAACATCCCTTTCCTCCGCTTCGACGGCGCAATGTCGCAAAAGGCGCGCGCTGCCGTTCTCACCGAGTTTAGCTCGGCTAAGAAGTGGACGGTGCTGTTGCTTAGTTTGCGGGCGGGAGGAGTCGGGTTGAATCTGACAAGTGCGAAGAGGGTGTTCATGATGGATCCGTGGTGGAGTTTTGCGGTTGAGGCGCAGGCAATTGACCGGGTGCATCGGATGGGACAGGAGGAGGAGGTTAGGGTTGTGAGGTTTGTAGTAGCCGGCAGTATTGAGGGGAGGATGTTGAGGATTCAGGAGAGGAAGAAGTTTATGTGAGTTTTTCTTTTCTTCTTCTTTGGTCTTTGCTGCTTCCTCCGTATTTTGGCGTTAAAGAGGGTACAAGCAAGTCAGAGGGGGTAAGAACAAGGCTGATCTTGGATGATTGCAGTGCGAGTTCGTTAGGCATGATGAGCGAAGAGGAGAAGAAGATGCAGAGGATTGAGGATATCAAGGAACTGCTGAGTTGAGCTTGAACATTACCTGACAAACATTGCAAAGGGGACTCGGAATGGCTTTGGCGCTATGCAGTGTTTGCTTTGATACTTGATCTGGCGAAGGTGGGGAGGTTAGGGTAGTTGCTTTCGGGGCGTTAGAAGGATCATGGTGTGTGCTAATAGCTTTGTTGAAGGGGGAGTCATAAAGGCTTAGCATTGCTTGAGAATCAAAGGCGGAGAGGGGTGTGGTAGAAAGGGTCGAAACATGAGTATCTCCCTGCCCAACTCTCGAAACCTTAAGATATATGGCTGTACACAAGAAACAAGCAACAGTTTCAACACCAAGATTCCAAGACTTTGTCATCTTAGAACATACCCACAGGTGTTCTTCTTCATCAACCCAATCAATCGTGGCCCCATTATCAAATCCTTAAATGCATTCTAAAAAAATTTCAAACCAGCCAAAATCACAATTGGACACCTACAAGAGTACCATGAGAATGTGTTTACATATACAAAGGGTTGTTATTCCTATATACACTGATATACCAAGGCCAACCATATCCTTAACCTAATGCTCACATAACGAGACCAAAAGCCATATACTGTAGCCAGCATCGTTCACTTGCGTCTTTTCCTCAAGTGCAAGCTATATGAGAAATCCACGTCCGAGGTCCTGGGGGCTGGGGATGGATGACTGGGAGTACAGTGGGTGGATATAGTAGGGCCTCCTAAAGTTGTCGGGTTTGTGGTCTTGCTAAGAAGCAACACGGCTCTCGTTGCTTGTTTGGACGACTGTGAGTGGTTCGCTTTCTAGGAGGAAATTGTCTGGCGAGCAGTTGACATAGCGCGGTAACACGGTTATGAAGGGCCTGGTGCACGATGTTGACTTCTTTCTATCTGGAAGTCATATCTCAACTCATTTGCCCCGATCGAGTAAGGTATTGACACTTCCAAGTGGAGCTCACGCTAGTATACTGTAAAAAGTCTAAGCAAAGTGTTTTTAAAGCAACCTCTCCACTTTTGCACCATGGACGATCGCAATGTATTGTTATTTCTTGTTCCCTTCTTTGCCATGATGAAGAAATTGCCTCGCGTATTTCAGATCTCGGTTGGCAAAAACCCAATTTAATTTGCGGCCTATTCAGGGTTTGGTAATGACGCTGAACAGGCTTTCCTGTGCATCATACTAAAGGGCCATTAGGACTCTAATTCTTGCCTATATGTAGCTTTTCCTTGATCTTTTTCCGTTTGCTTTTCTTTGTCGGTTCTGAAGGTTCAGGTCGTCCACTTTCGCTGGATGCTGCCTCGATTCCAGATTCGCGATGCACGCTCCTTTCCTCGCGGAGGTCTTCGAAGAGAATTAATTAGTGCTCAACATCGCCAGTCTGAAGACAGATAAGCAGGGCATGCATAACTTACAATCAGGTTCCGGTGCATTTTCGGCTTTCGCAGCGTTAGATTCTCCACCACCAGCAATTAGACCTGTCGATTGAGCATATGCCTTTCCAGGCCCCCCATTCTTATCTGCTCCAATCCCGCCTGTTCCACTTATGTTTGCTGCAGATGTGTCGGCCCTACCTGTTTCTACTCCAACGACCGGAACATTGATTTCTTCCTCTTTATCTTGGCCGTCGTGAAGTACCTCGCTGTCGTCGTGCACCACTGAACCAAAAATCCCAGGAACAGTGGCTGAAGCCGTCCCACCAGCATGGGTGTCTTCCGTCTTGACCTCTTCTTCCTCTGTTGGGTTATCTTGCGCTTCGACTGGCTTTACAAGGGAACGATGCAATCCTTGCTGTTCCTCGGTGGGGTTCGGGCTGTGCTTAGTAACTGGGTCATCCAAAGGCCTAATCGCGCCATTAACCATGTTCGTTGCATCTTCACTTGGATTTGGGGTCTCTGGTATTTCAATATCACCACTTTTGTCATACCGGAGTAAGAGCATATATAGTTGATATATTCTCTCCTGCGGCGAGAGCGAATCATTACTGAATATCAAATTCTGTTCATTGAGAAGTTTGGCTGCAGCCGTATCACTCATTTGCCTAAAAATTGATCCCACTGAGTGTAATGATTCGGATTGACCTAATGCTTTCGCTATGTTGCCTTTAGCTATGTGACCCGATTTCTGAGTCGACAGGCTTCAAAACACTCCATGGATACTTCACGTACGGGAGTGTGTACTGTCTGGACCGTTACCACGGTTGACATTGCTGTCTTCAGCTGCGGCCGAAGCATTGCCGGTGGATGTTGAGGAAAGCTGATCAGCTATAGTGTTTGTTTTGTTCCCATTATCGCTCGTAGAGTAAGTGTTACCCTCAATGGTCTCTTTCGTAGTTTCGTCCGTGGCCAAACCGGATTGACCTTTCCAAAGACCGAGTCAGTGTTCTGTTTTGTCAAAACCGAGGACGGGATTTTGGACATATCACGAGTAGACCTGGGCTTAAGGGGTCAGAGCCACTGAGACTTACCAGTGGCATTTCCAGCATCATATGGATCTGAAACCGTGCCGCTCCCAGTCTCACCTGAGACTGGTTCTTGACCTGACTGCACCTGACTACTACCCAGGCCAACCGCGTTCTTGATGGCCTCCATTTTGCTTGGTATCACTTATGATATGTGAATTGGGATTAGAGCGTAGATGTTTCTAGGTACGAGCGAATAGATTAGCTGTGGCTGTCATAAGTTATTCTCAGGTAAAGCAGAGCTATATTCACCTTTGGTGGGTTCGGTATCAGTTCCTTGTATCAGGAAGGTTAAAGAACACCTCGTTGACAACAGCTGCACCTTAGTACGTAGATTGTCAGGATTGATACAAGATGGTTTATGCTTGGCCTTCCTATGGGTGGTTTTCAAGCTCTCAATCGAGTGGTATAAGATTGAGTAAAAGAAGAGACGGCACAATCTCACTTGACGATGTATGACGTAGTTCTGTGCCTCGCTTATAGTTGCTGCTAGCTCACTCTTCTCCGATAATCAAGTCAAGCCAAGGCCCAGAAGCCCAGCAGCCCCCAGCTAGAAACCCTGAACGTACTGTCAAAACTGCGGGAAAATTCAGTCCCACAAGTCCATCTTTCCGTTTCTTAAGATTGTACATGCTTTGCAATTGGCCTTGTATTCATTGATTATAACTGCCCCAAGAAACAGCAGTCTAATTTCCTCAACGGCAACCAGCTGTTGTTTACTATCTCTCTACACCCACTAGCGAAGATGCCGAAGCCGCATTAATATACATGGCATCTATTACTTTGCTGCAATGAGGTAAAGTGAACACATCAAGGGATCTTAAGTCTACGAAACGCGCCATATCTCTCTATATGACCGATTTAGCTTTCTCACTCTGTATTCATTTTTGCTGGTTTAGCCTGCGTGGTTTTTAAGACTGACAACGCCATATGGTCATATATAACCTAGTCATCTACCATTGAATGCCTCCTGGAAGACCCCTAGGTCTTGTACGTTCCCTTATACCGGTGTTTGTCCTTCATGGTCCGGCACTGGAGGACGGCTATAACCTCACCGATTTTATCCCAATGTAACTCGACACATACCACTCCAGAGGGCTGTTGTTGTTATCATCTTCGATAAGTTCTGACCTGCCGTAGTATTTGCCCATCAATTCCGCTTCTATCGTCTCCTTTACAGCTCGAGCAATAGAGCGAGCGCCAACCTGCATGCCATACCCTTCCTTGGCCAGATGTGCGCATATCACGTCGTCTCTCTTGACAACTAGGTTTATGTAGAGAGCAGCGCTTCTCCATGTGTATTAGTCTGCGATCCAGATTCTGGAATGATAGTACGAATTTGTGGGCAACCACTGCTGCTTCACCTGCAGAAAAGGGGACGAAGGGAATTATCGCGGAAAAAGGACCGGTTATATAATTCTATCCAATTAGCCGATATTCTTGCCAAGCGGTCTTACATTTCAACTTGCCCCAAAAACGCCGGCAAAGTCTTTCCTGATGTGCCTACCTAGGGCTTTGCACGGAGCTAGTTTCTGCAGGTCTCTAGGCTTGTTCTGCAGGTGATCTCTATAAAAAGTCGTTATGATAGACTCTGCTTGGTTAGTCGCCAGGATCCGTATTGTTTTAGAGCAGTCTAATCTTTCGTGGGAACGCCGATCTCGATATGTTCCTATCCAATAAGTATTGAATCCATCATTGGGTCAATCGTGGAACTTACCACCCTCAACTACATACAGAAGAGCTGCCCAGAGCTCGCGCGTGGACTGCTCGAACTCGTCAGGGAAGAAAATGTTGCGACGTCCGGACTCACGGCAAATGTGATTGGTCAAGGGTGAGCCTTTTTCATAACCGTGATATGGTGCATTTGGCCCAAACAGATCGGTTTCGTGCCTCACCTCAGTACGGTCGACAACAACATGCTTGACAGACAACAAGACTTTCATGTCCAGCGCTAACTCAGTCTTCCCATGTCCGGATGGGCCTGCAAAGACCATCACCAAAAGTCTTCCTTCGCCAATCGCGATGTGATGAATGATGCGCTCACTAGCCTCTGCGGCCGCGAATTCCTGGCCAATCAAGTAGTACGGAGCCTGGATCAATGCCATGATACCATGCAGTTTTCCAACCTGCATCGTCCTCTCACATTGTTGGCCTATCTCGGCAGCCTTGGAAAGGAAGTACGTTTGTGTCAAGTTGAGGTTTCTTTTCAATATATCCCGATAGCTTGAACTACACTATAGAGCTGCTGCTGCCGTAAGGGAAGACCGAGCAGCGATAATGTCTTCAGGCATATTCATGTGCACACTCCACATGTCTTTTGGGATTACCGTTGGGTCTGCCCCAAAAGCTAAAAGCGTCTTGACCGGTTCGGTGGTATCGGTCGAGTCCTCCTCTGCTTCGATGACTGCCAAGGCGAGGAGAGGTACATATGAAAAGGCGCTGATCGTACATTTGGATCCCCACCGTATTCAATCAGCAAGCGTACGATATCTGGGTCGTTCTTCTTTATCGCTGAGAACATGGTCGGTAGTCCATTCACACTACCGTTTATAGCCTCTTTCACGTCACTGGCTCCATGGCTCTTGAAGAATGCTTTAAAGTGGTCATACTGTAGGAGTAAGATTGCTGAAGAGCCCAGCTGATGGTTTTTGAGGATAGAGGCTCCACCAAAAGATTATGAGGTTTGTCCCCATGATCGAATTGTCATGGTAATATTTTGGGTATAAATAAAGTCTGAGTTCAGGGCGGTCAGCATAATGGTGAACCTAGGGACACGTTGCGTAGCGGTTACAGTCTGAATTCTCACATCATCCGAGGGATCAAGCAAAACGCCTCGTTTCCTATTTTCGACGTTCAAGGAATCATCACTGGTCTGGGATCTGCCTAAAATCTTGTTAGATATCAAATTTTACCTGTCGATCTCCAATAGCTAACGTACCCTCTGAAAACACATTGGCACCTGGACGTGGAGCGTTCTTGCCTGTAACCGATTGGGAATAACGACATTCTGTATCACTAAATTGGCAAGACTTTTCATGCTTCCAGTACCAGCAGGTAAGTTGCTTAGATTCGAAACGAGAAAACACCATTACGAACTCTGCCTTCGACTTAGCTAAACCACAAGTACACGGCGGTATACGAGCATAGGAATCAGATGGCGGTTAGAATACACCCAGGCAATTCCTGTAATCAAGGTTTGATGGACTTACGAAGCTGATGACCTTCGAAGTCTTTGAATGAAACCCGGTATTGCTCGTTACGGTAGGGGCAGAGATCGTAGAATCAATGCAACAAGTCGTTATACGCAAAGTTATATCAGAGTCACCACAGATAAAGCTACTATTGATCGAAAGTGACATGCCGTAACCGAGACGTATACACAAAACGGACAAGAGATATTCCCGGCTCTTTGCATTTCTGATTTGTGACTAACAAGGGGCTGTGTGATCATGGAGCTACAATTTTTAATCGAAGCAGCAGAGATGATACGCGGTAGAACTAACAAACACCGAACGATGCGCAACAACCTCGAGAAGGAGACAGAAAGCTTGATAAGGTAGTTAATGTTTACCAGCTTTTTGCAGGACCTGTGCAGATCAAGTAGAAGAAAAGGATTTCTTTCCATGTAGATAGACAAACGGCAAAGCATCTGCAAAACGCCATTGTGCACATGGGAAACAAAGATTTTCCATCTTTCGATTCTTTTTTTTTAAAAAAGTACCTTGTCGGTAATTGATCAAGCTTGACGTGACTACATCTTAAAGGCATCATTATTTGCACTGTGCCGGAATCAAGAGACATCTTTCCCATCGAAGAAGTAGTCGACCCGTCGAGTCACCACAAAGGCTTATCTATCGGTGAGTAGTACGTTGAGATTGCTCCTGTTGCTAGGAATGGCTCGGCACAAGCAGGATTCCATCTGTGTGATTCCGGGTCCTGGTGCTCATGAGGGTACCTTCTCAACAGTAGCGGTGAAGGCACTCCTGCCTGTTGCTCTTCGTTTGAGATTTACATAGTCCATATGAATCATCGCGCAGAGATATGGCAGTGAGATAAAGACTGAATGCTGCATCGGAGTAAAAATTAAGCCGATCGAAACTCGGAGTTGCTTACGAAGCGCGGAGTTTCCATTCGACCAATTAATTGGCTAAGAACTCCGAGCTCTGACTCAACTCATACAGTACCTTAATGCTTATATAATCGGAATGACTCTTAGTGAACCTTATATTCGGTGTAAAGTCCTGTCAGCAGGATGTTCTGTGTACAAGCCTTCTTGAATGTGTTATATATATGAAGGAACAACCGCTCTGTTCTTGCTCTCCGTTACATCCTCCTGCGGCATCCCTTCCAAAGGACACATTCAGAGTCTTCTGCAATCCCAGACCCAATAGCACAAATACCGCCTATTCCTCCTACATCTACTACTTTCCGTTTCCCAACCGACGCTCCCTCCCATACACAAACATGCCCCTCGGATTCCCAGCTTTCCGCCATGACCCCACCGCTCCTGTAAACCCGGTGTTTCTCAAGAAGCCTCGGGGTTCCACCGCCGGATCTCCCCCATCGTATCGAGACTCGCCGTCTGAGCGCTCGTTACCTAGATACACAGACAAGGAAGAGCCGAACAGTAACAAGGAGAAGAGTTCTGAAAAAGTGAAAGGTATGGATGCTATCTTCCTCTGGTAGATTTACATGATGAAGGTGCTGATTAAATAGTAGGAACCTGATGAGACGAAGCTTGAAGCAACGATGCCCAATGAAATATGAGAAAGCTGCGAGTACGGATCAGGGAATTATAAAGATGCCGAAAGATTTTGTAGCGAAGGCAACCAACCATCTTTCGGGATCTGGGAATATTTGGGATTCTCGGGCCTATGTCAGTCGTTGTTTCAGGAGCCTTTCCTTTTCGAAATATGGGGACATCTAGCTGCAAGGTCAAAGTCGCTGAGAAGATTTTAGGGAAACGGTTTCGGATAAGTCGGTACATAGCATACAATCAGATGAGAGACTCAAATAGGTCAGTACGAAGACAGAGGTAGTCATGCAGCAGAAAGGTAGCAGAGACAAGTATCAAAAGCAAGCGCTTGAATTTGAATTTATGGAGCTGCATATAACTGAAATGCTTCAGTATGTTAAGTTTGCTTAGCTACACCGCGCAGTTAGCGGTTGATAAGTTAGCAATACTCTTGTCATGCTGGAAAGTGACCCTGCCAGATTTCAGTAAGTATCAGTCTTGCGTGGGCGAACTGGTTAGTTAGCAAGCCCAATAGAAGAAAGAGATCTGATTTGTTCATTTCGCGTCAAAGGGCTCGGAGAAACGTTTATCCATAAAACGCGTAACCGACAATCTTCCTCATCGGCATCGACAGAATCTATGATGGTATGATTGATGGTTGTGCCCTATCCTTTCACCGAGCGTATTTCTCGTAAGATAAACTTAAGGAAGCGTAGCACCGCACGAGAGGTCCTTTGCGAAAAGTGACTTTGTGACGTGGAATGGGACTGCCTGCACAGAACATGAATATTTCATCTCCTGTGTCGTTGGCATCCAGTGGAAAGCCACAACGACAGAGAGTGGAGACTGGTTGCCTGACCTGCAGGTGAGCGATTTGTCCTTTCTCCTCCTCGGCCTGCTGCTCGAACATCCGTTTCTCACCAGTTTTGGTCACGCACGATTCGCAGAGTCAAATGTGATGAGACTAAGCCATCTTGAAGAAATGCTTCTCCACTGGAAGGAAATGTGATGGGTATGCCCAAGGAACCCCGGCATCCGAAAGGTTGGAGCAAATCCTCAGTCGCAAGCCTAGCAAAGACCAATGTGTTTCGATTGCTCCAGTTGTGCGTCAACTACGGTAGATGGTGATGGATTCTTCGGAAGATATAAGACTATTTGAAATTTTCCACATCAAGTGTCTTTCCACCATTCCGGGATACCACATCTCAGATCTGGCCCGTTGTTCCGCAGTTGGAAGCTACCGAACCTGCAATTAGGCACGCAGTGCTCGCTGTTGCATCATTGTATGAGGAGATCGAAGCCGTAGGTACATCAATCAACGAAAATGTCGGTATGAGTGAGGACAGAAGGATATCTTCATCCGAGGCTGTTGCAGTGAAACACTACACGAGACTTTATCTGAACTGCACCAAGTACTCAGCTCCAAGGCGTGCTCGACGACCATTGTTCTGATTGCCTGCTTGCTTTTTATTTGCATAGAGACCTTGAGAGGACAGGATGAAGCAGCATTGGCTCACATCGAAAATGGCATTAATATCACTAAAAATCTTAAGAAACGACACGAATGCAACTCAGTCACTGATCGGTGAAGCTCTTTACTATCTCAGTGTAGCCAATGAAGCTAATCTCTATGTGCTTCATTCTTGCGTATGCGTGTTCGATCTCTATCAATCCAAGAGCAAAGATTACCGGAAAAGTTTCAGCTCGCATCGTCTGACGCTCTTACTGACTGCCCTCCCAACTTCGATTTTAGCACTCTTGCCGAGGCTCGTACAGCGCCTAATCTCATTATGAATAATGTCTCCATTGTCGTTTATAGCGCCCCACCGGATGACAGCCTGGCCGCCGCTTCTCCCGGTCCAGATGCTGCAGTGGCAAGCGGGATTCAAGCAGATGCCCAGATAAGTCATTGGTCTCGTGCTTTCGACTCCTTCATGGCCGAAGCCTTATGGCAAGATGGATATAAGGATAGTTCTACTGCCGAGCATTTGTAATTTCATGCGTTGATCCTCCATGGTTTTGCCAAATTCGTTTCGATCCGCCTCTGGATTTCTTACATCCCAGATTTCGAAGAATTACTAGATCTGGCTGAACAATGTACGGTATCCCAAAGCAAGGGTCATGCCTCGATCCCGGGCAACAATATCCAGCCGGCCCTTGTTCACCATGGATATGGGTAGAATCCCGGCTATGGCCTTTGTGGCCTGTAAGTGCCCGAGGATAACGGTGCGCCGGAGGGCTATCGAAATGCTTGAGCGACACCCTCGTCGGGAAGTGCTGTGGTGTTCCACGACTGCCGCTCGGCATGCAAGAAGGCTCATGGAACTGGAGAAGGATCGCCTAGTGTCTACTTTGAAATACGATATCAAGGCCGTGTCTAAGCAATTACGGCTCTAATTCCATCGTCCTAATAAGTTCAGGCCTTGATGCCGGCCATTCAATCTAGTAAATGGCAGAGCCCCCCCCGAAGGCAGAGGCGGCAAATGGTATCGACAGCTACCTTTAAAAAGCCCACAACCAATCGTCGATACAGAATAACAAACTCGCTTGCGCACGTACGGGGACATCCGAGAAGCCGTCTAAATTGTTCCGAACAGGACATACTCTACGCTTGTTATGAGGCTCGATAGGTTTTGCATATCCACATCTTACGTAGCGAAGAGACCCTGTAAATTATGAAGGAAAAAGGGCAAGGAGGAGTGTGTTCGGCGGCGTTTGGCGGGTCTGGCTAAGGGGCATACAGAGGAAAGAGAACCGAAAGGACCGAGGTAAGATTCTGACTCAATGGATGTGAAGTACATATGCGTTGAAGCCTGCAACGTTTCATGGTGTATGCGAAGTGAGGTGTGGCCCACAACGGGATTTGGTCCTCTTCTCTCTATTCTCTTGCGAGGCGAGCACAATCGAAACCCTCAGAGAGGAACGCGAGACTTTACGGCTGGAGACAATAGTCTGGATCTTGAGACTTGTGTGGCCATTCCTAGAAACTTGCCTTTGCCCAGTGTGACGCACTTCGAAAGAGGTTGCTCTTCGGAACATCCTTGCGCTCTTGAAACATTGTTAGGTAGAGTCGACCGATGGTGCTAGGGGAAGACTCACTCTCATCCCTGAAAATGAGTATCTTACTATGTCTTAAAGATTTACATAATTACTGCGAAGATATGTAAAGCCCTGTGTTGGGCATCTCCTTCTCCTCCTCTCAGACGACCTGCGCAGGCTTCTTTCGTTTAGACAGATCCCTCAGCGCTACCTATACCAGAATTCCACCTCTCCATCAAACTCATCTCCAGTCAACGCCGAGATCATTCCTTTGGGTGTAGGATGGCCTCTCGCCTCTCGAACAGCGATCCACGTCTCTCTCGCGGCCGCTTGGATGGCCTTACCCATGAACTTACTTCCCTCGGCTTCGTAAATGATAGCTTGCCGATGTAGCGTCCGAGCGAGATGAGCTTGTGCAGGGACTGTCTCCGACAATTGGAAATGTTCAAGACTTTGTTGGAGAAGTGCACTAGAAAGTATATTAGTCAATTTCGTGCCACAAGCCAGGGAGTGAAGAGCTTGTCATACTGAGCTCCTTTGTAATCTCCCGCCCTTGTGAGGTGCTCTGCGAGTTTGAGATCGAGTACACCTCTCCAATCAGCGACTTCCAACTGTTCTTCGGGTGCGGTCTGAAGATCTCGCACGGCGTTTTCGTAACTGACCAGACTCTCGCCTGGGTTGCCAAGAGCGTTGTGAATACTACCCATCACGAAATGGAGTCTGCACAATCTGCAATTGACCAAGTGTTTAGCTGATGGAATCGAAATGTGGACCGGATTTGACTCACTCGAGTGCTAAGCTGTACTTCGTCAGCGGAAGACCGCTGTGGAATGCCAATGCCGCTTCAACGATGCCAAGTGCAATAGCCGGTAGATTTTGCGTTAGATAGACTGTTGAAATGCCCGCAGAGGCTATTGCGTGAATCTTCCGGGATCTTTGGTTCAATGGTTTGATGACACTGATAAGTTCCTTCGCCGCCGTGAACGAAGCCAATGCTTCAAAATGTTTACTTGTATCGACGTATCGGATACCTTCGTCAATCTTGATACTTGCTTCGTCGCATTCGGCATCGTTGACTTCTGTGTGAGTTTGAGTGAGTTTGTCAGCATATACTATATCGTTTTTCTTGACGTCCTCGGATGTTTTTGGTTCCTCCACCCATTCAATGACATATTCGATAATTGCTTGGTCGTTCGGATCACATATTCTGTGATTGTATAACCCATCGCGTAACCGCATCCTTACGGATTCGTCGTGTGACAAAATAAGCTCTTGGTGGGTCCAGCTTCGGCTATCCCAACTCCAGCTTGGTGTTTGGAGACATCGTTGAAATAAAAATGCTTCCTCTGGTTGCGACCAATTCAAGAACATCGAGAAAGGCCGACAATCGATTGACTGATCTAGTGGTGATTTAAAAGTATCAGATCTCGCCTCAATGAGAGTGCCCACACAAGATGAAAATATTCTCCGCATGTCCGAAATTGCGTCCAGTATCTCCTCTTGATCGTCTTGAACAACACAGAGGGAGTCAATCCAGAGATACTGCACTCCAAGCTTTCTGGTCAGATCTATAGCAGCTTGCCATTCTTGCACTTCGGATGGCTTGATGCTTTTCTGAAAGCTTTGCAAATTTGAGCTCGTAAGCCTCGTTCGTGAAGCACCCCAACTATAGCTGAGTGCGACATAGCGCGGAGTTTGGCCAACCATGTCGACCACGCGTGGAAACTGACCCGGGCCAAGGCCAATATCGACTAGCCTAACGGGTAATGATGGAGCGGAAGACTCTGCTTGGTGAAGTTTCGGAACCGACTTCCGCTTGCTCAAAGTTGCAATCAATCCATGGGCAAGGCGTATCAAAACCATGTCCTCTTCGACGTTGCCGCGGCGCGCATTGTACCTGCGGGCATATAAGCTACGTATATCGTCCGATCTCCATCAAGAACTCACCACGTAGATAGAAGAAGAATTTTGAGATACGCCTCATTTACTAATTTCAGTTGTTCAGACATATAATCTTTCAATCTGCATGAGTATTCCACGTATATAGAGGAAAGTTCGTGGACATGACTGTGAAGTGAGTCAAATTCTGGCCAATTCCCTAGCACGACATTCTTCATCTTTCTTCTGGAGGGCCATCTCTTCTCAAGAAGCTTGCTTGCACAATGAAAACCTTGCCTGAAACGGAGAGGGTCCAATCTGTTTCGTAGCGATCGATGCGTCACACGATGTATTTCGAGGGAGTCGGCTCCGGCTCGAAGCAAGGCGTGCGAGGATAGTTCATATTTGGTACCAAAATAGTCGTCATCAGTCATTGGGAAATCCTTCAAGGGAAACTCTGTGCAGCGTTGAGCGCCGAGCAGGATTACGTCGTCAATTTGATACGGATCGAGAAAGGTAAGGACATTCGCAAGAGCATCCGATCTCGATGATAGATAGCCGTATATGAGAGGGCTTGAAGGTTGTGAGAACAGCTCGGCCCCAGCATGTCGCTCTAGCATAGCCATGATTACCCTATCTCCCAATACACTCCTGCGACCGATCATCATGCCCAGTCTACGTAGAGTGAGCGGGAGGTAGTGACAATAACTTTGGATGATCGTTGATGCTGCAAGTTCAGCTTCAAAAGACGCCGTTGCTGCGTCAACTGCATAAGCCGCGAATGAACGTAGAAATGCCGTTGCCTCATCAAGGCTGAAGGGGTGAACTTCGATATTTTGCAAGCATGCATCCGTTCCGATAGAAGATCCTTTTGGATTTGATTGCCTGCTCGTCACGATGATGGAGCCCCTGCGCGGCTTGGGAAGGAATCGTCGTAGGACCTGAAGCTGGTCAGCATCGTCAAAAACTAAACAATGTGTTGTTCTTGTTGTCGATAGCCAGTCAAGAAACTTTAACCTGCTATTTTCGTGGTCATAGTTCCCACGATCTTGGACAAGGCAGAGACTCATTGCAGCTTCATGGAAAGACCGAGCCAAGTGAACTTCACTGTTTGCACGAAGCCAGAAAACATGATCGTACGACTGCTGAATGCGATATATTAATTCCAACGCAATGGCACTTTTTCCGACTCCTGGAACGCCATGTAGCATGACAAGGCCGCCTGAGTCAACACTCGATACATGGTCATTTGACGGCATCGACGAAGGCGCAAGGATGTTCTCCAATACGGTCAAGAGTTCTCCACGACCAATAAAGTGTGCGTCTCTTCCAGGTATTCCTGTGGAGAAGAAAGGAGCTCGGCGATCTACACGTGAGCGTCCATGGATCAATGGATCTACTGATGGGCTTTGGTGCTTGGCCACACGTTGTAAGCGAGATTCTTCGATGTGGTCCGCTTGCTGGCCTTCCGCGGAGACAACAGCTTCCTGTATTGCTTCTTCGTGTTCAGGATCTTCTTCCTCTCGCAAGACTACGAGGTTTGTAGGTGTCCGAGGATGTTCTGGAATCGAACAAGATTGTAGGCTCACGTGTCGCGGAGCTAACACGTTGTCCTCACTCCCTCCAGTGTTATCGAATTCGTCTGTCGTTCCTAAAGGAGACACCATGGTAGCCATTCGCGCTGGATTGGTTGACGACGTCAACCGCGAAGTCAAAGCGGTTGTCTGGGTCAAAGGTGCGAGGCCATCGGTCAACTCTGATACGGTTTCATCGTTGGAAGCAGAACTGCCTTCGGCGACTATGTCTCGAGCGTCCTCCACCTGTAGCATTGCAGAATTACTCATAACTGAAAATCGACTGCGAACATCGGGTATCAGGACGAGTTGTTTAAATAGGGTACTTCCGGCATGAAACGCGCAATTTTTCTTGTTTCCCTCTCCTGGTAACACAGCGACTTCTTCAGCAGCGGTAGTCCACATTCTGACACTCAAGTTCGCCGAACATATACATCGATGATCCTCTGTGTGCCGATTTAGTTTTAGGATGTGCTTCCTCTTGGACTCGACCGAACCTGACACTTGAAATAGGGTAGATTGAATGGTGAACTCTTCGAAACGACGAGCAACATGTTCTAGACATTTGGCATCCTGAGGAACGTTGAGATGTTTTGGCAGCGTCTTGCAGGGCAAGCATTTGAGGATCAAGGGAATCCATTCAGTCTGATTTTCCGGATTCAGATTGGGATCTCCAAGCATAACGAGAGTCTCGATAGTATTGAGCAGGGCATCTATGTGTGGTTTGTGCGAGGTCCGATGCGCTTCGAGAAGAGCCTTTGGAAATTAGCAATACACAATTGAGTGTTCACTTAATGAGTCGGACCTTTTTGAGAACAAAACTCCCAAGTTTATGGCCAATCAATATCAGAACATCATCTTCTGACTAGAGGTGTCATCAATAAAGGTTGAAAGCAGCAATCTGCTAGTCCTCACCGAGCTATCGTCCTTTTGCATATTCGTGAGATCCCGCAACAGTTGTTCTCCGGCCACACAATATGCAAACCAAGAAGGTAGATTCTCGACTCGTAGATCATGGTGAAATACCCAAACGACTGTGCCGTTGTCCCGCGATGCAACCAAACGATCCAGCCACTTGGGAAAGTGAGAGCAAGTTTGGTCTGCGAGCGTATCTCCACTGTGCCCGGCTACAATCACGACGCTGCGATGTCGTCGTTAGTACAAGGCATATGTTCTTCCAGTAATGACCTACTTTGTCCGCCCAGGGGCATCTGTTCCCTTCTCACACAATTTTTCCAATCGCGTCATGCTGGCTTGAAAGTGCTATGGGGAAATCCAGCAGCTGGTTACTGAGCGATCATGACCAAGGCCTAGAGTATTGTTGCGCATCACGATATCGTATGGTAAAAAGTCATTCAGTTTGCCGATGGTGGTTTGTATCTGTTATGATGGATTATCACATTTTCTGGCATCTAATGTTAACATAGCCTCACATTTCGAAGGGAGACGAGTTCATGCAAGCCGTCCAAGGATTGTGGTGGCTTATGCGCCACCCACACACCGAACCCGGGCAGATGCTGATTTGAGTACGACAACAAGGAGGGCGGAAATGATAGTGTGCCACTGATATTTGGTGTAGAGAATGCTAAAAGAAGTACCGTGGCATGAATCGGGCGTACGTCGGGACACACAGCCTCTCAGCCTCGTCAGCAAGGCGCGAATTGTAGTAAGGCTCCGAAGACCAATTGCGTAACAAGGTTCTGGGAATTGGATATGGCTCTCGAATCACGTCCTCGACTCATAAGTCTGCTCTGATGCGACTCTCCCCATAGCGACAAGCTCTCGACCGGTTTGTATTATGGCCTCTGTAAGCTTCGCGGCCAATGTTCCAGCCTCCGAAGGTAATCCTGACAATATGACGACCATTTTCACACCTGAACAATTTCTAACACACCAGTAGAAAGATCTCAAGAATATACGCAATGGCTAGTTTCCAGAGTCAGATCTTTTCACAGTGACCCGCTTCATTCGGCAGCATATTTGAGCAACCTCGCCCATTTCTTGCATAAACCTCATCAAAAGTCTAGAAACGCCAGGAGACCAGACCCGCAGCGATATCGCCTCGAAGCCCTAGCCAAAGAGGGACGCCGACCTTTCATTTACGAATACGCGTTATTCCCTGCGACGGAACCAAAGCTGACAACTTTCGACAATGTCGACGAGTACAAGCAGACCATATCCAATAATACTTATAACGCAGACTGTAATGAGCTAGTATTCCTAGCTGGACGCCCTTCAGCTGAGTGGCTTTCTGCTGTTGGAGCCCGGTACAATCTGGATTATCGCTTTATCCATCAACATCTAAATTTTCTTCCAACAGGTCAGAGAGACTGGTTCACTGCTCCAACTTTGCCATCCAGATCTTATGACGTGCTCCGGCTGTGCATCCCTTCCATTCTATTTATGGGTGAGCACCGTTATGTGGACATGAATGGCCTGCAAAAGGCAAGAGGAGATTCCGAACGCCAGTTGCGGCACTGCTTTCGATCGTTGCAAGAAGGAACATCGACCGAGGCGGGACGGTCGATTGTGAGGCGCATAAATATCCACAGTGGAGACAGTCTCGTGATAGAGCAGGAGCTTTCGTCTTGCCTTCTCAAGCGTGGAGAGAATTGGACAGGTATTTCTTCGAGTGTCATAGGCTTGAGCCCGCTGATGTCTTTCCTTAGTACTTGTGTGGATAGACTCCGGACAAGACAACGATTCCGATTTTCTTCCAGTGCCTGCCACTGATCATTTCAAGGGAGCAATAGATCGCCTCGATTTTTGCCCTGTGTTCTTTGAGAAGGATCTGTCAGAGAAGCCTGGCGCCTCTCAACCTCAGGCTGGCATCCAAAATCCTAGATTGAAGCAGCCACTCTCCTCGCTACCTGCAAATTACGGCAATACAATAGACTGGACGAAGGCGGCATTAGACCCACTATTCGCAGTCCAGGAGCTTTTCACCTTCCACGCCGCATCGGAGTTGCAATACCTGAATATGTTGGAACAATTCGTCTCGGATCATATCAGTCAGGCCGAGTCCACGCAAGCAGAAACAGACATTGGTTCCATGCTGCACTTCGATTATGCAAGAAGCATACTTGTTCGGCACGATGCTCACGTTCAGAGCCTTCTCTCCTCGTTAAACAAAGGCCTTAAGGGGTGGAAGAAAACAGCATCTGAGGCTCAGCCTCACGATGAAGATCTGCAGGCAATCCTCCAGACAGACCTCGGCTATCTTTCCACCCGTATTCAGAACGTCATTTCGCTCTGCGAAGCAGGAAGGTCGACAGTTAAGAGTAAAGCGTCCATTGAGGAGACAAAGCGTTCAAGTGAACAAGCCGTACTAGTAACCGAGTTAACAAAGGCAACGAACCGTCTAACTTTCATCTTCCTGCCAATCTCGTTTGTCACCTCGGCTTTTGGCATGAATGTCAAGCAGTTTGGACAAGGACCACTATCAATCTGGCTTTGGGTGGCAATTACGCTCCCTTTACTCGCTGCTTGTATTGTGCTGGTGGAGAGAGGAAGCTATCTCAGGAATAGCTTGGTACATTGTGTTAAAAGATTCAAAGAGAAGAGTTGATTGCTCTCTCGCATCTATACAACGGAGTCTGGTTTGTCCGTGATGTTGATAATCCATCCTGGGGATATCCTTTCTGCTTTTTCCACTCGTCCAGCGTCTTGTTCTTGTTGGTGAGCTTTTCCCTTGCGAGTTCGTGAAATGAATCTTCACGCAAGCCTTCGCAATACTTTTTGGCTATATTGAAGTTGGTGACGAAGGTCGAGACCTCGATGAGGCCATCCTGCACTCTCGATGGTAGAAGCTTGTCCACGACTGGAGCAAGCATGACTGAAGCAAGAGATACTGGAGCAGGCGAGGCAGGAGCAGCAAAGACAGCATGAAAGGTTAGAACAAGAGAGACAGATAAGGGTACTAACAGCGCATACTCCTCGAACGAAAATTAGCCAGTCAGAGAAGATAATGAGACATTGACCGGAATTGCCTTGAGAGCTGTAACAGGCTCCTATTCTGTAAACGCGCAATATCTGCCAGTGTCGATTAGATTTCGTGCGTCTCTCTCACTACACCAAGATCTCCTTACCAAAACCACATGTTTTTGATCCAGCTCCGCAGATTTTCGCTGGTATCCTTATAGACTCGTTGAGTGAAGGGTCCAAATGTCCAAATTAATCTCCATTTCCCTGTAGCACTCAGCCGGGTGTTCCATCGTGTTGTTGGCAATCTTGCCATATCTTAAGAAGGTAAAGGGTCGACAAGCGTAAGCGACAGATGATGGACGTGAAGATCAAGAGGCAAGAATGGCGGTAGGAGTAGAGGAATTGGTAAGGAAGAGATGAAGACGAGGGTCATCCGACGCGTGGGAACGATAGACTGCCAAACCAGAAAGAAGCCATCTATATATGTTGGGGGAGGGCGATGATATAAAGACATGATTTCGAACGAGAACGAGGATATCGACATGATTAGAGCGTACCGTACCGTATCAAAAGCAGCGTCCAAATCTACTAGTAGTGGCGCCCTTTTCAACGTCCCTCCATTCATTTTATAATGCTTATGAATTTGCTGAGCATCATTCAACAGTTAACAAAATAATCTAATGTCGAGGCGGTCGTCACCGAAATCTGAGAGTATAGATATAATTAATATCAGCCATCAACCGATGCAGAAAGTCGTTATCTTTTTAGACTTGCTTGACTTAGCATTCTGCAAAATACTGTGTCAGATTTCTTGATGTTGTGCCCAGGAATTACCATAAAAATGTTGGTTTACGAATGGGGCCAAAATGGGGGTTACAGTTGGTGGGGGGTTGGAAAAGTTGAGCCAGGGCCGAAACTTTTTTTTTTTGGTTTCGGCCCCGGCTCAACTTTCTGCATATGCTAACCATGAGCTCAAAATTATTCCAACCCCGGCTCAGCTTTCTGCATATGCTAATCATGAGCCGGGTTACAGCTGGCCGGGGGGTTGGAAAAGTTGAGCCGGGGTTGGAAAAAATTCTTGGCGTCGGGTTGGACTTTAAAATTGGCATATGCCCCGCACATCCGAGACCTGACGTCGGGTTGGAAAAGCTCCGGACCCTATGCGAAGCATATGCCAAGAGCATTAGGCGAGGCCACAATAAAATTCACATCTGATCATCAAAGCCTCGTCGATGCATATGCGCAGCATCAACTGAGCACAAAGAAACATCGATGAACGACTTGAAGATGAGTGTCACACTTCGCATATGTCGCGCATATACTAAGAAGAAACTCAGCTTGCTCAAGATTGAGAATAACGTGAGCGATAGCTTGTTGATGAGCATGTCACAAGTTGATTTCGCATGTTTTGATGCATATGCTAAGCATATGTAGAAGAATCTTCTAGAACTATGCGTGATCTGTGATTGTGCTGTTTTCTCGATGCTTCGCTCAAGCTGTGCATATGCACGGCTTCAATACTTCGCTCTTGCTGTTTATCTTCTAGCTACTTTAACTATATAACATCAATTCTTGAGCTCATGATTAGCATATGCAGAAAGCTGAGTCGAGGTTGGAATAATTTTGAACTCATGATTAGCATATGCAGAAAGTTGAGTCCGGGTCGGAATCAAAAAAAAAAATTTCCGGCCCTGACTCAACTTTTCCAACCCCTCACCAACTGTAACCCCATCATGAGCTCAAGAATTGATATTATTTAGCTAAAGTAGATAGAAGACAAACATCGAGAGCGAAGTATTGAAGTCGTGCATATGCACAGCTTGAGCGAAGCATCGAGAAAACAGCACAATCACAGGTCACGCAAATATCATGAATAGCAAGACGAGCAAAGATTCTTCTACATATGCTTAGCATATGCACAAAACATGCAAAATCATGAACTCAACTTCTCATTAACAAGCTATCGCTTACGTTATTCTCATCAGATCTTTCTCATGCATTTTCTTCTTCATTCTCATCGTTCTGCTCGTGATTTGCACTATCACTTTCCTCATCGTCTTCAATATTTGCATTGAGAGAATCTTGAGCGAGCTGAGTTTCTTCTTAGTATATGCGCGGCATATGCGAAGTGTGACACTCAAATCATTTAGTCAACTCGTTATCTCATTCGCTCTCATCGATATTTCTTTATGCTCAGTTGATGCTGCGCATATGCATCGACGAGGCTTTGATGATCAGATGTGAATTTTATTGTGGTCTCGCTTAATGCTCTTGGCATATGCTTCGCATAGGGCCCGAAGCTTTTCCAACCCGACGTCAGATCTTGAATGTGCGGGGCATATGCGAATTTTAAAGTTCAACCCGACGCCAAGAATTTTTTCCAACCCCGGCTCAACTTTTTCAACCCCCCGGCCAGCTGTAACCCGCCCTTGTGGTAGGGCTCGAGGCGAAGATTTCATTACGTAATCGCTCCTCACTGGTCAATCGATGACGTCCTTTCCTCGCCTATCTCCCCAGAAAAGCAGAGCCTCCTCCCCACATCCTGCGCCTTCCCCAACGCCAATGACCCCCCTTCCTCTCCCGCGGCCATGTCCCTTTATCTCTACCTCACGATCCCCATCCTGCTCACCACATGCTGGTTCTACACCGCCCAAGTGACCCGCTCCTCCGCATCCCACCTGCGCAACAAGCGCATCTGCCTCTTGATCGCGCACCCGGATGACGAAGCCATGTTTTTCGCTCCGACGCTGCTGGCGCTTACGGCGCCCGAGGCGGGGAACCATGTTAAGATTCTGTGTCTGAGTACCGGTTCGCTCTCCCAGTCCAAAACCCCCTGCTTCAAATAAATTGCCCTACAAGCTAACAACATCAGGCGACGCCGAAAACCTCGGCCCCACCCGCCGCCACGAACTCCAAACCTCCGCCGCCCTCCTCGGTCTCCGCGACCCGTCCGACGTCTTCATCCTCGACTCCCCCCACTTCCGCGACAGCATGACCACCACCTGGTCCCCCACGTCCATCGCCACCGTCCTCTCCTCCGCCTTCACCCCTTCCGCCTCATCCCTAAATGCCAAAACCCCAACCTCCAAAGAGAACCCCCCGCAAGCCACAATCGACATCCTCCTCACCTTCGACGCCCACGGCATCTCCGCCCACCCAAACCACACCTCCCTCTTCCGCGGCGCCCACGCCTGGCTCGTATCCCTCATGGCCGGCAAATCGGGCTGGGCCTGCCCCGTCGAGCTCTACGTGCTGACGACCACGTCTCTCGCGCGCAAATACATCGGCGTGCTGGACGCGCCCCTCACCATGCTGCTCGGCGTGCTGCGCAGCGCGAGGGGCAAGAAGAAGAAGAAGAGTGGGGGGAAGGCGGAGGGGGGCCCGAGAAGGATTTTGTTTGTGAGCGATCCGTGGCGGTGGGTGCGGGGGCAAAGGGCGATGGTGCAGGGGCACAGGAGTCAGATGCGGTGGTTTCGGTGGGGGTGGGTGGGGTTCGGGAGGTATATGGTTGTTAATGAGGTGAGGAGGGAGGAAGTGGCGGGGGGTGCGTGAATATTTTGGATAAAAAGGAAACAGTTTAAAAAAGAATTTTCCGCATACCTTTCGTGTGTTTGCTATAGAACCACCCCCAGACCTAACATTCTGACACAGGGCTATTCCCCATTCCTTTCCCGGATACATATACAGATGTTTTACACATCTCCCTCATTTCCCAATCCCCGAATCCCCGAATCCTCAAATCCTTGAACCCCCCCCCCCGGCCCCACCGAAAATGCCAAGTCTCGCATGGCCCCAGCCATCTAGATCTGTTAACGCCGGGTTGATGGTGGTTCAGCAAAATGGGGGCGAAATGGTTTTCTTGGATCGTGGGGGGATTTGCAGATCTGGCTAATTGAATAGCTGACCGGAGGTGCGGGAGGAGGGAGGAAGGATGAAGGGTGGTATGGGGGAAGGTGAGGGTGGGAGATATGGGTTGGGATGGGGGGGGGAAGGGTGAGTGGGAGAGGGGGGGTGGGGGGTGGAAGAAGGGTGGGAATGGAAAGGGGGGGAGGGGCCGGAGCGTGGAATAAGGAATGTGGGGGGTATGAGGACACAGAGCGCAAGGGAGGGAACGGGGGCAGGCGGACGAGGAGGAAAAGAATGACCAAGGGAGGAGTTCGCGGGGAGAGGAAGAGTGGAAGAGAGAGATGGATGGTCAAAAACTTTCATGTGTTCACAATCGCCGCAAGCAAAGTTCCAACCCCATATCTTCAAATAGCCGTTTTGAAGCTCTTCCCCCTTTCTATACCTCGGACTCCACAATTCCAACTTTTGGTACCTAGCGAAATATTTGCCCAATGTAGCGATGATATACTGTAGCAGAGATGGCGCCGGATAGGTAGTGGGAAAATTTTGATTGCCAGGGTTCAGACTTTCACCTCAGGCCATGCGATGTGGTTGGTCAGGACGTCCCATCCTAGACATCTCCAGATTTCATATTTGTACCAGTCGCGTACGTTTCCGTCGTCCATACTGGCAAGCGTATGGACATCCGCATCCGCGTCGAGACTGTTGGGGGGAACGGAGGGTTCTCTCAACGCATGCACGAACTCGCCCGTCTGCGCGCCAAACACGGCGTTCAAGAGGGTGTGCTGTAATGTCATCTTTACCTTTTCGGCGAGCACGAGCGGTGTAGGTCGAGCTATTAGGGGTATTAGGTGGGTGAGGAGGGAGATGAGGTGGGGGGCTTCGGATTCTTGGATGGAGTTTCCTTGGGACTGGTGGCTGGTGGTGGTTTTGTTTTGTGCTTGAATGGGGGTTGCTGTGGGGGTTGTGATGGTATCGTCCGAGAAGACGAAGACGGATAGAAGCTGGCCGACTCGCGTGAGCAGGAAGAAGAGGAGTCCGTCTATGATGTTTTGGTGCATTGGGTTCGAGGGTTCGAGGCTTGCGGCCATGGTGGTTAGGAGGCGGCAGAGCTTTGGGGTTGTTTTGTCATCTTTAGCAGATGCAAATGTGGTTTTTGGTTTCGTAGCTCGAAGCTTTGACACAATTTGGGCATCTTTGCTGGTATTCTGTGTATGATGAAAGGCGGCAAGATCACCTATCCGGTCTAGTAGGTCTCGGAAAAGCTTGACGAAGCTGTACACGACTTTGCTTTGGAGAGCTTTGCCTGCTGGTGTTCGGTCTAATATGTCCCCGCTGTTTAGGAGCCAGCGGTATATGCGTGCGATTGCCTGAAGTTTGGAGTTGAGCTTGGAGTCCAGGTCTGTTTGGGTATTGCTTGCGCTTTGTCCCTGAGCTCGGGTGGTGCTGTTACGAGGGTTAACGTTGATGGAATTTTCTGTGGCAGTAGAGGGGGTGATAGTGGAGATCATGCAGCTGATATCAGTGAATATTCTCGAGAGTATGGTGGCGAATTCTTGAGCCGGTGGGTATTGTTGAGACCTGATCTCTTGCAGGAGGTAAACGTTGTGAAGAAGAGTGGTGGCTAACATATCAGGTTCGAGCTTCTTCTGGACGGCGAAGGGCGTCTTACTATATGTGCCTGGAGCTGAATCCTCCCATTCATCCATAGACACAGGGAGTAAAGCATCTTCGGGCTGTGCAGTCGCCGTTGTCCTAGCTTGCTTTAACGCCCTACTATTCGAGCTCTCTGTCAATTCAGCCACCACTCTCTTCCGTTTCTTCTGCGACGCAGCAACCGTCGACACCTGGTCCATCTGTGCATCCTGCCTCTCACATCTTCGTTCCAACTCAAAGACCTTGGCCCGTAGCTCCATCACCGTCTCCTCGGATCTTTTGTGCGCGTCTCTCCAGAACCCCAGAGCATCGACATGACTGTGGATGTCCGTTGAAGTATCTGTTCGCCGACCTTGCGTTATCCATGAGCGTAGCTGTGAAAGGTAATCTAAAGAGTATCATGAGATGCGACGTTAAGTCGGTGGAGTGGTTGAAGTGGATACCTCGGACTGATATGTTGGCGGTCTTGGACTTGACAATGAACAGGGCGGTTATGAAACAGAGTAATTGCGGTTTAGAAGGCGTCGCTTGACTCGCATTGTCAGGTGCCATTCTACAATGACTCAAATGTTTAAAGTAGATGTCAAAGTTTAAAGATGCAAAGTAATCTTATTAATGAGCTATGTTGTTATGATTGTTGTTGTTGAAAACGATTTCTTAACATCGATCAACTCTGCTAGAAAACATGACGTGCGACAAAGAACAGCAAATGAATCGTTGATGTCGATCAGATCGATATTCATCAAGTGTCCCGTGAAAGATAGAAATAATAGACTGTTTGATAAACGAAAAGAATCAAAGACTTTCGCCGATTTCATGATTGCTGCATGCGAAGCTTGCTTCATTCTTTGACAATATACTTTTGAATCTCATATGCATACACTAAGGTTCACTATTCTATCTAAATCTCAGCCTTACCACACCTTAGCGAAATTGTTTGTTGACGCGCTTAGGCCTAGCGTGCCTTGAGAACATATAATTCTCGATGCGTTCTCTACCTTATCTTTCTTTCTTAGCTCTAAACTTCTAGTTAGATCAACCTCATATGACTTGCTTTATGTTGACTTATAACATTAGTTTAAAGCTCACTCAATCTTCATAATACTTGATTTGAAGATTATTATATGTATATATATGATATCATACATTTTGAACTTAAAATTAAAAATTGTTATTTTCGCCGATTTCGAAGGAAAGCAGAGCCGCTTTAGAAGGAGCAGCGAGGGAGCAGAGGGAAGCATCAAGGGAGCAGGGGGGGAGCAGCGAGGGAGTACTCGGAGGAGAAAGATATTGCAAAGCAACAGCGCCCTCCGAAAATTCATGTGGTCTTAGCTTTTGGCTTTCCGTAACTGCGCTCAAAGATCAGCTCCCACTACTATCGGCGTCACGAAACAGGAGTTTCTCATCACATATCATGGTCGAGCTCCCATACCTCAAACAATCGATTCGACTAAGAGTTGTAAATTCTTGGAGAGACAATTATCAACGCTACAGATGGCTATTTAAAGCTTAACCCCCACAGTGGCCGGCTCATTTTGTTCTCTCCAAGTAAGCATTCCAACCTTCTTCCTGATAGAGCTGTGCCATCTTGACAGGGTCATCGGTTGCGTAGATACCACGGCCGGCGATGATAAAATCTGCTCCCCTTTTGACAGCCGACTCTGGAGTCTGGTACTGCTGACCTAGCTTGTCGCCTTTTGTGGCTCGATTGACTCCAGTAGTGAAGACAACGAAATCGTCATCCGAATTGTCCTTTTCGGCAAGAGAAGTCAAGGCCTGGGTGGCAACGAAGCCTATCACAAAGTCCTTGTGCTTTTTGGCTGATTCGATACAAGCTTTCGTGTAATCGCCAGTCGCGAGAGAGCCTTTAGTTGTCATTTCAGCGAGAATCAAGAGGCCTCGTTCACCTCGGTACTTGAATGGCTCAGAAGTAGCCGTTTGGGTCATGGCCTCGATGATACCGTCGCCTGCGAGGATGCTCGCATTGACAATGTGTGCCCACTCCGAAATACGAAGAGCGCCGCCGTCATATTGCTTCTGGACCGTATTTCCAATATCGACAAACTTGCGATCCTCAAAAAACATGAAGTTGTGCCTCGATGATAGAGACTTCAGGCCTGTCACAGTCTCCTCTCCGAAATCTGACACAATATCAATGTGAGTCTTGAAAACAGCGATGTAAGGACCAAGTTCTAGTCTGTGTCAGCCTTCCACTGTGTCGTCAAAGTTCAGGTTGTACTGACTGTCCGCTAATTCGAGCAGTTCTTTGGTAGTGGTGAGATCGGCGGAGACGACTACATTAGATTTCTTCGATTGGGCTATTTGAAAAAGCTTCTTGACTAGAGGGTTGTTGTGTTCCTGCGCACGCTGTCCGTATTTCAGATTGGATCTGGATGTCATTTTGAAAATTTGATATACGTTATTGGCTGTGAATTGATCGGATTAGCCTGATCTGCAGCTTTTCCACTTGAGAGTATCTGAGGCACGGATTCAAGATGGTGCTGATCTTGGTCGGCCTAGAATTATCCTATGGAAATGTGTCCGCTCACCATTGGCAGCAATGACAACCCGGCACAAGGCTACGATATGAGGCTATAGGGCCGAATGCCACCGATCCTTTCTTGAAGATTGGTGATTACTGACTGGCTATAAGCTCCCGTGTGATCCCGTGTATGTGTGCTTGTAGCTTCGCATGTCCGTTTGTTCGTGACACAATACTGAATGAAATGAGTCATGCTTTCAGTTTCGAAATTCCGAAGGCATTTAAGGTAACATGATGCACAGTGATTGTGGACGCACTGGTTCATTCATCAAAGGAGATTCTTGCGCTTGTTGATCACTAGCGCTATTCAAATAAGTGGGCCTTGAGCTCGACTAATTCCGCGTCTATTGTCTGCGACCGTCGTTTCACATACACACAAGCGATTGAGATAGACATTTGTAGTTCCATTGATTGACCTTCTCAGTATCGCCTCGCCGTCATCAGGCCTTATCGCCGTTAGGGGAAGCAAGGGCCCATCAGCTGCTCAGCGGCGCCAAGAACTCCCTCTATCTAAAGACTGAGCTAATGGAGTGGGTGGGTGGAAAACAGAGCTCTTTTTGGCCTAAATCGAGGAGATGATAGACAGCAAACAGTAAGGGGAACAGGCCTTTTTTATGACGACGGCCTCTTACTTTGATTTATAAACAAGTCTCAAACCCTTCAAAGAATCTCTGTTGTCTTCATCGGTTCGCTACTTGACACAGCATACAGACTTCCAGTTTTCAACATGGTAGAAATTCGTCGTATAGTGGTCCGTCGCACTGAATGCAGTTGGAAGTCATTCTAATAATCAATCAGTTATACAACCAGAGTGTGAGATGTAGCTGATAACTGACTTGATGTAGAGATTGAGATTGAGAATGATGAATGGATTGCAAAGGTTGAATGATTGATTTTGATGGTTGAAAATGTTACATGATAAAGTTTAGCGCGGAACATCAGCCCTCATGAAAGATAGCTGAGCGGGAGGACAGAGGAAAAAGACATGAACCTATGTGGATGTTAAGCAGCTGTAGCAAGCAATCTTCCAATCGGAACATCACGTAATCATACAGTGCGACTTCTCTGGCACGTGACAAGCAAGGAAACCGATGTGGGTGCCAAAGCCTGATACTCTCAGGCTCTATCAGGTTCGCATACAACTACACATGAAAAATAAAACTACTCCCTTTGAGCTTCTGCTTTGTTCCTGGACCGAGACAGCGTTTATCGCAAGGAGAGTGGTGACCGATGCAGATTCTTCTTTCTTGTTTCGCTCGGCAGCAGAGGGAGGGTCGGGTCTTGATTCAGTCCCCTCGCAGGCTTGATCTTCAATAAAAACTCGCTATTTGTATGGGTATAAGAAAACAATGCACGCTCCCCTGCTTGATCACTAGATCAATCCAGGCCATTCTCGTAAACATAACACTTGAATACGGGATATACAACCTCTGCCCGAGCGGTAAATCTATACGCATCCACCTATATATCCAACGCCACTGGGTTTTCCCTTGTTCGCTCACCCGGATAGAATGGGGCTTCGCAGTTTGTATCAAATAATCATCGCTAGTATATATATACGCCGTTGCTTTTCCTTTGCTTAGCCAAGATGATTCTTGGTAGATGGTATGGAATCGTCGTCGCCGGTATGACCAGTATGATACATGACCGACACATCGGTCGTCCGTACTATTCCTACTCCGGTAGGAATTATGCGCTCTTCGCTTTCTGTTCCCTCCAGGTCGGGTTTGCTCTGTCTTCTGGACGCCATGGCCCAATGGTGATAATCGGTCGCTGTACGATTACCAGCATAGACATTGATAGCTGGGTTCCGCAGAGTATAGCTGTTTTGATTATTGGCGAGGATGGTCTCCTTCCTTGTGCTGGGAAAAATATGGGAGAATATAGCCACAAGTGGTTGCCGGAGCATTGGCAGGCATGCGCAGATAGTGCCCGTATTGGCTTCGAACACACTCCATATGGTGGCGGGAATAGGATTCCCTTATGGCAGATTTAGTAAGTGCGGCAGCGAACGCGGCACAGCTAGAGGTCTTACATGTTAGATCTGAAGAATTAGATGATGACGCTAAAGTTGTAGTTCTAATTATACTCGTGACGCAAACACTGCCGAATGTTAGAATTGTTTTCTTTCCTAGTGAGGAACTCTGGATAGTTTCAACTGACAAGATCCCAAGTGAGAAGATACCGACCAACCCCCACTTGTCCCTCCATGCCAGTTCGAGGCAGAGGATCTGGCGCACCGGGAGGGCGAGGATGGCAACATCGGTCAGAATATTGATTAACGAATAGGAGAACCAGAAAGCCTCGCTATGGAAACATCGACTACCTGGGATGGTTCTGTCCCAGAAAGCCGCAATCGGACTGCATTGCCAGATGGTTACAAGAACGAAAGCAGTCCCGGCGGCTGAGCAAAACGCAATGCCGAAGAAGCACATCCATCGGAAACTCCGGTCGAGGAAGATGCGAAGGTAGAGAAATAAAATGGAGACTTTGTTGAGCGTGATGGCAATTTTGTAGGTGATTTGGGCGCCATAAAACCACTAGGGGGACGTCGATAACATTCAGCCGTATGATCTAGGATATTGGTAAGGACCGAGTGACCGACCTTGAAAGCTTGTATGGCTTCGGGATGCCGAAGGCTTTTGTAATGTCTCCCATACCCATTCACGACGGCTATACAAGCAGTCAGCTATATTGAGCTAGGGAGAAGAGTCTCAGCGAGAGGGTATACCTAAGCACTCCGTGGCCGAAAGACTTATTAGGGTGAACTGTCATACATCCGAGTCAGTCATGGTCTACCTCTTGAGAGATATTAAGCCCAGCCTGATTTTGGCTCTGCTCACCAGAGCAAGGATGATGACATAGTCGTCTGTTCCCATCGCTCTCCTTGACAATCTAAAGGCCACACGACCAAGAACAAAAAGGCCGGAGATGTTCACCATCACAACGCTGATGATGAAGAGCGGCCAGCCCCGGTCAGGGAGCTCTGAGGTGCCCTTTCCCACGTTTGCCATGGCTGTGACATGCGGTTAAAGGGACGTATCCTTCACAACCTCAATCGTTCAATGATTCGAAGCGATATCCGGGGGAGGGGAGAGGGGGAAGCCATATCAATCAGCAAGATTGATGAAAAGGAATGGACGCGGTGTGACGAAATAGGGTGACACCGGCAGTAAACCTGGCCCACGCCTCGGGTCCTCCACAGAACCTTATGAGTCGAGCCCTCCATCCGTAAAGGTTCGAACAACTGTCTGCTGTCTCAAAGGACTGGTCTTCAAACGACGAAAAGCGTGCATGGACTCGTGCTAAAGCATGCCCGGCACCCCACGGGATCCCTTCCGAACCCGATCGGGCTGTTAGCGGACGCTGTTCGGAATCATCGTCGTAACACTAAAGGGAGCCGTCTGCAACAGCAACACCCGCGTAACAAGGATGACTGGCTGCTGTCGAGTGGGTGTATGGTAAGGTAAGGGTTAAAACCGTATTAACTTTATCCTTTATCGATATAAAATAACCTTTACCTTCCAGACCCACTCGTGGCCACTTGGAACCCACTCGGAAAAACAACGGGGAGTGCACAGGACCACCAACTGGTACCACATCCCATGTCAAGGTATTGCGATCTTTCGGACCAGCGAACTACGGGGATACCTACCCTGCTACATGTACAATGGGACACTCATATCCATCGGGCTTTCTTCCAATTTTGGATCCATCCATCAGTGGAGAGATGGATTCCGAGTCTGGCATTGAGTTTCACGGCGGGAAAGTGTCGTTGCGGCACGGCTGGACTAGATACTGTACCCAGCACAGAGTAAGCGCGTCAACCAACTACTCTCTAAACGTCACGTGTCGACAAAAGTGGCATCATCGAGAAAGTAGAATCGAGAATCTCGATCCGTAGCACCAACTCCCTGACGTGATAAAGGACGGTACCACAGCAGATATCAGCCAGCTGTGCGCCATTCTTGGCTTCTTGGCGCGATCCACCGTGCCCCTGTTTGTTCTTTCCAGACATTCTTCGTCTTTCACTGCCTCCTTCTCATTGGGACGGCACAATTGAAAAGACCATGCCCGTGCATGCTTCCGACTTCAAGCGTCACGTTGACGTTGATGTTGGGGGGGTGACCCCGCACTTCGTCGAGGAACCGAGGCGTCGGTTGCGGTCCGTGGATGTGGCCGACGTCAAGGACTAGTAGTCATGGAGGGACTGTACTGTAGGTAGGTACTTTAAAGATGGTACACTGGTGCTTTATCATAACCGAAGGTATCTAGATGATTCTTTTTCTCTTAGTCTGGGGCGACTGGAAGGAAGAATGCGACAAGATGCACAAGTAAAGGAGGTAATGCCGCCAACGATATCTCATTTCTAAACCCTTTCACCATCCAGTCCCTTCCAATTGCCGTTCCGGGACCCTGTCGTGACTGGCGGCATAACGTGTGAAACTCCGTGCAAGCTTGTCTGTCTCTTTGTTGTACATCTGTAGTTGCTTGTTCCAGTCGTAAGGGCATCGTTGTTGCCATCCCTCCTTTTGTCAATGATGAAGCATCTCGTCGCTTTTGCTAGCCTGCTTCTGCTTCCAGCCCTGCTCGTTGGTGGAAAGCAGCCAGATGTAGGCGCGACGGTACAGACGTCGAGCGGACCCGTAACAGGTCACGCTGCCCTGAACCAGACCCAGGTCTCGGAGTATTTGGGCATTCCTTATGCCCAGCCACCGTTGGGCAATTTGCGATTCGCACCACCGCAGACATATTCATCTCAGACGCCCTTGACTGGGTCATCATACGTAAGTCAACTCTTTACTACCGCATCTGGAATCGGAGATACAAACACTGAAGGAAACTTTCTAGTCCCCGTATGCGCTCATCTGCTGAATGAAAAGGAGCATCTGCTAATGTCGAATTTAAAGGGATTGCCCGCAAAAAGGAATACCGCCAATTCCATACCCAAACAAGAGCCCTACGGAACCGTCGATTATCAGGTATTTCGGAGGGGGAGAGGGCAACCCTCAGAGTGAAGATTGTTTGACTCTCAATGTATGGACAAAAGAGCCCGGAAAGGGGAAGTTGAAAGCTGTAATGGTCTGGTTTCACGGCGGCAGTAGGTCTCTCTGTTCGTGCCTATGCCGAGGTTTACTGACTTTGCCTTCTAGGGTTCGCTCTTGGTAACACCAATACCAAGTTCTACCAAGGTCAATACATTGCCGACGCCCAGGATGTGGTCTTCGTGACTGTAAAGTAGGTAAAATTCCACTCAGCATTCTTCGACCGGCATTAAACAAAAGCTCTAGCTATCGCGTAAATATCTTCGGCTTTTCCGGCGCCCCAGGGGTGACCCAGAACGCCGGCCTTCTCGACCAACGAAAAGCCATTGAGTGGGTTCGCGACAACATCGATGGCTTCGGCGGTGATCCGAAACGCATTACGATCTTTGGGCAGTCTGCCGGCGGATCAGCCGTAGATATGTATGCTTACAGCTACCAAGACGACCCCATTGTCGCGGGAATCATTTCGCATTCGGGAACCGCGCTCAGCTTTGTTAGCAACTCGCCGGACTATTCCCAAAAACGCTTCTTAGAATTAGCATCAGGGCTCGGCTGCACCTCAGGCGACGTCGTGGCCTGCATGCGCAGCAAGGATTGGCACGATATCGAAAATGCAACCGCCAAGCTCAAACCTGCCCCTACCACTACGTTGTACTCCCCCATCTTCCAACCAACCGTCGATAATAAAACCGTCTTCTCTCTTACTGACTACCAATCCATGTCCGCCTCTGGGAAATTCGCCAAAATAGTAAGTCCCTACAAACTCTATCCGACCCACCGCCATCAACCAAATTAACCAACTCCTAGCCCTACCTCGCCGGCAACACCGACTACGAAGCCGGTTTCTACAAGCTCTCCGCCTTCGCTACCAATCTCTCCCTTACCGACGCCCAATGGACCGCCTTCAACCTCGCCGGCTTCACCTGCGCCACGGGAACCGAAGTCGCGGCCCGGATCGCCGCCGGCGTCCCCGCCTACCGCTACCGCTACTTTGGCGAGTGGCCCAACCTGACCCTCTACCCGGGCTCCGGCGCCTACCACGGCAGCGACCTGCACATGATTATGGGGGGCGCGCAAGACGTGACGGGTGTACCGAACACGGACCTGGAGAATTGGACCATGCAGTATATGATGTTGGCATGGGCGACGTTTGCGCGGGATCCGGCCAAGGGCTTGAGCAAGCACTTGGACTGGCCGGTGTATTTGTCGGATGCTAATAGCTTAGTGAGGCTGGGGCTTAACGGGGACCCGGCGGCGTCGTTTGTGAGTCCGGTGTTGTATGATGCAGGATGCGCTGCGTTGGGCGGGAGTACGGCCGCAGCTGCTGGTGCGTTCTGAGTGAAGAGGACCATTTTGGAGCTATAGGGGCTGTGTTGGGTGTGGCAATTGATAGAGCATCTGAGGAATGGGTCAAAGAGCGTCCCGTCTCCCAAGGTCATACGATGAAAATCAAACCCGGGAAAGAGGCCGCGAGGGCATACGTTGAATGCTACCTAGGTGTGAACAAGACCCGAACGCAGTCATACCGGAAAATGAACCCAGAGAATGCCTGACGATGGTCGTATATAAGAGAAAGGCTTTTCATGTACATATCAAAACCAAAGCCTATACATAACCCACACGCAACAGCAAATCCCGCATCTAAAGCAAAAGCACACCTCACTCGGGACTTTTAAGCCGCCGCAAAGCAATCACCGCATCCCTCCACTCCACCCCTCTGCTTCCCGCTCTTCTCTACACCTCCGCAAAACAGTACACCCGGGGCTTTGGGAAAGGGAAGAAACCTACCTTAACAAAAAATAACACCTACGCTCAGTAGCAAAGGAAGCCTCATCTCCCAGAACCCCCACAGCTCAAACCTCTCTTACCAAGACTGAACCAACGAACTACCGATACTTCAACCTCGCCGAATCCGCAATCCAAACCCAGATTCTATATCAGCGCCGCAGCAGTTGAAAACTGGCTAGTGAAAAAGAGCGTTCCACATACTCTGGTAGATGCTATGGGCGGAGGACGAGCTTTGTTGATAGTAGGAATTGTGTGTAGACGCGTTGGGTAGGAGGTGTGCCAAGGGGGGCCCGATTTTAGCTGGCTGATGAGATGGGAGGGCGGAGGTGGGCGAGATCAAGCGTTTCTATCATGCATTTACCGCTTCCTGATTTCGCCAAGGGTATCGAAATGCTGAGTTTACAACACGAAGCCAGGGAAAACGCGCATACGGACAGGACGGGGGAAAAGAATGAAATGATGGCAAAGGTTGAATATCATACAATCCCACACACTCCAACAACGAAAGCCCCTCACTTGAGGTTGCCCAAATAGGTACCTATCCACTCCGCTCCGCATACCGGATCCCCATAAAAATTTCACGGCCAGGCCGACGCTCTTGCTATCCCGACCGGATCGCTTGGTGGAAATGTTGGGGTATGGGGTTTGTGGAGAGGGTTGTGGTTTGGTCATCGTCTGCTCGCCGACTGACCGTCCTCGCTTAAGGTAAGCTAAGGACTGGCGCTAAGCTGGGGTCTTCCCGCCTTGGCAACGCGCATACCTTACCTTGGACTGTTTCGAAGGAATTGCTTGTAATACAGCCTTTTCAGAACTAATACATACTTTATGGTTGAATTTTGGTCGATTTGGTTACATGGCCGGTGAGTACTAAGCGAAGAACCTCAACTTCTCTCCAGTGCCGAAGTCTCTGACTTATCCCCGGAAGCTCAGGCCCACATCAATCGTCCCACGGTCCCTCATTCGCGTTAGATTGGCAGACTCTCCTTCTACTTTTGTATTGTCTAGGCTTTGCTTCTCAACTTTGAACAATGACCAGAAAGAGAGCTCGCGAGGATTCGGATACTCCAAATTCAAACGTCGCGAAGTCCAAGGCCGTCAGATTTAACCTTCTTACACTGAAAAGACTGCAAGCAGTCATTAACAATGATCCGGAGGTTGATCTGACCTCCAAATTCCCTTCAGGGTACTCTGATCGACTCTCTGAGATGCGACGCGCCGCTCCAGACCTCCTCAGTAAGAGACCCTAGACTCTAATTGAAACCACCAGTACTCAATTTTGGAAGAATCCGATATCCCTTCAAAGGCCTCATCCATTCCTGAAGAGGATATTCGAGTGTTCCTGCGACCATCAGACTCAGCCACGATTCTGTTTCCATTGTCAGAGCTATTGAGAAGATTGCTGGCAGATGACCATAATTCGACCATTTTATCCGGTTCCTCGGATCCTGTACTCTCACAACGTTTGCTGAGAGCCATGCAACGTAGTGAGATTCTCTGGAAGAGTCCATTTCCTCGCAACAAGATGGTGTTCAAGTGTCATCCGAATGTGGTTGTCAAGGCAGTGCGGAAAATGGAGGACTACACTGAATATACAACATTACAATATCTAGAAAGGCACAAGCCAAGCGTTCCTGCTCCAAGACCGTTGGGAGCCATGCGCATGAGTGGAGTCTCCCTGATGTTTATGACTTATGTTGCTGAGACAACCCTTGAAGAGGTCTGGACAAGACTAGATGCTGTGCAGAAGGCTTCCATCCAAAATCAACTGGACAACATTCTAACGGATCTGAGATCTCTCCCGCATCCCGACGGGACGCCTTTTGGAGGGGTAGAAGGAGAAGGCTGTAAAGACCTCAGAAGGCATCTTCGACGAAGCACAAAGCCAATCATGAACATCAGTGACTTTGAGGACTTTCTGTTTTTCAATTCGCATCCTGGTGGTCATGTCGTTGTTGAATTGCTCCGTCAACTTTCCCCGCTGTGTCAGCCTTCTGTGTCTGAGTCGCCTAAAGGTGTGTTTACTCATGGTGATCTGCGGCCTGACAACATCATGGTGGAAATCACCAACAGTGGCCAGTGCCTCATTACAGGTCTTCTGGATTGGGAATACAGCGGCTTTTATCCCGAGTATTATGAATCGATCAAGAGCACAAACTGCCTGGCTCCTACTGAAGATAACGATTGGTATTTGTTCTTGCCACAGTGTATTTCACCAAAACAATATACTGCATGGTGGCTTCTGGATCGCGTTCGGGGGTGGCTATTGGAATGATCGACCTTGAATTTTATAGAGGTGGGAACAGTCAAATCCGAGACTGGCAATTGAAATCACTGTCAATGGTTCATGTCCGGTAGACTATGGGCCGATCTGGGGTAGCAGGCCTAAATTATTGCCTTACAGATAACAAATTCCAACAAGAACATATTGAGCTCGGACCCGAAAAAAGTCAAATTATTCATACGTTTCTTTATACTGGCGTTCGGGTTTTACGTGGTACAGAACGTGATCAACGTTTGATGTAATTGTCTAAAACCTTATCGAACGACCATAACTTCTTCAATTCCTTTTTCATCCATAACCTGAACTAGTTTATAGGAGATCTCCGTCTAAGTTGCTTCCCCCTAACGTGCTGCGACCCATCCATCGGGTGTGGTGTCCAGAAGGCATATCTGCGCATGCACTGAAGCTCCAATTTGCCAGCGTGGTGGTTGGTCATCTGCATTAGTAATCGTAGGGCTGTGCCCGCCTTGCAGCCATACCTTAAGGGGGCTTACAGTTGGTGAGGGGTTGGAGCCAGGGTCGGAACTTTTTTTTTTTGATGTCGACCTCGACTCAACTTTCTGCATATGCTAACCATGAGTTCAAAATTATTCCAACCCCGGCTCAGCTTTCTGCATATGCTAATCATGAGCTCAAGAATTAATATTATTTAGCTAAAGTAGCTAGAAGACAAACAGCTTGAGCGAAGTATTGAAGCCGTGCATATGCACAGCTTGAGCGAAACATCACATATATCATGAATCTACTTTGCAGCAAGACGAGCGAAGATTCTTCTACATATGCTTAGTATGTGCACAAAACATGCGAAATCATGAACTCAAGCTATCACTTACGTTATTCTCGTCAGATCTTTCTCGTGCATTTTCTTCTTCATTCTCATCGTTCTGCTCGTGATTTGCACTATCACTTTCCTCATCGTTTTCGACATTTGCGTTGAGAGAATCTTGAGCGAGCTGAGTTTCTTCTTAGTATATGCGTGACATATGCGAAGTGCAACACTCAAATCATTTAGTCAACTCGTTATCTCATTCGCTCGATTTTGAGCGTCGATGCTTTCGTCGTTCATCGATGTTTCTTTATGCTCAGTTGATGCTGCGCATATGCTCAGTCGAGGCTTTGATAATCAAATGTGAATTTTTTTGTGATCTCGCTTAATGCTCTTGACATATGCTTCGCATAGGGCCCGAAGCTTTTCCAACTCGACGTCAGATCTTGAATGTGCGAGGCATATGTCAATTTTAAAGTTCAACCCGACGTCAAGAATTTTTTCATATCGACATCAGTGCATCAATCACTAAAGCAACATGTCCAAATTCATCAGAACATTTAGAGCAATCCCAAAAGAATTGTTTCGTTTGAACAATGGGAGCTCGGTCAGCTTGCGGGATCGGGCTGTGAAGACGCGTGGTAGCTACGACTTGCTCACCGTAGGTGGAAAGGTCGTGCCCAAAGCACTCTCTCCCATGTCGTACGCACGTAATGCAGCTCATTGTACGGTTCATTGGTGATTGGACGGCTGATGGGTACCAGCTCCAAATGGCGCCTCTCTACGCCCAAATTCATCCTTTCAGAATAGACTCGTCAATTTTTACACAGGCTTCGATGTCGTTGTGTACGCTATCCCGGCAGGTATATATAACTTAGAGGGACAGCGTCGAAGGTGACTAACCTCTCACTAGGGAGTAAACTTCCGCATGACCTTATCCCTTTGGCTGCTGTCGGGTGGATTAATTAGCGTATTCGCTTATTCTACCAATAGGAACAATAGAAACAATAGAACTATCATTCTGAACCCATTTTATTGATGCTATTGTGATAGGCAGCCCAACAAGGACCGTCTTTGCATATGGGGATATCGCAAGTATCGCAGCCAAAAGTAGTACGCTTTCCCCGCTTGTTACCACCCAAATTTGGTGTGATTTCTCCGAGAATCCTTCGCCTCTTAGGCGTTGCTACCTGTCCTATCTCCTTGCATCCACGACAGTCACCAAGACTCTTTCTTTTGCAAATTCGATGATCATCTAGCAGTAGTCAGAAACTTGAGGTTCTTTATGAAGACCCATATAGATGCGTATTTCAAAGTATGCCTTCAGTTCTAGCTCATCTGTGTCCGGAAATGATCTGGCTTTAGAGCCTCTTTCTTTCCCCCATCTGTGACTCTCATTGACGTATATATTGGTGTGTTTTGCTATCGTTTGAAGCATTTCGGAGGAGAAATAGAGACCTCATAAGCTCGCGGCATCTAAAGGGCTGATATCTGATGGTATATTGACCCAACTGACGTTTGAAGGTATCTGAATAGGCTCAAATCGATCGCCTATATCAGTGATAGAACGCAGATTAGGACGGTCAATTCCTAAATCAGTTGAATCAGGTACTACGTCGCAGGAAGGCATTATCGAGGTGGGTCAGAACAATAGGGGGCTTTGTTGACATTGTTTCTATTTACAAAAAATAACCTTTTTGACGGAACCTTACCGAATCTGGTTAGGGTTAACCTTAAAAATTAACCGAATCCTAACAGCAGCCAAAGGGTTGTACATGAGCATACCGATTATTATTCCCTACAGGCGGCCAAAGAGATGAGTCTCAAAGGTATGTTCAATCACGAAGCTCAACGCCCTACTCGGCTCTAGCTAAGGAGAAAGACCTCAATACAAAGATTAACGACTTCTTGAACACACATGCTGAGAAGCTCACACAGGAGCAGTGGCTAGAGCGCTATCCTAAGCCCACCGAGGAACGCACAGGTAATGTCAGGGAAAAACCGTTTATTCTACAATAAGCGTGTTTAATACCTCTTAGCGGTTTCTTCATGTTCGTTTATTGGTTTTATATTATATAAGCAAGCTAAACCCAGCTGGTTTAGCTTATTGTTCACGATGTTTAGGATCGCTCGTCGCGCAGTTAGTCGGTGCGGTACTTTTCGCTCTCCAACTGTCAGCCTACACGGGTTACATAGATATCATCGAAGATTCTCTTTGATCTCTACTCACTCCTTTTTCCCCGCTTCTTTGCTACGACTTCAACTACAGCCAGAGTCCACGCTCCTCGAGTATGACAAAAGTCGAGAGGACATAAATTCAGACAACAGAGTACTTGTCTCTAAAGACGGACTAGTCCATCCCTGGTCATCAATGGAGTTGCCTTGTGAGTGTGCGCTTTAAACTCTCCGGATTTCATGCTAACGTCGAAGCTACAGTCTCCAACGTGGGGACCTTCATGCCTAATACCTTTACAATGCAAGAGCTGGCTCGCATGTCACTTGATGAACACCTTGAGAACCTTGAGAGCGGAAGATCTTTTGGCGAACCTGTGGTATACTCCGTGAGAAAGGGTAGGCCCGAGCTGGCATGATGATTTACCCTATTATTAACAGCTTTCAGGTACTCCTATCCCCAGCGCTCTCGCACTACTGAGGATGGATATATCACGGTTTTCTCTTCAACCATCGAGCCCTATGTCTTTAAAAGGTACGAGGGACAATCAACGCCATTAGTTGCACTGGCTGACAAAATCTTTGCCCAGTGCTGAACAGCCTGTTGGAAGATTTCTATTCCAGCCATGCCGAAGTTGATACCGTTGGGAGATGGCTCGAATCTCACGACTTTGAAGAAGCCCTTGCAGATTACCCGGAACCAACTTGGATGAATATTTGAATTGGCGAGGCGTAGACTGGCTGGCAAAGAGCAAGGTTGACGGCAGACTATAAAGGGACCTACCGGAGGATTTTGCGAAGGGAGGTTCTGGAGGAAAGAGCAGTGCTTCCGCCTATTGCAGCGGCCCAAATCGTAGTATCATACGGGGCAGAGTCAAAAAACACAGAATTGTGGTGGAGCAAAGTCAAAGTTCAATATACAGCGCGGGCAACATCAGCGGAGCACCGCAGGCAGAGAACGTCCTCCCTGTGCCACAAACCCAGCGATCTTCGCCTTAGCTGACAATAGGACATGCAAACCTGTGGCTATCACAACCACCGTGCACCCGGCTTATCGCCAGCAGCCGTAACTGACTACGGAGCTTTTTGGTCGCGACATAGGATTTTCGTCTCGCACCTGAAATCGTTGGTTATGCCACTAAGCTTAGCTAGTGCCTGAAGAGAGAAAAGCCCGCCGAACTTTTTAACCGTTATGGTGAAGGCCGACAACGAGCTTGGGATGTAGAGATATTGAGCATGAAAGATGTGGTTATTCTAAGGTTAATGGCAATCTAAAAACTGGCAAGACGCTATTGTAGCCTATTCACTTTTGTCGCTCTGCTCATTTTCAAAAGCTCACCCATTTGTCGCTTTTGTCAATTCACTCTCTTCTCTGACACCACAATTTTCCTCACTTCCCCCTTATATAATTCACCTCTCCCCTCTACATTTACCCTATTCCAGCTCACGCTTCTCAACTATTATAACTCACTTCCCCTATCGGAACCACTCTTGCCTCATAACCATGAGCGGCAACGCAACAAACCTCGATGGCGCGGCTCAACGCCGCCAGCTCGATACCCTTACCGACTTCGATCCTTTCGATGTGTTCGGCTGGGACCACGCCATGGCCCCGCAAGGTGAGCCCACTATACCGGATCGCTATACGACCCTCGTCCGCATCACCCAAGTCCATAACCGCGGTGACCCACAACTCCCCTCCCTGGCAGCACTAAATCGCGCTCGGGACGCCTTTGTCGAATCCTGGGCGAATGTTGTGAGACGAACTCGAGGGCGAAATTTGAACACCTGGAATCCTGACGCACCCATGGACTTCCAAGCCCTCAGACGACCCCGACCGTTTCGCGCAACCACTTACCCAACCCTTCATATGCGTAATCGACCTCCTCCCTCATACCATACCCCTCCCCAAGCTTCCACCCCTCGCTTAGCGCCTACCTTCCGAGCCAATGCTGGCACCGGTGGCTGGAGCTCAAGACACTCGCATTCCCCCGAAGCCTCGCGCTCCGCTATTTGCACGCCGCGCTCAGGCCGCGTCCGCTCCATACCAATACGCGCTTTCGCTGGAGACGGCGACGACGATATTATAATCACCAAAGTCTTGAAGATTCCATCGAAAACAAAGCCCTCGAGAGACACAATCAAGGTAAGTACAGTCCCCTTGGCCTGCATCAGCGAACCAGCAAGCTAATCGACCAATGCAGCCATCGTCACTATGTTAACATATTTGCTTTAATTTAATTCCAGCTAGTTTTTTTGGGGGGGGTTTTTGATCAATTTTAATTTATTATGTAATTGAGGTTATCAACAGGTCAGACTGAGTCACATGTGACTAAACAGATCAGTTGTTCTCTTGAAGCTGGTATTTAAAAAAAATCTCGTTGAATGTTGAGGCGAATATGCAAGGGGATGCGAGTGTGAGTCTGCGAAGAAGATGAAGAATTTCAGAAGTCGATCCTTTCATCTCGATCTTTTCGGTATGTGAATGCTACGAAACTACGCCCATACTGCGAAAACGCCAATTTCCCGTATTGTATATACGTCGGCTTAGACTAACACATCCAGATCCAGCTGAACCCACCGCCCAACCGCCCAACCGCCCACCACCAACCCCCCCTCTAACACGTAAACCCACAATCCCCATCCCTCTTCCCGCTATCATAACTCCCAAAATTGCACTGATGCGCCTGATCATTGCTGCCCCAATTCTGTCCCCCATACGCGAAGAGCACCGCATCGCCGTCGACGCTCTGCGCCGTCACCGTCAGCACCAAGGGCAACCTGCCCGTAACACCGACGCCCTGGCCGCCCGGCGCATCGGCCTTGGTCACCGCGCCGACTTGCTCATTGGCGGCATCTTTGACGGTGATGTCGAGCTTGTAATTGGCGGTCGGGTTGGTGTCGGCTTCGTTTTTCTGGTACTGGGTGACGTGCACGCCACACCAGCCGGGGTAAAAGCCTTCTGCCGCGGCGGACTTGTCCGGGTCTGCTGGATCCTCGCCGGTGCCGTCCCAGTCGAAGCATTGGGAGACGGAGCGGGAGGCCAGGGCGTGGGATTCAGCGGCGAGGTCCCGGGGTTTGAGGACGCCGGAGGGGGTCCAGATGACTTTTTGGTTTTTGGAGTTGCTGTAGTCGACGAGGATGATGGAGGTGACGTCGGAGTTGCCGGTTAGGGCGGGGTACTCTACGCGGTTCCAGACTCTGCACTCGTCGATGGAGGAGCCGGACCAGATGGAGACAAAGTAGACGTCGCCGGATGATTTCTCCGCGAAGACGCGGGAGAAGCGGTCGGCGAAGTCTTGGTACCATTTGTCGGAGCGGCCGTTTTTGATGGTGTATTTCTTTGGGTACACGTCGCGAAAGATTTTCTTACTATTGTCTTGAGCGAAATTATAGGCATATTGGGAATCGCCGGTTTGAGAGAAGAAGACGGATTCGTCTTTTCCGACGCCAGTGAAAGCTTTGTTGATTTCGTCATCAGTGGGGTAGTCGCTATCTTCGCGGGGAAGGAGGCTTGATATGGCGGTGCTTTGGGATGAGGAAATTGGTGATGCCAGAGCTGTTCCATGGTTGCCGAGAGATGCTAGGAAGAGTGTAGCTAAGAGGAGTGTGAAAATGCGAGTGAGAGGGGAGGAAACGAGTACTTGGAAAGAATGCATGACTGTCAAGAGATAGAGTAGCCCTGAGCTTCTTCTCTAGAAAAGGCCGAAAATAGTGCCAGAAACCTAGAAGGATTTGGATAGCAGAGGCTTGCGAGGTAAGACAACATCCAGAGACAGAAAAGAGGTTTTTATACACGTTCTGTCGAGCAACGCGTTCAAGACCAAGAGACTTGAGCGATGCCACAAAATCACAGGACCATAACGGCATCTTCCATCTGCGAGAATTGGAAAATCAAGCCGAGATGAAGTTGATGAAACATAGAGAATACCTGCTGGTTCTGCTTGAGGCTGTAACAATTGATAAACAGAGTGCGAGGCGCTACAGTAGTACTCTCATCAATCACAACGCCGGCACAGAGGCGTCGATGTTGGCCCCCTTCATGCTCAAGAGCAGAGAGAGGGCGATCGCCAAAGTGCTAACGAATATTGGCATGCTGCAAAACTTCTCGATGTCGCAGCCTGGCAGGACAGACGAGGGGCCATTGTGGTTCTGCGGCTAAGCAATAATGTTTCATGTTCATTAATGAATGAGATTTGTCGTCTTACACTGTTACACAGCCACTAGGTAGAGAGTATCCCCATTCCCCAGTCAGGTAATGGTTCCAGGCCTACCTAAAGTACTTCGCAGGAGGTGGTACCTTAGTAGTAAGTGGGACGGACCTTCGCCGAGCTGCTAGAATCGTGTGGTAACTGGCAAGGCGGAGTGAAGACTAGGATAATCGTTGCCATGATCTATGTCAGTGGCGTCTACACGAAACGATTCAAGCCTATCTACGTTGTATTGGTGTTTCGCTGCGCCGTTGCTTTGGTCGTTTCTTGCCATTCTCGGTCTTGGAGTGATGGGGTCGAAAAAAATTTCCAAGTACATTAGGGCAATTTATAGCGACGAAACCCTGTTTTGAAGAGATCGTTATCCGTCTTTGTCAACGCCCTGGAGAATATGCAAAGATCAAGCACAAGACTTGGATACTGCGCCATGGTAATAAGGCGGTTTGTGGGTCGAGATGTGCGTACTCGTGCATCCATGACAATCTATGATAGCCAACTGTAAAATTGGTCTTTCATCATAGCCAATGATTGGCTGTTTCAAAAGGCTCCTTGAGAAAAGGGAGAGGTATCAGACGTCGCTCTGCATCCAGCATTTCCCTTCAAGCTTGACAACCACCATCAACTCACAAGAATCAATTTTGTTTACGTAGTCAACCACAATGGCGACCACAAGGACACAAGATCTTAGCGACCAGCTGATGACTGCTTGCGCTGATGGCCGCCTGACCGACGTCGAGGCCTCGTTGCAGAAGCTCAAAGAATCTCACCCTAGGGAAGATCCAGATATCCAAAGCATGATGATGGCAGCTTCACTCCACGACCGGAGCAATGTCGTCAAATTTTGTTTAGATGCCGGTGCTACAATCACCGAGCCGGTGGTCAAAGAAGTCATCCGTGGCCACTCGTTCACGACCTACAAGCTCCTTGTGTCTTCCGGTCTTGACATAAACCATGGTGTCCCATGGTATGGCGATGTCTTAATAGTCGCAGTCCAATCGAATAACCTTCCCTGGGCGACTTTTTGTCTCGAAAACGGCGCCGATCCCAATATGCACCTGGTTGACGACTCCAAATCTGCTCTGGCAGCGGCCGCCGAAACGTCCTCGCAAGAAATGCTTGCACTGCTACTCAAGCATCACGCTCTTTTGGAAAACAGCGGCGCATTAGTAGTTGCCGCCGAGGCCGGGAGATTCGACAACGTAAAATACCTGCTCGATCAGGGTGCGGATATCGACGAAGTAGGATTGGAATGTCCTGACTCCCAAGAAATGGAGGACATGGGTAGTGCACTGCACAAGGCTACTACTGGGGGTCATGTGGAGGTCGTCAAGTTACTCCTTGATCGAGGAGCCAAAATGAATTTGCGAGATGCTCAAAACCGAACTCCATTGGGAAGAGCAAAGGAAATGGGAGATGAGAATATGATTAAGCTTTTGAGAGCTCGCGGTACTTTAGAATAATCGGCAAATCTTGAAAGCGTTGCAGTATTCGTTCTTAGACCTAAGGTCGTCCAATTCGAATTTGTAGTATCTTTTGTAAGATTTTGACCTTTAGACTATGAAGACTAAGACGAGTAATACAGAGTCACCAATCCACTTAATTGGTCGTAGACCTACTATCTCCAAGTAGAATATTAATTTCTTCCAGTATTGAATACGCGTTATCGGCTAGTCGAACTCATTGTCAAGTCAGCACGCAGTGATTAGAAACTCACCATTAACGTTATTATGTGAGACTTGACATATCTAATTGGCACATTATATCGATTGTGAGCATGCCTGGCGATTGAAGAGAACTTGGACCTAAGTATTACTCTCGTCCTCCGAACATTAGGACGACGAACGTTGCCACGTCAACATCACATATGGCAGGCACGGCAGGGTCAAACCGCAAAGAAAGACGTGCGCAAGCTCAGGCTAAATCTAAATCAACAGCTACCAGTCATGATTATGATCTTGCTCGTCCCTCACGCGCTCCGCCAACAAGCAGAACCCTCCTCGAGATCGCTGCTGAGCGCCAACTCCTCGGCCACAAGGGCAAAGACTCTGCCATGGACATCTCATCTGTGACTACAACAACCATCAATCCCGATGGCTCCCTCTCAGAGCCTTTGGATATCTCGAATACAGACCTTGACCCCGAGCTGGACGCTGCTCCCACCCCGTATCTCGACATTTTCCTTTACACCTCAACCCTCATCTGTCTCAACTTCACGCTCACCTTCCTAATCCACTATCAATACGCTCCCAGTCCCCCGAAGGTTCTCTCCCTCTTCCTTTCCACTACCATATTCTCCCCTACCCCACTTATCATTCTCTTACTGGTTGCAACTCTTCACCACCGCGCTGCTCATCCGCTGGTTCAAGTCCTGTTCGCGGCAATGTCTGTCTTCGCCGGCGGCTGGCTTGTGCATGCATCGAACGAGGATCCCTATCTGGCTGTGATGAAGAAAGCGCCAGCATTAGGGACGCTATGGGTGTGGGCAACTGTGGAGATGAGATGGGAATGGGCCGCAGCATGTTTGGGGTTGGTTGGGGGTTGGGGCTGGTGGAAGGGATATGCCCTACTCTGAAAGAAGATTTTACAGGTGTTGAATATAAAAGAATCTGTGTCTGCTGCCTACACCTGTTCAGGCACTGCAATGCTTCCCCATAAAACCCTTATTCATGCCGGTTCGGCTAGGCTGTGGGCTTCTTAACCAGGGTTTGGGACTCAAAGAACGTACGGAATCCAAAAGCCTGTGTCATATGAAGCATCAGTGCGAATGATCTGACGTATTTCAGAGTCAACATCCTTTCACCAGAATCAGACATCGTCGATCCAGTGTCTTCATTTTGTTAGTTGATACCCAGAAAGAATTTGTGAATCCTCAAAATGCTAGCCGGTCCTTTCACGCCCAAATGAACATCAGACTGTGGAAATGGTCGATTCAGGCTTTGAGACCATGACCACTCATTGAAACATCGAAAGTCTACGGTAGAAGAATTTATGAGGACATGGAATAACACAGAGGGTCCTAAAAGCTCATCAATCCTTTTTATATTGATGAGTCTTCGAGCTTTATGAGTCCCCTACGATCATTTGACTCGGAATATTGTGGATGATGCAGGAACATTGAGGACTCGTGTCAGGTGAACTTGGACTAGTATGGTAAGATTTCACAAGGGCTGGAAAGCCTTGTCAAGCCTACAGCAGGGCTACCAGATGTGTTTAATGGCATCGCGGTGAATGCCGCAATCAGTCCTTCACAATGCGTGGGTTCCAGGCCAATGTCCATAAGTACAGTCTCTTTCGCACTTTTGTAAAGCTCAACTGCAAAGTCACAGAACTTTGAAAGGTTTTCTCTCTCTATTTCAGTACTATCATAAATAGGCAGTCTACTTTATCCAACAATATCTCGGTTCCTCCAATTAACTTCGACTTATCGGCAGATATCGCCAGGCCTAATATCCCTTTGACGCCAAAACCATGCTCCTTCTAGCGAAACGAGACCCAACACTTAGCTACTCTTACGACGTTCTCAAGGCCATCTTCCTTGTTAGACTTCATTCAAAGGAGGTTGAAGGTATCGCTTGTATAACAATCCAATCACTAGCGAACGGCGCCATTGCCAAGGCCATGGAAGACCAATACCCATACGAATGTTCGGACTTGCAGGCGAAGGATGTCGAAAATATCTACAACTATATTCTAAAACACCCTGAATACGATATACATAAGCAGTGGGTGAATTGTGGGAAATCCGAACCTGAACTTGTACAGCTGGTTGAGGATTATGACTCGAAGATAGTTGCTCTTTGGGACAGATATTTGTTGCGCCATCGGATCAGAATTCATACCGGTACACCACAGGAACGTTTGCATTCGTTGTCTGTTTATTTTAGAGGGAAATCCTTCTATTGTTGAAAAAGACTAGATTTGCAGGCAACTTCCCCGGATTTAATGAAGAAATTTTATGTCTCAGATTTGTGATAGAGATATCTTCAAGAACGTGTCTATAGCAATTTTCTTTGAACATTTAGTGAAGTTCATGTGACTATGATGGCACTTCACTTCCTGTTTCAAGTGCTTGCACCTATCGTTTTCCTTTTAAGTCCTGCTTGTGCCACTCTGTTTCTAATTCACAATCATATAACATCATACTTAAGTAGGGATCTTCAGCGATAAAACTCGAGTCTCTCACATTGAAGTGCACGCTGCCCTGTGTCATAAGTATCAAAGGCAGCTTCTTTCGCTGATTCCAAGACCGAACCAAAATATCTCCAGAAAACCTTCTCCACCAGCAACCTCATTCAGAGGCTCATATACCGTGACTTATACTCGCCGACATAAGTCTTCAGATCCCATCTTCTATTTATCGAACAGCAACCAGCAGACACTCACATTCATCGATCCTACAACTACCCCTACTCCAACGTCATGCCTCTGTCTGAGTACGCCGACATCTCGCCAGCATGCGTGATCAAAGACCCCCGAACAGGCCATCCTCCCCTCAAAGTCTTCGAGATTGTTTTCGTCATCGAGGCTTACTCGGGCTACTCTTGCGAGAACGTCGCAGACTTTCTGGCCTGTTATTTCAGGCCCAAATACGAAAAGTGCGACATCACCAAGGCGCAGGATATCTTCGCTGATTGTTTGGTTGAACCGGAGTCGCTTGAAGATTGGATCGGTCGTGGCCACGGCCAGCCCGTTATAGACCAGGTGGTGGAACAGTTCAAGGAGAAGTTTGACAAGATTCCCTGATCGAAAGAGGAAGGAGGCGAAAGAAGCAGTTGAATCTGGAGGTGGACACCATGGGCTGGTTTATATTCAAATTTCCCGGCTGGGGGTTTGCAGTTCTTTTTGAGTGTACTACATACTCGTATCAATTTTGTTATTCCTACTTTGTAGCAAGCCATGTCCAACCGTATTGAATCTGGACATCACTCTTTTGATTCTATGACAGTGTCCAGAGCACGACGTAAGATACCAAGCCTAGGAATACCATGATGATGGTGCAGTACGCAGACCGTCGTTGGAATCTAGGAATCCTAGGGAAACGCCAACCTGCTATACTCTGAAGCACACAGAAGGCATATCAACAGTAATTGAACCCTACATTCGACTGCAAAGCTGTTATAGTTATTAACGTTGTGATGGGAAGATCTGGAGGAAATCCAAGAACGAGATGTTTATTAGATATTAGATATAGTGCGGAGATGCATCCGGAAATATGTTGATCGACACCAGGAAAACCTGAAGCTACAGTCTGGGGTGGAGCTAACCCATGATGGCAGTCGCATCCTGGAGGAAGGATCTTTATTGGCTCTAGAACGTCAATGGCGACGAGCTTTTCTTTCAGAATCTCATGACATACAATTATGACAACACAAACGACCTTGCGCCCTACTACACACACTAAACCTCCCACGTGGAGATCCAAGGCGTCAAGATGCATTCCTCCTCCCTGCAGCCTTCTTCTTCTGCCCTGCGTATACATCCTCGACGAGAACAAGAACAAGAACAACAACAAAGACAGACATCAATTCAGACTCGCGCCTTCCAACTTCACATCACGTCAGGGCTGTCACTATCGTTCCCCTGCTCCCCGTCATGCCGTCCCACATCCTGAATTTTGGACGTCCTCACCTCTCACCAAACAAATCAGACTTGTCCGCCAAAGACACCCTCGCGCGACAATCACCCATCACTGAACACAGGCTGCCTCATTCGAGCATGGATCTCTTTCACCATGCAAAGGAGAAGCGCCGTAGTCTCACAGGCGGCGGACGCACTTCCCCAGCCGCAAAGAACAGTCCAAAGAACAGCCCCAGGATTGCCCCAGTCAAACCAGCCAAGCTAGAGATTGAGATTGAATCACCTCCTCTTGTGTTCTATGGCAAGCCATCACAGTCGTCTGGCGCTCTGTTTTCCGGCCAACTTCTGCTCACGGTCCTGGATCCTGAAATCGAACTGATCGCTTTTGAAATGAGCCTTACAGCAACAGTCACAACCAAAATGCCGGTTTCAAAAGATTGCCCAAATTGTGCTACTAAGAGTAATGAGCTGAAGAAGTGGACTTTTCTCACAGAACCTATGCGATTTTCCAAGGTTTGCGCTCCCCCCCAGTGTTATCCTCCAAATGATTGTCCACTCTTACTCCGCACCTCGACGCAAGAAACGCCGAGCTGCTGAGTAACGTATTGGAGCTGCTGCTACACATGAAATCGACTAAAAGCCAGTGTTCGTCAGCCTGGAGTTGAACAACTCAACAGCTCGGCGCTCAACACACCATTCCCTCATCCATCCCTCCTTCGTCTGCTTTTGCCAATTCCCCATATAGCCTTGATGTTTCTCATTCCTGCATCTGTTCGAACGTGTCTCTTCCGAAACGTTATGATATATCAATCAGCTAATATTCGAGAAGGGAGTGCACAACTTTCCGTCTTCCTACCTACTACCAGGCCATCTCCCTGCCACATGCCATGGCGTCCTCGGTGTCATCGACTACTTCCTCTCGGCGAAGGCTACCACATCGCTTGACTCCATTACAGTAATCCGCCGCCTTACGGTACAGCGCGCTCTCATGCCTGGAACCGAGAAACAGTCACTTCGAATCTTTCCTCCTATCAACTTGACAACCAATGTCCAGCTTCCTCCAGTCATCCACCCAATTGGAGAATTTCCAGTCCTGATGCGCCTCAATGGTGTGGCAGATCAAGGCAAGGATTACATGACGCGATGGAGGCTTCGAAAGATGAATTGGCGCATAGATGAATACTCGAAAATAATCTCCGAGCCGTGCGCGAAGCACGCACACAAGGTTGGTGGAGAAGGAAAAGGAATTCTACATGAAGACACGAGAGCGATTGGCGGAGAGGACGTCAAAGGAGGTTGGAAGACTGATTTCGATTCTCCCGGCGGCACTATTGAGTACGAATTCCAGGCCTCAATCAAACCAGGCTTACACCCTCTATGTGACGTCGAGTCGCCTACAGGGCTTGCTGTAACACACGCTCTTGCTATAGAACTCATTGTCGCAGAGGAACACATTCAGAAGGGTATGAGGCATGCAACTCCGACAGGGGCAGCGCGGGTGTTACGCATGGTATTCAAGCTTATATTGACCGAGCGGAGTGGGATGGGCATTAGCTGGGATGAGGAGCAACCACCGATGTATGAGGATGTTCCTACGAGTCCGCCAGGGTATCCGAAGCTCGACGATTATGATGGCGAACCGCTACCTTATGAAGAGCTGGATCATATGAGACATTGAGGAACTGGAGCGGCGTTACATGAGGCTTAATTGGCAGGATCCGCTGAGGGAACCATCAGCAGCATTGATACCCAGGGAGGCTATGGTTGCGAATGGCACGATGCCTTGGGGGAAGAACAGCACTCCTGCACGCTTACATCGAGAGGGGTCCACATGGAACGCCAACAGTACCTGCAGAACCCGGAACGCTTATGCAGGGACCACAGATTCTACATTAGTTAATGAAGACGATTTGAGGCCGAAACCGTCCCCGGATTATTGATGCCTCCCCACTTCGATATTCGGTTATAAAAGTAGACTTGAGCTTTCTCAGGGAGTGACTGCAAGATATTTCATGGCGCGTTGTCGACAGAATCTTATTTATTAACTTGATTACTCGGAGACCTGGCTACACGCACTCAGCCTCTTAATATTGTTTGCCTCTACCTACTCGACTTTATAGCTGCAAGAGGCCAAGACTGTAATATTTTGGGATCGAATAATGAAGCTGTCTAATTATCTGATCCGGTCCACGGTTTAACGGATACCATCGAGCTCAGACTAGGGCCCGAATAATCTATCTGGGTACCTCGTACTTGAGCTTCCGCAGATATTTCCCTACAACTGAAGTGGTCAACTACTTGGATCCATGGTGGGATGTTATGGAGATTGTTTATGGAATAGCGCAATAATCTGAATTATCTAGGATGCATACATTGTCCGATCTGGTTTGATCGACTCATCGCATCAGCTTTCGAAGTCGCATAGCAAGTTATTTCCGGCATGGGGACTGTGAGGAGTGCTCGTTAGGACTGGCGTACATATCAGAGATATTCAGTCGAACAGATTCATTGCCTGAGTGCTTCTTCTAACTCGACGTTCTTTTCCATACCGGGGCGCTTGACTAATGTATCGTGTCTTTCCCACGGCAGATGAACCATAGCAGTTAAAAGAGATGCTTCATTCGGTCCATCGTCAGACCGTCTAACCCCATCACAGCCAACACTACTCTGATCCTACGCTCCCAATCATCGATCCATAAACCGGGAAAAACGCCAACTTTCTGCCACCTCAATACGTTGCACTCAACCTTTGCTCCAGATACTCCCCACTATTGATCCCCTCCCACCTCTTCCCTCCCCTCTCCCCCCCATACGTCCCCGGCAACGCCTCAATCCACCGATCGAAATCCGGGTTACAGAAATACGCCACCGAGTACCTCGCCGGAACCACGTCCCCGTCGGCGGCACCACCACGACCACCACGCTCGCCCACCAACGGCGGCTCCACAACCCGATGCTTCGTACTCCGCACCAACCCGTTACTCCACCGCGCCAGCAAATCCCCCGCGTTCACCACCACGCACCCTTCCCGCGGCCCCACGTCCACCCACCCTTCTTCCCCACCCGGATCCTCCACCTGCAGGCCCCCGCGCGTGTCCTGGAACAGCAGCGTCACAGAACCGTAGTCGCTGTGCGCCCCCGCCCGCACCCTCCCTTCCTGGAACACCCGCTTCGGCACCGGCGGGTAATGCAGCAGCCGCAGCGTGTTATCCCCCGCCCCGACGAACCCGTCAAAGAACCCGGCCTCCAGCCCCAACGCCATCGCAACCCCGCGCATCACAACCCGGTGCAGCTCCTTCCCCCGCTCGAAAAACTCCTGCATCGTCTCCCGGAACCCCCGAGCATCAAACCCGCCTTCCTGCCCCTGCCCCTGCCCCTCCTCCTCCTCCTCCTCCTCCTCCTCAGGCCACCGATTCGCACCCCCGACCCCCCCCTCCCGCCCAACCTCAAAGCTCTCCTTCAAATCCTCCCCCGCGCCCTCCCGCTCCCTCGCCACCTCCGCGCTCGTCAGCGCCTGGCTCACCTTCTCCCGCCCCAAGCACACGTATCCGCGATTCGCGCGCGCGGTCGTCCACGCCAGCGCGTCTTTGCGGCGTTGCGGGAGCGCGAAGAATTGGGCTGAGAGGGCGAAGACGCGGGCGAGGAGGGTGGGGGGGATGGGGTGGTTGGAGAGGTAGAGGAAACCGGAGGTGCGGAGGGCGGTGAGGAGGGTTGTCGCGGTGGAGGGGGGGAGGGGGTGCGGGGGTGCGGGGAGGGTGATGAGCTGTGGGTGGTTAGTGGGGGGGTGGGGTGATGGTTTGGGGGGGGGGTGGAGGGGGGTTTACGGGGATTGGTAGCGAGGTGGTGGGCTTTTTTGCGACTACTACTACTTTTTCTTCTTCTTCTTCTTCTTCTTCTTCTTCTTCTTCCTTTTCCGAGGGAGCCTCGACGACGACGACGACGGCGGCGGCGGTGGTTGCTGATGGTGGCATGGTTTGGTTTTGGCGGGGGGTCGGTCTGTTTCGGTATGGTTGAGGCGGATGTTTGATACCGTAGATCAGATCATCGTTGACAATTGGGGAAGGGCTTGTGGGGTGAGGGAAGGTGAAAGTGGAGAATGCACGTGTGAAGAGACGGCACTTGGGGCCGAGGACTTCGAAGCCTAATCGGTAAACAAAATACATATGTACTTGCCCCGCATCGTTATCGCTGGTTTGCCTTATCGCTGCGCATGCATATGCATACCGCATCGGTAGGTAGATCGAGGTGTCCAGGTGGGGGGTTCAGAGAACACCTGCATGTGACCTGGCAGCTTGCAGCTAAACCGCGCGTACCTGATTCTCAGCGTCAATAACCACACTGCTCTCCCGATCCAAGGTTGTCTCCTCCACACCATCAAACCCTCCCCCCCCCCGCCCAGAAATCATGCCCACCACCCACCCCCTCATCGACATCCACACCCATCTCTACCCACCAACCTACCTCTCCCTCCTCTCATCCCGGACCGAAATCCCCTATCTCTTCCGCCCCTCCCCAACCCCCACAGACGCCTCCTCCACCGTCCCCACCACGTCACCACACCCGCGCCTGATAATCCTCCCCACCGACGCTCCCCCCACTCTCCCCCCAGCCCAGCATGGCCGCCCCATCGACCCTTCCTACTCCTCCGCTGCCCAAAAACTCGCCTTCATGTCTACGCACAACATCCGCACCAGCGTCCTCAGCCTCGCGAATCCCTGGCTTGATTTCCTGCCTGCCGCTGAAGCAGCCCTGTGGGCGACGAAAGTGAACGATGAGTTTGAAGCCATTTGCGCCGATAGCGGGGGCCGGTTGTTTGCGTTTGGGTGCCTGCCGGTGAGCGCGTCGGCGGACGAGGTGTGCACTGAGATTCGGAGGTTGAAGACGCTGCCGCATATCCGGGGCGTGATTCTAGGGACGTCGGGGCTGGGAAGGGGGCTCGATGACGCGGCGCTGGATCCCATGTGGGCGGCGCTGGAGCGGTCGCGGACGCTGGTGTTTTTACATCCGCACTATGGCTTACCCAACGAAGTCTTTGGCCCTCGGGTACAGGAATACGGTCACGTGTTGCCGCTTTCGTTGGGCTTCCCGATGGAGACGACGGTGGCCTTTACGCGGATGCTGTTGAGTGGGGTGTTTGATCGGTTTTCGGACCTGAAAGTACTGCTTGCGCATGCTGGGGGCGCCGTGCCGTTTTTGGCTGGGAGGGTCCAGAGCTGTGTGCTGCATGAGCGACACTTTCGAGATGCCGTGGGAAATATGGTGAGGAAGAGGAGGGACGTGTGGGATGTGCTGAGGAAGAATGTCTGGTTAGATGCTGTGACGTATGGAGAGGTGGCGACCAGGGCGGCGGTTGAGGCCGTGGGGAGGGAGAGAGTGCTCTTTGGGACTGATCATCCTTTCTTTCCGCCACTGGATGATGGGGCGGAGGAGTGGCTTAGTGTGCGGACGAATATTGAGGCGGTGGAGGGAGCGTTGGCTGGGGACGAGGAGACGATTGCAATGGTGCTGGGAGGGAACGCTGTTGGGTTGCTGGGGTTGGTGGAAACGGTGAGGTAGGTGGGTTGAGAATGCTTCTTCGTACTGGAAACGAAAGAACTCGTGTTTAGTTTGACTACTCAGTCATACAAAGCTGACGTGAAATCTATGAGTTAGGGTTATTTAGGGGTCATCCGTAAGTGTTCCATTACTCTACTGCTGAGCTAGAGATGTAGAATCTTAAACAAGATGTTGATAGGCCATCCGATGGTTGTCCCAACCCAACTGATCCACCTGCAGCAACATGATGTTGCTTTTTTTTCCCTTCTCCGGCTGGAAGTCACAGGCCACAGCACGTAATGCGTATTCTGCATAACCTTTCTCTGTAGACTTTCACTAGTCACTGATTAAGACATAGCTCGTGAAGATACGAGAGGTGCTTTGGCTCTATGACGCTGCTTAATCGTAGGAAGCCACCGTGACTTAGGAAGTTTCTCAGCTCTATGAAGCTTTCTTTTCAATCTGATATTAAATCCTTTGAAAGTACTGAAGTGGCCACCATCAAGATCTTGCTGAGGTCGCCTATTAATACGGTCCCCGTCCTTGTCGGCAGCAATCTCGACTATGCCTGTCGCAATATGATAATGGATAACTGGCCTGGGTCTGAAATGCCAGAACTCTCGCACGGCGTTGGGGAGCTCTTGTCGTTCCCATATCATGACTCGATCTGATCCACCCCCCCAACGTCTCCCACCCAGAAGTAGTCGAAACCAACGAGAGACCATAAGGAAATTTCGATATTCAGTAAGAGCCCCTAAAGCTATTTTTTGATGCGACAATTCGATTTTGGTGTGGTCGCGCCAATTGGGCTGTTCCGAACACTCAGCTGAACTCATTGCATGAAGACGTCTTAATTCTGCGTATTCAGTAGCTTGGACCCGATAGAGAGCAAGTCCGGCGCGCATTTGGTGTAGCATAGCATGCAACATCTGGCGCTTGAACAGGTTGCTACAGTAATGGTTGTACATTCGCATGTCTGGTCGTATATTGTAAGGTGCGGAAACCATAGTATTCCATAAACTTTCAACGCTTTTCAGGGGTAATTGGCCTTGGGAAGTTCCGTCTTCCCTTCGTAATGCACGCCGGGGGCTTGAAAGGACATGGGCCCATTCAAGTAGTTCATCCCAGACCTCCGGTGGAATGGCGATCGAGTATTTACGTGAAACAAAGTCGACAAGTCGCAATGCTGTTGGCAGCTCATTATTGGACCCATAAATATGAGCAATGGCGTATAATGTATCAGTCGTTGGGTACAAAGGAGATTCAGTGGAGAGATTCCGTGGCTTCACCGGAACCTGATCTCCTTCTAAAATCTTGTCCACGTCGATTTCCCAGACTTTTTTCAAAACCGATTTCACTCCTTGTAAATCTCCTTCTCTGGACAAAGCGGTCATGAGCAGGCCAAATGTTTTTGCATCGGCCATAATCCCTCGATTGACCATGACGGCGAACATCCTAGTAATTTCATCCTTCAATCCACCTGGTCCAACTTGAAAACCCCGCAGCCTCTGTAAATGACTTTGTCCAGTCTCGCGAAGCTGTCGCAGCTGGAGAGTCTTTGGAATTACCCGCTGTCTATGCCTCTCAAGTGGAAAAGAAGCACCTGACCAACATCTCGCCATAAAGTAAAAGTTGTAGCATATCAGATCCGGCCTGATCTTGCAATTAACCATATCGATCCATATGTCCAAGGCAGTCACCCCGTCGCCTACATAAGCCACCCATTGCAATAAAGACCTCCACTCTTCAATCTCTAAGTCTCTACCTGCATGTAGCCGCCTTGCGATGATTTCTCTTATCTTGGATGTGTATGCGGCAGAAATGTTGTGAAATTCAGCGGTGCGAAAAGCTTCAACTTGGTTAGGATGCAAGTCTTTGTAGATGTGCTTGAAATCGGCGACGAAATGTCTAGGATGAAGGACCTCTAGAATTTCTACGAAAGTAGTGGAAGGCAAAGATTTCATATACCCTGGGTCTTGTGATGCATCGAGAACAGCGGGGAGAAGCTCGTGGGGTAGTTTCTGCTGTAACGTGTCCCGGACCCTTTGTCGAGCTACATAAGTAGATGTTGAACCAAGTGAACTGTCAGGGAGACCGAGGGTTATATCTGAGAAAGCTTGCTTCTGATTTTCCTGCGACCTATCGTTGCTCTCTAGCGCACCGCCAACGGGGTTCGTGTATTGGTCTTCCGAATCTGCAAGCGTTCGAACGCCATCGTCCGAAGCATTGATGTGTAATCCTGGACCAACATAGTTCAGTGTTGAGAGAGCATTGGTTGCTTGCGGTGAATGTGCTGCTGCGAGCGTAGGTTGCTGAGTTTTATTGGATTTGATTCCAGGATAGGTATGAATGTGGGCTGCGTAGCAATAGCGGTTTGGAAACCTCAATGCCCCATACCTAAAGAACGAAAGTTGCATACTGCCATAAACATTGTCTCAGGAGAAAGCCGTTGGTGAGATATCTAAAATTGGATCAACTCTAAATCCATTAGTAAGCTTATTTGTGCAACTCTCACTCTCTGTTGTAGACTGTAGTAACGAACCATCAAGAATAATTCCACAAGCTTGAGACACTTCCGTCTTCGTCATGAGCTTGGCTTATGGATCGAACGACCGTCCACATCATCTTGATCTTTCAGGGCACCCACAACCGCCCTCTTCGACTTTGTCATCGGCTACTTTAGCCTACGTTATTCTGGTCTTACTTCTCATTTATCACGCCCTCCAGTACTTCGATTATCTCTCCCTACCCGCGTCTGAACTTCTCTGGAACGCTTTCATTTATCTTACACCTTTATCAGTGATCTCAGCTCTAGATGCTCGCTCGGAACCAAGATTACACCAGGGGAAGAAAGCCGGATACGAAGCTCCGGCCTCAGAGAAGCATGCTACAAAAAGCGAGGTAATGAGACGCATATTAGGGTTAGATGGTACGGGCATCTTGACAGCAGTCCAACGGACGAGGACTGTTTCTGGTCTGGGAACCCTATTCCAAAGTAGACCAAGTGGTAGCCCTCCGGGTCTGGGGAACTGGGATAACTCCTGTTATCAAAACAGTGTGATACAGGGTCTAGCTTCACTGCCGTCGCTGTCTACTTTCTTAGGAAATATTACCAAAGTAGACCAATCCCATTCAACTCAGGCAGCATTAGGAGAAATCATTTCCAAGCTCAATGACCCGTCAAATGCAGGAAAGCTATTCTGGACCCCCACAGGGCTTAAAAGTATGAGTAGCTGGCAACAACAAGACGCCCAAGAATACTTCTCCAAGATCATGGATAACGTCGAGAGAGAGATTTCGAAGACGATCAAGAGCAAGTCTAAACACGCTGGGCTGGCATTAGAGGCGGCCCAAGAGCTGCGAGTCTCAACCATGAAAATCGACGACGCAGTCGAGAAGTCAGAGGCACACAATATTCTGTCTTCGAGTAAAGCATCTATTGATCAACTTCCTGACGAGCTAGGATCAGTAATTGCGAGGAGTCCTCTGGAAGGTCTTCAAGCACAGCGCGTTGGCTGCTTGACCTGTGGATATGTTGAAGGGCTGTCTGTTGTTCCTTTCACCTGCCTCACAGTGCCGCTGGGCAAGCAATGGATGTACGATATCCGAACCTGCCTTGACGAATATACCAATCTGGAACCGATTAACGGGGTGGAGTGTGTCAAGTGCACCCTATTACACAACAAGAAACAGTTAGAGCGGTTACGCTCTCAATTCTACAATCAAGACACTGGTGACCCGAATCCACTCGCTCCTCCCTTGTCGTCGGCCTTGCTGAGTTCCATCGAAGATCGACTTGCTGCAGTGGATCTCGCTTTGGACGAAGAGGACTTCTCGGATAATGCAATCCTCAAGAAGTGCCAGATTCCCGCTCGAAGCCGAATCTCAACAACCAAGTCACGGCAAGCAGTCATCGCTCGGGCACCACAGGCATTGGTTGTCCACGTTAATCGAAGCATCTTCAATGAATTGAGCGGAGTGCAAAGCAAGAATCTTGCCGATGTCAGATTCCCCGTCAATCTCGATATTGCACCTTGGTGTCTAGGCAATTCGCCGCCGGCGAAGAGTGATGACCCAGTAGAACCGGAGAGTTGGAACGTGGATCCCTCGGTTTCAATGCTGCCAGCAGAAGCAGATTCTAAGAACCTCAATTGCAAAGAGATGTACGAGCTTCGAGCTGTCATCACACACTACGGACGCCACGAAAACGGACACTATATTTGCTACCGAAGACACTCAAGCGCCTCTGATCCAGTAGATGGAGCTGCCGACCCTTGGTGGCGCTTCAGCGATGACGAAGTGTCTCAAGTCCGCGAAGAGAACGTGCTATCGCAGGGTGGAGTTTTTATGCTTTTTTACGAGAAATCAAGGCTTCAAAAGCCAAAAGGAGGTGAAAGGGGCGTTCCGGAACCAGAAGCGTCAATAGCTGCGGATATTAAGCCGGAGCAGGTGCAAGTCGACTCTTCATTGGAAGAGACCAAGCCTGGAACTCCCCGAGAACCTACCCTCACAAATGATTCCGCCTGCGATGCGATTTCAACAGAAACTCCATCAAATGCTTCGGAGATCGTGAACACCGTACCAGTAGCGGAAAAGCTCCCTGAATATACCGCAGCACTACCTCCAATAGCATCTTCAGCAACATCGAGCGAAGCCCTCACCACACCCCCTGCACCCAAAACCTCCTACTCTCCCCCATCGCCATTCTCAAACCCCCAAACTCCCACATCTCCACCGCCCCCCCACATACCTTATACACCCCAAGAACCCTCCCAGGCACCCTCCTCTCCCAGTTCTACGTCACCACTACCACCACCAACCACCACGACACCGCCCCACTCCTTTACCAACCCCCTAGACACCCCTCAAGACAAACCCCAAGAACCCCACAAACTCGCCCCACCACCGATGCGAACCGCTGGACCACGCAGTGGGAGAGGGGGCAATAGTAGAGCGGGGAAAGCCATGGGGATGGGGATGGGAGGGGGTATGGTGGAGGCGAATTGAATGATCTGATATGTTTTCTGGAAGGAATGTGGTTGGTAGGGCGGAGAATTAGGATCTCGATTTAAGCCGCAGGTATGCGCTATGACAAGGACGTCAGGATTTTCGGTATTGGGAAGATTTTCGGATTTCAATTTCAATGTCAATTTCAGCGAGTTTTCACACGAAGTTCTACCCGGAACCGATTTTATAGCATAGATAGCTATTCTATTCTTGCAAGAACAAGCAGTTACTCCTACACTTGTATGCGACTGCAATGAAGCGATGCATTTCTCGCTGGAACGCACGCAAGCGAAGAGCCAATAGATCAACAAACGCACCCCGCGAACAATCTCACACCAAGACTACCTCTCCCTCTCCCTCTCCCTCTCTCTCTCCCTCTCCCTCTCCCCCCTCCCTCTCCTGCTCCCGCTCCCATCGCCATCAGTGTGCCCGGGTACATATCGGTCAATCTCCACATACCGCTCCCTCCCGTCCCTCCCGTCCCTTCCGCCCTCTCTATGCGCCCTCTCCCCACTGTCCCTCTCCCTCTCCCTATCCCTCCCACTCGTCGTCACCCTCGTCGATCTCCCACCAGGAACATACCGATCAATCTCCACCGGGCTCTTATCCCTATTTCTCCGCTGCGTATACCTCTCACCTCCCCTCTCATGCCGTCCGCTGCATTCGCGCTCCGCACCCCGCTCCCGGCTCGGCGAGCGCGTGTATCGGTGCGACGACTCGTGGTGGTGGTGGTCGCGGTCGTGGGTGGGGGTTCGGCTGCGCGCGCGTTTGTAAGCCTCAGCGTCTCTTTCGCGCTGCGCGGAGGCTTTGGCTTTCCAGGCCGCTTTTGCGTCGGGGGAGAGGTCGTGACGGGCTGAATGGCGTCGTGAGGCTGAGCGGGAGCGGCTACGGTGGTGGTGATGATGGTGGTGGGAGGGGCTTCTATCTCTGCTGCGATGGCGATGGCTGTGGTGGGGGCTTTTGAGGCGGCTGCTGTGCGTAAAGGGGACATTTGTGGTGCTGAAACTGAGTTTAGGCCCAGGGTGCGGTTCAATTTTGGGGGTGCCGGGGGTGCGGGAGGAGAGGTGGGGTTTTCGGGTTAAGGGAGGCTCAATGGATTCGGAGCGCGTTGGGGGGTTGGTGGTGGTGTTTTTGGCAGCCAGTTCGCGGCCTTCGCGGAGGAGGAGCTCGAGGGCGGCGGCTTCGAGTGCTTTTTCGTCGACCGGAGGAGGCGGGATCAAGGGGCCTGGAGATTGATGTGTATCTCTTGGAATGGCATGAGAAGGGGGTTCGCGGTATCGAGTTGGGGGTTCGGAGTCTCGATGGCTGGATTTGAGGCGGTCACGACTGCGCGAGCGAGTGCGATGTCGGCTTCGTTCAACGTCTCTGCTTCGCTCTAGTTCTTCTCGTTTGCGGCGCTCGTGACGCTCACGCCTTTCAGCCTCTTTTTCCTCTTCGATTTGTTTGGCTGCTGCCCGTTGGGCTGCTCGTTCCTTTTCCCGCTTCGCCTCCTTTGCTTCTTCTTCTCTTCTACGCTCATCGGCGCTGCGAAGCTTTTCGAGCTCGAGTTTCTTTGTCTTCTCTTCAGCTCGAAGTTTCTCCTTTTCATCTTCACGGCGTTTGCGCGCTTCCTCCTTCTTCCTGGCTTCCTCTCTGGCTTCTCTCCTAGCAGCAGATTCGTCTGCGTAATCCTCGTCTGTCTTGTTGCCGCGCTTTTCCTCCTCAGCAGCAGCCTCTTCGCCAATTTCGGCCTTCCTAAACTCCCTCCCAGCCTCTTGGACGTGATCGATGTGCGCCGCAATCAGTTTATCGAGAGACATTTCGACGCTTTTGTAGATGTCACTCCGATCAACTGCCCCTTGCATCAACGTAGCTGCCTTGCCACGATCTCGGGAAAGTAACGAGGGATCTCGATCGGTCTCAGCCTCTGCGAGCTCGTTCAACAAGGAGGTAAATGTATTTTTGTCGTCCTGAGTAGAACCCAATGTTAGTCGGCCAATCGGGCAGCTTGAACAAGTAATGGGGTTTTAATATTCGACACTCACACTCTCCGCATACTGAGACCAGACCTTCTTCCTCAATGCATCATACTCGCCCTTCTTCTTGATCGTATGTAGCAGGCTGTCGATCGTCGAGCGCTGAGTAGAATTGAGTGGAAGGTCAGAGGTCTTGAACTTCTTGCGAGGGACGAAGACCTCCCCTTCATGTGGTCGAGTAGTAGGTATAAGATCTGTAGTAGCCATACCTGTTGACGATGATAATCACGTCCTTGACTATCAATGCGTTTGCGCAGGTCGATCTCTGATACTAGCGGCGGCAGTTGCCGATTGGCTGTCCATCCAAAAGTCACGAAGGCTCATCAGGTGTCAAAACAATACACGTCTTCGACTTCGATTGCAATCGACTACGGTGCTGCCTGCACATCGCAGCCTCCGGTTTTCTGTCTTCACAACCCTATCTTCTACCCAAAGCCCACAATGGTCCACAAAATCCTCTTCTGGAGCGGCTTCGGTACGCACCACCCCCCAAACTTTCCCAACACATCAAATCCAATACTAACCACTACCAATCACTACAGGCCTCGCAGTCCGCTTCTGGCAACTCGGCATCGAAATGCGTCCCTTCTTCAACAAAGAATCCCTTTGGGCGTGGCCCCTCTTCGCCGCCGCGGGAGGAAGTTTCGGATATTGGTTGACCGGGGTCGAGAGCAGACAGATGAAAATATTGGCGGAGAGGCGGAATAATTTGCTGGAGAAGAGGAGGAGGAGGGCGGAGAGGGAGGAGGGGCAGGGGCATGAGGGGGTGGCGGTTGTGACCTCGTAGGGTAGGGGAAGTTAGAGATAGGGGGAGGGGATGAGGGAGGATATTTGGGGGATTGCTTTGATGGAGTTAGGAGCTGCTGTTGATAGGGTTTGTGAGATGGAGGGGCAATGCATATCTATAAAGGTCATGTCGCTGCGGGCTCTAGAAGTGCGAGGTAGGCAAATTCAGAAAATCACGATCTCTCCATGTCCAATCTAAGATGGGTCGATGGGCTTTTCTTGTCTCAACCGACAATAAGAGATCCCGATGGCTGTCTGTGTTCTTTGAGATCTAGCTATCGGCGCTCAAGCTTCGAGATGTTATCGTTCGTTAGATTACCTCTACACTCTGTGTGATGTGTCAAGGGTAGAGTCGGCTTTGGTTTCATGCGTTCATCTTTGTGATACTAGGGACAGGCTTTCTCATTCCTCGTATCATGACCACCATTCAAATACCTCAAGTCACCAAATACAGCATCTTCTCGATAGCCTTCAACCCACCCTATCAAATCTTCTTCGCAGGAGTCAGACAAGTTTGAGATTCACCATTACCCCACCCCGCCCTTACCGGGCCTGTACACATCTCTTCTGCCAATTGCAAAGCCCCCGGCGACAATTCGTACCAGCTCTGAAGCCTGTCCTTGTTTGAGACTGGAGTGAGCCCCTTGTAGAAAATGTTCTTAGCCTGCAATTTCTTGTTTTCGTCCAATAGCCCTTTATATTTCCATCTCTCCCAGACGATAATCAAGAAGGCCACGATGGCTATAATGAGTAAGGGAATGCCAACAGTGATGCCGACAATAGCTGATCTGACTGCGAGGGCTGATTTGGTAACCATCTGGATTGGCGTTGTGGTAATGGTGGCGGTGGCGAAAGGCGTTCGTTCGACGGTTACGATGCTGAAATCAGTTGTACTTGAGACGTTCAAGGTCGTGGTAGCTTGGACTGTACTCGGAACGGTGGAGTTCCCTGCCTGACCACTGGCGCCCATTCCGAGGCCGGGTTTTTGATCATCTCGGATGACGAGTTGGCCGTTTGGAATGGTAAAGTTGTAGCTGGTACATGTTTCCGGTGTGCAAGACCAGAGATCTGGAAAACAAAAGGCCATCGCTGCGCCACCACTGGGATTAACTGTTGGGAGAGGGGAAAGTAAGTACCTAGGTTTTTGCATCTTAGAACTCTGGTCAGGTATGGTAATACCTACTATCGTGGCAGTACTGTGTGCACTGAGGGGACTTCCAACCTCGGTCCGTGCAAGACCCTCGAGACAGAACCATATTCGTCAAACAGAGGCCATTGGAGAGACAATAGGAGTCAGAACTGCAACAAGCAGACTCGGTGCTATTGGAAATGCAGGGAATGTCAGTCGAGAGGGACCCATCTAAACTGTAGCATTGCGTGGATATGGACGGTTGGAAGAGGGTTAGAAGAAAAAGAATTCTAAAGTCTAGCAATAGCGACATGAGAAAGTAAAGGCGTCGAAAGTAAGATATCTATCAGATAATTCCCACTCCGCTAACGAGTGACTTTGAAATTATCGTCGCAAAGAACTCCACGAACGAAAGCAGCCTTGCAGCGAAATGGAGAATAGAAGAACACAGGATCGTAAGTGCATTGAAAAGATGGGCATCCTCTTAAACCATCCTGAGAAAAAAAAAAGGGTCGTGGGTCACGTAAGGATGCAGGCGCCCCCATCAGACATGCTGATTACGGGCGCAGTTCACTGATCACGAATCCTCTGGGGACTCAGTACAGGAACGCACAAATACTTGGGTTCCCTTGCAAAAGTTTGCTATACCGAGTGCGCCGTAAGAAATCGGGCAAATCCCGTAATGCATCTTGTAGCTAACATTTGCCAGTATAACCTCATCTCTAGCCTGATGATCCCACTGCATGAAGTGTGGCTATAGATGTTGAGTGTTAAGAGTCGAAGGACGGACGGCACAAGCAAGGTACCTTCATGGGGGCTAAAATATTACGTGACTAGTCGGCTGGGAATATGTAGTACATATTGGGGAATCTGAGGCACAGCTCAAAGCCCCTTTTGCAATGATGAAGGTTTTTCAGAACCGTAAATAGCGTAATAGTTCGCGTTCTTGAACTAACAGAACAGTAAGATTCTAAGAAGATTAACAGGAGACGAAATTAGAACGTCTTGAATATGTTAAAATCATGTCAAGAAATGACATTTTCACTTTCACTTTCACTTTCATATTGATCTTGATCTTGACACATAGGACACCCAAGCCCTCTCTTCATAAACCGCAAAGCCTATACCATCCCCGAATCCCTCTGCAAAATCTCATTTAACCCCGCCCTCTGCACACAATTCTCAAACCTAAAGCTCGCCGCCAACGCCTCCAGCTCCTCAAAGGACTTTCCCTCAAATAATTCCGCCATCTCAAACCCAAGGTACTCTGACAACAGCATTTCACGCAGCACACGCTCCGCATGCCGTCTTGCCGTCCACAGCGGACTCGGGTATATTCTTTTCTGGAAACGCTCTGGGATGACTTCCTCGACGTGGTCGAGCAGGGGTTTGTAGATGTGCTGCACGTCCTTGTCATCCCGGCCCCAGAAGTCCACGCCGAGGGATTTCTTTTTCGTGAGGAAGGAGGCGAGGAGGCGCATCCAGGGGCTCGAGGGAGAGACGTAGACCATGCCTTGGTAGCCGATGTCTTTGTAGAGCCAGATGGACCATGAGACGTTTGATTCGGAGTAAATTTTTAGTTGCTCTTGCAGGAGATTGTAGCGTTGCGTATTGATTTTCTCGTGGTTGGGTTCTGAAGCCGAGGCGTATACGGGGCCGAATTCGCCGTTCCAGATAGGGACTTTGTTTCGGCGCATGAAGGCTACTTTTCTTTCGAAGGATGAGCGGAGCTTCTGTGTTTGCTCGGTTCGATCTTCGAAGGGCTCGCCGAGGGGGAAGCCCATGGGAGAGTAGTCGTGCATAGCGTAGACACAGTTGGGAAGGATGGTTGTGAAATGGGTGAAGTCTATTGCGTAAGAGTTGCCGTCAAGGAACAGAATGTGGTCAGAGTCTACCGATCGAATAGCTTTCTCTACACGTTCGTAGAATGCGATTAGATTACTATGGTCTGGGTCTGCAGGCTCATTAAGCGGGTTATAGCCGGCAATCTGGGCCCATGGTTAGAACTTCCTCTAAACGCAACGGAACATGGCTCTTACGTGTAGGTTTCCAGCATAGCGCTTAGCCAGTGCTACCCAGAGATTGACCGCCCTGTCCTGGAATTCCTTGTGCTGCCAGAAAAGAGCTTTGTGTACCCCCGAATCGGAATGCCAGTCCTGATTTTGTCCTCCCGGAACCGCATGCATGTCGAGAACAACATATAGATTCTCATGGGCACAACGTTCCACGACCCTGTCCAACAGTCTGAAACCCTCCTCCTTATATACCCCTGGATTGATATCATCCTCAAAATGTCTGTAGTTGAAAGGAACGCGGATACAATTTAATCCCAATGAAGCAAAGAATCGGGCATCGGAGCTTGTGAAGAAGTAATCGAGGAACTAATAAGGCATAGTATTAGCATAATTGGAGTATTCGAGACAAGTCTTCTGACCTTGTCAAAGAAGTACTTGTATTTTTCTGGCCCGAGCACCTGCAGCAATGCAGCTCGGTGTTCGTGCTCGTGACCGGCAAAGCCAGTAATGAAGTTCTCCATATTCATATGGCCTCCCAGGCCCGCCTGGCCTCACGTGAGTATAAGTAGTACTTTATTTGGAGACGCAAGCACTGACTCCTTTAAGCACCACGGCAACGCCATGGCCGTCAACGATACCAGTGCCCTCAACCTGTAGAATTGAGTCAATTTTCCTAGGGGAATAGTTATCTCCGTTGATATGAGCTCCGTTGGCGTGACTCCTGTTACCTAAGAAAGCCGCGTCCGAAGCAGGTTCTTCACGGTGGGGAGCCATGGGATGTAAGGGTGGGAAAAAAGCGAAAGTCAGCTTCGAGACAAGCGAAATCAAGAACACACGACATCTTATGAGACTTGATAATAGATTACATCTCCACCTTCTGGAATCAGTGAAGTGGCTAATAATTAAGGTATGGGTCGGTTAGACCCAGCCTCGAGTCATATGGACCCGAGCCCGATAATCCGCGGCGTGCCACGTGCCTACCAAGATCTGGAGAAATCGGATACTTAGATGAAAGAAGAAGCTAGGAAACTCGTGTGACCTGGCATACCATGACCATCAAAAGTGCTGCAAATATAATACAAAAAGAACGCAAAGGGCATATATTGCTTTTACTCTTGAAGAATGATCGTACAGGCGCAGATAAAAGAGGATCGGCCGATCATGCGGCTCTGATATCAGTGTCGAGATAAATCAAAACTTTGCCATTAGGGTTTCGAGAATGTAACGCCGGTCTCGAGCGTCTTCTGATTCTTCTTGCCAGAAGCTCAGCAAGGCAACGACTTTACGTACAGCTGCCTCCCAGTCTGGCGGTAACAAGTCGTCCAGATGTCTACACAATCTTGCTGCAACAAGAGTTAGAGCACTTCTGGTGCAAGAACGTAACATGAGCCAAGTGCCATGATGATGGTGGTAGAAGCCGCCTTCATTCTTCCATATTCGTTCAACGCATACTCGGAGGCCCTTTCGGACGAAAACCTGGTACGTGACATCCCAAGATGTAGTGTTGATGGCTTCGACTAGGAAGGGCCAGTACATAGTCTCATAGCAGTCCAACAGATGGCCTCTGAGAACAAAACGTAGAATATCGTCGTCATGTTGACTGGTTTGGAGGTCCATTTCGGGCGGCAAAAGCCGAGACCTGACTCTCAGCGTTAGCGACAATCTATTTGAAGGAAACGAAGAAAATAGGAGGCAAACCATTCCTGTGCATGGCTCTCAAATGAAGACATCCAAGCCGAAACCTCCTCAAGGTTGTCAAACCTATCATCAACGGCGTATTGAACTACATGGGTAAGAATTTGGTTTCCAAGCCTCCTCAGAGCTATTTCAGCGAGGTAAAAGTACCAGGACCTTTCTTGGTCTTTCACCGATCCTGGAGGCGGAGACGGTAGGAATGATGGGTAAGAAAGATCCCCGGCAGCGCCGAATCCAGGTACTGATAATTGCAATCGAAGCTCACTGTGCAGGTTCCAAAAACGTCTTGATCAGCTTTTGACAGGCGACTGAAAAGGGGGTTGTTACAGCCACTTACAGTTCAGACTTGAAACATGTCCAGTACATACTCTCCTCCGATCTCCATGGCGTTTCTGAGCCAACAACCTCTTGTACCTCTGGGGCCCCGAACGACCCGGCGTAGAAATCAAACTTTTGACAGCATGCTAGAGCTTGCACGAACAGAGCCCAAGCTTGGAATGGCCTCATCGTGTGCATAAGGTAGACGCCCGAGAAGAAGAAGCACTGGGCTGAAAGCACGTCACCTTTGGTCAGTAGTGCTCCAATGCGTCTTTGGGAAGCATTGAACCAGGCCTCCGCCCTGACAGACTCCATCGACCGGCCAGCAGAAATGGGGTCATCCTGACGGAACGCGCCAAATGGTAGTGATACCGCTCCCAAAGCGCAGACGAGAAGCTAATCTGTCGGTCAATCTGTTGAAAGAGTGACGAGCAATTAAGCGTAACCTACCACTAAACAGGATTGAGCACTCCAAGAAATACCATTCAGGCAAACATCCCTTACCCACTGACGAATGAGCTTTTCGTCGAGAACGGGGTTCTTGATGTGCACATGTTTGAAGAATACGTCTAGCAGCCCACTGCAAGATTCAATCTCAAGCTCACCCGCAGCTTTGGTTCTGTCAACTGATTGCAATGACAGACGGTCAGGGGCACTCAAGCTTCCTTCGAGCAAAGGCTTCAGCTTAAGATGAGCATCAAATTGGTGATGGAAAATTGGCCACGACAAGATCTTCTCGACATTGATGATAGCAACATTTCCCTTTGAGGTGGATTTCGTTTGAAAGGTACTGTCTGGTCGACCTGGAGTCGAGTGCGTACTTGATCTGGCATCGTCCCTTTGGTCAACCCCAGCGGATTGATTACGAGCCTGGAGTTTTCCTTCGAGCTGATCTATCCGCTCGAGGATAGCAAGGCTGGCCGGGTCAAAGCTGAAGCAGGTCAGTTGTGTTTCAGATCTTGGTACAGCGAAAGTTGGTGTTACGTACGTGGATAAGTCGGTAGAGGATGAAGAAACACATCTTGCTCCTACTCGTTCACAGAATGAGCATCTTGGCTTTCGATTATCACACTTGGTCTTCCGTGCCCGACAAACTTGGCATGCCGTGTTCGCACGTTTTCTCGGATATGAGGCATCACCTCGCGCAGTTTGTCTCTTGTTGTTGCTCGTATTATTAGTTGTCGTGGAGGTTGCGAGGGCCAATTCTGAATGCGTCGCACCCGGGGACAGCTCAGTCAGCGGCTCTAATGCATTCCGAGCAGCATGTAGCGGGAGATCCATATGTGAAGCACAACCGGGGGTACGAAAGCTCGTTTAACTTGCCCTATCGATAGTGGCCAGGAGAACAGTTAGAGCTGCTGGGCAAGGACGTGATCAAACTTACTCCCCGACTATCCGCGACAAGTATAAAGAAGTAGATACATTATTATTGTACAACACGAGATTAGAAAATTGTTGTTGTTGGATTTGAGAATAGTACACAGCAATTTAGGCTCGTACAGCAATAATACGATCCCCTTTTCATACGAGTACCAGACCTGGACTTTTGGCGACCTTTGGCGAGTAAGGTAAGGTAGCCTTGCTATAACCGATATCTATCAACATCTACACCCTCATGTCATTTCACCGTGGGTGAGATCATCATCAAGCAGCAATAGATGATACTCACTAGTGAGCCTCCAACTCAACAGACTCTGGACAGTGTTGGTATACGAGGTCATATGGGGGCATATTGATATTTTGGTTGTTGCTGTTAGGAGTAGCAGGCGAAAACTCTACTAGCGGGCCCTATCAGCCCTATCAGCCCTATGAAGGCGGAGATTACCATCTCCCCTATATCCAATGCTCGCTACTAGATGGACTCCTAACAGCAACAATCAAAATATCAATATGCCCCCATATGATCTCGTATACCAACAGACAGTACTGGGAGATCTTTCAGTTTTCAGCTGTACCTCCGTAAGCAGGAGTTTGATTTGGTGATTACTCGTATTGAAGGATATCGGCAGTCGTCGGCTATGTTCCGTCTCACGTGGTCTGCGCTAGCGTGATGTAGGCAACGGTTCCTCTCACGCCTCTCATATTCTCAATTTCTCAATCTGGAAATCCCCGCAGGTCAGACCTTGATACGGAAAATGGGTGCGTCTAAGACTCCAAGTTGGGGGTATCGTTGCTGCTACTGCGACTCTCCAGTGGCATCGGGAGGCAACATGCCCAGGGACCAGGGCAGGCAGCCGAGGATCAGTCCTGAGTTTGAGCTGACAATTTCCACTAAAACACAAGCTGCTCTACCTCTCAGCTTTTGTTTCCCCTCATCGATCGCACGATCGACCAGGTTCGGCATGTCTCCGCGACTTGATTACTGTGTACTCAAAAGCTTGGCCTGCACATGGCCCCATGCTTTGGCGACCCTATCCTTTTTGTTCTGCGACTTCTTCAGCAGTTGCTACTCGTATAGATGTACCTTTCCTGGATTTGAGATCAGAGTCTACCTTACTCTTTTACATCCCACTATGCCGTGCGGGGGTTTAGACCAGGTGCAGATCCCGTTAGCCAATCCCTTTTGCCTCAATTGACCCTGACGGCAGCTGGTGGAGAACGTTTGTCTAGAATGGTCTGGGACATTTCCAGTCCCTTGGTATTTCTTGACCTGTAGCTGCAGTATAGGAAGCTTAATCATAAAAGAGGAGACGACAGCCTTCAGTTCTTGCTTTAAAGACCACCGACTGGCCCTTCGACACTTGTTCCTTCAGTTTCATTCAGTGAGGCAATCATGGAGAAGACCATGACCGGCCCGACAGCAGAGATATATGAACATGCTTACTCAGAAGAGTCGCATGAGCAGGCGGTTCTTGCCGACAACATCAGAGAGCACAAGGCTACAGCATGGGAGATCATCCGGGACCACAAGCGCATCGTTGGTTGGACATTTTTCTTTGCGCTCAGCGCCGTCGGATGGGGTTTTGATGCTCAGGTTAACGGCGCCGCCATATCCGTCCCATCCTTTCGTAGGGATTTCGGGTACGGAAAAGATCTTTCCTGCTAGAGAATCTTCTCCCGGTATTGGTGCTCACGCTTGGCTCTAGATACATCTACAAAGGCGAGCCCGTCTTACCAGCCCCATGGCAGAGTGCCTTCAATGCAGCTTCATCAATCGGTCAATTCTTTGGTGCGTTCATATGCAGCTGGATGTCTGACCGCATTGGCCGCAAAGGCGGCCTCGGTATCGGAGTTCTATTCTGTCTTGGTGGTATTCTAGGAGAGATATTCTCTGTTGCTCGTCCTGCTTTCTTGGTTAGCAAGCTAGTTCTTGGGCTTGGTTTGGGCTTCTATTTGACCATGGGACCGCTTTACTGCTCCGAGCTTTCGCCAACGGCCCTTCGAGGTATCACCACAGCGGGAATTAACATGGCCATTGGTATTGGGCAATTGCTGTCGAACGCTGCCATTAAGGGTTTTGGGGGTAGAAACGACCGATGGGCTTACCGTGCCCCTTTTGCATGCCAGTTCATCTTTGTTGGTGAGCAACCTCTCCATATTCTTTAATTTCTCCCAGCCATTAAAATCGGGTTATTTATTTACACACAAACCAGCCGTCCTAGCCATTGGCCTCCCCTTCGCCCCAGAATCCCCCTGGTACCTCGTCCGCAAGGGTCGCATCGACCAAGCCCGCAAAGTTCTCAGCTCGCTCTACAGCAATCCCACCGAAGTCGCCGACAAACTCGCCGCTATCGAGCAAACGGTACAAGAAGACTTAGCCCGCGATAAATCCCGCTGGGTAGACTGTTTCAGGGGCACGAACCTTGTCCGCACCGTCATCTCCTGCGGTGTCTTCGCCTGCCAGCACTTCGTCGGCATCATATTCGTCCTCGGATTCTCAACCTACTTTTTCGAACTCGCTGGCCTTGCGAATTCAAACGCCTTTAGCCTAGGCGTCGGCGTCACCGCATGCGGAATCTTCGGCAACATCTTCTCGTGGTTCGTAGTAAACTCATACGGCCGCCGCAAAGTCTTCCTTCAGGGCATGATCTGCGTCACCACCATCCTCTTCCTCATCGGCATCCTCGACGTCATCCCCACCGGCCCCGCACGTTGGGTCCAAGCCTCCCTGACCGTCTTCTACGCCTTCGTCTACTTCCTTACCATCGGCGCCATGGCCTTTGTCCTCCTCGGCGAGGCCTCCTCCCCGACCCTGCGCGCCAAAACCACGGGGCTCGCAACCGCAACGCAGGCCGTTTTCGGCATCACCTTCAACGTCGTTATTCCCTACATGGTCAACCCCGACCAGGCGGATCTAAAGGGCAAGGTCGGCTTCGTATTTGGGGGCTTGGGCGCTATTGCTACTGTTTGGGCGTTCTTTTATGTTCCGGAGCTCAAGGGCAAGACGTTTAGCGAGATTGATCATCTGTTTGTGATGAAGGTGGAGCCGAGAAAGATGGGGGCGTATGCGCCGGAGGAGGAAGAGCTTTATGAGAGAAAATGAATGGGTGTTATGGTATGGCATAATGGCTGGGTGTTTTGGGGTCTCGGAGTATTCTCTTTAATGCCTAATCAGAGAGGATTCCTCTTCTAGGACATAATAGATAACCCCCTTTGCGAGGCGTCTCTGGATCCCCCTCCCAACCTCACGCTTCACCACGTCAAATTCTTTCGTCTATGCTACCACCACTGAACTAACACGCCGCGACAATCTTTCACGATACCACAGCTCCAAGCTTGGCAACCAGGCAACCCGCCACAACGACAGCCTCTTCCCCACTGTTCGAATAAACCACAAAACCGTCAGCCCCAACCCTAGGCAAGTAAGACACCCCGCCACAACGACAGTCGTCTCCACCAACCCTGACCCATAAACATCCATCCATCCATCTAACCCCCTACCCCCCCCAAACACCTCGTTCGAACGCAGCGATCACTGTATCTCGTTCTTATGATCCTCTTCCCCGCGGGCGTCTCTCTTTCCCGATTCGTTTACAACGCGGCCGTTTTCAAAGGTCTGGGGTTGTTGCTTTCTTGGTGTTGGGGTCTTGTTTTCAATGGTTGCATGCCTCTGTGCTGTACCTCGCGCCTGTACCCTCATGCTCTCCCGTTCCTCTAGCTTTCCTACTCTCCGTTTTTCTCCCTTCTTTCCCCTTCCCCTTTCCATCCCCTAGAAACTCTCCTTCTTCCTTAAATAACAGCACATTCTTACACCGAGGGATCAGATGGAAACTAGAGGATTGGCGGGTGGTGGGTTTTGGTTTTTGAGGGGGCTGGTGGTGGTGGTGTTCGAATAGGGGGGGGGGGGATGAGAGTGAAGTAGAGGTGGTGGTGGTGGTTAGGGGAGATGGAAAGAGGGGTGGCGTGAAGAGTGCGGGTGAAGGGGGGTTAGAGGGGTGGGGGTTGGCTACGGGAAATGAAATTTCGGATGGAAACGGGGGACGGAAGGGAATGAAAATGGAAGGGAGAATAAGGAACTAGAAATATAAAAAGTTGAAGCAACTATCGTCCACCCATCGATGCAAATGAAAGTAAGTTTGTCATTTGCAGCAATTGGAATCTAGCATGGAATGATCAATACGATGGGATCGATATAGTACAAAAACTGAAATGAAGTGCTTAGGAAAATGTCCTTTGTGCTTGATATTCGACATGGAGGTTCTTTGACATATCTGTATGATGTCCTTTCTTGCAATTGATTTTGATGAGAAATTGGAACGAGGAAGTGAGGGATCCGGATCGTCGATGGTGAGAAGAGGGGCACGGGGAGGGTGGAGAGTGGAAGATTGGCGGTGTCTTGATATTCGACCTCGATCTTCGTACCAAAGTCTCCTATCTAAAAGATAGATTTCTTCCGAGCAATTCACCCGGATATAGGGTCAACGTACTTACACAGGCAGCTTCGATATAGTGGTTTGCGGTGATCAGGGTTCGGCTTTGGTGAGGGTAAATAGAAGTCCGCTTTCCGGATGCTTATACTGTAGAGTTGATATGAAATGAAGTATCGAATTGCCTCCGGCACCTGTAGCGCGGCATTCGTTCGAAGGACCACTTCGGGGCGCTCGCGACGCTATCCCACCTCTTTCTGACCAAGCCGTGATCTACGAGGTCGGCTTTCCTAGGCTGGGGATTGCTCCTCCCTTTCCTTTTCCTTCTTCTTCTTCTTCTTCTCCACTTTCGGCCCCTCAAAAAAAAGCATCGCCTCCCCCCCCATCTCCCCCTCCATTTTCTTCCACTCCCTCGCCCCTGCCACCTCCCCAACAAAACCCCTAATTTTCTCCAACATCCCCATCATCTCCTGCTGCGGCACACTCCTCTTCCCCATCCACCCCCTCCTCCTCTTCCCCAACACTACCTCCACCCTCCTGCCCTCCTCCAAAAACGCTTTCATCTGCCGCATGCGCATCTTCAAATCATGAACGTCAATCACCCAGCCAACCTCCAACTGTTTAAGATTCTTGTCCGCTTTCGGGTTCTTCTGGCTTGGTGGCCGCAGCTTGTCGGCGATTTGTTTGCGCACAACGGATTTGGGGAGGATTTTGCAGACGGGGAGACCATCCTGCGCGGGCGGGGAGACTTGGACGAGGAAGAAGGCTTTGCGGTCGATGTAGGAGAGGATGGTGGAGACGGGCTCAGGGGGTTGGAGGCGACTCGTTTCGTCGTTTACGACTTGGACCATGTCGGACTCGATCTCTTCATCTTTGGCGGGGCCGATGGGGGTTTCTGGGGTTTGGGGTTGATCTATTACCTGGCGGGATTTGAAGACGTAGGCGTGGCGGCGTTGGTGGTGGGTTATAGGAGGTTTCTTGGGTAGGAGGCGGCAATGGAGGGGTGAGAGAGTGTGGGTGGGTCGGACGGAAGGGAAGAAGACGCGCTGGAGAGCTTCTGTGGTAGTTATGAGGCGGTTTGAGTGTTTCATGGTTATTGTGGAGGATATCAGTTGTTCTTGAGGCTTTTCTGAGCTTTAAGCAAAAGCATACCCCTGTCGTCGATCTTTCTAACTGCCTTGGAACCCACTTCCGCCGCAGCCTTTCAAACCATCATATCACAAACCTTTTCGAAGTCAACCCGGAGCCCAATTTGGTTTGAAATCTGCTTTTTTGAACATCCACACGATGCTTCCCAGATGACACCCCCTTTAAGCCTTCTTAGGAGGCTTCTACACCCTCTGACCCGAAGGCCCATCTTTCGCGGCTCAATAATCTTCATCAAATCCGCCGCCATCCTTCACCTTCTTACCACGCACGTTGGCTGCACATACGGCACCTACGGTCCCTCAATGCTGCCCACCCTCGCCGCCACCGGCGACGCAGTCTACGTCTCCAAACTCTACCGTAGAGGGAAAGGGATAAAAGTGGGGGATATGGTGAACTTCAAGCATCCGATGTTTCCCGAAATGGGGGCTATAAAGAGGGTGGTAGGGATGCCGGGGGATTTCGTGGCGAGGGACAGTCCTGGGACGGGAAACAGGATGATGATACAGGTATGTGCTGGAGGTGGGTTTGGGGGAAGGGAGGGACTGATGGGTGGGAGATAGGTGCCTGAGGGACATTGCTGGTTGATTGGGGATAATTTGCCCGAGTCGAGAGACTCTAGGACCTTTGGGCCGCTGCCGCTGGCGTTGATCAAGGGGAAGATTGTTGCAAAGTTGGGTGGGGTGGAGATGTTTAGTTGGATCGAGAATAACCTGGTGCCTGCGGAGGTGGACGTCTGAATGGATATAAATCATGGTCGTTACTGATGCATAGCATTTGGAGTCTAAATACAGTTGGCATTAATTAGACAATGCATACTGGAGAAAGGCGGATGCCGTTGGAGATGAGCCTAGCATTTACTGGCAACTTTTACATCGAGTCATACTTGTACATCATCGAGCACATTACTTTCGCCGGCAACTTGTGGGTTCTATCCATTGATATGATTTCCTGACGGCCTACCGTTTCAATGTCTTTTGCTTCTCCGCATCGTTGACCAACTTCCTTCCTTTCACAGCCAGTCCTTTCCTAACTCTAACTCCATCCATATACCTCTTTGCCACATTCTCCTTGTCCGCCAATTCTCCCAAGTCTTCTAGCTCCTCTTCTGTGAATGGGACCCAGAACGGATCCTCGTCAAGCATCTCAAATCCTTGAAACACCAATTGCGGGGACGCTGCACCTGACGTGCGTTTGCGGATCTCGTCGCTGAAACCGAAGGATTCGGCGACGGGGAGGACTGAGAGGATCGTGAAGAATGGTGTGCCTTCTTTGAGGGATTCGGAGACGATGCGGCCTCGCCGACGGGTGATTACGCCGTAGACACGGCCAAGGACTTCGGCTGTTGATGTTGTCAGTGTTCGCTACTATGGAGAGATCTCAAAACGTGCACAATTCGTATGATGGATAGAGAGAATCATATCTGAAAGAGAAGGACGTACTTGAGGCTTGTATCTCACAGCTATACATAGCAAGAAGCAGTCGTGGACTCCAGTCAAGGAAGCCTTGCCGTATAGATTCTCGGACTATTTTGATGATTTCGCCTGTCAAACGGCCAAGCTTCTCACGGCCTGATGACTCTTCGTCTGAGGGAGCTGTAACGGCCACTTCCTCTAAGAATACCGCAATCCCTTGGATCGGTTCATGGCATAAGGGGCCTTGGGCGGTGGCTAATTGAAAAGCGTAGGAAATCTTGTCTGAGAAGTCGCGAGATGTTATAGAGTCAGCAGGGGTGCCTGCTTTTCGGTTGCTGTGAGAATCGAGCTCGTGAGCCTCCTGAAGGCTGTTCAAATAACTTTAGATCTCTCTAAACCTTCGAACCAATTTTTGATTACTCACAATTTCTGACAAGTCCCACTCTCCGTGATGTCGATAAGGAGATTCGGTCCAATCCTTCGAGGGCCAAAGGCAGCTATCTTGTCCACTATATCCTTCCATTCATCAGCTTGCCCTTTCTCCTCTGTAAATGCCGATTCCAGCTGTTCCTTGAATTCTTTTAAGCTGAGCTGGCCTGAGTTAACAACAAGTTCTTGATTAGATTCGTCACCGGCAAGAGCATCTTCGTTCTCTTGGGTGACTTCTCCTGCGCCCTCCTTCGCCTTTTTCTCAGCATACAGACGCCGTACTGCCGCAACGTTCTTTTTAAGGAAATCAATCACTGCAGATGGTAAAGGCACAACCCTCAGCCGTACGCTGATTTGCTTCGACGTGGATACAACGAGAACAGTTCCTCGTGGGAGGTTCCTATCCTTCTGCGGTGCCATTTCTGCAGCACTTATTATACTTTCCCGGTATGGGACGATGGGCTCTCCTGCCTGTATCTCGCATCTCGCGAACCTCTCCCGGAGGTCTTTCAGGCAGCGCTCAAGGTGCAATTCTCCGGCGGTCACAATGACATGCTCACCACTTTCCAGTACTTCGTATTTCGCACAAGGATCGCTTTGCTCTAGCAAGCGCATTCCAGTAATCATCTTTCCAAGATCACCAGGGTTTACGGGCTCCAATGCAACTCGAACGATGGGCTCACCTCCCATATTCACTCCAGCCAGGTTGACACCGCCTTCAAGCTGACTACAGAGGGTACCAGATTTGAGGATATGACCTTCAAGTCCTGCGATACCGAATACCACGCCCGCAGGAACAGATGACAAAGCCTCAAGGCCACGGCCCATTAGTAAGTATAAGCCAGTGATAGCGACTTTATGCGGTTGAGGCATTGCGTGAGGGTTTGCTGGCGAAAACTTGGGCGGAAGTACATAGACAGAGTCTCCAACCGACAGGGCTCCGGAGTAAAGCCGAGCAAATCCAATGAGATGCTCTGCTTCTCCTTGTCCTCTTGACTCCGCTCCCACCCCCTCACTGGATTCGTCAAGCCTGGCATCCTCGAGTGAATTGGTGATGCCTGTCAGCCTAACCGAGGTTTCGGACTCAGCAGCAGCTCTTGCTTTCTCCAGCTCAGCGCGCTTCTTTCTTGCAAGATCTCGTGCCTCTTCGGCGGTCAAGACGCTGCCGCCCCTGCGCTTGTTTTGCGGTAACTCGCTTGCAGGAATAGAGACCATTTTACTTACGTACGCAACAATTGGGTCATGCTCCGAAGCTTTGAATTCGATCATAGCATTTTTGAGAGCTTTGTCGACGTAATCGGCACCTGGAGAGGCCTCGATCAGAGCCGGAAGACGACTGGCTTGTGCGGCTGGCGGTGCTGGTAGATATTCAATAACAGAGACAAGGATAGCAGTCGAGAGAGGAAGCCAAGCGGCAAAAACCGTACTAAGTATAGCACGTGGATCTCTGGAGCGGAGGATGTGGGATGGTATTGTAAGAGAAAGCGCTTTAGTGATCTTTTCAACCATGGCCGGATCGCTGAACAACAAAGAGTATAAGCTTCCAGCGATACTATTTATTGTATGAGGAAGGAAGGGCGAGACATACCCTTTGCCTTTATTGCCTCCTGTAGTAGCTTCGTAAACTGCCCAAATATTATCTAGTACCAGTTGCACGAACATTGGCTTTATTGCTCGGCCCTTCAGATGCTTTGGCCCAAGCACTCGTTTGGTCTTTGGTTCCAAGTAGAATTCTCCCCAAAGGACTTTCTCAAGGACAGAACGTTTTAAGCCTAGCTTTTTTTCGTATAGAGACGCGAATTGGCGTACAGTAAATGCCCAGCCATCGGTGGCACTGCTAAAGATAACGTTGTTTTTCTCCGGGGCAAAGTACAGGTCCTCGTCGTCTTTCTCCTCAAAATCACCATTTGTACTGCTTATAGCTATGCTTTCGACGTCATCCAAGTTGGAGCCGTTCGTAGTTTGGGTAGCTTTACGCTCAGTCCTCTCCTGATCCTTAGCGGTGGCGGCAGCAACTCGTTCTTCTACTCGCTCTCTCCACTGTAGATCTTCTTCCATCCTCTCGCCTTGATAAAAGCTCCCTATCACTGCATTAACTTGTTCCAGCAACTGGCTCATGTGGACATAAGCCTCTCCTGGGCTCATCTTCAACTCCGTGATTAAGCGGTCAATTTTATTGATAACCAAAAGGGGCTTCAAGTGCTCGGTCCACGTCTGCCGAAGAACAGTTACTGTCTGACTGCATACCCCTTCAACCGCATCCACCAGAACTAAGGCACCATCACATAATCGTGAAGCGGTTGAGACCTCACTACTGAAGTCAACGTGACCAGGCGAGTCAATCAAATTGATCAAAAATTCCTTCTGGAGTGGGCCAACATCAGGGGAGGAGCGGCGGAGCATGGAGAAATAGAGAGATATGGCGGAGGATTCCATGGTGATTCCTCGTAGTTGCTCATCTGGCCGAGAGTCCAGGTATCGTATCTTTCCAGCGAGCTTTGGGGAGATGATGCCATTGGTGGCAATGAGTGCATCGGTGAGAGATGTTTTGCCATGATCCTAGGCCGTTAGACTATACTCAGGTAAGTGGCCAAAGGAAACTCACGACGTGTGCAAGGATGCAGATCTGATAATTCTTCTATCAGCACTTGGCCCACATGTTCGACGACAGTAGACGCACATTTCGGATTTCATCTGCATTGCGCTGTAGGGCAACCAACTTCTCCGGATTAACGACAGGCATCTTGTGAGGGATATAATCTGCTCATGCCAGTCGTCAAGACTGATAACTTCATTGGAACAACTATAAACCGCAATTTCCGTCGCACATGAAAATTGTGATTCATCAACACCAATGAGATTTTGTGCCCTATCATGAGCTACCAGCCAACCATGGAAGTTACCAGCGCAGTCAGAGATGTTTGGATCGAGTGGCTCTGTATAGGAAGGAATACCGCATTGGCCGCTTCCTCCACTGCATCGAAACTAAAAATATATGATATGATCCCTCACAACAAAGATAGAAGACTCAGTGGAGAGCTTCTGACTGGGGGCATGAAAGGCATGGTTTCAGGTGGGCCGATTGGCTGTCGTTCAGTAGTTTCAGTTAAAGGCGACCCCTGGAGAAACAAGCTGCGGCATGGCGTAGGTCAAAGGGTCCAGGCGGGTGCAGCGGGGAAGTGGAATTCATTCGTGGGGCGATCAGCAAGAGCACAACAAAAATGCAACATCTGCAACTTAGACTCCCTCCTGATCTATGCTCCTTCATCAAATGCACATAGGTGGTTCTTGAGATGCACATACACTCAATGTAAAGCATCTGCTCTCTAACAGAATCGTGAGCATCACCACGGTGCATTCACATACCTTGAAAGACATAGAATCCAGCGCCATGGCAGATGTCGCTTTGCCACATGAACCACTGTCGACACAGCCAAAGCAAATTCCGAGAAACAGAATCCCAGACGTGCCCCCACTCTCGTTTGTGCCCAATCCCCAATTCGCTGGTGTACGGAACGGGCACTTGAGTCTGGGATCATTCTCGCCCGTGAATCAGAATGGAAGCTTTGAATTCGATCGGGTCCTCAAGAGTGGAGAGGTGATGAAGCGGACAAGGAAGACCAAAGTAATTCACTCGAGCGTCCAAGCTTGGCTTTGCTAAGACAAACTTATAGCAGTGGAAAAGCTTCTACTTAGTCCTACGCCCAAATCTCCTCTCGATCTACAAAAACTCGTCGGAAGAGCGCTTGCACAAACAGATTGGTCTATCTGACCTCACTGCTGTTGCATACCTCAAAGACCCCAAGGGAAGACGAGAACATGTCTTTGGCTTGTTCTCACCGGAGAGAAATCATCATTTCCAGGCCAGGGACGAGAAAGACGCTCGCGCTTGGGTCGAGCTCATCAAACGCGAAGCCCGCATAGATGAACAGCACGGATTGCTCCTTGGGAGTTCAGTAGTGACCACAGCGGGTCCAGAGCAGTATTTCCCACCAGGAGATGAAAACGATCGATGGGAACAGGATCATCTAGGCTCGAGTTCTCCAGAGCCAGTTGAGAAGACCGCTAGACTCTCTACAACGAGGGATGGCATCAGGATACCTGTCATAGGGAGGCCATCTACTGGCAATATAGAATACTCCGGCGATGACCAAGGTCTAAATTCTGACTTTTCCGACACTCCTCCTCCGCAGAGCTATAGCGACCCGTCATTCGGCTCATTTGTCCATCGGAAAGTGCGAGGAGTCTCATCAACACCAACCCCTACACAGCCAATATATCCGGGAACCGCACGCAACGCCAGCCAACACAGCGGATTCCACGTCGACCACGACGACGAACGCGTGGTCTGGCACGGCTACCTTTTATGCCTGAAATCCAAAGGCGGCGTCAGGCAATGGAAGAGGCTATGGGCAGTGCTCCGGCCAAAAAACCTCGCGTTTTACAAGGACGAACAAGAATATGCCGCCCGTCTCATCATCCCGCTCTCCAACATGATCGATGCTGTCGAAATCGACCCGGTATCAAGAACGAAATTCCACTGCATGCAGATCATTGCGGAGGAGAAGAGCTATCGCTTTTGTGCTCCTAGCGAGGAGGCTTTGGCGCGGTGGCTTGGGGCGCTCAAAAGCCAGCTTGCGCGGAGAAAAAACAAAGCGCAGTGATATACCCAACCAGCGGATATTTCAGTCGACCAATCCCCCTCGCAGTCGACGTTGCTCGTGGGTGGAAGAGATTTCAGACAACAAGATACAGTTGCTTTTTGTAGCAAAAGCTGTGGGCGATTGCTCTCAAGATCCGAGTTTCTCGTGAGTGGTGATGTAGCTTGCATGTCTACAAAACTACATACACTTCCGGCAAACGCCAGCCAAGTTATCTCAATATCGGGTCCGTGGCCGCAACAAGACCCAAGGGGTACATTGCTGACGATTTATAGATTTTCCCTACGCAAACCCGGGGCCGGGTATTCTATTGGAGGCAATTCTCCGACCTTTCCAAAGTCTTAGCCAGGGGAAATATCCTCGACTCTTGAGAACTTGCAAGTTCCGAACGCGGATATGAGCGAAGCCCTAGCAATGATGGGTAGAAACAAGGGAAAACAATTAAAGTTTGATGACTGGACAAACACTCTTCTATTCTCGATCATTCCCAGCTATGTTACAAAACCCATCCAACTCCCTGGGCGCCAGCCGTCTGAGTAGAGATTCGGATGGGAAGTAATAGAAGAACCGGCCTGCAGAATAGCTAGAAATGTACATTTTAAAAAGTTCAATATTTTCAATCCCTACCCGATGATGATGCTCGCCTGTGCAATATGCATCTTGTGAAAACCACCTTTGCTTCATTCAACCTCTCGTCTCGGAATTCCCGCGCTAGTGTGGGACAAAAATATCCCTCCTGCTTGGTAGATAGTGTTACTTGATGACCCTTGTGACGATACCTGTAGCGACTGTGCGGCCCCCTGTAGATTGTTAATCACGGAGTCAGGATTGCGTTGAACGGTTTTGCAATACACATACCTTCGCGAATGTTGAAGCGCTGCCCGGTTTCGATGGCGACGGGGTTGTATATGTCACACATCATCTCGACGTTGTCGCCCGGCATCACCATTTTCGAGTCGCGGTCTTCGGTGCCTTCGGGCCAGTGGAGGGACGCAGCTTCATCTGCGGCGGGGAGTAACTTTATGTCAGCTATAGTTCAAAAGATAAAGTATATTCGGAGATTGAAAGTCATGGGCAACGGCTGGTCGTAAACTCACCAGCTGTACGTATGAAGAGTTGGGGACGGTAGTTATCATGGAACCCAGTATGCCGTCCTCCTTCCTCCTTTGTAAGAACATACATTGAGCATAGAAACTGCTTATGCGCCTTTGTGCTCCCAGGCTTGGCAACCACCATCCCTCGCTTCACGTCCTCGCGCTTCACACCACGGAGCAGGAGACCTGAGTTATCGCCGGCACGGGACTCGTCGCAGGATTTCTTGAAGGTCTCGATATCGGTGACTTTCGTCTTTAGGGCCTCGCCCCCTTTACCCACCAGCTCCACGTCACTGTCTTTCTTCAGCGTACCACGTTCCACACGACCCGAGGCTACGGTGCCACGGCCGGGAATGGAGAAGACGTCTTCGATGGACATGAGAAAGGGCTTATCGGTGTCGCGCTCAGGGGTGGGGATCCAAGTGTCTACAGCCGCAAGTAGCTCGTCGATTTTCTGAGCGCCGATCTCGGGTTGGCGATCCTCGAGCGCGCACAGAGCGGAGCCGAGGATAATTGGGGTGTCATCTCCATCGAAACCGTACGTGGTTAGGAGTTCTCGCATTTCCATCTCCACAAGCTCTAACATCTCCTTATCTTCTATTGCGTCGATCTTGTTGACGAAGACGACGATCTTTTGGACGCCGACCTGGCGCGCGAGAAGGAGATGTTCTCTTGTTTGTGGCCTATCTCTTGTTAACACCCTCGTACGACCAGAAGGGAATAACTAGTATAACCTACATTTGCCCGTCTGAAGCTGCGACAACGATAACAGCTCCGTCCATGCTTGAAGCACCCGTGATCATGTTCTTAATATAATCGGCGTGGCCGGGACAGTCGACGTGAGAGTAATGCCGTGCTTCCGTCTGATATTCAATATGGGCTGATGCAATGGTGATACCACGCTTTCGCTCTTCAGGCGCCTTGTCAATAGCCCCATATGCTAAGAAGCTTGCCAGGCCCTTCTCGGCTTGTCGTTTCGTGATTGCAGCAGTCAAAGTAGTCTTAAACACCTGTATCAGCAGAAGGCACCATGTATTGTGCTTCGTGAGCAGACCTTGCCATGATCGACGTGACCAATTGTGCCTGATCAAGTCAGCACTCAAGCATCCACACATCAATGGGGGGCGATCTTCTACCAATGTTGACATGAGGCTTCGTCCGCTGAAACACAGTCGCAAGCCCTCGAACTCCATGGGGATCTTTCCCAAAGACCTGCTGCACGGGGTTGGCGCCCCGTTGTTGCCGCAGCGTAAGCCGAGTCGTCCGGAGGAAGGGTGCTAATGATCGTGTAAAAGTTGCCATCTTGATACACGCTGGCACTATCCCAGGGAAAAGAACAGCAAAGTACGAGTGGAGAGAAGGACACTGGTCTTAAATGGGCTGCTCAAAGGTCTTGGATCATCACCAAAATTTATCTCGCTACTGTACATGATTTCGCCGCAATGCTGAGTCAGCAGCGCTAGCGCTTTTTTGCAGTGCCCTACGGATGGTTAATTATGGTCAGGTATGTCAGGTTGAACGAATAGGATGGTGCTTGTTCTTGGCTTGAACGCATGCAAGGCACGAAGTGTGCATGATATCCTAGGCACTATCGTGAACTTGCAAATGACGCTGGTAAGCATAACAGCCACACCTCAGGGGTACCTGAAAGGTGAAGAAAATCCACAGGAACAAAAGTGTGGATTGCGCTCAGTTCTGATCTTAATCTCATAGAGCCTATATGAAACCTCATAAAGAATTAAGAATCACGTTGACGATTCTTTATTAAAAGTGAAACTTATCTGATATGATAAATGGGAAAAGTTAAATATAGAAAAGAATATTAATTCTTCTATTACGAATCAGAAGCCGGGTGAATCAGATTATTCTTAAATAGAGTGACTGAATTACAGTCAATTACTTTCAGGAATAAATATATATTATAATTCATATCATCTAACATTTCTACGTATAATTGGTGCTATTGTCATTACATTTATTTGCGTATTCGTTTGATTTTCGTATAGTGCAGTTGCGGTACGAAGATCATTCCGGATAATTAGTTTTTTGACCTCCCCACGCTCGTAACATTTGTATTAGAATACGGAACGGAGAACCCGATCTGCCACTTTCGTTGTAGGCAGCTTTGACTGTATATTGTATACTTAGAATAAAATTAAACTTTATAAATCATTAACTTAGCAAGGCAGTAGTTCGAGCAATAGTCAGTCTTCTACGATCTCTTTCTCGAATAAAGATCAAAATCAAAGCAATGACTACTTCTTCAGAAGTCTCAAGCCTTCTCAACTCGCTTGAATCGGTCGACAGGCACCTATTTCAAGACACAGAAGTCGAACGTATTCGCGCCCTCAAGTCCGCCCGCGCTCTGTGCGCCAGACTCGAGAAACCATGGGACGCCGTCATCAGAATGCTTTACCTAGACGTAAGTAAATGATTACTTTTTTCATCCCCTCCCCAATCCCAACCCTGCGACCCACCCCCGGAGTGTTCCGCTCAGCGCAGGCGAATTCCATCATCTTATCCGAATTCCATCTCCCTTCGCCCTACCCATCCCCAGTCCACAAGGGCCATATGCTGGCTGAAACCGTAGCCTTCTGTCGCAAAGGCACCCCTGAATGTCGTCCTCAAAGTCGCCATCGATCTCGACCTCTTCCGCCTAATCGAAACGCACGGCCCCCAGACCAACTCCCAACTAGAAGGGTTCACCTAGCACTGGGCTAAACCTAGCAGTGGGACAGCCCTATAGGGCTGAAAATTCACATTTCATATTTTATTGCTACCAACGTGTAATTCTTCAACATATCAGCAAAACGATGGC
>JAABUU010000273.1_pt1 | contig 125693 bp, 97 predicted proteins | sample 5559301 | NCBI WGS metagenome assembly JAABUU01 (sample SAMN10711884, study PRJNA513360) | rock metagenome | isolation source: Antarctica rocks | place: Antarctica: Victoria Land, Richard Nunatak white | reverse complement strand
GGGTTGCCTCCAGAAGCCCCAGCTTCCTTCTTTGGTGGCGGCGGAGCCACCTGCATTACGGTCGAGCGCCCAGGCGATCCAGAAGTCTGCGGCCTCGACGGTTGCCCTTCGCCCAGGACGCTGCCAATCGCAAGACCAATCCCACTCATAATGATCATGCCAGCAAGGGCTTCGCTCTCATATTGTACCCGGATGATGCCTGGTACATCCCCCCGGTCAGCCGCTTCTTGCGCCTGCCTTGCTGCACTCCCGATGAACTGCGGCCAGCGATCAGGGCCAATCTGCCGAGCGGCTGCGGAAAGCTTCGAACTTGCCTCACCCAGATCGTCGTAACTTCGCGCCTCAATCAAGCTCCGTGCTGCACCCCGGAGACGATCGACGGTCTCGTCGCTGGTGTAGGGGTTGAGGAACTGCGTGCGGAACGCGTCGCGGCTCATGGCGGAGGCGCCATACCAGGCCGCCACGGCGGTCTTCAGCCTGTCGCGCCCGGCGTCGCTCGCCGCGTAGCTCCACCGGCCGCGTTCATTCCGAGGAACGCTCGCGATGATGAGATGCGCCGCGGCATCCACGCGTTCGCTGGCGTTGGAGGGACGAAACAGCTCGTTCGTCCCGGCTACGTCGTCGTCACCGTCCTTCGGAGCGGTCCCGGTGCCGAACCAGCCATGCGACTGCCGCCCCTGGTACATCCAGTGGTCGTTGACGGACATGAGACCTCGCGGAAACTGGGGACTGACATTCCTGCACCCGATGGCAAAGGGGCAAGAACAGTCCGCACTCCCGCGACAAGGCAGCGGCAACCACGCCGGCCGGGAGGCAAAGCCAAGGCCAGAGCTCTGTCCCATGCCTGAAGGCGGGGACCCGCCGGGGGCAGCGCCCCCGGACCCGCTCTCAGCCTAGTCCGCACGGGCAGGGGCCGTGCGGCGGTCCGTAGCCTCAGGAGAAGTTGCCCGAGGTGAGGGTCGTGTAGTTCTGCAGCGTGATCCTGGTCTGGTCGGACAGGGTGATGGTGGTCGAGCCGCCGGAGACGGTCGCGGTCTTGAGCACGTCGGCCGCCGCGTTGGCCGTGTAGCCGGACACGCCGATCCTGTCGGACACCTTGAAGTCGGTGATGACGTCGGTCGCGCCGCCGGTGTTGGACGCGATGAAGTCGTAGATCTTGCCCACGGCGGCGCTTTCGCCGGTGATCGACGTCGCTCCCGAACCGAGCACGAAGGTGTCCGCCCCCACGCCGCCAAGGATGGTGTTGGCACCCGAACCGCCGAAGAAGGTGTCGCCGCCCAGGCTGCCCCTGGCGTCGATCTCCGCGCCGGTGCCGACCGACAGCAGGCTGCCGCCGAACTGGCTGGAGAACTGCACCGAGCCTCCGTCGGCACCCGTCAGCGTCACCGGTATGTAGTTGCCAATCACCACGGAATGGCCGGCGCTTCCCACGAACGTCAGTTGGCTGAGGTCGGTCGAGGGATGGCCCAGCTCGGGCGAGGTGCCGAAAATCTCGACCGTATCGCTGCCGCTGCCGGCGTACACGGTCGCCGTGGAATCAGACAGGGAGACCATGTCGCCCCCGCCGCCGACCACGGAAGCGTTCGTGGCTCCTTGCAGGGAGTAGGTGCCATTCGTGCCGCCGAAGATCGTGCTGTTGCTGTTCAGGACCGTCTGGGTGCCGAACAACGAGCCGATCGTGACGAAATTGCCGCTGCCCTGGTCGTTGACCGTCAACGCGCCCGTGCCACTCTGCACCGTGGCACCGCTGCCCATCAGGGTCACGGTGCCTGCGCCCGAGCCGCCCGTGATCGAGTCGACGCCGGTCGAGGTGACGACGCTGGCACCCGCGCCCAGGGTGATGACGTTCGCGCCGGCGCCGGCATCCACCGTGTCGTTGCCGACGCCGGTGTTGATCGTGTCGTTGCCGTCGCCGGTGGTGACGGCGTAGCTGCCCGTGCCACCGTTGGCGCCGGCCACCGACAGGCCGTTGAAGACGTTCGCCCCGCCGCCAGCCACGAACAGGCCGCTCGCCGCGCCGGCGTTGAACGTCACGCCCCCCGTGCCGGCCAGGATGCTGTCGGCGACGCTCGCGCTGCCCGTGACCGTCGTGGCCGTCGAGGCGACGTCGGTCAGGAAGCTGTAGCCGCCCGGGATGGTGACCGGGGACGGGGCGGACAGGATGACCGCCTCCCCGACATTGCCGGCGGGCACGGGCGGAAGGCTGGTGCCGCTCGCGACGTTGAAGGCGGACAGGGTGCCGGACCCGGCCGCGCCGTTGATCACGGCCGCGAACTGCTGCGCGACCTGGTAGTTGGTCACCCCGTTCATCTGGACGGTCAACACGGTGTTGTCGGCGCCCGTCACGGTCACGGTCGGCATGGGCCAGGCCTCCTTTGCGCGTCAACGACCTCTCGCCGAGGCTCCCGAACGGTGCGGTCTCGTAAGAAGCTGGCAGGGTGTCGTGTCGGTTGCAAGCTCAACCAGGCCCTTTTAGCGGTAATATCATACATGCTCTCCGGAACGAACCCTTGCGCCGGGGTTCCTTGTACCGACAGCCTCGGACACCAAAATGTCAGGAAGCAAGGCCGAGCCCTGCCCGGATCTGCCAGGGCGCCCCCCCCCGGACCCGGTTCTACTGAAGCAATGGTGTCCAGGGCCTTGGCCTTTGGCGGCTCCCGTTCAGACGTGAGCAGAGTTCCCGGCCTCGCTCTCCGGACCCGTCGCGATCAAGGACTGCCGGCGTGAAGGAGTGTCTCGATTTGAAGTCCAGAGAGGAAGGCCAGGGGCTCTGCCCCTGGACCCCGCCAAAGGCTCGCCTTTGGAATCCAATACTTAAGTCAAGGCGGGTCCAGGGCAGAGCCCTGACCTTTCAAAGTGAGACATCACCCGGCATGAGCCTGACGGGACGCGCCCCACGCCGGCCCTGACACCAAATTCTCACGTCCGCCCCGGACGCCCCATCTCGCTACGGGCACAAAACCATGTTTCACGTGAAACATAGTTGCGCACTCGTTCCGACCCGCCAAACTCCAACAAAATGCCGGTCCAGGGGCGGCTCGCCCCTGGCGGGTCCGGGCAGAGCCCGGCCTTGCTGGCTTGCCTAGACCGCCACCAGCGCCGTCTCCACCCGCCCCGTCCCCCACGCGACGCGGCCCGGCGTCCTGCACTGCAGGCACACCGCGACCCACCGCATGTGGACGGTGCCGCACGACCCGCAGCGCCACACCGGGTCGGATGGCGCCGTGGTGGCATGGCGCAGCGCCTCGCGGGCGGCGTCGGGCTGTTCCTCCGCCTCCGCGATGTCGGCCTGCAGCAGCCAGACGCGCTGCTGGTCGAGCCCGCCGGCCCGCGCCAGTTCGAGCTGCGTGCGGGCGGCGACGACCTGCCCCGCGTCAAGGTGCAGGCGGGCGAGCAGCAGGTGCGTCTCCGGCTGGCCCTCCCCCACGGTGCCGACCAGGCCTTCCGCGGCGCGCAGCCGCTCCAGCGCGCCGCTCGCCGGGGCGAGGGCGAAGGCGGCGACGTCGGGGTGCGGCGCCAGGTTCCAGGAGCGACGCAGCACGTCGAGCGCCTTGCCCTCCTTGCCCTGCTCGCGCAGGCGGCGGGCGTAGGCGATCGCGGCCGGCGCCAGGGCCGGGTCCGCCTCGAAGGCGCGCCTCGCCAGCCTGCGGCCCTCGGTGGGGTCGGCCTGCTCCTCGGCTGCGGCGGTGGCGAAGGCGGCGAGCGGGGCGTCCGGCGCGGACAGCGACAGGGCGCCGCGCCAGTCCTGCGTCTGCACCGCGATCTGGGCGCGCTCGGTGCGCAGCCAGGCGGCGCCGGGGCGGGCCGCCTCGGCGCGGCGGGCGTACTCGGCGGCCGCGGTCCAGTCCTGGCGGGCCAGCGCCTGGCGCAGCAGGCCGCGCAGGCCCAGGAAGCCGGCGTCGTCGCGCTCCGCCAGCTCGCGGAAGATCGCCTCCGCCTCGTCCTCGCGGCCCGACATGCGCGCGGCCTGGGCGGCGAGCAGCAGGGTCTGCGGCGTGTCGCCGAGCAGGCGGCGCGAGCGGGCCGCCTCGCGCTGTGCGTCGGTGCCGTCGCCGGCGGCGAGCGCCAACAGGCTCTGCGTCACCGCGAGGTCGCCGCGGCGGCGCTGGCGCAGCGCGCCCCGCGTCCCGAACCACTGCGGGATGCGCAGCAGTCCGGAGACCAGGCGAGCGAGGGCGTAGAGCACCCCGAACAGCACCGCGAGCGCCAGCACGGCGACCGGCACCGAGGTCTGCACGACGTAGGTGCCGAGGTGCAGCACGAACTGCCCGGGCAGGTGGGCGACGAACCACGCGACCGCGACGACGATCGCGGCGAGGATCAGGAGCGAGACCGCGCGCAGCATCAGGAATGCGCCACGAGCGAGGCCAGCGCGGCGCGGGCGTCGAGGAGCTGGTGCGCCTGGGCGAGCCAGGGGCCCATGGACTCCCTGGCCGGTCCCTGCAGGGTCTCCGCGATTTCCACGGTGCCGGGCAGGTCGCCGGCATTCATCGCGTCGCCCGCGCGGGCCAGCACGCCGGCGGCGGGGTCGCCGACGATCACGTCGTCGCCCTGTCGGACCACGACCGCCTGCTGCACGCGCGACCACACGCGGCCGAGGAACGGCCGCCGTGCGTTCTGCGGCTGGCTGGCCTGGCGGGCGGCCTCGGCGGCGTCGGCGAAGGAGAGGCGCAGCGCAGCCTCGGTGGGGGGCGCCACGGTGGCGAAGCGGGCCAGCGCCGGGGGTGCCCCGGCGATCGTGCCGAGCTTGTGGCCGGCGGCGAGGTTGTCCTGCGCGGACTGGAGCTGCGCCATGGTGCCGGCGCGGGCGGCGAGCCCCGCCACCTTGCCGGAGGACTGCTCCACCGTGACGAGGCGCGCGTCGAGCGCACCCACCTTGCCCGACAGCTCGGCGAGCGCCTTGGCGTCCTGCGCGGCCCCCGCGTCGATGCGTCCGCCGAGGCTGGCGGCCAGGGCGTCGCGCGCGGTCTTATCGCCGGCCTGGCCGTCGTCGATCCGCTTGGCGAGCGTGGATTGCGCGGCGTCGATCCTGCCGCCGAGCGCCGTGGTCAGCGCGGTCGCGGCGGCGGCGGCCTGCGCCGTGGCGGCGTCGATGCGGCCGGACAGGGAGCTGGCCAGGGTGTCGCGGGCGGCCTTGTCGCTGCTCTCGGCCGCCTCGATCTGCTTGCCGAGGGTGGCCTGCGCCGCATCGAGCTGCCTGCCGAGCGCGGCCACCGCGCCCGCACCCGCCGCGGTGGCCTGGGCGGTGGCGGCGTCGGTGCGGCCGGACAGGGTGTTCACGTCGGCCTGCTGGCGCGCGGCGAGCTGGTCCTGTCGCCCGGCGATGGAGTCCAGGCGCCGCGCCAGCTCGGAGATGTCGGTGGACGCCACAGGCGCCGGCTTCTCCAGGGTGGCGAGGCGCTGCTCGATCGGCGTGAGATTGGCCGAGGGCCGGCCCTCCACCACGGCGAGGCGGGCCTGCACCTTGTCCAGCTCAGCGGCGAGGCCGTCGCGCTGCTGCTTGGCGGCCTGCACTTGGCTGTCGAGGCCCTGCACGCGCGCCGCGTCCTGCGTCACGGCGGCCGGCACCTGCGGGTGGGTCCAGCCATAGGCCAGGGCGCCCGCCTCCAGCACCACGCCGAGCAACGCCAGCCCGCCGAGCGTGGCACCCAGCCGCCCGGAGCGCGCCGCTGTCCCATCGTTCGACCCGCCCAGGCCCGGGGCGTAGCTGCCCTGGGCACCGTATCCGGGACCGCCGAACCTGGGTCCGGCGGAAGCGGGTGCATCGAAGGCGGGCGATGCGAAGCCGGGCGTGCCGGGAAGCGGGGCTCCCTGGCCCGTCGTGCCGGCGGCCGTGCCGCCGAAGCCGGCAGGCGGGCTGCCGGAGCCGGCGGACGCGGCTGCGGTGACGCGGTCGGGGACGATCTCCGCGTCGGGGATGGCCGGGCGGACGGGATCGGACGAAGGGGGCATTGGGTCGCTCATAGCAGGGCCAGAACTCCGTCCAGGGTCGGATGTCGCGCGACGCGCACGCGCCGCCAGGGCAGAGCGTGTAGCGCGGCGGCGGCGCTGCCGCCAATCGCCACAGCGTCAACCGGCGCAAGCGCGGGCACAAGGGCCGGCGGCAGCGTGGCCACGAAGCTGCGCGCGGTCTCCGCGGACAGGAACAGCACGGCACGGGTTCCGCCGCCGGCCAGCGCGGCGGCGGCGGCGGCGGGGAACCGCGCGACCGGGTAGGCGGCATACACCACGCGCCTGGCCACGCGGAAGCCGTGCCCGCGCAGCGCCGCCGCGAGGCCGTGCCCCTGCGACGTGCCGCACAGCAGCAGCAGCGCCGCGCCTCCGGGATTGCACAGCCGCGCCGCCAGCGCCGCCAGCGCGGCGGCGTCGCCGTCGGCGCTGTGCACGGTGCGAAAGCCGCGCGCCCTGGCCCGTGCCGCGGTGGCGTCGCCCACCGCGAGCAGCGGCCGCGCCAGCAGCGCCGGCGCGGCCCGCAGCATGTCGAGCGCCTGGCCGCTGGCCGCGAGCACCGCCTGGACCCGCGCGGCGTCCGGCAGCACGGCCGCGCGGACGGAGACCGAGAGGAAGGGTGCCACCACCGGCACGAACCCGCGTGCGCGCAGCAGCGCCGCGGTGACGGCCGCCCCCGGCTCCGGCCGAGTCACCAGGACCAGGGTGCGCGCCGCCGCCGGGTCCGGAGCGCCGGCCGCTGCGTCGTGCCCCTGGGAGAGGCCGGGGCGCTCAGGCGAGGATGGGGCGCTCATACCAACGGCCCTTTGTGATGACCGGTGAAGCGAGCAAGGTTGAGGCTCTGCCTCAAACTCCGCCAAAGGCAGGCCTTTGGAATCCACTACTTGGTAAAGCCGGTCCAGGGGCGGCTCGCCCCTGGCGGGTCTGGGCAGAGCCCAGCCTTGCTTGCTGACAGATCAAAACTCAGGGCCGCTGGTATCAGGCGAAGATGTCGTCCGGGCTGTCGGCGCGCAGCTCGGCGCCCAGCTCCGCGCCCAGGCGTTCGGCGTCGGCGGCGCTGCCGTGGCGCGAGCGCTTGAGCAGGAACGAGCCGTCCTCGCGCGCCACCAAGCCGGTCAGGTGCAGCCGCGCGGCCTCCCCGGGCAGGGCCGGGAGCAGCCGGGCGTAGCCGCCGATCGGCGTGCGGCACGAGCCGTCGAGCACCTGCAGCAGGGCACGCTCCGCGGTGGACACGGCGCGCGCCTCGGGGTCCTCGATGCCGGCGAGCAGCTCGCGCAGGTCGGTGTCGTCCTCGCGCACGGTGATGCCGACGATGCCCTGGCCGGCCGACGGCACCATGGACTCGGGGTCGAGCACGACGCAGGAGGCCGGCGTCAGCCCGAGGCGGCGCAGCCCGGCCAGGGCCAGCATGCTGGCGGAGCACTCGCCGGCGGCGACCTTGTCGAGGCGGGTCTGCACGTTGCCGCGCATCATCGCCACGCGCAGGTCGGGGCGCGCGTGCAGGAGCTGCGCCTGGCGCCGGACGGAGGAGGTGCCGATCAGGCCGCCGGCGGGCAGCACCTCGTAGGGGTCGGCGGGGTCGGGCGTGCCGCAGTCCGGGCCGAGGATCAGCACGTCGCGCGCGTCCTCGCGCCTCAGGCAGCAGGCCAGCACGATGCCGGGCGGCAGCGCCGTCTCCAGGTCCTTGAGGCTGTGCACCGCGAAGTCGATGCGCCGGTCGGCGAGCGCCTCGTGGATCTCCTTGGCGAACAGGCCCTTGCCGCCGATCTCGGCAAGGCGGCGGTCCTGCACCGCGTCGCCGGTGGTGCGGATGGCGTGCTCCTGGAACACGGGGTTGTCGCCGAACAGCGGGGCGCGCAGCACCGGGCAGAAGCGGGACAGGAGCGCGAGGAAGCTGCGGGTCTGGGTCAGCGCCAGCGGCGAGCCGCGGGTGCCCACGCGCAGCGGCAGGCTGCGTTCGTGCGGGACGAGCGACGAGTTCCTGTGCGTGGCGGGCGGACTTTGGGACAAAAACGGCGCGTCGGACATCAGGGTGTCCTATTACCCGACGCTGCGAAAGGGAAGCGGGCGAATGGACAGACGGCGGCACCGGTCAGGCGGCGAGCGGATTCGTGACCGCCACGGGCCGTCGCACAGGGGAGGCCGGCCGATGGCCCTGCGGAGCGAGCAGTGAAGCAAGAAAGGTTGAGGCTCTGCCTCAAACTCCGCCAGGGGGAGGCCCCCTGGACCGCCTTCCTTGAAGAAAGCCGGTCCAGGGGGGGCCTCCCCCCTGGCGGGTCTGGGCAGAGCCCAGCCTTGCTTTCTTCCAGGCCGCCGGGACGGGGCCGCTCCCGCCCGGACGCGCAGGCGCTGCGGTGAGCGTGCCCCGGCCGGTGCGCGGCCCCGTGCTCGGGATCGAGTCCTCCTGCGACGAGACCGGCGTGGCGGTCCTCTCGCCCGGCGGCGCGATCCTGGCCGAGGCGCTGCTGAGCCAGGAGGAGCACGCGGCGTTCGGCGGCGTGGTGCCGGAGATCGCGGCGCGCGCCCACCTCGCCCACCTGCCGCGCCTGGTGCGCGAGGTGCTGGCGCGCGCGGGCGTGGCGCCCATGGCGCTGGGCGGGGTCGCCGCGAGCTGCGGGCCGGGCCTGATCGGCGGCCTGATCGTCGGCAGCGGCGTGGGCAAGGGTCTCGCGATCGCGGCGGGCGTGCCGTTCGTGGCGGTCAACCACCTGGAGGCGCACGCGCTCACCGCCCGGCTGCCGGGCCCCGTGGAGGGAGGGGCGGCGTTTCCTTACCTGCTGCTGCTGGTGTCCGGCGGGCACTGCCAGTGCGTCGCGGTGGACGGCGTTGGGCGCTATCGCAGGCTGGGCGGCACCATCGACGACGCGGTGGGCGAGGCGTTCGACAAAGCGGCAAAAATGCTTGGGCTCGGCTGGCCCGGCGGCCCGGCGCTGGAGCGGTTGGCGCAGGACGGCGACCCCGCGCGGGTGGCGCTGCCGCGGCCGATGCTGGGGCGCGCGGGGTGCGACTTCAGCTTCAGCGGGCTCAAGACCGCGGTGGCGCAGCGGGTCGCGGCCTACCCCGCCGGGCCGCTGCCGCGCGCAGGCGCCGCCGACCTCGCCGCCGGGTTCCAGGCCGCCTGCGCGGACGTGCTCGCCGACCGGGTGGCGCACGCCCTGGCGATGCTGCCCGACGCCGGGCTGCTGGTGGTGGCAGGCGGCGTCGCGGCCAACGCCACGATCCGGGCGGCGCTGTCGGCGGCGGCGGGGCGGGCCGGCGTGCGCATGGTGGCGCCGCCGCCGCGCCTGTGCACGGACAACGCGGTGATGGTGGCCTGGGCGGGGATCGAGCGTCTGCGGCTCGGCGAGGCGGACGGGCGGGATGTGGCGCCCCGGCCGCGCTGGCCGCTCGACGAGATGCGCCCGCCCGGGGACCCCATCCGGGCGGACGACGCGCGGGACGGCCCGCGGGGCGAGCACGCGCGGGAGTCGCTTCGGGCCGCCGAGGGGCAGCCGGCCGCGCCGGAGCAGGGCGGGGCGTGAATTACCGGCACGCCTTCCACGCCGGCAACGCCGCGGACTGCGTCAAGCACGCGCTGCTGGTCTGGCTGGTCGACGCGATGCGGCGCAAGCCGGCGCCGTTCGCGGTGATCGACACCCACGCGGGCTCCGGGCGCACCGACTTGGCGGGCGAGGCGGCCGGGCGCACCGGGGAGTGGCGCTCTGGGATCGCGCGGCTGTGGCCGGACCCGCCGGACGCGCTGCGCGAGTACGTGTCGCTGACGCTGCCGCACGGGCTGCCGGGCGACGCGGCTCCGGATGCGGTCGTGGGCGCCGCGGGTGCGGACTTGGCAGCGGGCGTCGCCGCGGGTCCGGCGGCGGCGTCCGCCACGGTGCCGCATCCCTACCTCGGCTCGCCGGCGCTGGTGCGCGCGCTGCTGCGGCCGCAGGACCGGCTGGTGTGCTGCGAGCTGCACCCGGAGGAGCACGCGGCGCTGCGCCGGCGGTTCGGGGGCGACCGGCAGGTGGCCGTGCACCGTCGCGACGGCCACGACGCCCTGCGCGCCTTCTTGCCGCCGCCGGAGCGGCGCGCCCTGGTGCTGATCGACCCGCCGTTCGAGCGGCCCGACGAGTTCGCCCGCCTCGCCGCGACGCTGGCGGAGGCGCACGCGCGCTTCCCGGGCGGGGTGCTGGCCGCCTGGTACCCGATCAAGCACCGTGCGCCCGTGCGCGCCTTTCACGCCGCGGTCCGCGAGGCGGCGCTTCGGGACGTGGTGGCGGCCGAGCTGTGGCTGCGCGAGCCGACCGATCCGGCGCGGCTGAACGGGTCGGGGCTGCTGGTGGTCAACCCGCCCTGGCGCTTCGAGGCGGAGGCGGCCGGGCTGCTCGCGGCGCTGCTGGGCCGGCTCGGCGCCGGCGAGCCGGGGCAGGGGAGCGCTGTCATGCGGCTCGTTGATGAGTGAGCGGCTGGGCAGGAAGGCAAGGCCAGGGGCTCTGCCCCTGGACCCCGCCAAGGGCCGGACCCTTGGATCACCTTCCTTGAAGAAAGCCGGTCCAGGGGCGGCTCGCCCCTGGCGGGTCTGGGCAGAGCCCAGCCTTGCTGTCTTCCGCCGCCATGGCTGACGCCCCCCACATCGCCGTGGTCGGCGCCGGCGCCTGGGGCACGGCGCTGGCGCTGCACGCCGGTCGCACCGGCGCCCGGGTCAGCCTGTGGGCGCGCGACGTCGCGCGTGCGGCCTCGGCGCTCCGCCTGCCCGGCGCGGCGCTGCCCGCGGGCACGCTGGTGGCGGCGCTGCCGGGCGAGGCCGACGCCGTGCTGCTCTGCGTGCCGATGCAGCGCCTGCGCGAGGTCGCTGGCCTCCTGCCGCCGGGCGGGCCGCTGGTGCTGTGCTGCAAGGGGCTGGAGGCCGGCACCGGGCTGCTGCCGCTGGAGGTCGTGGCGTCGCTGCACCCCGGCCGCCCCGCCGCCGTGCTGAGCGGCCCGAACTTCGCCGGCGAGGTCGCCGCCGGGCTCCCGGCCGCCTCGGTGCTCGCGGCCACAGACCCGGCGCTGCGGGCGCGCCTGGTGGCGCTGCTGGCCACGCCCGCCTTCCGGCTCTACGGCAACGACGACATGGCCGGGGTGCAGGTCGGGGGCGCCGCGAAGAACGTGGTCGCGGTCGCGGCCGGGGCGGTGATCGGCGCCGGCCTGGGCGAGAACGCGCGCGCCGCCCTGGTCACGCGCGGCCTGGTGGAGATCGGGCGGCTGGCGCAGGCGCTGGGCGGACGGGCCGACACGGTGGCGGGGCTGTCCGGCCTGGGCGACCTGCTGCTGACCTGCACCGGGCCGTCGAGCCGAAACTTCCGCTTCGGCCTGGCGCTCGGCGAGGGCGCGACCCCGGCCGAGGCCCTCGACGCCGCGGGCGCGGTGGTGGAGGGCGTGGCGACGGCCGGCGCGCTGCTGCGGCGAGCGGCGGGCGTGGAGCTGCCGATCTGCGCGGCGGTGGCGGCGCTGGTCGCGGGAGAGAGGACGCTGGCGGAGACGACCGCGGCGCTGCTGGCACGGGCGCGGCGGGACGAGTGAGGAAGCAGGTAAGGCTGGGCTCTGCCCAGACCCGCAAAGGGCCTGAGGCCCTTTAATCCCAATTCCCAAGTAAATCGGGTTCCAAGGGCTTGTCCTTGGCGGGGTTTGGGGCAGAGCCCCAACCTTGCCTGCCTGCCCACTTGCCGGACAACCTCGATAGGTCTTCATGCCTTCGTTTGCTGAGCCATTTCTGTTCCCATAGCCGAAGCATCCCTGAAGGTAGTTTCGGTCAGATTTAGACCAGTACACGGGCGTGCTTGTATTGTCACAGAGCTTCCGTTCAGGTGATAGACCCCACCTTTCAGGAACACGATCGAGCGATACCATTCATCCAGGATGAAAACCGTCACATGATTTGGAAAACGAACCCTGGTGTCTCGAAGCTGCTTCGAGAGCTGGACTCTCCAGGACCAGATTTCGACCTGCCAATGACGCTTCGCAGCCCTGATGACTTGGTCGGTGAAGCTGCACTCCTGGGACGTCTGGCTGCCGTCGCCAGTGGCGATGACGATCCGCCCTGGCTCGTCCGCATCAAGGAGAATGTTGCCGATGCGCAGATGGATGGCCTCGTCCACTCCTTGCTCCACCAAGCGGCCGTTATCATCCGCCACTCGCCTGAGCAGCGTGGTGTCGAACCCGGCTTCGTTCGCGGCAGCCCACAGGGCGTCGTTCCCCGAAGGAACAGACCCCGCGAGCATCGAGACGCCAGTGTTGGGCTTGCCGTGGCGGAGAACGCGGAACAGGCTCCGGTACTCCACCCGCACACACGCCCAGGGCGCATTTTCCTTCTCGCTCGCGACCCGCTGCGCACCCCCGAAGATATTGGAGTTGTCCAGAAAGATATGGGTTTTCATATCAATCCCCCTGCCACGCATCTCCGCACTGCAGACGTATCACGCCCAACGTTGCGCACCAGCAGGCCATTCGGCAGGCGGATAGGATACTTGCCTAAGCCAGCTCCACCACGACCGGCACGTGGTCCGACGGCTGCTCCTCGCCCCGCTCCTGCCGGTCGGGCTGGGCCGAGACCAGCCGCTCCGTCAGCTCCGCCGACAGCAGCACGTGGTCGATGCGCAGGCCCCGGTCGCGCCCCCACGCCCCCCCCTGGTAGTCCCAGAACGTCCACACCGGCCCGCGCGGGTGCAGCGCGCGGATCGCGTCGGTGAGCCCCGCCCACAGCAGCGCGCGATACCGGTCGCGCGTCGCGGGCTTCACCAGGGCGTCGGTGTCGCCGATCGTGCCCGGCGCGTAGTCCTCGTCGGCCGGCGCCACGTTGTAGTCGCCCGCCAGCACCAGCGGCACGTCCTGCGCCAGCAGCGCCCGCGCCCGCTCGCCCAGCAGCTCCATCCAGCGCAGCTTGTAGGCGTAGCCCGCCTCGCCGCCGGAGTTGCCATTGGGCAGGTACAGGTTGCCCACCCGCACCCCCTCCGCCTCGACCTCGACGTAGCGCGCCTGCGCGTCGCCGTCCGGCAGGCCGGGCAGGGCGCGCGCCGTCACCTCGAACGGCACGCGCGAGAGAATGGCCACGCCGTTGTAGCTCTTCTGCCCGATCACGGCGGCACGGTAGCCGAGCGCCTCGAACGCGGCCGCTGGGAAGCCGGGCTCCTCGGTCTTGATCTCCTGGAGCAGCAGGAGGTCGGGCTGGCGGCGCTCCAGGAAGCGGCAGACGTGGCCCTGGCGCATCCGCACCGAGTTCACGTTCCAGGTCGCGATCCTCATGCGGGGGCGGCCGAGGAAAGAAAGCAAGGCTGGGCTCTCCCTCCGCTGCCCATTTCAACGGCCCGAGAGGGCCGTCGGAACCTTTGGGCAGCTACGCCCAGACCCGCCAGGGGCGAGCCGCCCCTGGACCGGCGTGACTTAGGAAGAATCAAGATTCTTGCTTTGCTTAAAAGAGGCCGGTCCAGGGCGGCTCGCCCTGGCGGGTCCAGGGCAGAGCCCTGGCCTTGCTTGCTCAGTCGACGGCGAAGCTGGTCCCGCACCCGCAGGCCGAGACGGCGTTCGGGTTGCTGACGGTGAAGTGCGCCCCCATCAGCGCCTCGGTGTAGTCGAGCTGCGCGCCAGCGAGCAGGTCGAGGCTGGACGGGTCCACCAGCACGCGCGCGCCGCCGTGCTCGACCACCAGGTCGTCCGGCTGCGCGGCCTCCTCCAGGGCGAAGTTGTACTGGAACCCGCTGCACCCGCCGGCGAGCACGGAGACGCGCAGGGCCTGCGGCGCGCCCGGCTGCTCGGCGACGATCTCTGCGATGCGGGCGGCGGCGCGCTCGGACACTGCGAACGCGGTGGTGGTGCTCATGGACGGGTCCCCGGTTCGGTCGTGCGGTACATAGCGCGGGGGCGTGGCCAATTGAAGGTGCGGCCCGCGCGGTGTAAGCCGCCGGCCATGAGCAGCGGCCCAGACAGCCCGGCGACACGCGACCTCCTTCCCGGCGCGACGCCTGCCGCGTCCGGGCCGGATGCGGCGTTCCCCGGCCGCAGGGTCGGGCTGCAGCCTTGGGCGGTGCGCGCGGAGCTGAGCCGCGGGCGGCTGCACCCGGAGGCGGGCTCGCCCACCCGCTCGCCGTGGCAGCGCGACCGCGACCGGGTGATCCACTGCGCCGCGTTCCGCAAGCTCCAGTACAAGACCCAGGTGTTCGTCAACCACGAGGGCGACTTCTTCCGCACCAGGCTGACGCACACCATCGAGGTGGCGCAGATCGCGCGCTCGATGGCACGCGAGCTGGGGCTCGACGAGGACCTGACCGAGGCGCTGGCGCTGGCGCACGACCTGGGCCACCCGCCGTTCGGCCATGCCGGCGAGGACGGGCTGAACGCCGGCATGAAGCCGTTCGGGGGCTTCAGCCACAACGCGCAGTCGCTGCGCATCGTCACGCGGCTGGAGACGCGCTACGCCGCGTTCGACGGCCTGAACCTCACGTGGGAGACGCTGGAGGGCCTGGCCAAGCACAACGGGCCGCTGCGCCACCCGCCCGCCTATATCGCCGAGTATAGCGCGCTGCACGACCTGCGGCTGGACAGCCACGCCTCGGCGGAGGCGCAGGTCGCGGCGGCGTCGGACGACATCGCCTACCACAGCCACGACCTCGACGACGGCCTGCGCGCCGGGCTGTTCGCGATCGGCGACATCGCGCACCTGCCGGTCGTGGGCGAGGCGCTGGCCGCCGCCAGGCGCGCGCACCTCGACGTCCCCGACGAGCGGCTGCGCCACGAGACCATCCGGCGCGTGATCAACTGGCTGGTCACCGACATGGTCGAGGAGACGCGGCGGCGCATCGCCGACCTGGCGCCGGCCGACGCCGACGCGATCCGCGCGGCGTCCGGCCCGGTTGTGGCGTTCTCGCCGCGGGTGGACGCGGCGAACCGGGCGATCAAGGATTTTCTGCGCGCGCGGATGTACCGGCACTGGCGGGTGAACCGCATGTCGCTCAAGGCGCGCACGCTGACGGAGTCGCTGTTCCACGTGCTGCACGACCATACCGACACCCTGCCCGACGGCTGGCGCAGCATGGCGGGACCGTCGGGGTCGGAGCGCGCGGCGGGCACGGTCGCGGACTACATCGCCGGCATGACCGACCGGTTCGCGCTGGACGAGCACCGGCGGCTGACGGACCTGTCGATTCCGGGGTGAGGAAGGGGGCGAGCGGCAGGCAAGAAAGCAAGGCCAGAGGCGCTGCCTCTAGACTTCGCTCAGGGCGAGCCTTAAGAATTCCTTTTTCAAGTGAGCAAATTCTCGAACTCTAGCTTGGTTTCATTTGTAAATCCCTATATGCTCTAATTCACATGAGGTTCTCAAGCTGATGGCTTCTTTGGTCGAAGAACTTGAGCAAGATGCTTATGACAGTAAGGCCTCTCTTTCGAATATGCTGAGGAAAGCTAAGGCGGTTGCTGTTAAACTCCAGCTAAAGCAGCCGAACGAGTGGGTCGAAGCGGAGCTGAGCGGATACGATGCTGGTAACGTCCCCGACTATCGCAAGATTTCAGGACGGGTGAAGGCCCACAATCCTTACGTGGGCTTGATACCTATGATTTGCGATGACCCGAAGCTTGAACGGGCATTTTCTGAGCATTGGATTCGAGAACCAGTCGGCGAAATTGAGCATCTACTGTCCACGAAAAAAGAGTTGATGGTTCCTCTTGGGGGAGAAAAGGCAAAGCTACTGTCCCAGTTAAGCAATACGCCAGACTTTCCCATGTACCTGCTGATATCGTCGGGGTCACTCGTATCGATACTGGATGCAGTGCGGAACAAGGTTTTGGACTGGTCGCTCTCATTGCAGGCGGCTGGCATAATGGGTGAGGGCATGTCTTTCCGCCCAGAGGAGAAGGCAAAGGTGAGCGGCAAGGGTAACACCTACAATATCGGTTCTATCGGCAGCTTCGCTGGCAACTTGGGCGGTCAGGTGACCGGGAATGTCAGCGGCACCTCAACGCAGAATGTGGGTCAGGAACTTGACAAGGCGGCAGCCCTTGTCAGTCAGCTTCGGCAATATCAAGGCGAGATGGGGCTAGGTGCCCGGCAACAAGCAGACGTCACTCGTAATATTGAAGCCATTGATGAGGAATTGCGGGGCAAAAATCCCAAGACTAGCGTTATCGGGGGCTTGCTCAAATCCGTCAAAATGACGATGGAGGGAGCTACTGGCAATCTAATCGCAAGCGGGGTCGTGTCGGCCATTTCCAACATTAATTTGTAGGTATAGCCTGCCTCATTTAACAGGCTGAATCTGGCCACTTCGGTAAGAGATTACCTTCTGAGGGAGTCCTAGGCTTTTGGAGGGTCTGGATGGAGCTTAGCCTTGTTTACTGCATCTTCTGACATCGAGGGGTAGCCCCGCCCGCCTGCCCGGCGTAGGTCCACACCCACGCCGGAGGACCCCGCCATGCCCGACCTGTTCGCCACGCTGCGCGCCCGGATCGTCGATGCCCTGCGCGCGGCCGTGCCCGACCTGCCCGACTCGGTGGCCGCGCGCGTGGAGGTGACGCCGACCCGCGACCCGGCGCACGGCGACATGGCCACCAACGCCGCGATGCTCGCCGCTAGGCCCGCCGGCCGCAAGCCCGCCGAGCTGGCGGCGGAGCTGGCGCGCGCCCTGGCGACGCTGCCCGAGGTCGCGGGCGCGGAGCCGGCGGGCCCCGGCTTCGTCAACCTGCGCCTGCACCCCGACGCGTGGCGCGCGCAGCTCCCGCTGATCCTGCGCGCCGGCGAGGCGATCGGCGCGTCGACGGTGGGCCACGGGGTGCGGGTCAACGTCGAGTACGTGTCCACCAACCCCACCGGGCCGATGCACGTGGGCCACTGCCGGGGTGCGGTGATCGGCGACGCGCTGGCGGCGCTGCTGGCGCGGGCGGGCTTCGAGGTGACGCGCGAGTTCTACATCAACGACGCCGGCGCGCAGGTGGTGGCGCTGGCCTGGGCGGCGTACTGGCGCTACCTCCAGGCGCTCGGCACCGCGCTCACCCAGGAGCAGTTCGCGGCGCAGACCCCGGGCGGGCTGCAGTACGGCGGCGACTACCTGGTGCCGGTGGGCGAGGCGCTGGCGGCGGCGCACGGCGCGGGGCTGGCGGGGCCGGGGCTGGGGGTGGCCGAGCCGTCGCTGTGGCTCGACACGGTGCGCGCGTTCACGGTCGCTGCGATGATGGCCTCGATCCGCGAGGACCTGGCGGCGCTCGGCGTGCGCCAGGAGGTGTTCACCTCGGAGCGCGCGCTGGTGGAGGCCGGCGCTGCGGACCGCGCCATCGCCACGCTGGTCGAGCGCGGCCTGATCTACCAGGGCACCCTGCCGCCGCCGAAGGGCAAGCTGCCCGACGACTGGGAGGCGCGCGAGCAGACGCTGTTCCGCTCCACCGGCTTCGGCGACGACGTGGACCGCCCGCTGCGCAAGTCCGACGGCAGCAACACCTATTTCGCCAACGACGTCGCCTACCACGCGGACAAGCTGGCGCGGGGAGCGGCGGTGGTGATCGACGTGCTCGGCGCGGACCACGGCGGTTACGTGTCGCGGATGCGGGCCGCGGTGCGGGCGCTGGACCCGGCGGCGAGCTTCGAGGTGGTGCTGTGCCAGATCGTGCGCATCATCCGCGACGGCGTGCCGGTGCGCATGTCCAAGCGCGCGGGCACCTTCGAGACGGTGCGCGACCTGCTCGACGAGGTCGGGCGCGACGCGGTGCGCTTCACCATGCTCAGCCGCAAGCCCGACGCGCAGATGGAGTTCGACCTCGACCTCGCCGTGTCGCAGACCCGCGAGAACCCGGTGTTCTACGTGCAGTACGCCCACGCGCGCTGCCGCTCCGTGCTGCGCGCGGCGACGGCGCAACTGGGCGATGCGGCGCTGCGGCCGGAGGCGCTGGCGGAGGCGCCGCTCGGCTCGATCGAGGCGGAGGCGGAGCTGGCGCTGCTGCGCAGGCTGGCGGGGTGGACGCGGATGGTGGAGGGCGCGGCGCTGGCCCGCGAGCCGCACCGCATCGCGTTCTACCTGTATGAGCTGGCGGGCGACTTCCATATGCTGTGGAACCGCGGGCGCGACGAGGCCACGCTGCGCTTCCTGCAGGACGACCGGCCGGAGGCGACCCGGGCGCGGCTGGCGCTGGTGTCGGCGACCGCCATCGTGCTGCGCTCCGGCCTGGCGATCCTGGGCGTGGCGCCGGTCGAGGAGATGCGCTGAGTGGACGAGCACGACCGCGACTTCGGCCAGTCCGATGCAGGGTCCGACACGGAACCCGCCACAGGGGGGCCGGACGCAGCCTGGGCCGGCTTCCGCCGCGTGGCCGCGCCGCGCGCCGAGCCGCAGCTCGGCGTCGATCCTGGCCGGGGCGGGGCGGGGCGGGACCCGCATGGGCTGGAGCCCGACCACGCCATGCCGTCCTGGCGGGCGCGGCGCGACGGTGCCGGCTCCGACCTCGGGCGCATGGGCAAGGTGGCGGGCGGGCTGGCGCTGGCGCTGCTGGCGGTGGCGGGCGGCTGGTCGATGCTCGGCCGGCGGCCGCACGAGATCCCGGTGATCGAGGCGCCCTCGGGTCCGTTGCGCGTGCGGCCGGAGAACCCGGGCGGCATGCAGCTCGCGAACGGCGTCGACACCACGCCGGAGGGCACCGGCACCCTGGCGCCGCCGCCCGAGGTCCCGCAGCCCGGAGCCTTGCGCGCGCAGATCCAGGCGGGTGCGGCTGCGGCGGGCCTTGCGGCGGGTATCGGCGCGGCGTCGGCCGGGGTGATTGCGCAGACCGATCAGGCGACCCATGCCCAGACGGCCCAGGGCCGGACGGAGACGTCGACCACGTCGCCGCCAGGCGTGGCGGTTCCAGGCATGGCGGTCCCGGGCGCCGCGCCCGACCTGCCCCTGGCGGTGCCTCATGTCGCGGCGGCCGTGCCCGGTGTTCGCGGCGCGGCATCGTCCACGCAGCCCGGGCCGGTCGTCGGGACCACGCCTCCCGGTCCAGCCGCGGCAGGGGCGCAGCCTGCGACGGTCGACGCCCGCCCCGCCGCCGCGCCGGCCGCCGGGACGCAGGGCGGCGCCATGGTGCAGCTCGCGGCGCTCGACTCCGAGCAGGGGGCCACGACGGAATGGCAGCGGTTGCAGCATCGGATGCCCGAGCTGCTCGGCAGCCGGCGCCCCGAGGTGCAGCGCGCCGCGCACGACGGCCACCCGATCTGGCGGCTGCGCACCGGTGGCTTCGCCACGCTGGCGCAGGCGGCGGAGTTCTGCATCCAGGTCCGCGCGAAGGGGACGGGGTGCTCGATCGCCGCGTTCTGATGCCAACGGCGCCTCGGAGCGAGCGGTGAAGCAAGCAAGGTTGAGGCTCTGCCTCAAACTCCGCCAAAGGCAGGCCTTTGGAATCCAATACTTAAATAAAGCCGGTCCAGGGGGGGCTTCCCCCCTGGCGGGTCTGGGCAGAGCCCAGCCTTGCTTCCTTGCAGGTCCATGCCAGCGGCCAGGGCCGGCACGGCGCCGCGGATGATCCCGGCCATCGTCGGGGTCGCCGGCCTTATGCTGGCGGAGGCGGAGGCCGCGTTGCTGCGTGCCTGCCCGCCCTGCGGGGTGATCCTGTTCGCCCGCAACGTCGCCGACCCCGCGCAGCTCCGCGCGCTGGCGGCGTCGCTGCGCGCGGTGCTGCCGGACGCGGCGGTGCTGGCGGTGGACCAGGAGGGCGGCCGGGTCGCCCGGCTGCGGCCGCCGCACTGGCGCGCGCACCCGCCGGCGGCGGCGATCGGGGCGCTGGCGGCCGGCGTGGCGGAGCGCGCGGCGTGGCTGACCGGCGCGCTGATCGGGCTGGATTGCGCGGCGGCCGGCCTCGACCTGGTGTGCGCGCCGGTGCTCGACCGCCGTGTGCCCGGCGCGCACGACGTGATCGGCGACCGGGCGTTCTCCGCCGACCCGGCGCGCGTGGCGGCCCTGGGCGAGGCCTGCGCGCGCGGCCTGCTCGCCGCCGGGGTGCAGCCGGTGGGCAAGCACGCGCCCGGCCACGGCCGCGCCGGCGCCGACAGCCACCTGGGCCTGCCGGAGCTGGACGACGTCTGCGACGATGATCTCGTGCCGTTCGCCGCCAACGCCTGGCTGCCCTGGATGATGACGGCGCATGTGCGCTACGCGGCGCTCGACGCGGCCCCCGGCACGCTGTCCGCCGCGGTGGTCGCGGGCGTGCTGCGCGGCCGGCTCGCCCTTCGCGGCGTGCTGGTGTCCGACGACCTGGCGATGGGCGCGGTGGCGTCGGGCGGCGAGCCCGGCGCGGTGGCCTGCGCCGCGCTCGCCGCCGGGTGCGACGTCGCGCTGCACTGCAGCGGCGTGCTCGGCGACAGCGCCGCCGTGCTGCGCGCCTGCCCGCCGATGACCGCCGCGGCGCGCGCGCGCATCGACGACGCACGGGGGATGGCCGCCTCGAGCCGGCAGGCGCTTGACGCCGGCGCCCTGGCGGCGGAACGAGAGGGGCTGCTCGGGTGAACGGCGTGGTGGTGCAGGTGCTGCTGGCGGCGCTGCCGGCGGTGGCCGCGATCCTGCTGCACGAGCTGGCGCACGGCTGGGCGGCGCTGGCGCTCGGCGACGACACCGCGCGCGCGGCCGGGCGGCTGTCGCTCAAGCCGTGGCGCCACGTCGACCGGGTCGGCACGCTGCTGCTGCCGGGCGCGCTGCTGCTCGGGCAGCTCGCCACCATCGGCCGGGTCGAGTTCATGTTCGGCTGGGCCAGGCCGGTGCCGGTGGCGGCCTGGCGGCTGCACGTCGGCGAGTACCGCAACCCGCGCCGGCTGATGATGCTCGTGGCCCTGGCCGGACCGCTGATGAATTTCGTGCTGGCGTGGCTGGCGGCGCTGTCGCTGCGGCCCGCCGCCGGGCTGGCGCCGCTGCCGGCCGAGGTGGCGGGCACGATGCTGCAGTACTTCATCCTGTACAATCTCGTGCTCGGGCTGTTCAACCTGCTGCCGGTGCCGCCGCTGGATGGCGGGCGCGTGGCGGTCGGGCTGCTGCCGGAGGCGCTGGCGCTGCGCTGGGCACGGCTGGAGCGGGCGGGGATCGCGCTCGTGCTGCTGGGCGTGTTCGTGTTGCCCGCCGTGCTGCGGCAGGCCGGCGTGGCGTTCGACCCGGTGCGCGGGCTGCTGGACCGGGTGCTGCCGGCGGCGCTGGCGCTGGTGCTGCGCCTGGCGGGAAGCCCCGACATCGGGCTCTGACGCCGGCGGCGCGAACGCCGGCCAGGCAGGAAGCAAGGCTGGGCTCTGCCCAGACCCGCCAGGGGCGAGCCGCCCCTGGACCGGCTTTACTTAAGTAGCGGATTCCAAAGGCCTGCCTTTGGCGGAGTTTGAGGCAGAGCCTCAACCTTGCCTGCCTTGCTGCCCACCCGTCAGGGCCGCGGCTGGCCGCGCTCGACGGCGTGTTCCCCGTGCGGCTGCGCCATGCTACGTCTTGCGGCGCCGCCTACCCGGACGCGGCGCCCCGGCGGCGACCGCCGTGCCCGAGGCTGCTGCCGATAATCGTGGCCCGTCGTCCGTGCGCGCCCGCGACATCCGGCCAGGGCCGCACCACATCCAGTTCGTCAGGAGGGACCGCCCCGCCATGTTCGACTTCGCCTGGTCCGAGATCGCGCTGATCGGCGTCGTGGCCCTGGTCGCCATCGGCCCCAAGGACATGCCGGTCGCGATCAAGACCATCGCCGACCTGGTGAAGAAGGGCCGCAGGATGGCGGGCGAGTTCCAGACCCACGTCGACGAGATGGTCCGCGAGGCCAACCTCCACGAGGTGCGCGACCAGATCAAGGACCTGCGCAGCCTCAACATCCGCGACCAGATCACCCGCGCGGTGGACGGCGACGGCACGCTGCGCCGCACCCTGGCCGAGGACCCGCTGAAGTCCGGCACTACCGCCGCGTCGCGCCCCGGCGCCAGCATCGCGCCGGACGCCATCGAGGCGGAGGGCGACGCCGCGGAGCACAGCATCGGCCTACCGCGCCCACCCTCCGTAGCAGCGCCGGCCGCGGCCGCGCCGTCCTTCCTGCCGCCCGGCGTCGCCCCCCCGGAGGCCGTGCACCCCGCCCTCGCCGCGCGCGCGGCGGCGCCGTCGTTCATCCCACCCGCCGCCGTGATGCCCGCCGCCGTGATGCCCGAGATCGCCGCGCCGTCGCCCGCCGATCCCCTCGCGTCGCGGCCTTCGGACGTCCCGTTGGTGCCGCGCACTTCCGCGCACGACCCGTCCATGGCAGGTGTTGCCGCGGCCGGTGCGCCGGCCTCCAACGGCTAGGGAAGCGGCGCCGCGGCCTGGCGATCCGCCGCCGGGCTCCCCCGCATCGCAGGACTCAATCCTTGGCCAGCACCGACGCGTCCGCCGTTCCGCCCGCCGACACCATCGACGACAAGCCCATGCCGCTGCTGGAGCACCTGGTCGAGCTGCGCAAGCGGCTGCTCTGGTCGATGCTGGCGTTCATGCTGTGCTTCGCGCTCTGCTACCACTTCTCTGGGCAGATCTACCTGTTCCTGGCGCAGCCGCTGGCCCGCATCATGCGGCAGAAGAACGAGCAGCCGCACCTGATCTACACGGCGCTGTACGAGGCGTTCTTCACCTACATCAAGGTCGGCTTCTTCGCCGCCGCGTTCCTGTCCTTTCCCGTGATGGCCAGCCAGCTCTGGATGTTCATCGCGCCCGGCCTGTACCGCAGCGAGAAGCGCGCCTTCCTGCCGTTCCTGATGGCGACGCCGCTGCTGTTCCTGCTGGGCGCGGCGCTCGCGTACTACTTCGTGTTCCCGGTGGCGTGGACGTTCTTCCTGAGCTTCGAGACCACGGGCGGCGGCGACGGCCTGCAGATCCAGCTCCAGGCCAAGGTCAGCGAGTACCTGTCGCTGGTGATGAAGCTGATCTTCGCGTTCGGCATCGCCTTCCAGCTCCCGGTGGCGCTGACGCTGTGCGCCAAGGTCGGCATCGTCACCTCCGCGGGGCTGAAGAAGTACCGGCGCTACGCCTATGTCGGCTGCTTCGTCGCCGCCGCGATCCTGACGCCGCCCGACATCATCACCCAGACCGGCCTCGCCGTGCCGCTGATCCTGCTCTACGAGCTGTCGATCTTCCTGGCGCGGCTGGTGGAGAAGAAGCGCGTGGAGGCCACCTGATGCACGACATCCGCGCGATCCGCGCCGACCCGGAGGCGTTCGACGCCGCCATGGCGCGGCGCAGCCTGCCGCCGCAGAGCCCGGAGATCCTGCGCCTTGATGCCGAGCGCCGCTCCGCGATCGCCCAGGTCGAGGCCCGCCAGGCCAGGCGCAAGCTGCTGTCGAAGGAGATCGGCGCCGCCCGGGCGCGCGGCGAGGACACCGCGGCGCTGGAGGCCGAGGCGGTCGCGTTGCGCGAGGAGACCGCGCCGCCCGGCGCGCCGCCGGCGACCGCCGCCGGGCGGGACAGCGATGCGGACGCAGCACTCGCGGCGCTGCTCGCGTCCCTGCCGAACGTGCTCGACGCCGACGTGCCCGACGGCGCCGACGACTCGGAAAACGTCGTGCTGCGCCAGTCCGGCGAACCGGCGCCGCTCGCCTTTCCGGCGCGCCAGCATTTCGAACTGGGCGAGGCGCTGGGCATGATGGAGTTCGAGTCCGCCGCGAAGCTGGCCGGCGCACGCTTCACCGTGCTGCGCGGCCCGCTCGCCCGCGTGGAGCGCGCGCTGGGCCAGTTCATGCTCGACCTGCACACCCAGGCGCACGGGCACGAGGAGGTCTCCGTCCCGCTGCTGGTCAACGCGGCGGCGATGTTCGGCACCAACCAGTTGCCCAAGTTCGCCGACGAGGCGTTCCGCACCACCGACGACCGCTGGCTGATCCCCACCGCGGAGGTGCCGCTGACCAACCTCGCCGCCGGCGAGGTGATCCCCGAGGCGCAGCTTCCCCGCCGCCTGACCGCGCTGTCCGAGTGCTTCCGCTCCGAGGCCGGCTCGGCGGGGCGCGACACGCGCGGGATGCTGCGCCAGCACCAGTTCCGCAAGTGCGAGCTGGTCACCATCGCCCATCCCGACCAGAGCGAGGCCGAGCACGAGCGCATGACGCGCTGCGCGGAGGCGGTGCTCGACGCGCTGGAGCTGACCTGGCGGCGCGTGCTGCTGTGCTCGGGCGACACCGGCTTCGGCGCGGCGCGGACGTACGACCTGGAGGTGTGGCTGCCGGGGCAGGCGGCGTGGCGCGAGATCAGCTCGTGCTCCAACACCCGGGCGTTCCAGGCGCGGCGCATGAACGCGCGGTTCCGCGGCGCGCAGGACAAGGCGCCGGGGTTCGTGCACACGCTGAACGGCTCAGGCGTCGCGGTCGGGCGCGCGCTGATCGCGGTAATGGAGACGCACCAGCGGGAGGACGGCTCGGTCGCGGTGCCGGAGCGGCTGCGGCCATACCTGGGGGGGATGGAGCGGGTCTGCCGGGCGTAGGTCAGCAAGCAAGGCTGGGCTCTGCCCAGACCCGCCAGGGGCGAGCCGCCCCTGGACCGGCTTGACTTAAGTAAGTGTTTCCAAAGGGCTCGCCCTTTGGCGGAGTTTGAGGCAGAGCCTCAACCTTGCTTCCTGCCTCAGTGCGCGTGCGCCTCGTCCACGTCGTAGCCCAGCCACTCGTTGACGATGTCCGCGACCTCGTCCGGCTTCTCAATCGTCGGCAGGTGCCCGCAGTCGTCGAGCGCAAACCAGTGCGCGTGCGGCAGCGCGTCGGCCAGCCTGCGCCCGGTGGCCACCGGCACCAGGGCGTCGTCCTTGCCCCACACCATCAGCGTCGGGATGTGGATCGTGCCCAGCCGCTCCCACACATCCTCGCCTGCCGCCAGCGCGCGCATCTGCGCCCCGCCGTCCCGCCCGCCGACGCGGCGCGCCATCGCCTCGAAGCTCGCCCTCGCGCCCTCGTGCTGCTGCGCCACGACGAGGCCGGCCAGCATCGCGATCGCGTCCTCGGTCCTGTCCTCGATCATGCCCGCGAGGCCGAGGCTCTGCTCGCGGTCCGGCGCACCGGGGTCGGCGCCCATCAGCCACAGGCCGCGCACCCGCCCCGGCGCCGCCAGCGCGACCTCGATCGCCAGCCGCGCGCCATACGAGGTGCCACCGAGCACGAAGCGTTCCGGGGCGCGGGCCAGGATGTCGGCCACGCTGTCGGCCAGCGCCGGGCGCGGCGACATCATCACCTGCGGACTCACCGTGTCTTCGATGCCGGACAGCACGGGGCCGTACAACGCCTCGTCGCAGAGCAGCGCGGGGATCAGGACCAGCGGGGTCTTGTCGGCCATGGAGAGGCTCCTGAAGGTGTCCGGAATGTGCAACGCGGCATGGCTGCGGGGAAGGCACGGCCAGGCTCCGGCGGCGACGAGGCCGTTTCGAGGCGACGGGCAGGTGCCAGGAAGGAAAGCAAGGTTGAGGCTCTGCCTCAAACTCCGCCAAAGGCTCGCCTTTGGAATCCACTTGTTTAAGTGGATTGGTGTCTAGAGGCCTTGGCCGACAGCACGATCTGGACGAACCTGCCGCAAGATCGTCATGCCATCCCATTGTTTTCCCTGGGAAAAGTTGAAATGGGCTTAGCGTTAAACTACCGGAGGTTGCAAGCGGGAAACCTGTCGGAATAAAGCCGTCAGCCGGGCACAGTATTCAGGACTTCCTGCCATATCACACAATGGCATGTTCGCGAGACGGACTGCCCGGCAGCGACGTTACTCGCCCAAGACCCAATCGTCTTCGATCGGCGGGACCTTGCCCGGCCGTGGCCCTGACGAGACACCCGTCGCAGCAGCTTCGAGGAACACCGCCATGCCAACGCTGACCGCCCAGGACCAGCTTTCTGTCTCTCAGATCCAGCAGGACAACATCAGCGAGGCCACGGACGGGCAGCTCGCCACCACTTCGTCCGGCAACCTCGCCACCGCCGAGTTCGGCGACCTGCTGCTGACCGATCACTCCTATCTCACCGCACAGACCGAGACCTACGCGCAGCAGGCCGGTGCCTCGGTGAGCAGCGCCATCAGCGGGATGCAGCTCTCCACCACGCAGTCGCTGGCGTCCGTGAGCGGCGCCGCCTTCGACCAGAGCTACCTCTCCGGCGAGGTGATGAACAACGCGATGTCCGTGCAGCAGGGACAGGCAGAGATCTCGTCCGGCAGCAACACCGCCGCGATCGCGCTCAACGCCTTGGCGCTGCCGTTCCAGCAGCAGCACCTCCTCATGGGTCAGATCCTCCAGGCCCAGGAATTCGGCGGCACGGTGCCCGCCTACACGGCTCCCACCGCGGTGGCCGGAACCGCTCTGGCGGCGAACGGCCCGCTCAACGCGCAGGATCAGATCTTCGTGACCGCCGCCGTGCAGAACGGCCTTGCAGAGACCAGCGCCGGCACCCTGGCCGAGCAGAAGGGCGTCGACGCCGCTACCAAGCTGTTCGGCCAGTGGATGACGCTCGACTACACCGAGCTGAATGCCCAGGAGGCCGCGCTGGCGACGGTGGGGGGCGGCGTGGTGCCGACCACGACCGACGCGACCGGCCAGGCGACGCTGGCCTCGCTGCAGAGCGTCACCGGCGCCGCCTTCGACCTCGGCTACCTCGCCACCGAGATCGTCGGGCAGGAATCCAGCATCACGGCGTTCACGGCCGAGGTCGCCGGCGGGTCGGACCTCGCCCTGGTCGCCGCGGCGCAGGGCGGGTTGCCGGTGCTCGACTCCCATCTCGGCGAGGCGGTGACGCTGTACGTCGCGCTGACCGCCGGGCTGACCGACACCACGGCGGCGCCGAATACCGTCGCCGGGCAGTTCCTCAGCAGCCTGGGCAGCATGGCGTCGATGGCCGGGTCGATCACCCTGGTCTCCTCGTCGGCGACCACGGCGCCCGCCACGGTCAGCGGCACGCCGGCGCTCTACGTCGTCAACACCGCGCAGGCGACCATCCCCGCCGGCCTCGGCATGGTGGTCGCGGGGCCGTCCGCGGCGGCGGTGACCGTGACCGGCGGCGCCACCGCCGCCACCGTGCTCGGCGGCGCCAGCGGCCTGACGTTCTACGGCGGCACCGGCGGCGGCGAGATCCTGACCGGCGCCGGCGCCAACTCCGTCACCGCGGCGTCCACCGGCGGCGGCAACCTCGCCATCGTCGGCACCACGGGCAAGAACACGATCTTCGCGACCTCCGGTGCCGACACGATCGCCGGGGGCACCGGCGCCAACACGATCGGCCTCGGCTCCGGCAGCAACGTCGTGATCTCCAGCGGCACCGACACCATCAACGTCGGCACCGGGAGCGCGCTGGTGTTCGCCACCGCCGGGACACAGTCGGTGTTCGGCGGCGCCGGCGGGCTCACCTTCGTCAGCGGCGGCACCGGCGCCACCGTGGTCGGCGGCAGCACTGCCGCGACCCTGTTCGGTGGTCCCGGCGGCACGATCCAGTTCTCCGGCGCGACCAGCGGCAACCTGCTGGTGGCGGGTGCCGGCGGCGAGACCCTGAGCACCGCCGCCGCGACCGGGTCCAACGTGCTGTTCGGCGGCGCGGGCCGCAATTTCCTGGCCGGGGGCGCCGGCAACGACACCTTCGTGGTGGGCAGCGGCAACGAGACTCTGAGCGGCGGCGGCGGCGGCAACCTGTTCCAGTTCATCAACGGCGCGACCGCCGGCGGCACCGACATCATCACCGATTTCGGGGCTTCCTCCGCCAACCGGGTGAACCTCTCGGGCTTCTCGGGCAACGCCGTGACGGCGGCGCTCGCCACCGAGAAGAGCGGGCCCAGCGGCACCAGCATCACCCTGGCCGACAATACCACGGTGGTGTTCCAGGGCGTGACCACGCTGACCGGCGCCAGCTTCGTGTGAGACCAACGGCCGGTGAAGCAAACAAGGTTGAGGCTCTGCCTCAAACTCCGCCAGGGGGAGGCCCCCTTGGACCGCCTTCCTTCAGTAAAGCCGGTCCAGGGGGGGGCTTCCCCCCTGGCGGGTCTGGGCAGAGCCCAGCCTTGCTTGCTGACAGGTTGATGCAAGGGGCCCTCGTTACAAAACCGGAGGTTGCCGGGTACGACTGGCAATGCAAGAGACTCTGCCTCTGGACTCCGCCAAAGGCTGGGCCTTTGGAATCCATCACTTGAGAAAAGCTGCCCAAAGGCCTCGGGCTGGCGGGTTCACGTCTTCAGGCATGGGGCAGAAGCCCGGCCCCGCCGAGCTGTCCCGCCAGGTCCTGGGCGAACTGCCACGCGACCCGCCCCGACCGCCCGCCCCGCGTCGCCGACCACTCCAGCGCCTGCGCGCGCAGGGACTCTTCGCCGACCGGTAGCGCGAGGGCGCCGGCGTATCCGGCGACCATGGCGAGGTAGGTGTCCTGGTCGCAGGCGTGGAAGCCGATCCACAGGCCGAAGCGGTCCGACAGCGAGACCTTCTCCTCGACCGCCTCGCCGGGGTTGATCGCGGTGGACCGCTCGTTGTCGATCATGTCGCGCGGCATCAGGTGGCGCCGGTTCGAGGTGGCGTAGAACAGCACCGTCTCCGGCCGCCCCTCGATGCCGCCGTCGAGCACGGACTTCAGCGCCTTGTAGTCTGCGTCCTCGCGCTCGAAGGACAGGTCGTCGCAGAACACCAGGCAGCGCCGGGGGTGGGCGCGCAGCACGCGCAGCAGCTCGGGCAGGGTGGCGATGTCGCCGCGCTCGATCTCGACCAGGGCGAGGCTGCCGGGTCGCTCCGCGTTGGCCTGGGCGTGGGCGGCCTTGACCAGCGAGGACTTGCCCATGCCGCGCGCGCCCCAGAGCATGGCGTTGTTCGCCGGCAGGCCGCGCGAGAAGCGCAGGGTGTTCTCCAGCAGCGTGGCGCGTTGCCGCTCCACGCCGCGCAGCAGGGCGATGTCGACGTGGGCGATGACTGCCACGGGTTGCAGCTCCGGGCGCTCCGGGTGCCAGACGAAGCCGTCGGCGGCCCCGAGGTCGATGGCGCGGGCCGGCGGCGGGGCGAGACGCTCCAGCGCCTCGGCGATGCGGCGCAGCAGCACGCCTGTGCTGTCGCCGGTCCCGATACTGGTCACGGCGTCGGTGTCGGCGGCGGCTGCTTGCAGGGTGTCGGGCATGGCGGAGATCCGGGCGGGGCGCTTGCGGGACACGCAGCCTTGCGCGGGCGGGATGCCTGCGGCTGGGCACGAAGGGGCCACGTGGTGCATATTGACGCGGAGGTGGCGGAACCTATGGTCCCCCGCGCAACTCGACAACCCAGACTTTCGCAGCACGAACCCCTGTCACCCGGAAGCCCCTGCCATGAGCCTGCTCGACCTGCTGATCCCGCCGGCCCACGCGCAGGACGTCGGGGGGCTGTCCGGGATCTTCGGCAATGCCCAGGTGCTGCAGTTCCTGCCGATCGTGCTGGTGTTCGTGGTGTTCTGGTTCCTGCTGCTCCGGCCGCAGCAGCAGGCGACCAAGACGCTCAAGGCGCAGCTCGGCGGGCTCAAGCGCAACGACCGCGTGGTCACCTCGGGCGGCATCCTCGCCACGGTGACGCGGGTGCGCGACGGGGTGCGCGAGATCGAGGTCGAGATCGCGCCCAACGTGCGGGTCACGGTGCTGCGCGACACCATCACCGGCGTCTACGTCCCCACGCCGGCCAACGACACCAAGCCCGTGGTCAAGGCCTCCTGAGCGCCCCGCCGCCTGGATGCCGCATCTCCGTCCCGGGCCGCCGTGGCCGAAGCCGGGCGGTGCCGGGGGGCACGCTCGCCGTGGCGCTGGCGCTGTGCGGGTGCGGCACGCTGTCGGCGCTCGATCCCTTTCCAGGGCATCCCCGCCCTGTCGCGGCCGAGCGGCCTGTGGATACGGACCCGGCCCTGGCAACGTTGCCCGTCGCGGTGCAGGCCACATCGCCGGCTACGGCGCAGACGTTGCCGGTCGCGGCGAAGACCATGTCGCCGGTCACGGCGCAGGGCGCGGTGGAGGACGGCCGCTACGCCGGGCTCTCGATCCTCACCGCGTTCCATGGTGACTGCAACGCCGGCGGCACGGGCGAGATCGTGGTTCGCGGCCAGGCGCTGAGCTACCAGGATGCGCGCAATCCCGCCCTGTCCGGCCTGCTTGGCGCCGATGGCAGCGTTGACCTCGAATCGGGGGGGACGCATCTGACCGGCCGGTTCGAGGCTATGGTGTTCACCGGCCGCATTGCGGGCGGACCCTGCGAGTATCAGATGCGTTTCGAGCATGTGGCCGGGTAGGACTGCTCCTGACTGGCGCGTTCGGCCCGACCTGCCGGATGACGGGTGCGGAAATCTCGCGTGGGTTCGGGCCAGGGCGGTCCGACGCGCTGCGACAGCGGCGGGGTGGCGTCCGCAGGAGCGCCTTGACAGGGCCGGCCCCTGCGAAAGCATCGACCAGGACGATCATGGACCAGTTCGAACGCTACGACCCGGACGACTTCGACCTCCTCGGCCTGCCCTTCGCGGTGCCGGCCGGCGACAACCTGCAGCTCATGGTCCCGCAGCGGGACGTGGTTTCGGCAGCCGTGGACGCGCTCGGGCGCGGCACGGCGCTGGCGCTGGTCACCGGCGCGGCGGGATCGGGCCGCACCATCGTGGTAGCCGCGCTCGCCGACGCGCTGCGCGGCCACGGCATGGTCGTCGACGAGATCGCGCAGCTCGGCGGCATCGCCGGCACGGCCCTGCTGCACCGGGTCGCGCCGCTGCTGCGGATCGCGCCGGAACGGCTCTCGCAGGCGGTGGCCGCCATCCTCCCGGATGCGACCGGCGCAGCGGTTCCGGACCCGGTCGAGCCGGGCCTGCCTGTGCCCGGCCTCGCGATGCCTGGCCTCGCGATATCGGGGCGCCGCACGGCCGCCTCGCGTGGCGCGGGCCTGGGCGCGTGGGAGTTGGAGGCGCCGGACACGTCGGGGCTGGAGGTGCTGCGTGCCGCGGCGCAGGCCGGCGTGCGCCTGGCCGAGGGCGCGCAGGCGGAGGCGGCGCTCGCCGTGGTCGTGGACGACGCGGGGACATGGCCGACGGAGTCCCTGCTGGTGCTGGCGGCGCTGGCGCGTCTGCGTAGGGGCGACGCCCCGCTGCTGCAGGTCGTGCTGGTCGGCGACGCGGCGCTGGAACGCCGCCTGTCCGCGATGCGCGGGGCGGCGCAGGGCGGAGGCCTGTCCGCGCCGGTGTCGCTGCGCATCCCGCCGCTCACCCCGCGCCAGGGCCAGGAGTACCTCGCGCACCGCTTCGCCGCCGCGGGCGGCAGCCTGGAGCGCACCGTGTCGGCGGCTGCGGTGCGCGAGATCGTGGTGCGCTGCGACGGCAATCCCGGCCGCATCGACCAGCTCGCCGAGGACTGCCTCGCGCTTGCGGCGAGCCAGCGGCGCCGCATGGTGACGCCGGTCGTGGTGGGGGCGGCGTGCGAGCCGTCCGCGCGGCACGGTGCGCGACGGTCGGGCCCGGTGATCTGCGCGCTGCTCGGCGCGGCCGGCGGCGTGCTCGCGGCCGGCGCTGGGCTGGGCCTTGCCGTGCGCCCCTGGACGCCGGCGATCCCCGCATCGTCCGACGCCGCGCCGCCAGGCCACGTCGTTGCCCCGTTGCCGACAGCCACGCCGGCAGGCCCCGGCGCGGGCCTGTTTGCCGGGGCAGGACAGTTCGGCACGCCATTGTCCATCGACGCTGCCCCCGCGACGCACGGTGTGGCGGGCCGGCCGGAGGGAGCCCCAGGGTTCGGTCCGGCTGACCCGCATCCGGCTGCGCCGTCCACGCCCCCACCGGTTCCGGCCGTTCGCACCGAGCTGGCTCCGCCTGTCGTCCCGCCACCGGTTCTGGCCGCGCCGGCTACGCCTCGCGTCGCCGTTCCGGAGAGGACCGACTTGACGGCGCAGCCCCTGCTGCTCGATCCGGTTCCGGTGGCGCCGGCGCTTGCAGCGCCGGGCGTGCCGCCGCGTGTCGACGTGCCCCTGCCGGCACCGGCCGCGCCGGTCGTGGTCCAGGCGGAAGGCAGCGCCGGGGTAGCGGACCTGGAGTCGCCGGCGCTGTCGCTCCCGGCGGCTCCGCCCGTGCAGCCGCGCATTGTCCAGGCGCCTGGGGCGTCGGCGCCGCAGGCCGTTGCCGACGCGGCGCAGGCTGGCGCGGCGCAGGCTGGCGCGGCGCAGGCTGGCTCGGCGCAGGCTGGGGGGCCGGTGGCCGTGCCGCGTTACGACGGGGCGATGGTGATGCATTCCGCTAAGGTGCGCGACACTGCATCGGGGCTGCTGCGCCGCATCTGGGGTCGTGACGACGCGGGGGCGGAGGCACTGTTCCGCTCGCTGAACCCCTCGGTCGACCCGCAGGGGCCTTGGCCGGCCGGAACGATGGTGGCGGTGCCGCAACGCATCCGCCGCGCACGAGGCGACACGGCACCACTGGCCCGGCCGCACGTGGAGCGGGTGGAGTTTCCGACGCCCCCTCTGACGCCGCGCGCCCGGCCGGACGCGATACGCGACAATCCCGCCGGGCAGGTGCAGTCCTCGGTGCCGTATTTCTGCCGCTCGATCTCGCCGCAGAACGGCGCGGAGGACGCCTATACCCGCCAGGTCTGCGGCCGCTAGAGGCGGGTCCTGCGGTTGTGGGCTCCGGGAAGCCAGCAAGGTTGAGGCTCTGCCTCAAACTCCGCCAAAGGCAGGCCTTTGGAATCCATTACTTAAATAAAGCCGGTCCAGGGGGGGCTTCCCCCCTGGCGGGTCTGGGCAGAGCCCAGCCTTGTTTCCTGACGGATTGCCGGTCTCAGGCGCTGGCGAGCTGGCTTTCCGCGAACTCGTAGTTGGCGATCTTGTCCATCCAGTTGGTGACGTAGTCCGGCCGGCGGTTGCGGAAGTCCAGGTAGTAGCTGTGCTCCCACACGTCGACGCCGAGCAGCGCCGTGCCCTCGCCGGTCGCCAGCGGGTTCGAGCCGTTCGGCGTCTTGGTCACCTTCAGCTTGCCGTCGCTGCCCGCGACCAGCCACGCCCAGCCGGAGCCGAACTGCGTGGTCGCCGCGGTCTTGAACGCCTCCTTGAACTGGGCGACGCCGCCGAAATCCTCGGTGAGCTTCTGCTCCAGCTTGCCCGGGATCTGGCCGCCCTTCGGGCTCATCGCCTGCCAGAACAGGATGTGGTTCCAGTGCTGCCCGGCGTTGTTGAACACCGGCGCCATCTCCGGCTTGCCGTTGGCGAGCCTGACGATCTCGTCGAGCGACTTGCCCTGCAACTGCGGGTCCTTTTCCACGAAGCCGTTCAGCGCGGTGACGTAGGCCTGGTGGTGCTTGTCGTGGTGCAGCTCCAGGGTCTCCTGGCACATGCCCTGCGCGGCGAGCGCACTCTTGTCGTAGGGAAGGGCGGGAAGGTCGAACGCCATGGTGCACACTCCGTGATGATGGGGCGGCGCCGGGCGCCGCACACCAGCCCATGATAACGCCCTCGCTGGTGTTGGTTCCGGTCAAGCAAGGCCAGGGCTCTGCCCTGGACCCGCCGGGGGCAGGCACCCCCGGGCCCGCGCAAATGAAGGGGAACCCTCGTCGAGGTTTCCAAAGGCGAGCCTTTGGCGGAGTCCAGAGGCAGGGCCTCTGGCCTTGCCTGCTTGCCTTGCCTCGGCCATCTGCGTCGGATGCTGTCCTCCCTCGGCGCGCTGGTGCGCCGCCATGACCCCGACCGCTTCCTGTGCGCGCTGTTCGCGCCCGAGGCGCTGCGCGAGCGGCTGTTCGTGCTCTACGCGTTCAACCACGAGCTGGCGCGGGCGCGCGAGGTGGCCTCGGTGCCGATGCTGGCGCTGATCCGTTTGCAGTGGTGGCGCGAGGTGGTCGAGGGCGCGCGCCGCAGCCACGAGGTGGCCTCGCCGCTGCTGGACGCGGTCGAGGCCGGCGTGCTCGACCGCGCGGCGCTGCTGGGGCTGGTGGAGGCGCGCGAGGTCGAGGCGGAGGACGCGATCCCGACGCTCGATGCGTGGCGCGACCATCTGCTGGCCGGGGCGGGCGGGCTGGCGGCGGAGGCAGCGCGGTGCCTGGACGCGGCCGGCGCGGCATCGAATGGCGCGCGGATGGGCGAGGCGGCCCGGGCGCTGGGCGCGGCCTACGGCGTGGCGGGGATGCTGCGCAGCGTCGCGGTGCTGGCGCGGCAGGGGCGGTGTCTGTTGCCCGACGATGTGCTGGCGCGGCATGGGCTGGACCGCGACGCGGTGATCGCCGCGCCGCGTTCGCCCGGGATGGCAGGGGTGCGCGCGGAGCTGGCCGACGAGGGGCGGGCGCTGCTGCGGCGGGGCGCGGCCGTGCGGCTGCCCCGGCGCGTGGCGGCGGCGGTGCTGCCGGCGGCGCTGGCGCGGCGCGACCTGCGACGCCGCGGGGGCGACGAGGCCGGGGCGAGGGGGGTGGGGGACCGGCTGGCGGTGACGCTGGCGGCGGCGACGGGGCGGGTCTGACCGCAGGGTGTCGGCGGGCAAGGCCGGGCTCTGCCTCCGCTTGCCACTGCCCACGACCCAGGAGGGTCGTCGGATTTTTTGGCAGGCTACGTCCAGGCCCGCCAAAAGCCTGAAGTTTTCGAGAGTTCTTCCCTTAAGTCATGGACTTCAAAGGCGAGCCTTTGGCGGAGTTTGAGGCAGAGCCTCAACCTTGCTGCCTTTGCGGTTCACCGCCCCGTCTGCGGCGATCCTGGCTGAACTCGCCGCTGGCGCGATCGGTCGTGCGCCAGTGCTGCGTTTTTCCGACTGTGACGGGTCTGCTATCTTGCATTGGTTCCGGCTCCCTGGCACGTTGTGAGAAGACTGTAAAATTCGGGTGAGGACAACGACATGAGCAACAGCAGGCGTGCGTTCCTTGGCACCGCGGCGCTCACCGCGGGCAGCCTCGTGGCGCTGACGGGCGCGGCTTCGGCGGACGACAAGGGCCAGCCGGGCGAGGGCGGGTTCGGCCGCCAGTCCAAGCAGCTTTCGCCGGGTGCGACGGTTGCCTACCACAATCCGCAGGACGTGGGCGAGATGCCCGAGTTTACCCGGTCGCTGGATGGCTCCAAGCCCAAGATCACCTCGGGCGGCTGGGCCAAGGAGTCGACCGAGCACCAGCTTCCGGTGATGAAGGGGCTTGCCGGCGTCCACATGTTCCTCAATCCCGGCGCGTCGCGCGAGCTGCATTGGCACGCGATCGCGGCGGAGTGGGCCTACGTGATCGACGGCCAGTGCCAGACCACGGTGCTCGACCCGTCCGGGCAGACGGAGTTCAACAACTACAAGCCGGGCGACCTGTGGCTGTTCCCCAAGGGCCACGGCCACTCGATCCAGACGATCGGCGACCAGCCCTGCCACTTCATCCTGTCGTTCGACAACGGCGCGTTCTCAGAGCACGGCACGTTCTCGATCACCGACTGGGTCGATGTGACGCCGAAGTCCATGCTGGCGAAGAACTTCGGCCTGGACCAGGCGGCGTTCGACACCTTCCCGAAGGGCGAGACCTACATCCAGTCCGGCCCGGTGATCCCGATCTCCGAGGCGAGGGATTCGCCCTGGCCGAAGGAGTCCACCCATAAGTTCAGCCTGTTGAAGGACCCGCGCGCCGTGCGCGACTTCGACGGCGGCAGCTTCCACCTCGCCACCGTCGACGAGTGGCCGATCTCGACCAACATGTCGGGCGGGCTGATGGTGATCAAGCCGGGGCAGATGAAGGAACTGCACTGGAATCCGAACGCCAACGAGTTCCAGTACTACCTCAAGGGCACCGGCCAGGTGGCGATCTTCGGCTCCGGCGGGCGCAACAGGACGGCCGACGTCAAGGCCGGCGACACCGCCTACATCCCGGCCGGCTACGGGCACGGCATCCTCAACACCGGCTCCGAGGACCTGGAGATCATCCAGACCTGGGACGCCGGCAAGTTCGAGGAAATCACCCTGAAGCATTGGATGGCGACCGCTCCGAAGTACTTGCTGTCCAACAACATGGCGGGCGCTCCCGTCGCCACTCTGGACAAGATCCAGAACGCCTGATCGCGAACCCCGCGGGGTCGGCTTCCGGGCCAGCCCCGTGGCCACGACACGATGCGTCGTGTGGACAATTGTCATGCGGGTAGTCCGGCAGTGCCGGCGCTTCGGCATGACGTGATGACCGTCCGACACGGGGACTGGCCTAGGATGGGCCACCGGGCGCTGTTCCATGCCCGTGGCCATCCGAGGTTCGTCCATGCTCCCGATCCTAATCCTTCCTGCGATCCTGCTGATCCTGCTGCTGCTCCGCACCGTGCGGGTGGCGCCGGAATGGCGGCGCGTCGTCGTGCTGCGCCTCGGGCGGTTCCGGGCGGTGCGCGGCCCCGGGCTCTACATCCTGTTGCCGGTGCTCGACACCATTGCCATGACCATCGACATGCGTATCCAGACCACCTCGATCACCGCCGAGCAGGCGCTCACCCGCGACACCGTCGCCGTGGGCGTGGACGCCATCGTGTTCTGGCAGGTCGAGGACCCGCGGGCGGCGGCGATCAACATCGCCAGCTACGCCGAGGCGATCGAGCGCGTGTCGCAGACCAGCCTGCGCGAGATGATCGGCGCTTCCGACCTCTCCCGCCTGCTGTCGGACCGCAGGTCGGCCGACGAGCAGCTCCGCGTCACCATCGCCGGCAAGACACACGACTGGGGCGTGGGCGTGCGCTCGGTGGAGATCCGCGACGTCGCCATCCCCGCCAGCCTGCAGGACGCGATGAGCCGCCAGGCCCAGGCGGAGCGGGAGAAATCCGCGCGCGTCACCCTGGCCTCGGCCGAGCAGGAGATCGCGCGCCAAGTGCTCGAAGCCGCGGCGATCTACGCCGGCAACCCGGTGGCGCTGCAACTGCGGCAGATGAACCTGCTGTACGAGATGAACAAGGACCGTGGCGTCACCGTGCTGGTGCCGACGGAGATGGCGTCGGCGTTGGGGGTGGTGGCGCGGGGGCTCAAGTAGGAAGAAAGACCAGGGCTCTGCCCTGGACCCGGCAGGGGCAGCGCCCCTGGCCTTGCCTGCTTCAGGCGAGCGTTTCGCCGAACAGCGCCTGCATCGACGCCCAGGAGCGCGCGTCTGCCTCCGGGCTGTAGCGGATCGCGTCGGGCATATTGCGCTGGGCGGCGCCCTGGTTGGTGAAACCGTGCACGGTGTTGCCGTACAGGTGCATCTGCCAGTCCACGCCGGCGCCGCGCATCTCGGCCTCGAAGGTGGCGCGCTGCTCGGCCGGGATCATCGGGTCGTCGGCGCCGATGCACACCAGCACGCGCGCCTGGATCGCCTTTGCGTCCAACGCGGGCGCCGCGGTGCCGAGGCCGCTGTGGAAGCCGACCACCGCCTTGAGCGCAGCGCCGCCACGCGCCAGCTCCAGCGCCATCATGCCGCCGAAGCAGAAGCCGATCGCGGCGATGCGCGCGCCGTCCGCCTCGGGGCGGGCGAGCAGGGCGTCCATGCCGCCCCTGGCGCGGGCCCGGGTCTTCGACGGGTCGGCGAACAGCGGCTTGAGCAGGCCGATCGCCGCCTCCAGGTCGTCCTCCACGTGGCCCTCGCCGTGCAGGTCGCAGGCCAGCGCCACGTAGCCCAGGGCGGCCAAGCGCTCGGCGCGGCTGATCGCGTGCTCGCTCAGGCCGAACGCCTCGGGGAACACCAGCACCGCGGCGCGCGGGCCGGCGGCCGGCTCGAAGAACAACCGGCTGCGCATGGCCAGGCCGTCGGCCTGGTAGATCAGGGTCTCGTGCTGCATGGGGCGCTCCACAAGGTTCGCGCGCTTGGAGCACCGGGCGGGGGCAAGGGCAATGGCGTAACTGCGGGCGGCGGCAAGGCAGCAAGCAAGGCCGGGCTCTCCCTCCGCTGCCATTACCTACGATCCAAGCAGATCGTCGGAACCTTTGGCAGCGACGCCCAGACCCGCAAAGGGCCGGCGGCCCTTTGGTCCCGTTTCTTGAGCAAGGCCTTCAGAGGCTTACCTTTGGTGGATGAGGCAGAGCCTCGACCTTGCCTGTCTCTTGCCAGATCCTCGACGGGGCCGATCGCGCGTGCCAGTGCTGCCCGACACGCTGGACCGGAGAAGCCCGATGACGACCCGCCCCTGCGAGTGTCCGGACGGCGCCATCCTATTCTCCCGCGGGCCCCGGCGGCGCTAGGTGCTGCGCGCCACGGGCGTCGGCTTCGTGGCCACCCTGACCGCCCTGCTGGCCGGCGCCGGGCGCACGGCCCGCGCGCAGCCCGCCTCGGGCGAGATCCCCGTCGTGGACCGCCTCTCGGTGCGCATCATCACGGACAACTATACCGACCGCTACAGCGTGCCGCAGACGACCGATGGCCTGAAGGTCGAGCGCGTCGGCGCCACAGAGAGCGTCGGCATCGATCCCCACGCCACGCTGCGGGCGGAGTGGGGCCTGTCGATGCTCGCCGAGTCCGCGCGCGGCGACGAGACGCGGCGCGTGATGGTCGATTTCGGCTTCAGCCCCGAGGTCCTGCTCACCAACATGGGCTTCCTGGCCATCGACCCCGCCGCCATCGACGCGCTCGTCCTGAGCCACGGCCACTACGACCATTTCGGCGGCCTCATGGGCCTCCTCGCCTCGGCGCGCGGCAGGCTCAAGCCGGACCTGCCGCTGTTCGTCGGCGGCGAGGACTGCTTCTGCGCGCGCCAGGGCGCCAAGGGCGTCGGCTACGGCGTGGTCGATCGCCCCGGCATCCTCGCCGCCGGCGTGCGCCTGATGGTCAGCGAGGGCCCCGCCATCGCCGCCGGCCACGCCGTCACCTCCGGGCAGATCCCGAAAGTCACCTACGAGAACCCGTTGCGCGCCACCAGCGAGCTGATCGCGCTCAGGGACGGCCTCGGCTGCGACCCCGCCCTGGAGCCCGCGGCCAAGAACACCGGGACCTACATTCCCGACGACTTCCAGCACGAGATCGCCACCAGCTACGTCGTGCGCGACAAGGGCCTCGTCGTGCTCACGTCGTGCAGCCACCGCGGCGTGCTCAACACCATCCGGCAGGCCCAGGCCGCCACCGGAGTCGACAGGCTGCACGCCGTGATCGGCGGCTTCCACCTGCCGCCGCCGCTCAGCGACGAGTATGTCGCCCAGGCCGTCGCCGACATGAAGGCGATGAACCCGGACTGGGTCATCCCCGCCCACTGCGCCGGCGAGCGCTTCTACGATCTCGCGCGCACGGAGATGCCGGGGCGCATCGTGCACTCCTGCGTGGGGTCGCGGTTCACGTTCGGGGCGTAAGGCAAGCAAGGCCGGGCTCTGCCCAGACCCGCAAAGGGTCCAAGGACCCTTTGATCCCGTTCATTAAGGGAGGCATTCCGAAGGCCCAGCCTTTGGCGGATGAGGCAGAGCCTCAACCTTGCTTCCTGCGGCTTGGCAACGCCGCCGCGGACGGGCACCCTTCGGCGCGGGGAGAAATGCCATGACGTATCGGCTCGCCAGTCTGGTGCTGTTCGCCACAGGTGCGCTCGCGCCCGCCGCCGCCGCCGAGATGCAGGAGTTCCGCGTGCCGGCGGCCGACCCGGGCATCGAGCTGTACGTGCGCAACAAGCACCCGGCCGGGCTCGACCATTTCTCGCCGGACCGCACGCTGCTCTACGTGCACGGGGCGACGTATCCGGCGGAGACGGCGTTCGACCTGCCGGTGGGGGGCGCCTCGATGATGGAGCTGCTGGCGGAGCGGGGGTGGGACGTGTGGCTGCTCGACGTGCGCGGCTACGGGCGCTCGACGCGGCCGGCGGTGATGGCGCGGCCGGCGGCGGAGAACGCGCCGATCGTGGACACGGCGACGGCGGCGCGCGACGTGGGCTCGGTGGTGGAGTTCATCCGGCAGAGGCGCGGGATCGCCAAGCTGGACCTGATGGGGTGGTCGTGGGGGACCTCGATTATGGGGCTCTACACCTCGACCCACAACGACGAGGTCGAGCGGCTGGTGCTGTACGCGCCGATGTGGCTGAGCCAGGTCACGGTGGCGGCGGACGCGCCCGTGCTCGGGGCGTACCGGACGGTGACGCGGGCGGACGCGAAGGCGCGCTGGCTCAAGGGGGTGCCGGAGGTGGCGCAGGAGGCGCTGATCCCGGCGGGGTGGTTCGATCAGTGGGCGGACGCGACGTTCGCGACTGATCCGGAGGGGGCGGCGCAGAGCCCGCCGGTGCTGCGGGCGCCGAACGGGGTGGTGGCGGACAGCCGCGCGTACTGGATGGCGGGCAAGCCGCTGTACCAGCCGTCGGCGATCACGGTGCCGACGCTGATCATCGACGCGGAGTGGGACGCGGACCTGCCGACGTACCAGGCGGCGGGGTATTTCGCGCAGCTCACGGGGGCGCCCTACAAGCGGTGGGTGCAGTTGGGGGAGGGGACGCATACGGTGATGCTGGAGAAGAACCGGATGCAGTTCGTGCACGAGGTGGAGGGGTTCCTGGAGGAGAAGGAGCCGATGGGGGTGAGGTGAAGGAAGGCGGGGTAGAGACGTTGAAGGGAGGCGGAAACAGATGGCTTTCCCGCACCCTTTCTGCATATTGCGAGGACATCGGTTAGTCTGATATGTGGTATATAGATACCTTCTAGCACCGCTTATGTCTTTATGGTAGATAGCTTGAACAAGCATCTAGTGCCAAAAGGATTTTGCATTCATGCCAAATATTGATACGTCCTGGAATACTGCTTACCGAGAGCGTGAAGACCTCACACCTTTCGGAAGTGCCGGTCTGGCGCTATTTGCTATGGCTTTAAAATTTGGCTATGATGATTTAGTAACAATTGGAGCTGATGCTGTTGTTGATGGTCCAGATGATAAGGGTTGCGACGTTGTTTACATCGATCGTGATCAAAGATCAGTAATTATAGCACAGGCATATCAAGCTTTAACGCCAAGAACATCAGCACAGGATAGTAAAGCAGCTACTCTTCGCCAGGGTATTTCCTACTTAATGGAGGTTCCTATCGATCAAGTCCCCGATAGATTAAGAGCGAGCGCCAGAGACTTAAGATTAGCAATGTCTGATGGGGAGGTAGACCAGATCTATATCTGGTTTGTTCATAATTGCCCTGGTTCTGTAAATGTTAAACGGGAGATAGATGCTGTAGAACACAGTGTTTCCTCTGTAATTTCTGCAAGATTTAACAACCGCCCAATTAATATATTTGCTGAAGAAATCTCATCAGAAGTACTCGAGAAACTATATACAGATACCAACACACCGATATTAGTTAATGATCCTCTTACATTTGAGTGCGCGCCTGGATTAGCTTTTGATGAAGGAGATTGGCATTGTTTAGTTGTGCCTTTGCAGCTTTGCCTACTTCAAGATCTTTATAAAACACACAAAACTAACTTATTTTCTGCAAATGTACGTGATTTTCTTGGTGTAAAAGCAGGAGACTCGAATATTAATTACCAAATGCAGAGGTCTCTTCGGGATAAACCTACAAACTTTTTTGTCTATAATAATGGATTAACTATTCTTACTCATAGAATAGAACAGGAGGTAATCGCTGATAATCTTGTAAAGGTAAGTGTCCATGGTATCTCAATTGTAAATGGTGCACAAACTACTGGAACAATCGGAACATCGGCTGATAGACCTCCGGAGAGCGCTTTTGTGCTTGCTCGTTTCATCTCAACTCAAAACGAAGATCTTATTGCTGATGTTGTTAGGTACAATAATAGTCAAAATGCAGTAACCGCCTCCGATTTTCGAAGCACTGACCCAACTCAACGACGGTTAGTCGAAGAAATGCGTACAATTCCCAATGCTGAATACGATGGTGGAAGACGTGGAGGTGTTTCCGCAGCCATTAAACGACGTCCAAAACTTCTACCTTCTTATTCCGTTGGCCAAGCTCTCGCCGCACTTCATGGAGCACCAACGGTTGCCTACAATGAAAAATCGGCTGTCTGGTCTCGTGACGCATTATACAGTAGATTTTTTAATGATAATTTGACTGCAAAACATATTATATTCTCTTATAGCCTTCTACGTGCAATTGAATTTGAGAAGAATGCCTTACGCCAAAAAGAGTCAGGAGATATGCAATTAACTGCGGCGGAAAGTGCTAAACTAACTTTTTATCGAAAGAGAGGATCTGTTTTTATTTTAGCAGGGGCTATTGGTGAGTGTCTCGAAACTATTCTTGATAGAATTATCTCTAATAGATTTAAGATTAGTTTTGGTTCTAGTGTATCGCCTGATCAAGCATTAGATATTTGGCTTCCCACAGTTCAAGCTTTGTCTGGACTCCATACATATCTTGAAAACGGCTTTAGTGATGGCCTTAAGAATCAAGAAAAAGTAAGTGAGACTACTAAGTTGTTCTCTCAGATCGTGGCAACCTTACGCATGCCTTACGCTTCGTTTTTTGACCTTGTTAAAAACTCTATTGAAACATGATTGCGACAACCTTAAATCTAGTCACTCCGTATGCTGGGGCGTGTGCCTGGTCTCGCGTGCTCGGCCAACCCTTTGGTCAGCTTGAGACGCTGCGCTTCGCCATTCTTTAAAAGTATTCGACGACCGCCCGAGCGTGATATAACCGCGTCCAGCTTCTCAGGACACGACAGTACTGCTAGCAGTGCTGTCGTGGAAAAGGAGTGCGTCGTTGGCAGGCAGTCTCAGCGTCCGCAACGTCAATGACGAGCTTATTGCGCGGCTGAAGCGCCGTGCCGCGCGTCACGAGCAATCGGCCGAAGCCGAGGTGCACGACATCCTGCGCCATGTTCTCGAAGGCGAGGCGGAGACGGATTTCGAGACGCTGGCCGCGGAGTTGCGCCGGCTCACGGCCGGGCGTCGTCATACCCCTGCCGAGGTGTTGCAGCGCGAGGGGCGTGACGAGCGGTGAGGACGCTGGTGGTGGACGCCAGCGTGGCCATTAAGTGGGTCGTGGAGGAGCCGGGCACGGCGGAGGCGCTGGCGCTGGCGCTGCGGTTGCACCGGCTGTGCGCTCCAGACCTGCTGGTGGCGGAGTGCGCCAACATCCTGTGGAAGAAGGTGCGGCGCCGCGAGCTGGACGAGGCAGAGGCGTTGCTGGCGGCCCGCCTGCTGGAGCGGTGCGATGTCGAGCTGATGCCGATGCGGCGGATGCTTGGGGAGGCGACCAGGCTCGCCGTGTTCCTGGGGCATCCCGCGTATGATTGCCTCTATCTGGCGCTCGCGCAGTCCGGCGGCCATGCGTTCGTCACCGCCGACGAGCAGCTGTGCGCCAGGGTGGTCGAACGTGGGCTGGCGGTGGAGGTGCTGAGCCTCGCCAATGCGGCCAGCGGCCTGGACGCTGTGGCACGCGGGTAGGGCTTGTGCGGAGGTGGGCGGCGCCTGGACGGCTTGCCCTTGTCTCGGTCACGCGATGGCATCCGGGTCCTGATCTTTAATAAACGCCAGTCCAGGGCGGCTCGCCCTGGCGGGTCCAGGGCAGAGCCCTGGCCTTTCTTCTCCTACGCCCGCTTCCGCACCTTCCCCGCCTCCGGCAGCAGCGGCCGCAGGAACCGCCCGGTGTGGCTCTCCGCGCAGGCTGCGACCGCCTCCGGCGTGCCTTCCGCCACGACGCGCCCGCCGCCTTCGCCGCCTTCCGGGCCGAGGTCGAGCAGCCAGTCCGCCGTCTTGATGACCTCCAGGTTGTGCTCGATCACCACGACGGTGTTGCCCTGGGCGACGAGGGCGTGCAGCACCTCCAGCAGCTTTCGCACGTCCTCGAAGTGCAGGCCGGTGGTCGGCTCGTCGAGGATGTAGAGGGTGCGGCCGGTGGCGCGCTTGGCCAGCTCCTTGGAGAGCTTGATGCGCTGCGCCTCGCCGCCGGACAGGGTGTTCGACGACTGTCCCAGCGCGATGTAGCCGAGGCCGACCTGCTGGAGGATGCGCAGGCGGTCGTGGATGCGGGTCTGGGCGGAGAAATACGGCACGGCCTCGTCGACGGTCATCGCCAGGACCTCGGCGACCGACTTGCCGCGGAACTTGATCTCCAGGGTCTCGCGGTTGTAGCGGGCGCCCTTGCAGGTGTCGCAGGTGACGAACACGTCGGGCAGGAAGTGCATCTCGATCTTGATGACGCCGTCGCCCTGGCACGCCTCGCAGCGCCCGCCCTTGACGTTGAAGCTGAAGCGCCCGGATTTGTAGCCGCGCGCCTTGCTCTCGGGGAGTTCGGCGAACCAGTCGCGGATGGGCGCGAACAGGTCGGTGTAGGTGGCGGGGTTGGAGCGCGGGGTGCGGCCGATCGGGCTCTGGTCGATGTCGATGATCTTGTCGAGCTGGTCGAGGCCCTCGATGCGCGTGTGCGGAGCGGGGACCTCGCCAGAGCCCATCAGGCGGCGCGAGGCCGCCTTGTAGAGCGTGTCCACCACCAGCGTGGACTTGCCGCCGCCGGAGACGCCGGTGACACATGTGAACGTGCCGAGCGGAAAGTCGGCGGAGACATTTCGCAGGTTGTTGCCGGTGGCGCCGACGACGCGGATCACCCGCGACGGGTCGGTGGGCCGGCGGCGGGGGATCTCGATGCGGCTGCGGCCGGAGAGGTAGGCGCCGGTGATCGAGTCGGGGTTGGCTTCGACCTCGGCGGGCGTGCCACGGGCGATGACGTGGCCGCCGTGGATGCCGGCGGCGGGGCCCATGTCGATCAGGTAGTCGGCGGCGCGGATGGCGTCCTCGTCGTGCTCGACCACGAGGACGGTGTTGCCGAGCGCCTTGAGGCGGCGGAGCGTGGCGAGCAGGCGCTCGTTGTCGCGCTGGTGCAGGCCAATCGAGGGCTCATCGAGCACGTAGAGCACGCCGGTCAGGCCGGAGCCGATCTGGCTGGCGAGGCGGATGCGCTGGCTCTCACCGCCGGACAGGGTGGTGGAGCCGCGGGCGAGCGAGAGGTAGTCGAGCCCGACGTCGACGAGGAACTGCAACCGCTCGACGATCTCGCGCAGGATGCGCCCGGCGATGGCGGCGCGTTGCGGGGTGAGCTGTGCCTCCACACCCCGAAACCACTCCAGGGCGCGGCGGATCGACAGCTCGGAGGCCTGGGCGATGGTCAGGTCGGCGACGCGCACGGCCAGCGACTCGGGCTTGAGGCGGGCGCCGTCGCAGGTGGCGCAGTTCTTCTCCGCCTGGTAGCGGCTCATCTCCTCGCGCGCCCAGGCGGAGTCGGTCTCCGCCCAGCGGCGGGCGAGGTTGCTCAGCACGCCCTCGAACGCCTTGGTGACGCCGTAGGCGCGCACGCCGTCCTTGTAGGTGAACTCGATCTTGGCTTCGCCGGTGCCGTGCAGCACCACGTCGCGCACGCCCTGCGGCAGTTCCTCCCACGGCGTGCGTGTGCTGACGCGGTAATGGCGCGCGATCGAGGACAGGGTCTGGTCGTAGTACTGGCTCTGCCCGCCGGTCCAGGGCGCCACCGCCCCGTCCGCGAGGCTGCGCCGCTCGTCGGGCACCACCAGGCTCGGGTCGAAGAACTGCTCGATGCCGAGGCCGTCGCAGGCCGGGCAGGCGCCGTGCGGGCTGTTGAACGAGAACAGCCGCGGCTCGATCTCCTCGATGGTGAAGCCGCTCACCGGGCAGGCGAAGCGCGAGGAGAACACGGTGCGCTCGCCAGGCGCCGGCGCCTGTCCGGGGGCGAGCTGCGCCGCGTGGGTGGGCGTCGCGGCGTCGGCCACCACCAGCCTGCCCAGGCCGGGCGGCGGGGCCGCGTCGTCGCCCGTGGCGGCGCCGTCCGAGGCCGACGCGTCGGCCGGGGCCGCCTGGGCCGCTGCCTCGGCCGCGACCCGCTGCGCCGCCAGCGCCGCCGCCTTTGTGCGCGGCGCGGCCTTTGCCGGCGGCTCCGCGGCGGGCGCGGGCTTCGGGGTGTCGGCGCTCTCGGCGTACATGACCCCGTCCGCCAGCGCGAGGCCGGTCTCGAAGCTGTCCGCGAGCCGCCCCTCGATGCCCGCGCGCACCACGACGCGGTCCACCACCGCCTCCAGCGTATGCTTGAGCTTGCGGTTCAGCATCGGCACCTCGCCAATGTCGTACAGCGTGCCGTCCACCTTGGCGCGGGTGAAGCCGCGGCGCTGCAGCTCGGCCAGCTCCTTGCGGTACTCGCCCTTCCTGTCGCGCACCACGGGTGCCAGCAGCAGCAGGCGCGTGCCGTCGGGCATCGCCATCACCCGGTCCACCATCTGGCTGACCGTCTGTGCCTCGATCGGCAGCCCCGTGGCCGGCGAGTACGGCGTGCCCGCCCGCGCCCAGAGCAGGCGCATGTAGTCGTGGATTTCCGTCACCGTGCCGACGGTGGAGCGCGGGTTGCGGCTGGTGGTCTTCTGCTCGATCGAGATCGCCGGCGACAGGCCCTCGATGCTGTCCACGTCCGGCTTGCCCATTAGCTCCAGGAACTGGCGCGCGTAGGCGGACAGGCTCTCCACGTAGCGGCGCTGGCCCTCCGCGTAGATCGTGTCGAACGCGAGCGAGGACTTGCCGGAGCCGGACAGCCCGGTGATCACGGTGAGCTGGTCGCGCGGGATCACCACGTCGACGTTCTTGAGGTTGTGCTCGCGCGCGCCACGGACGTGGATGTTGCCGGCCATGCGGGGTCGCTGCTCCGTTGTCGGGACTCGTCGGGGGTTCTCGGGGTGTTCCACAGTGTAGGCACGCACGGGCGGCAGCGCCAGCGCAGGGCGAAGGGCGTAGGCAAGGCAAGGCTGGGGAGCGAGCCGCTCCCCAGACCCCGGCGCACTGAAGGAAGATAGCACCGGCTGGCGGGCGCGAACCCTGGCGCCAGGGCGTCGCACGCGGTCCGGCGGACGGGTGCCTTGTATCGCGCCGCCGGAAGAGTCACCTACCGATCTGGAACGAAACAGGATTGTGGCTGGGTCGGCATGGCCGCGGCACCGGTCAACGGCCGCTGGCCGGCACGGTCCCGCAAGTCTATAAGCGCGTCACCCACATCGGCAGCGACGACGGTAAGAGGACTCCCATGGCAGGCAGCGTCAACAAGGTCATCCTGGTGGGCAACCTCGGCAAGGACCCCGAGGTGCGCAGCACCCAGTCCGGCGGCAAGATCGTCAACCTCACGGTCGCCACCAGCGAGAGCTGGAACGACAAGGCTTCTGGCGAGCGCAAGGAGAAGACGGAGTGGCACCGCGTCGTCATCTTCGACGAGCGCAACGCCGACGTCGCCGAGCGCTACCTGAAGAAGGGCCGCAAGATCTACGTCGAGGGCACGCTGCAGACCCGCAAGTGGACCGATCAGTCCGGTCAGGAGAAGTACACCACCGAGGTTGTGATCGATCGGTTTCGCGGCAACCTGACCCTGATCGACTCCAACCGCGGCGGCGAGGAGGAGGGCGGCGGAAGCGGCAGCTATGCCGGCGGCCAGGGCGCCGGCGGTGGCTACAATCGTGATCGCGCCCCCACGGCCCGCCCGGCGGCGCCGGCCCGCAGTCCCGCAGGCTCGGGCGGCCAGGGTGGCGGCCAGCAGGGTGGCGGCGGCTGGGACAACGGCGGCGGCGACCTCAACGACGAGATCCCGTTTTGAGCGGCGGTGCACATGCGACGGCGTCGTCCGAGATGTCGCGCGTGGTCCGCATCCACGAGACCGGTGGCCCGGACGTCCTGCGCATGGAACGGCGCGAGACTCCGGCGCCCGGCCCCGGCGAGGTTCTCCTGCGCGTGCGCGCCATCGGCCTGAATCGCGCCGAGGCCATGTACCGCCTGGGCGCCTACCTTGAGCCCACGCCGCTGCCGACGCTGATCGGCTACGAGGCGTCCGGCGTGGTCGAGGCGGTGGGCGAGGACGTCGACGGCTTCGCGCCCGGCGACGCGGTCAGCACCATCCCCGCCTTTTCCATGAGCCGGCATGGTGTCTATGGCGACCACGCGGTGGTGCCGGTGCACGCCGTCGCTCGCCACCCGGAGTGGCTGTCCTTCGAGGAGGCGACCTCGATCTGGATGCAGTATCTCACCGCCTGGGGCGGGCTGGTCGAGGTTGGCGGGCTGCGCGCGGGCCAGACCGTGATCGTCACCGCGGCGTCGAGCAGCGTGGGTATCGCCGCGCTGCAGATCGCCCGCCAGGTCGGTGCGGTCGCGATCGCCACCACCCGCAGCGGCGACAAGGCCGCCGCCCTGCGCGAGGCCGGCGCGGACCATGTCGTGGCCACCGACCACCAGGACCTCGCGGCCGAGGTCGCGCGCATCACCGCCGGCCGTGGCGCAGAGTTGGCGTTCGACCCGATCGCCGGGCCTGGCGTCGAGGTGCTGGCGCAGTGCATGGCCCTGCACGGCAACATCATCCTCTACGGCCGACTGACCAGCGAGGCGACGCCGTTCCCGCTGCTGAGCGCGATGCAGAAGCAGCTCCGGGTGCAGGGCTACACGCTGTTCCAGGTCACGAGCGACCCGGCGTGGCTGGAGCGGGGCAAGGCGTTCGTCACCGCCGGCCTGGAGTCGGGCGCGCTGCGGCCGGTGATCGCGCGGGTGTTCAGGCTCGATGATATCGCCGAGGCGCACCGGTTCATGGAGAGCAACCAGCAGACCGGCAAGATCGTCGTCGTGCCCTAGGGAAGGGCGAGGCGCTGCCTCGCGCTCCGGCCAAGGGCGCTGCCCTTGGCGATCCCGCCAGGGGCGAGCCGCCCCTGGACCGGCCTTTGTTGGAGTGGGCGGCACCGTCCGTGCGATCCACTGCAACGGAAGGGTTTCCAAAGGCCTCAGGCCTTTGGCGGGTCTGGGCAGAGCCCAGCCTTGCTTTCTTCCTGATAGGACCCCGATTTGAGCGACACCGACACGCCGACCGGCCACGCCGACATGCTCCCCGTGGTGCTCGAGGAGGAGATGAAGCGCTCCTACCTCGACTACGCGATGTCGGTGATCGTGAGCCGTGCCCTGCCCGACGCGCGCGACGGCCTCAAGCCGGTGCACCGCCGCATCCTGTACGCGATGTACGAGAGCGGCTACACGCCGGACAAGCCGTTCCGCAAGTCGGCGCGCGTCACCGGCGACGTGATGGGCAAGTACCACCCGCACGGCGACGCCTCGATCTACGACGCGATGGTGCGCATGGCGCAGCCCTGGTCGATGCGGGTGCTGCTGATCGACGGCCAGGGCAACTTCGGCTCCATCGACGGCGACCCGCCGGCGGCGATGCGCTACACCGAGTCGCGCCTGTCCAAGTCCGCCATGACGCTGCTTGCCGACATCGACCGCGACACCGTCGACTTCCAGCCGAACTACGACGAGAGCGAGAGCGAGCCGCGGGTGCTGCCGGCGGCGTTCCCGAACCTGCTGGTCAACGGCGCGGCCGGGATCGCGGTCGGCATGGCGACCAACATCCCGCCGCACAACCCGTCCGAGATCATCGACGCCACGCTGATGCTGATCCGCGACCTCGACACCACGCTCGAGCAGATCATGACCGTGGTGCCGGGGCCGGACTTCCCCACCGGCGGGCTGATCCTGGGGCGCGCGGGAATCCGCTCCGGCTTCGAGACCGGGCGCGGCTCGATCATCATCCGGGCGCGCGCGGCGTTCGAGGAGATGCGCGGCAACCGCTTCATGATCGTGGTCACCGAGCTGCCGTACCAGGTGAACAAGGCGACGCTGCAGGAGCGCATCGCCGAGCTGGTGCGCTCCAAGACCGTGGAGGGCATCAGCGACATCCGCGACGAGAGCGACCGCTCCGGGATGCGCCTGGTGATCGAGCTCAAGCGCGAGGCGACGCCGGAGGTGGTGCTGAACCAGCTCTACCGCTTCACCTCGCTGCAGACGAGCTTCGGCATCAACATGCTGGCGCTCGACAACGGCCGCCCCCGCCTGATGGGGCTGCGCGACGCGCTGATGTGCTTCGTCACGTTCCGCGAGGAGGTGATCCTCAGGCGCTCGCGCTTCGACCTGATGAAGGCCCGCGAGCGGGCGCACCTGCTCGTCGGCCTGGCAATCGCGGTCGCCAACATCGACGAGGTGATCCGCCTGATCCGCGCCGCCCCCGACGCGGGCTCGGCGCGTGCGGCGCTGATGTCGCGCGACTGGCCGTCCGGCGACGTGCTGCCGCTGCTGCGGTTGATCGACGACAGCGGCAACCAGGTGAGCGACGGGTCGGACGGCGCGACCGTGCGGCTGACCGAGGCGCAGGCGCGCGGCATCCTGGAGCTGCGGCTGCAGCGGCTGACCGGGCTGGAGCGCGACAAGATCCAGGCGGAGCTGACCGAGGTCGCCACCAGGATCGCCGACCTGCTCGACATCATCGCCAGCCGGCCGCGGCGCATGGAGGTGATGCAGGCCGAGCTGCTCACGGTGCGCGCGCTGATCGCCAGCCCCCGCCTGACGCAGATCGTCGACGCCGCCGCCGACCAGGACGACGAGAGCCTGATCGAGCCGGGGCAGATGGTCGTCACCATCACCCGCGACGGCTTCATCAAGCGCACGCCCTTGGAGACCTACCGCGCGCAGAACCGCGGCGGGCGCGGGCGCACGGCCGCGGGCACGCGCGGCGACGACGTGGTGACGCGCTCGTTCAACGCGCACACGCACCAGTGGGTGCTGTTCTTCTCGTCGGGCGGCAAGGCGTTCCGCGAAAAGGTGTGGCGCCTGCCCGAGGCCAGCCCGACCGCGAAGGGGCGCGCGCTGGTCAACCTGCTCCCCGAGCTGGGTGCCGACAGCATCACCACCGTGCTGCCGCTGCCGCTCGACGCCGGGCTGTGGGACCGGCTGCACCTGCTGTTCGCGACCGCGAGCGGCGGGGTGCGCCGCAACCGCCTGTCCGATTTCGGCCGCATCCGCACCTCTGGCCTGATCGCGATGAAGCTCGACGGCGATCCCAAGGAGGGGGGCGACCGCCTGATCGGAGTGGCGACCTGCCACGAGGGCGACGACGTGATGCTGTCCACGCGACTGGGCAAGTGCATGCGCTTCCAGCTCACCGACGATTCGGTGCGCGTGTTCGCCGGGCGCGACAGCTCCGGGGTGCGCGGGGTGCGCTTGGCCAAGGGCGACGAGGTGAACAGCCTGTCCGTGCTGACCCACGTGGACGCCAGCGTCGCCGAGCGCGCGGCGTTCCTGCGCGCGGCGGCGCTGCGCCGGCGCAGCGGCGGGCTGGAGGAGGAGGCCGCCGAGGTCGCCGCCGAGGCGGAGCCGGGCAGCGAGGTCGCCGCAGAGATCATCGCCGCGACGGAGACCGAGGAGGTGCCCGCCGAGACCGGGGCGCAGGAGCCTGGCGTCGACGAGCCTGGCGCGGCCGACGCCGACCTCACCCTGAGCGCCGCGCAGATGCGCGAGATGGAGGAGCGCGAGGAGGTCCTGCTCACCGTGACCAACGGCGGCTTCGGCAAGCGGTCCTCGGCCTACGACTACCGCGTCACCGGGCGGGGCGGGCAGGGGATCACCAACATCCTGCTCTCCGCGCGCACCGGGACCGAGGTGGTGGCGACCCTGCCGGTGCGGCGCGGCGACGACGTGATGCTGGTCACCGACGCCGGCCGGCTGATCCGAGTGCCCGCCGACCAGGTGCGCATCACCGCGCGCCAGACCATGGGCGTGACCCTGTTCCGCTGCGACAAGGGCGAGCACGTCACCAGCGTGTTCCCGGTGCTCGATCCCGTGGCCAGCCCGGACGACATCGCCCCGGAGGCCGCGTCCGGCCCGGGCCAGCCGGACACCGACGGCGGCCTGGAGCCGGGCGGCAGCGGCGACGACGCCTCGGACGGCTCAGGCCCCGGCAACGGCCCGGCTGTCGGAATGGCGTCGGGCGGCGAGGGCGGCGGTGCTGCCGAGGCGGACGGCGGCGTGGCGTCGGGCACGGGCAAGGCGGGGTCCGGCGAGCCGGCCGGCGATGGCTAGGAAGCCCGCCGCGCGGACGCCGGCGGGCGGGTTCGTGGCGCCGGCGCCGCGCGTCGGCGTCTATCCCGGGACCTTCGATCCGGTGACCAACGGCCACCTCGACATCATCGCGCGCGCGGCGCGGCTGGTGGATCGCCTGGTGGTGGGCGTGGCGGTCGATACTGGCAAGTCGCCGATGTTCGCGCTGGAGGAGCGCTGCGAGCTGGTGCGCGTGGAGGTGGCGCCGTTGGCCGGGCGCAGCGGTGCCGAGATCGAGGTGGTCGGCTTCGAGGGCCTGCTGATCGAGTTCGCGCGCCGGCACGGGGCGGCGATGATCGTGCGCGGCCTGCGCGCGGTGTCGGATTTCGACTACGAGTTCCAGATGGCGGGGATGAACTACCGCCTGGACAGCGGCGTGGAGACGGTGTTCCTGATGGCCAGCGAACGGCACCAGTTCATCTCCTCGCGCTTCGTCAAGGAGATCGCGCGCCTCGGCGGCGACATCTCCTCCTTCGTGCCGCCCCTGGTGCTGGAGCGCACCCTGCAGCACTGCCGACGCTGACCCGGAGCCCCCTGATGCAACGCCGCACCCTTCTCGCCACCCTCGCCGCTGGAGCCCTCATGTCCGACGCCGCCGCCGCCCAGACGCCGCCCGAGAATGACCCCGCCAACATGGTCAACATGAAGCTCAAGGACGGGATGGTGGTGATCCGCCTGCGCCCCGACCTGGCGCCGCTGCACGTCGAGCGGGTCAGGACGCTGTGCGCGCAGAAGTTCTACGACAACACCCCGTTCCACCGCGTGATCGAGGGCTTCATGGCGCAGGGCGGCGACCCCACCGGCACCGGCACCGGCGGCAGCCAGCTCCCCGACGTCAAGGCGGAGTTCACCCGCGAGGCGCACTTCCTGCGCGGCACCGTGGGCGCCGCGCGCTCGGGCAGCCCGAACAGCGCCAACTCGCAATTCTACATCATGTTCGCGCCGGCCCCGAGCCTGGACGGCCAGTACACGATCTGGGGCAACGTCGTCTCCGGCATGGAATTTGTCGACAAGATCAAGCGCGGCAATCCGTCCAGCAACGGCATCGTGGCGCCGCCGCCGGACCGCATCGTCACCATGCGGATGGCGAACGACAACAGCTAGGAAGGCCAGGGGCTCTGCCCCCCTGCCTGGAAGCGGAGACCCCCCGAAGGCTCGCCTTTGGAAACCCCGACTTGGGCAGGCGGCACGACCCCATGGGATGTGCCGCCGGCCTTTTCGTGTGCGGGTCTGGGGGCGCTGCCCCCAGCGGGTCCCCGCTTCCAAGCCATGGGGCAGAGCCCTGGCCTTGCTTTCCGGCCTCCGTCACGGATAATTGCCCGCAACGGCCACGCAACGGCCGGCAACAATACTGCGGCACGTAATCCGGCGGCAGGGGGAAGCGGACATGACACCGACAGAGGCCGGAAGGGTTCGGCTGAGCCCTGCGTTCCTGGAGCTGGAGCGCAAGCGTTCGCGCTTCAGTTGGACGCTGACCATCCTCATGCTGGTGCTGTACTTCGACTTCATCCTGCTGGTCGCGTTCGACAGGCAGCTCCAGCTCATGGGCATCATGGTGACGCGCTCCGTCAGCCTGGGCTTCCCGCTCGGGCTCGGCGTGATCCTCAGCGCGATCGTGCTCACCGGCCTCTACGTGCTGCGCGCCAACACCGAGTTCGACCGCCTGACGCGCGAGATCGTCACCGGCAACGCCATGTCCGCCGCGATGCCGCTGCGCACGGCCCAGGGCACAACACAGGGTACGCGGATGGCCGGGGGCGTGCGCTGATGCGCCGTGCGACGACGCGTGCGGGCCTCGCGGCACGGGGGCTGGCCGCCGGCCTGGCGGGTGCAGTGGTGCTGGCGGCGCCCGCGTGGGCCGCCGGCCCCGCGATCGAAGGCGTGGTGCAGCAGCAGCCGACCAACTGGACCGCGATCGGCATGTTCGCGGCCTTCGTGGCGCTCACGCTGCTGATCACGCTGTGGGCGTCGCGGCGCACCAGCTCCGCGTCGGACTTCTACACCGCGGGCGGCGGCATCACCGGGTTCCAGAACGGCGTCGCGATCGCCGGCGACTTCATGTCGGCGGCCTCGTTCCTGGGCATCTCCGCGCTGGTGTACGCCAACGGCTTCGACGGGCTGATCTACTCGATCGGCTTCCTGGTGGGCTGGCCGATCCTGATGTTCCTGATGGCGGAACGGCTGCGCAACCTCGGGCGCTTCAGCTTCGGCGACGTGGTGACCACGCGGATGAGCGAGACGCCGATCCGCACCATGGCGGCCGTCAGCTCGCTGGTGGTGATCGCGTTCTACCTGATCGCGCAGATGGTCGGCGCGGGGCAGCTCATCCAGCTCCTGTTCGGCCTGGACTACATCTACGCGGTGGTGATCGTCGGCGTGCTGATGATCCTCTACGTCACGCTCGGCGGGATGCTGGCCACGACCTGGGTGCAGATCATCAAGGCGGGGCTGCTGCTCGCCGGCGCCAGCTACATGGCGTTGATGGTGCTCGCCACCTTCGGCTTCAACGTCAACGACCTGTTCGCCCGCGCCGTCGAGATCAGCCCCAAGCACGACGCGATCCTGCGCCCGGGCGGCGCCAACCCGGTCTCCGCGATCAGCCTCGGCATCGCGCTGATGTTCGGCACCGCCGGCCTGCCGCACATCCTGATGCGCTTCTTCACCGTGGCCGACGCCAAGGAGGCCAGGAAGTCGGTGTTCTGGGCCACCGTGTTCATCGGCTATTTCTACATCCTGACCTTCATCATCGGCATGGGCGCGATCGTGCTCGTCGGCGGCAACGCCGCGTTCAAGACCGCCAAGGGCGCGCTGATCGGCGGCAGCAACATGGTGGCGATCCACCTGGCCGAGGCGGTGGGCGGCAACATCCTGCTCGGCTTCATCTCCGCGGTGGCGTTCGCGACCATCCTCGCGGTGGTCTCCGGCCTGACGCTGGCCGGCGCCACCGCCGTCAGCCATGACCTCTACGCCCGCGTCATCGCCCGCGGCCGCACCACCGAGGGCCGCGAGGTCCGCGTCTCCAAGGCCGCGACGATCGTGCTCGGCGTCGTCGCCATCCTGCTCGGCATCGTGTTCGAGAAGCAGAACGTCGCCTTCATGGTCGGCCTCGCCTTCGCGGTGGCGGCGAGCTGCAACTTCCCGGTGCTGCTGCTGTCGATGTACTGGCGCGGCCTGACCACGCGCGGCGCGCTGCTCGGCGGCTGGCTCGGGCTGGTCACGGCGGTGACGCTGACCGTGCTCAGCCCGGCGATCTGGGTGAAGGTGTTCGGCAACGCGGCTCCGATCTTCCCCTACGACTCGCCGGCGATCTTCTCGCTGCCGCTGGCGTTCCTGGGCTGCTGGCTGGGCTCGATCACCGACCGCAGCGCGTCGGCGCGCATCGAGGCGGCGGCGTTCGACGCGCAGTACGTCCGCTCGCAGACGGGGATCGGCGCGGAGGGGGCGGCGGCGCACTGACGGGCGTGTCTGGGGCGGAGTGAAGGGCAGCAAGCAAGGTTGAGGCTCTGCCTCAAACTCCGCCAAAGGCTCGCCTTTGGAATCCAATACTTAAGTAAAGCCGGTCCAGGGGGGGCTTCCCCCCTGGCGGGTCTGGGCAGAGCCCAGCCTTGCTTGCCGGCGGCCCGCACCTGTCCGCATCGTCATGTGCGGCCCCGAAGCTGACACGAACTCGCCTCGGCGTTGCCTTCGGCCGGGCGCGTCCTGTGGCTGCCCGGCGATCCTGCCGGGCCGCAGGAAATTCCCGACATGACCGTGTTCCGCCTGGCGACCGCGACCGTGCTGCTCGCCGGCCTCGCGCTCCCCGTCCTTGCCCAGGGCACGGCGACGCCCATCCCGACGGTGCCCGGGATTGGCGCCGTCACCCGGGGAACGGCCGCGCCGGTCGCCCCGACCGCCACCCTTCCGACTGCCGCCACGCCGGCCCAGGCCACGCCGGCCCAGGCCACGACGGCCGGGACCGCAAAGACCCGGGCCACGACCACGCAGGCCGTCGTGACGCCTGGCGCGGGCGACGCCGGGGTGGCGCGTGCCGCCCCGGTCGCCACGCCGTCAGCGCCGCGCGCGGACGCCGGCGCCGTGGAAGCCCGCCCTGGCCGCACGGATGCGGGGCGCGTCGAGCGGATGGAGCGCCGCAGCCATCACCGTCTCGCCTCGGAAACGCGGATGGAGCGGACGCGCCTGTCGCATGGCCAGCCTGTTGCCGGCGACGCCGCATCCGACGCGACGCGCTGACCCGTCGGGCGGGCCGACGATCCGGCCCGCCCCGCCGCGCCAGGCCTGGGCTGCCGCCCAGGCCTGGACGCCGCCATCCTCTCCGTGCCGCCTGCCGATGCAGAAGGACCAGGTCATGGCCCCGCATGATTGCCGCCGTCTGCTGCTCGCGCGGCTCCGTGACGCGCCGCCGCCCTCTGCTGCCCGGCCTGGCCAACCGCCGCGACACTCCGCGCCGGCTGCCGGGAACACGGCTGTTCCGGCCGCGTGTGCCGACATGCCCCAGGAACGCGCGGTGTCTCGTGCCCCTAGGCCGGCTCCACTGAACAAATGGATTCCAAAGGGCTCGCCCTTTGGCGGAGTTTGAGGCAGAGCCTCAACCTTGCTTGCTCGGTCGCTCCGGAGGGCCGTTGGCAGGACCAGGCGGGCGGGAGGAGGCCGACGATGTGCGGGCGTTTCGTGAGCGACCTGGACCCCGCGGCGATTGCGGCGCTGTTCGACGTGGCGCCGCCGCTGCCCAACGCCGCGCCGAGCTGGAACATGGCGCCCACCATGCAGGCGCCCGTGGTCCGCCACCATCCGCCCAGCGGCGAGCGCCGGCTGGACCTGCTGGGCTGGGGGCTGCTGCCGCACTTCATCAAGGACCCGAAGGCGGCGCGGCGGCCGATCAACGCCCGCGCGGAGACGGTGCGCACGCTGGGGCTGTTCCGCTCGGCGTTCGCGCAGCGCCGCTGCCTGGTGCCGGCGAGCGCGTTCTACGAGTGGCGCGCGGAGGCCGACGGCAAGCAGCCCTTCGCCGTCGCCCGTGCGGACGGCGCGCAGATGGCGCTGGCCGGGCTGTGGGAAAGCTGGACCGCGCCTTCGGGCGAGGTGCTGCGCAGCTTCACGATCGTGACCACGACCGCCAACGCGGAGATGTCGGCGCTGCACGAGCGGATGCCGGTGATCCTGGAGCGCGAGGCGTGGGCGGCGTGGCTCGACGGCGCGGCCGACCCGGCGGCGGCGCTGATGCGGCCGGCGCCGGACGGGACCCTGCGGCTGTGGCCGGTCAGCCGCAGGGTCAACAGCGTGCGCAACGACGGGCCGGAGCTGCTGTCGCCGTGCGCGCTGCCGGACCCCGCGCCCGCGCCGGCGGGGGCGAACCCGGCGTGAGGAGAAGCAAGCAAGGTTGAGGCTCTGCCTCAAACTCCGCCAAAGGCTCGCCTTTGGAAACCACTACTAAATAAAGCCGGTCCAGGGGCGGCTCGCCCCTGGCGGGTCCAGGGCAGAGCCCTGGCCTGGCCTGCTTCAGAACCCTCCGAGCGTGGCCACGACCGTGACCACCAGCATCACCGCGAGGATCGCGAAGCCGGAGTTCAGCAGCCGCGCTTCCGCCTCGCTCCGTCCCTCGGCGTGGCGCGTGGCCACCCGCCACAGCACCAGGCTGACCGCGGCCGCGACCGAGCTGGCCAAGGTCGCGACGTTCTGGTCGGTCACGGCGCCTGCTTCGCCAGCACGATCGCCGCCAGGTCGCCCACGTTGCGCAGCGTGTCGATGTCGTGGGTGGACAGCTCGATGCCGAACCGCTCCTCCGCCGCCATCATCACCTCGATCTGCTTGAAGCTGTCCCATCCCGGCACGTCACGCGCCGACAACGCGGGCGAGATTACCATGTCCGCCCGGCCGAACACCGAGCGAAAGATCCTGGTCAGCGCCTCGTACACCGCCGCTTCCGTCATGTCGCGCCTCCCATGATCCAGACCCCTCACGCGCGCTTGCCACGCGCGGTCTTCCAGGCCCACCCCTGCCGGACATCGTTGTTACACGGGCCGCCATGTCCTGCCATGCCCCTCCGGGCGTTCCACGCGCCCTACCAGCCCGGCTTGCAGCGCCGCCGTGGCGGAGTCACGCTGGACGCACCAACTGCGGCGGAGCGACCGACGTGCGACGTGCCGCCCCGATGGCCCTTGTCCTGCTCGCGGTCGCGGGAAACGCATGTGCCACGCCCGCACCCGCCGCCGTGCCGCAGCCGGGCGAAGCCGCCGCGATCGCTTCTCCGACCGCCACCCCATCCCACCCGGCCGCGGCACCCGACCTGTCACAGGCCCGCTCCGCCGCGGCTCCGTCCGCCAGTGCTCAGGCCACCCCGCCGTCCGACCCGCCTGGAGCCGGCAGCCCCGCCACCGGCCAGCCTGCCGGCCCGGCGTCCGAGGACCACGGCACGGCCCCGGCAGACACGCAGGCCGGCCCGCCGCCATCGGCGCCTGTGATGCCTGCGGGGCCGCTTTCCGCGCTGCCGCTGCCGCCCAGCACGGTGCGGCTCGCGGTGTCGGGCGTGCTCGGGCGCATCGTGGCCGGGCTGGACGGGCAGGACATCGGCCGCGTGGTGGACGTGCTCGTGGACTTCAGCGGCCAGCCGCGCGCGGCGGTGATCGACTTCGGCGGCTTCATGGGGCTCGGCTCGCGCAAGATCGCGGTGGAGTGGGGCGCGTTCCGCTTCCCGACCGGCGGCTCCGACGCAAGGCTGTCGATCGCGCTCACTCCGGAGGAAATCAAGAACACGCCGGAATACGCCGGCTCCGGCAAGCCGGTCGCCGTGGTCGGTCCTGGCACGCCCGAGCCCAGGCCCGGTCCCTGATCGTGGTGCTCGCAGCCAAGTTCTCCACATGCGCTGACCTGGCAGGAAGCAAGGCTGGATTCTTCCTCCGTTGCCCATTCCAACGGCCCAAGTGGGCCATCGGAACCTTTGGGCAGCTCCGCCCAGACCCGCCAGAGGCGAGCCGCCCCTGGACCGGCTTTACTTCAACAAGTGGATTCCAAAGGCCTGCCTTTGGCGGAGTTTGAGGCAGAGCCTCAACCTTTCTTACTTGGTCACGCCGAAAGGCTGTCGGCTTGAGCCGCGTGCCTGTGCCCGGCCTTCCGGGCCGACGGGCGCGCGTCGGGCTCGACCTGCTGAACTTCTTCGTCGCCAACCTGCAGACCGCGTTCGGGCCGTTCGTCTCGGTCTATCTCACCACGCAGGCCTGGACGCAGGGGCAGATCGGGCTGGCGCTCAGCATCGGCACCGTGGCGTCGATGGCCAGCCAGATCCCGGCCGGCGCGCTGGTCGACCACCTCGCGGGCAAGCGCGGGGCCGCTGCGGCGGCGATCGCCGCGGTGATCGCCGGCGCGCTGCTGCTCGCGGTCTGGCCGGCGCGGCTCCCCGTGGCGGCGGCCGAGGTGCTGCACGGCTTCGCCTCCTGCGTGCTCACCCCCGCGATCGCGGCGATCAGCCTCGCGGCGGCCGAGTCGGGCGGCATCGCCGCGGGCGAGCGCTTCGGCCGCAACGCCCGCTGGGCCTCGATCGGCAGCGGCGTGGCGGCGGGACTGATGGGCGCGTGCGGCTACTGGATCTCGGCCCGCGCGGTGTTCCTGCTGGCCGCGGCCCTCGCCGTGCCCGGCCTGCTGGCGCTGCGCATGATCCGCCCGGATGCCGTGCCCCCCGTCGATCCCGCTTCCCGGGCCGCAATCCCCGCCGGGGCGTTCCCGTCCGCCCGGGCGGACGCACCCGCTGTCCGGGCTCGCGCGGGCGCTGCCGGCGGTCCGCAGCGTCCCTCGCCCGCCGCTGCCGCGCCGGTGCGGCTGCCGGTGCGCGCGCTGCTGGCCGATCGCCGCCTGCTGGCGTTCTCCGCGTGCGTCGGGCTGTTCGTCCTCGCCAACGGCGCGATGCTGCCGCTGGCGGCCAGCGAGGCGACGTCGCAGATCGGCGCGCGCGCGCAACTCGTGATCGCCGCCTGCATCGTGCTGCCGCAGCTCCTGGTAGCGCTGCTCTCGCCCGAGGTGGGGCGCGTTGCCGAGCTGAGCGGGCGGCGCAGGCTGCTGCTGATCGGCTTCGCGGCGCTGCCGGTGCGCGGCGTGCTGCTGTCGATGCAGCTCGGGCCTTACGCCCTGATCGCGATCGAGGCGCTGGACGGGATCAGCGCGGCCTCCTTCGGCGTGCTGCTGCCGCTGGTCGCCGCCGACATCACCCGCGGCACGGGGCGCTTCAACCTGTGCATGGGCTTCCTCGGGCTGTGGATCGCCGGCGCCGCGACGCTGAGCACCGCGCTCGGCGGGCTGGTCGCGGAGAGGGCCTCGACCAGCACCGCGTTCCTGGCGCTGGCGGGGGCGGGCGCGGCGGGCACGCTGCTGGTCTGGGCGGTGATGCCGGAGACGCGGCGCGGCTGAGGCAAGCCAGCAAGGCTGGGCTCTCCCTCCGCTGCCCATTCCAACGATCCAAGAGGATCGTCGGAACCTTTGGCAGCTCCGCCCAAACCCGCCAGGGGCGAGCCGCCCCTGGACCGGCTTTACTTAAGTACTGGATTCCAAAGGCCTGCCTTTGGCGGAGTTTGAGGCAGAGCCTCAACCTTGCTTCCTGCCTTTACTGGTCCGAGTCCGGCGCCTGCTCGGCGTCGTAGGCGACCTGAAGCACCGCGAGCCACGGGTAGCGCGTGTCCACGGTGCTGCCGTCCGGGCTGGCCAGCCTGCCCTCCGGTGTCACCGGCACGTGCTTCATCGTCACCGCGTCGTCGACGTTGCCGCCGACCACGCTCAGCATCCCCGGTTGCCGCGCGACCACGATGTCGCAGTGGCCTGGCCAGAGGGTGGGCGTCGGCAAGTCGGCGAAGCGCAGCGTGGCGGAGCGGCCCCGCCCCATGCAGATCAGGTCGCCAGGCAGCGGGGCATAGTCCACCGGGTTGCGCGCCCGCAGGATCTGCGAGTCGCCCGACGCCGCCGCGTTGACGTACGTCGAGTGATTCGGCGAGTACGGGAACCGTGTGCCGGCGCCGGCGGTGCGCATGACGTAGGAGATGAACGCCGCCGACCAAGCGTAATGCGCGTCGCCGCCGGCGCGGAACACATGGCCGTCGACGTCGTGCTTGCCGGTCCAGGCCGCCTCGCGCTCCCCGGGGTCCTGGCCGATCCACCAGTACTCCCCGACGCGCTGCCACAGCCCGGGCTGACGCTCCGGCTTGTCTGCGGCGGCAGGGATGGGGCGGGTCTCGGGAGGATCGTCGTCCACCGGCTGGCCAAACATGCGCCACTGGGCCAGGGCGATGCCGACGGCCTCGGAGCGTGCGAACGGCTCGAAGTTGCGGCTGGCGAAGTCCGGCACCCGGTCCGCCGGCACCAGCGGGCCGGAGCTGTAAGGACCCTGGGTGACGGCGGTCTGCCCCAGTGTCGCCTTCGGACCAGAGGCGCACCCGGCCAGAGCCAGGGCCGTCACGATGGTCAGCAACACTGAGCGACGCATGATATCCAGGCGGGAAGGAATTGACGCTCTACATACGGGAATCATCGCCGATGCGTGGCATGTCCACGCAGGCCTCGCAATCGCCCCGCCGGCAACCCCGGGGCGGGCGAGTGGCCGACGGCGCTGCAGCCGCCGGCCGCGGCGCTACGCCGCCAGGGATTGCCCGGCGAGACGGCGCTCGGCGACCTGGGTGCGCATCGACTTCTGCAGCTTCTCGAAGGCACGCACCTCGATCTGCCGCACGCGCTCGCGGGAGATGCCGTACTGCTGCGACAGCTCCTCCAGCGTGGTGGCGTTATCCTTCAGGCGCCGCTCGATCAGGATATGGCGCTCCCGCTCGTTCAGCGTCTTGAGCGCGTCGCCGAGCAGGGCCTTGCGCCCGGTCAGCTCCTCGCGCTCCGCCAGCTCGCTCTCCTGGCCCTCGCCGTCGTCGACCAGCCAATCCTGCCACTCGCCCTCGCTGTCGGCGCGGACGGGGGCGTTCAGGCTGTGGTCGGGCGCGGCCAAGCGGCGGTTCATGTTGACCACGTCCTGCTCGGGCACGGCCAGCATGGTGGCGATCTTGGTGACCTGCTCGGGCTTGAGGTCGCCGTCCTCGATCGCCTGCATCTGCCCCTTGAGGCGGCGCAGGTTGAAGAACAGCTTCTTCTGCGCGGCGGTCGTGCCCATCTTCACCAGCGACCAGGAGTGCAGGATGTACTCCTGGATCGCGGCCCTGATCCACCACATCGCGTAGGTGGCGAGGCGGAAGCCGCGGTCCGGGTCGAAGCGCTTGACCGCCTGCATCATGCCGACGTTGCCCTCGCTGATCAGCTCGCCGACCGGCAGTCCGTAACCACGATAGCCCATGGCGATCTTGGCCACCAGGCGCAGATGTGAGGTGACGAGCTTGTGCGCCGCCTCGGTGTTCTCGTCGTCCCGCCAGGCGCGCGAGAGGGACAGTTCCTCCTCCGGCGTCAGCATGGGGAACTTGCGGATCTCCTGCAGGTAGCGGGAGAGGTTGCCCTCGGGGGCAACGTTGATGACGGCAGCAGCCATGGGTGGGCTCCTTCTCGTCTGGCGCGACGGGTTCCCCCCCTTACGGCGGGGGCACGGGTCGGTTCCGGCGATTGGCTCGGGGACGCGATGATCGGCTGTCACGTTCCGGACAGCCTCCTGATGCAGCGAGGTTCCGGCAGCCGGCCCGGCACCGCACGTCCGCGATGCCGATGTCGCGTTTCATAGAGGACCGCCCAGGTCCGGTCAAGAAAATCCACCCTTCGTTCACGGGATGGTGCACTGCGCAAAGGGCCTCCGCGTGATCGGCGATGGCCTGGTGTGGGCTGCGGCGACGACTGGGCAACGGGTGTTTCGCGGCCGGCCGGTGGCGTCCCTGAAGTTCGTCCCGGACCCGGACGATGCCCGGCGTGCCGCCGGCCCGACACGAGGTTTCCAAAGGCGAGCCTTTGGCGGAGTCCAGAGACAGAGCCTTTGGCCTTGCCTTGCTTCCTGCCTGCGCACGTCGAACATCATGGCCGCCGGCGCAGCTCCTAGCCGAGCGACAGCAGCGACAGCAGCGCCGCCAGGTCGGCCGGCGGCGGCGTCTCGAACGAGAGCGGCGCTCCGGTGCGCGGATGGGCGAAGCCGAGTCGTGCCGCGTGCAGCGCCTGGCGGGGGAAGTCGAGCAGCGTGCGCCGCACTGGCTCGGGCAGCGCCTTTGCCACCGCCGGCACGCGGCGCAGGTAGACGGGGTCGCCGACCAGGGGGTGGCCGTTCGCCGCGAGATGGACGCGGATCTGGTGGGTGCGCCCGGTGTCGAGCCGGCACTCCAGGCGCGACACCGCGGCCTCGTGCACGCCCACGGTGCGATAGCGGGTGAGGGCGTGCTTGCCGCCGCGCGCGACCACGGCCATGCGCTTGCGGTCGCGCGGGTCGCGGCCGATCGCGCCCTCGATCTCGCCGGCGGGCGGCACCGGTATCCCCCAGGCGAGTGCGACGTAGGCGCGGTCGAGGTCGCGCGCGGCAAAGGCGGCGGACAGCGTGGCCAGCGCCGACTCGGTCTTGGCGACGACCATCACGCCGGAGGTGTCCTTGTCGAGGCGGTGCACGATGCCGGGGCGCCGCTCGCCGCCGATGCCGGGCAGGCTGTCGCCGCAGTGCGCCAGCAGGGCGTTGACCAGGGTGCCGTCCTCGTTGCCGGGTGCCGGGTGCACCACCAGCCCCGCCGGCTTGTCGAGCACCAGCAGGTCGGAGTCCTCATAGAGGATCGCGAACGGGATCGGCTGCGGCTGCGGCCTCGCCTGCACCGGGGCCGGCAGGCGCAGCTCGTAGCGGCTGCCCTCGCGCACCGGCTCGGCGGGCTCGGCGGCGGGCGTGCCGTCGCGGGTGACGCGCCCCTCCACGATCAGGGCCTTGACCCGCGAGCGCGACATCGTACCGATGTGCTCGGCGAGGAAGCGGTCCAGCCGCTGCCCCGCCGAGCCCTCGGGCGCCAGCACGTGCAGCGGCGCCGGGCCGGGGAGTGTCGCCGGGGCGCCGACGCGGGATTCAGGCGTGGGGGTCGTGTCGTCCATGCGCGCGGGGATAGACGGGATCGGCCCCGCCCGCGAGCGTGATGCGCGCCGGGCGAGGGGAGGGCTGGATGCGGGCGCTGATGATCCTGGTGGTGGCGATGGGCGTGCTGATCGTGGCCGGGGTGGTGGGCCTGGTCGGCGTGGTGGCGAGCCGGGTGGCCGCGCGCCGTCCGGCGGAGGCGGTGGCGGTGCTGCTCGACGAGCCGGCGGGCACGCGCATCGCCGGCATCGCGGCGGTGGCGGACGGACTGGCGCTGCAGCTCCAGGGTGGCGGCGCGGACCGCGTGGTGGTGGTGGACCCGCGCCTGCACGTGGTCGGGCGGCTCGGGCTGGCGCGCTGATCGGGCAGGGCGGTGCGGGGGGAGTGACCAGTGAAGCAGGCAAGGTTGAGGCTCTGCCTCAAACTCCGCCAAAGGCAGGCCTTTGGAATCCACTCCTTAAGTAAAGCCGGTCCAGGGGCGGCTCGCCCCTGGCGGGTCTGGGCAGAGCCCAGCCTTGCTTGCTTCCGCGCCGCCGTTGCCAGGCCGACCCACGATCGATGCGGGGGTTGCGGAGCGTGGGGCCGTGCCGTAGAGAACCGGCCGGCCCGAGCAGTCCCGTTCGTCTAGAGGCCCAGGACACCGCCCTCTCACGGCGGTAACACGAGTTCGAATCTCGTACGGGACGCCAGCCGTCTTCTCTCTCCAGGTTGTTCTGCCTTGCGCTGCCGGTTCGGGCTGCGTCGCGCGACAGACGGCATCGCGGGCACGCCGCAGGCAATCGAATCACAGGCAACGCGCGCAGGCGGCGATGTCGGCATCGGTGCGGTGGGCAGGATCGCCCGGGCGTGGCGACGCTCCCGCCGCGGTACGGTCGGTAACTCGTGCCGTCGCATGGGTCATACTTCATCTCCCGAAGATGGAAGCACGATGAGCTCCCTGCCTTTGGATCTGCAGCAACTCGACGCGCTGCTGGCCCGGATTGTCGCCGTGGACGGGTCCATGCTGCTTGGCGAGTTCGACGGGTTCGCCGCCGACATTTTAGTGTGCCCTGAACCGATCATGCCGGAAGAGTGGATGCCGATCGTCCTTGGGGACGACGACGGGAACGCAGGGGTGTTCGAGAGCGAGGCGGACCTGCAGGCCTGCCTCAAGCTGATGCTCAGGCACCACGACACAGTCAGCCGGGACCTGCAGCGTGGCCGCGGCTGATACGCACCGATCTTCGACGTCGATCTTCGCAACGACGAGACCATCTGGGAACTCTGGATGAGCGGGTTCGGGCGCGCCGTGGCGCTGCGCCCCGAGAGCTGGGAAGCGATCGTGCGGGACGGCAACGACGAGACCGCTGTCATCGCTATGGCCGGCACGATGACCCTGATCGAGATCGCCAACCGCGAAGGCGAGGTCGACCCTGATCCGGAGCTGACAACCGAACTGACGCAAGCGGCACCTGACCTGATCCCCGGATGGATCGACGCCCTGAACGCCTGGCGTGTCCGCAACACCACCGGCCAACCCGTTCCGACACGAGCCCCCAAGGTCGGGCGCAACGATTCGTGTCCCTGTGGGTCCGGCAGGAAACACAAGAAGTGCTGCGGCTTTCACTGAGATTGACGGGCTTACGAGTGACCTGTCAGAAAGCAAGCCTGGGCTCTGCCCAGACCCGCCAGGGGGGAAGCCCCCCTGGACCGGCTTTACTGAGACAAGTGGATTCCAAAGGCGAGCTCTTGGCGGATGAGGCAGAGCCTCAACCTTTCTTGCCTTGCAACGGAGCCGCCAACTACGCCAGCAGCAGGTCCACCGTGCGCACCGACACCCACTCCAGGACGATGCTGGTGCCGTCGGCCAGGCCGATCGTGGTCGCCGAACCCCTGGCGGCCACGCTCGGGCCGTTCGCGTAGCCGGCGAGCCGCAGGTGGTCGGTGCCGACCCGGAAGCCGGTCACCGTATCGGACCCGCCGGTCCGCCCCGCGGTGAAGGACAGGGTCTGCGCCGCCCCCGTGCCGAGGTAGAGCTGCGCGTCGCCCGAACCCATCTGCACGCTCGCGCCGCCGCTGCCGCCGACGAAGGTGTCCGCGCCCAGGCCCAGGCCGACCTGGTCGGCGCCCGTGCCGCCGAACATCAGGTTGCCCGCGGCCGACAGCGTGCCCTCCAGCGTCTCGTTGCCGGCCCCGGCCACCATCATGTCGCCCCCAAGGGCGGAGGCGCTCATCTGGTCGCCATCCACCGCGCCGGCCAGGAACGTGCCTGTCCCGCTGGCGAACAGCATGCTGCCGCCCGCGCCCGCGAACACGCCGCCCCGGCCGGCATGGACCGTGGCGGCGCCGGCGCCGCCGACCACGATGTCGCTCTCCGCGCCGCCGGTGAAATTCAGGCTCCCCGTGCCGCCGAACACCATCATGCTGCCCGCGCTGCCGCCGGTGACGTCGAGCGCGCCGCTGCCGGCGATGATCTCGTCCGCACCGGCGCCGCCCGTGTAGCGGGTGGCCGCGGCACCGGTGAAGGCAACCAGGACGCTGCCCGCGATGCCGCCCGCGAGGTTCATCGTGCCCGCCCCGTTCTCGACCACGATGGCGGTGCCGCCGCCGTTGGCGTAGTGCACCGCCCCCGAGTTGGCGAACAGCGTCATGCTGCTCGACGCGGCGGCCGCGCCCGTCACGGAGGCCTGCGCGGTCTGGCTGACGACGATGCTCGTGCCCGAACCCGCCGCGAAGCTGGAAGCCGCGGCGTCCAGCACCGTCACGGCGGGCACGGCGGCCGAGGCGACGGCCGCGACGACGGGCGGAACAGATGCCGGAGCGGCTGACGACGCAGGCGCATCGATCGTCAGTGCGAGGCTGGTGGCGGCGGAGACGTTGCCCGCGGCGTCCATGGCCGTCGCCGAAACGAGGTTCAGGCCGCGCGCGAGGGCGGCCGAAGCCATGTGCCAGGTCCCGTCCGCCGCGGCCGTGGCGTTGCCCAGGGCCAGGACCTGGCCGCCCACGAGGTCGGCCAGACTGACGATGCTGCCCGCCTCCGCAGTGCCGCCCAGCGTGGTGCTGGTCAGGGTGGAGCCGCTCGACGTGCTGCTCGAGAGCGTGGGCGCCGCCGGCGCGAGGCTGTCCAGGGTCAGGGTGCAGGACGCGGCGGCCGAGACGTTGCCGGCCGCGTCGGTCGCCGTGACCGACAGGGCGTGGGTGGAGTTCTGCGCCAGCCCGGCGGCGGCGAGGCTCCAGGCGCCGCGCGCGTTCGCCGTGGCGGTGCCGAGCAGCGACGTGCCCTCGCGCACGCTCACCGTGCTCCCCGCCTCCGCGCTGCCAAGCAGCACCGGGGCCGGCGCGCCGGTCACGTCGTCGCCGGCAAGGCCGGTGTCGGTGGCAGCGCTCAGCCCGATCCGCGCCGGCGCCGCCGGAGCCGCGGTGTCGATCACCAGCCCTGTGGCCAGCGTCGCGAACGAGCCGAGGTCCAGCACCGTGCCGTGGGCGTCGGTCACGCTCGCGCCGCCCAGGTCGAGGCCGGTGACCATCAGGTCCGCGCTGTTCTGCCCGGCCGTCACCGTGGCGGTGAACGCCAGGCTGGTCGCGGTGGAGTGCGCCGCGTCGTAGGCCGCGGTGCCGCCGTCGCTGAGCTGCAGCGCGAGGCCGGAGGTGGCGCCGAGCGTCAGCGCGGTGCTGGCCGCCAGGGTGAAGCGGATGACGTGCCCGGCATCGAGCGGCCCGGCGGCGTCGGCGCTGGCCCGGACCGAGCGGATGGACACCGCGGGGGCCACCGTCACCGTCAGGCTGCCGCTGCCCGAGTTGCCGTAGCTGTCGAGGATCGAGAGCTGCACCACGTCGCTGCCGGGCGCCGTGGCGGTGTAGGTCAGGCTCGCGAGATCCGAGGTGACGGCGGCCAGCGAGCCGGCGAGGACGAGGCTGTGGCCGCCCTGCCCGGGTGAGGCGCCGACGTCGCGGCTGGTGCCCAGCACGCCGAGGCTGTCCTTGAGCGTCAGCGTCACCACCGTGCTGGTCAGTGCCCCGGTGTCGCCCACCGCGAGGCTCAGCGCGGCGGGCGAGGCCCCGGACCCGCCGACGACCTCCAGGCTGGCGCCCGACACGCACGCCGTGCCGGCGATGCCCGTGATCGGCGCGCCCACGTCGGCCAGGATGGCGAGGTCGATGTCGGAGATCGGGCGCGACGTGCCCGCGGGCAGGCCGAGGCCGCTCATCAGGTCGTTCGCGTTGGGGTCGGCGCGGCTGTTGGCCAGGTGGGCGTAGTCCTCGCCGTTGCCCAGGTTGTAGGTGACGGCCACGGGCCCGCCGGCGACCTTCTCCGCGTTGGGGCCGGTGAAGTATTCCACCCCGCCGATGTTCGTCAGGTAGTGGTCCCACAGCTCCTCGTCGCTGCCCAGCGCGCCCTGCTGCGTGGTCTCGCCCGCGAAGCCCAGGCCGTGGGCGATCTCGTGCTCGAACAGGCTCAGGCCGTCATACTGGCCCGACGGCACGACGCTGCCGCCGCCCAGGTAGAGCCGTCCCAGGTTCTGCGAGTTGATGTTCACGACGATGTCGGCCTGGTCGCTCATGTGGACGCCGGTGCTCAGCTCGGACTCGCTCGACAGCGTGACCAGGGTGCGGCCGTCCAGCGGCCCGGCCGCCACGCCGCAGGACGGAGCGCCGTCGGCCAGGAGCGAGGAATTGTTCATGTCGCTGATGTTGACCTGCACCGTCAGGGTGCCCAGGCCCTGGAGATGCCCGGCCCACGCGGCCATCGCGGCCCGCATGTCCGCGAGCACGGCGGCATCGGCCGCCCCGCCGAGGTTGCCGGGGTCGGTCAGGGTGACCGAGGTGGCAAGCTGGTGTGTCGTCTGGCTCACGGCGGTCCGTCCCGGCTGTCGGACACCGTGTCTACATCGCCAGCCGTAAGCGGGAGGTTAACGCCAGCGCCGTCTCCTCGCGCCTGCCGGCGGCGGGAAGGAAGCAAGGTTGAGGCTCTGCCTCAAACTCCGCCAAAGGCTCGCCTTTGGAATCCACTACTTAAAAAGAAGCCGGTCCAGGGGGGGGCTTCCCCCCTGGCGGGTCTGGGCAGAACCCAGCCTTGCTTTCTGCCCTTCCCCTGCCTTTACACCGCAGAGGCTGTCGCCCTAGTTTCCGCGCCGAGCGAACGCGATGGGAACATGCCGCCCGTGCCTGCGACACCGACCTGGGAGCTGGCTGGCCCGTACGGCCCCGAGCGTTGGCTCGGGCAGCCTGGCGCCTACGAGCAGGTGCTCCTGGCCGGCGAGCGGATCAGCCTCGACCCCGGGGACGGCGAGCTGCATCTCCTGCGCGCGCGCGGCTCGAACTGCCTGCACCCCGGCCCCTGGCCGTTCGGCTTCGGCTTCTGCCCGCAATGCGGCACGCCGCTGCCCCCGCCTTCGCCCGCGCACGAGGCGCAGACCTGGTCCTCGCCCGCCAACGCGGCGTCCGGGCTGCCCACCGCGCCGGCCCGGGGCACGCCCGACCCGTCGCGGCGCGCGGAGCTGCCGATGCCCGGCCCGTCGCGCCTGGACTTCTTCGTCGCCGGCACGCCGCCGCGGCTGCTCGCGCTCGACCAGACGATCGGGCGGCTGCACGCCTGGCAGGAGGGAGTGTCGCACCCCTTCGACGGCGGCGGCTGGCGCGCGCTCGCCGACCTGCCCGACGCCGCATCGCTGCCGCGCTGGAGCTGGAGCGTCGCCGCGTTCGCCGACGGCGTGGCGATCCCCGGCGAGGCCGGCCCGCTCTGGGTGTCGCTCGGGCCCCGCTCGGCCACCGTGGGCGCGGCCGACCCGTCGCTGGGACGCGCGCTGGGCGGCGCCGCGGGGCTGGGAGCGTCCGCGCTGCTGCCCGTCCTGGCGGGCGGCGCGCTGGCGGTGGCGCTCCGCTCGCCCGCGTCGCCCGGATGGCAGCGCCTGGCGGTCGGGGGCCTGCCGGTCGGAGGCGATGTGCCTGCGTCGGAGGTGTTCGCGGCCCCTTCGGTCGATGGCCGCGAGGTGTTCTGGGCCGGCCGCCATGGCCAGCTCTTCGCCCGCCTCGACGGGGCTGCGCCGGTCTGCGAGTACCGGCCGTGGCGCGAGGGCTGGCAGCCCATGCTGGGCGTGCGCCCGGTGCTCTCGCCCGACGGCGTGTTCCACCAGCTCGGCCTGCTCGACGGGCGCCAGGCGTTCGAGGCGTTGCTGCCGCCGGGCGCCACGCCGCAGCGGCGCGCGTTCGGGCGCTACGTGACGAGCTGCGGCGCGGCCAGCTTCTCGGGCATGACCCGGTTCCGCGAGCCCTGGGAGCCCAAGCGCATGGAGTACCGCGGCGAGGACGCGTTCCTGCTCCCGCTGCTGGCGTTCGACGCGGAGCGCTTCCTGGTGGCGGCCTGCGCGCCGCGCAACGGCCTGGTGAACTTCATCAGGACGGATCAGATCGCCGACACCGTGCTGGAATGCCGGGTCAGCTTCACCACCGCCTCGGTCGCGCCGACGTTCCTCGGCGTCACGATCCGCGCGGTCTCCGCCTGGGAGATCGTGCCGCTCGTCCATCGCCGGACCCTGCTCGTCTACGACCTGCGCGCCAACCGCTGCCACCGCTGGCCGCTGGACGGCGACGGCGCGGGCGATGCCTAGCCGCCTCCGCCGCCGGGTCCGCGCCGCACCGTTCGTCGCCGCCAGAGTCCTTGCCCGCGCCGTCCCTGTCCGCGCCCCGGCTCTCGCCCGCGCCCCGGCCCTTGCTCACGCCCCGGCCCTTGCTCACGCCCTTGCGGCCGCGCTGGGCCTCGTCCTGCCGGCCGCCGCCGCGCGGGCGGATGTTCCCTCGCTGTACCTGGTGCAGAACTCGGGCTGGATGGAGCCGTTCTTCGCCGACCGCGCCTCGCCGTTCAAGCCGCTGCTCTCGGCCCTGGTCGACGCCTCGCACACCGGGCGCACCATCATCGCCGACTTCAGCCAGGACGGGCAGGTGCCCGGCCGCCGCTCGCCCGCAGTGGACTACGACGGCCCGTTCGCGCCGGGACCGGTGCACGCGGCGATCGACGCGCTGGCCCTCGCGGTGCGTCCGGGCGGGCGGCTGGCGGACGCGGATTTCGATGGCGCGCTGGTGCGCTCGCTCGACACCGTGCTGGCGGGCAAGCCCGGCATCGTGTGGATCGTCACCAACAACAAGAACTCCCCCAACAACAGCGCCGAGATCAACCGCAACACCCGTGGCTTCGCCGAGCTGGTGCGCAGCAGCGACGCCCTGCCGTTCGTCGCCGCCTACCCGGTGCGCATGCCCGTCACCGGCCGGCAGTACACCGAGCGCGGCCTGATCCTCTATGCCATCGCCTATGGCGAGGAGGCGGCGGCGGTGCTGTCGCGCATCGTGGACGCGGCGCCGATGCGCGCGCTGTTCACCGACCCGCCGTTCCGGCTCAAGCACCTGGAGCAGGCGCCCCTGGTGTTCTCCGTCACCGGCGCCGACGCCCCGGTCGCGGCCTCCACCCTGCCGGGCGGCGGCATCCTGCTGCAGGGCGTGCCCGCCGGCGGCGACGCCACCGTCCGCGTCGCCGGCACGCTGCGCTCGGAGTACTACCCGCAGACCATCGTGGCCGCCGACGTGTCGCTCGCGTGGTCCGCGCTCGACGGCGTGGCGGATCCGCAGGCGCTCGCGGCCAGCGTGGAGCCGCGGGCGATCCGCGGGCTCGCCTCGGGCGCGGGGCAGGGGATGACGCTGGTGCTGCACACCCCCGCCGTGCCCCGCCCGCCCGGCCTGGCCGGGCTGTTCGCGGAGTCCAGGGTGCTGCGCGGCACGCTGAGCCTGCGCCTGGAAAATCTGTCGATGGCGCTTGGCGAGGACTTCACCGCCAAGATGGGCGACATCGCGGCCCTCGACCAGCTTCCCGACGTGTTCGCCGACTACCAGAAGGTGACCGCCGCCACCGCGGTCCTGCCTGTCACCCTGGCCGTGCATTTCTCCCCGTGGCCGCTGGTCGCGGCGCTGGTGGCGGTGGCGCTGACCCTGCTCGCGCTGGCGGCTGCGCTGCTGCTGCTGGCCCGCGCCCGGCAGTACGGCGTGCCGGTGGACGGGCGCAGCCGCTCCTTCACGCTGCGCCCGATGCAGTCGCAGACCGTGCCGCTGTCCAACGACCGCGCGCTGGTGGTCACCGGGCGGCTGTTCGGTCCGCACCGCCACGTCGTGTTGGACCGTTCGCGAAAGCCGTCCCGTTGAGCCATGCCGGCCTGTTGACCCATGCCGGCGCAGCGCGTCCGCCTGCCGCCCGACTGGCCTCCCTGTTGACCGCGACACCTCGGCGTGCCGACCCGATCTTTCCGAATCAGCAACCCTTCCGAGGTGCAGATGGCCGAACCCCCACGTCAGAGTGCCGCCCCGGTCCCCGCCGGGCCGCCGGGCTACCGCATCCCGCCGCCGCAGACGAGCCCCGCCCCGGCTGCGCCCGGCGCCGCGGGCCAGTCCTCCGCCGCGCCATCCCAGGCGGCCACGTCCCCGGGCGCATCGCCGGCCACGACCTCCGGCGGCGCCGCGATCCGCGAGCCAGTGCTGATCGGCGGCCTGACGCAGAACGGGGCGATCCTGGGGGCCGCCGCGATGCTGGCGCTGGCGGTGGTGTTCTTCGTGCTGCGCGGCGCGGTGCGCAGCCACCTGATCGCCAACCGGGCCACGCTGTCTGCGGCGAACGGCGCGTCCTGGGCGCTGTTCACCTTCCTGTTCGTCGCCGCGTTCACCGTGGTGTTCGGGCTGATCGGCGATTTCTGGACGCTGGCGACGTTCATCGTGCCGCTCGGCGTGCTGAGCTTGGTCACGCTGGTGCTGTTCGTCGTGCTGTTCAACTCCGCGACCCGGATTAGCCGTTGAGCGGGCACCCGCCCCTGCCTGCACCCTCGCCTGCGCGCCCGCCTGCACAGCGTGGCCGCCCGGCAGGCCCGGTGCGCGGCCGGACAGGTCCGGCACCCAGCCGCCGGACAGGTCTGGCGCGCAGCCGCCAGACAGGAGCCCGCGATGTCTGACCGCGCTGACGCCCTCGCCGCGCGGGCGGCGACGCCCCCGAAAGTAACAAAACTGCGCCCGACGCTGTTCGTGGCGCTGGGCGGCACCGGCAAGGAAATCGTGCTGCGCCTGCGCCGGCGCATCCTGCAGAACGACTGGGGCACCCCGGGCAACAGCCGCCGCCTGCGCGACATCGCCGACTTCCCGATCGCCTCGTTCATCTACTTCGACACCGACACCACGGAGGCGGTGGAGACCGACCGCGCGCAGCGCTCGGACCCGCTGTCGCGCGCGGTCGCGTTCAAGGACGCCGAGCGCCTGCAGCACGGCGTGGACGTGATGCGCTACATGCGCGAGCTGGACAGCTACCCGCACATCCGCGCCTGGCTGCCCGACGGCGACCTCGCGTCCATCAACACCGAGAAGGGCGCGGGCCAGGTGCGCTCGATCTCGCGCCTGCTGTTCTTCGACCAGTTCAGCCGCTTCCAGCACATGGTGCGCGAGCAAGGCAACGCCGTGCTCAACAACATCGGCCGGCAGCAGCAGCTCGCCGACCTCGGCCTCGACATCGAGCACGAGCTGCGCGTGGTCGTGATCGCCTCCTCGGCTGGCGGCACCGGCTCCGGCAGCTTCATCGACGCGGGGCTCGCGATCCGCTCGATGCGCGACCCGAAGCCCGCGCAGGTCGACCTCGTGCTGATGCTGCCGGGGGGCTTTCGCGGCGCCGGCCTGCAGCGCGTCAACGCCAACAGCTTCGCCGCGCTGATGGAGCTGGAGCACGTGATGCGGCCCGGCTCCAGCCCGCCCTACGTGGACCGCTGGACCAGCGACGGCGCCAGGCCGTCCAACCTGCTGCCGTTCAGCGAGGCGTACCTGATCGACACCACCAACGTCTCGCGCGACCAGACCGGCGACATCAACCACCTGTACGACATGGTCGCCGACGTGCTGTTCGAGGATTTCGGCTCCAGCGAGTTCTCCTCGCGCAAGCGCTCGATCTCGGTCAACACCGGGCAGTACAAGCTGGTGAACTACCTGCCGCCGCTGCCCGAGCGCTTCGGCCAGCAGTCGCTGTCCTACAGTTGCGCGTACTCCTCGTTCGGCCAGGCCACGATCGTGACCAAGGGCCTCGCCGCGCTCGACGCCGCCTCCGTGGTGGCGTCGCGCCGGATGATCCAGTCGTTCTTCAACGTCGCCCAAGCCGGCTCCGGTCGCTTGCCCACGCCGGACGAGCGGCAGGAGTTCGTGGAAAGCAACTTCCACCTCGGCGCCACCACCTTCGAGGACACGCTGCAAGGCGTGGACGACGACACCATCAACGAGCCGGCGTTGATCGGCGAGCTGCTCAAGCAGGACACCGGCGACACGGTGGAGACCCGGCTCGCCGACCAGATCCACCGCCGCCACCAGGAGGAGATCCTGGCCTCCGGCGACCTGCGCAACTGGCCGACCCAGGCGTTGCGCATCTTCGAGGAGAGCCGCGACGACGTGGTCGGCCGCATGGACCACGTCGGCGAGTACGGCCCGTCCGGCGCCGCGATCAGGGCGAACCGCCTGCGCATGGTCCGTTTCCTGCGCTCGGACGACGAGGGGGCGGTGCGCGCGCTGCTGTTCCGCTTCCTCGACAACCGCGCGCGCGGCGGGCTGGACTACACGATCCGGCTGGTCTCGGAGGCCAAGCTGCGCCTGGAGGAGGAGGGGCGGCGCATCGCCGACATCGGGCGCCGCTACGAGGCGCGCGCCGCGAAGGTGCGCGCGCGGTTCGACCTGTCTTTGGAGAACCTGCGCGACGCGGGGCGCAACCGGCTGCTGCTCGGGCCGGACCGCAAGGCGGCCGAGAAGTTCCTCGACCACCTGCGCGAGGAGAGTGCCTATTACGTCAAGCTCCGACTGCGCGCGGTCGCCGCGGCCGAGGCGGTGGAGTTCGTCGCCGACGTCTCGCGCGACCTCGGCACCTTGCGCGGACGCGACGCGGACGGGCGCGAGATGTGGGACGGCGCGATCGCCGAGCTGGTCGAGGGGCGCCACCAGGTCGAGCGCGTCCTCGGCGTGCTCGACGACGAGGCGGCGCTGCTGCAGGACGCGGTAGGGCGGCAGAACGCGGGCACCTACATCGTGCTGCCCGACGCCGACGCGGAGGCCGACGGACTGCTGGAGTTCGCGCAGCCGGAGATCGACGCCTGGGCGGCCGCGGTGTTCACCGGCGAGGGCGGCTCGCGCGCGCTGTTCCCGCGCCTGGAGAACCCGGCCCAGCTCGCCGAGCTGCTGGCCAAGCTGCGCGGCTACGCCCGGGCGCAGCTCGCCCCGCGCGCGGAGCGGCTGCGCTCGGTGCGCGAGATCCTGGCAGCCCTGGAGCCGGAGCAACGCCGCGAGATCCTGCGCGGGGCGATGCGCCGGGCGATGCCGTGGGTGAACGCGAGGTTCGACCGCCTCGGCGACGGCCTGCCGATGGGCGACCGCTACAAGCTGTACGTCGCGGTGGAGGACGGCCACAGCTTCGGCGCTGGCTTGCGCGACGAGGTGCGCCAGGCGATCCCGGCGGCGCTCGGCTTCGCGAGCTGCGAGATCGTCAGCTCCGGGCTGCGCGACCGTCTGGTGATCTACTGCGAGCTGAGCGGCATCCCGCTCGACACCCTCGTGCCGCTTGGCGACACCTGGCGGCGCGATTACAGGCTGGAGCGGCGCGGGCCGCTGCCGCTGCACAACCACCGTTCCGCCGTGCGCTTCGCCAACCCCGTGGTGCCGACCACCCTCGAGATCGAGGACATGCGGCGGCTGATGGGGATGTTCCTGCGCGCGGTGTGCTTCGGCATCCTGCAGCGCAACCCAGGGCCGGAGGCGCCCTACAAGCTCGACCTCGGCCACAACGACTGGGAGGATGTCGGCTCCGAGCGCGACATCCGCGCCGACGGGCTGCTGGACAGCCACCGTGCCCAGGTGAGCGCGGCGCTCGACCGGTTCGAGCGCGCCCTGTCGCCGGTCCAGGTGCTCGCCGCGTCCGTGCTGCTGCGCTGGACCGGCCGGCGGGCCTACGCCGCGCGCCGCGTGCAGATCGACCTGAACCGCAGCGAGCGGCGCCCCGGCCTGCTGCAGCGCGTCGCCCTGGAGGCGTCCGACCTCACCCTTGCCCGCTTCAGGCAGATGGACGGGGCCGCCAGCCTTGGCCGCGTCGAGGACCTGCAGCATGCGCTTGAGGGCACGATCGCGACCTGGACGAGCGAGGTGGCGGACAGCGTGGACGACATCGACCCGTTCGACTCCAACAAGAACCCCGACGACCCGCCCGGCCTGCGCGCCACCGACAAGCGCACGATCGTGCCGGCGCGCTTCGCCACCGCCAGCCTGACGGAGCTTGCGGCCGGGGGGCGGGGCGCGCCGTCGCCGGCACCCGCCCCGGCCGTGGCGGCGGGCGCGGCGGCTTCGGCGGGCGTGGCGGCGGCGTGGGTGCTGTCGGTGCGCAAGACGCTGCTCGGCCCGTACGACCTGGCGCAGTTGCGCGCGATGGCCGGGCGCGGCGAGCTGGCGGAGGGCACCAACGTCAGGGCGGCGGACGCCACGGCCTGGACCAAAGTGCGCGACGTGCCGCTGCTGCTCGCGCTGCTGCACCCGGAGGACCTGCCCGACGACGAGGAGGCCGCCGACGCGCTGCCGGACGACGAGTGACACCAACGGGCCATGCGCTGACCTGTCAGCAAGCAAGGCTGGGCTCTGCCCAGACCTGCCAGGGGCGAGCCGCCCCTGGACCGGCCCTACTTAAGTATTGGATTCCAAAGGCCTGTCTTTGGCGGAGTTTGAGGCAGAGCCTCAACCTTGCCTGCTTCACCGGTCATTCCAAAGAGCCGTCGGCATGAGCCTTCCCACTGCGCGCGCCGGCGAGCCGGCGGCCGACACGCTGCGCTGCGCCTCCTGCACCCGGGTGCAGGGCAGCGCGGTCGCGTTCTGCCCGTTCTGCGGCGCGGCGCAGCACAAGGCTGCCGCCCCACGGCCCGTCACGCCACCGCCCGTCACGCCACCGCCCGTCACGCCATCCCCCGTCGCACCGCCGCTGCTCGATGCCGACACCGCCTGGAGCCGGAGCGGCCCCGGCGCTCCGCCCGCTTCATCGCCCCCTGCGCCGTCCCCATCCAGCCCGCGGGCCGGTGGCGACATCCCCCACAGTACGGCACAGGCCGAGGCTGTGTGGGGCGGGACCGCGCCGACCGTCCCGGCGTCGCCGTGGACCCTGCGGCGCTCCGCCGTGGTCGTGGCCGCCCTCGTGCTCGGGGCGGTCGTGCTGCGCCAGGTCTTGGCGCCGCCGCCGAGGGCCGCGCTGGTGATCCGGGTCCACGCGGCGGGCGGCCTGGCGGTCCCGGCGGGGCACGTGCTGGTCGACGACCGGCAGGCGGGCGTGCCGGGCCAGACCCTGGTGGTCGCGCCGGGCAGCCACAGGGTGGCGTTCGACGAGCCGGGCTGGCGCTCGGACAGCCGCTCGGTCAGCGTCGCCCGCGACGCGACGCTGGCGGTCGACCTCGCCGTGCAGGAGCTGCCGGCGCACGTCACGCTCGCCACCGAGCCGCCCGGCGCCACGCTGCGCGTCGGCGGCCGGTCCTACGGCCAGTCGCCGCTGGGCTTCGACCTGCGGCCCGGCAGCTACGACCTGGTCGTGACCCTGGGCGGCTACGTGTCCAAGACCGTGCCGGTCACGCTGGCGCGCGGCGAGCAGCGCAGCGTCAGCGTCGACCTCGCCGCCGTGCCTGCCCCTGTGATGGCACCCGTGCCGCCGCCGCCCGCGGTGCCTGCCGGGCCGCCGCCGGTGCGCTTCGGCGCGCCGCCGTTCGGGCGCGGCGTGATGACGTCGCCCAGCCCGCTGCAGTCTGGGCCCGCCGACGGCGCCGACACCCTCGCCCTGCTCCCGCCCGGCTCCGAGGTGCAGGTGCAGGCGGAAGCCGTAAGCGACGCGGCCTGGCTCCAGGTCCGCGCCGACGGTCGGCCGGGCTTCGTGCGGCGTGGCGCGGTGGAGTCCTGGAACGCCTGGGCGCAGCGCAACGTCGTGGACGGCGCGATCGACGTGGTGGCGCCTGACCTGCGCGTGGTCCTCGGCGGCCGGGCGTGTCCGCTTGCGGGCGTGCGCGTCCCGGAGCGCGACACCTCCGCCGCCGGCCTGGCCCGCGCGACGGCCGGGGTCAACGCCGTGCTGCGCGGGGTGCAGGCCCGCTGCACGCCGCGCACCGCCGCGAGCTTCCAGTGCAAGACGGCAGAGGGGCGCGACATCGCCGAGATGCTCCTGCTCAACGGCGCTGCCGTGACGGCGGAGGGGGCGCTCCCCTACTACGCCGACGCCCAGCGCAGCGCGCGCGACAAGCTGAAGGGAGCGTGGTCGGAATGACACCAGCAGCTCTGAGCTTTGACCTGCAAGGCAAGCAAGGCTGGGCTCTGCCCAGACCCGCCAGGGGCGAGCCGCCCCTGGACCGGCCTTGCTTAGTATTGGATTCCAAAGGCGAGCCTTTGGCGGAGTTTGAGGCAGAGCCTCGACCTTGCTTGCTTCACTGGTCATCACAAAGGGCCGTTGGTATGATCCCCTCGATGACGCGCCACCGCCTGCCCGCCGTGATGCTGCTCGCCGTGCTCCTGGCGGGGTGCGCCACGCGGCTGGCGTCCATGTCGACGGAGCAGCGCCAGGACATCCTGCCGGCGTTCCGGCAGGGCCGCACCGTGCTGGACTGCCGGGTGGCCTGCTCGTGGCAGTGGTTCGCCCGCCGCCAGACCCTGGCCAACCTATACGCCACGCAGCAGTGGAACCAGCTCGCGGGCGAGATCTCCGAGATCGGCTACCAGGAGGACTTGGCGTATTTCTGGCTCGGCCGGGCGGCGGCGGCACAGGGCTTCCTGCCGGCGGCGGCCCGCTATTACGCCATCGCCGGCGCGCTGGCCCGGGCCGGCGACCCGAACCTGCGCTGCACAAGCGTGGGCATCGGCGGCTGCTTCGGCGTCAACGTGCCCGCGGAGTCCTACACCCGGCTGAACGCAGTGCAGGCGACCCTGGTCGCCGCATACCGGATGCAGCAGCAGGCATCGCTGCCCGCCGGTGACGCGCCACGCCGCTCCGCCGTGGCGCCGCCTGTCGCGGTGTCCCTCCAGCCGCCCGCGAGCGTCCCGCAGCCGGACGTGCGCCGTGCCGCTCCGCAGCAGACACGTCTGTTCCAGCCGCTGCCGGCCCAGGCACCGCAGCCATCCGTGACGCCGGTCGCCAGGGTGCCGGACGACGAGATTGAGTTGCCGCCGATCCGGCGGTGAAGACGGAACGCCGGGGATTGATATTCCACCGGCTGAGAGGCGACAGGCAAGGCTGGGCTCTGCCCAGACCCGCCAAAGGCCAAGGCCTCTGAAAACCGATTTACTGAAGTAGTGGATTTCAAAGGCCAGCCTTTGGCGGAGTTTGAGGCAGAGCCTCAACCTTGCTTGCTTCTCCTGGCCTGCTGCGAGGGGCCTGCTACGCCGCCCGGAACTTCACCCGGTCGGCGAACGAACGCCTGAAGTGCACCACCTTGGGCAGCACCACCGCGCGGCAGTACCCGGCGCCCGGGTTGCGCAGGAAGTAGCTGTCGTGCTCCGCCTCCGCCGGGAAGAACTGCCGCAGCGGCTCGATGACCGTGACGATCGGGTGCGGCCAGACCCCGGCCTGCCCGATCTCGGCCACGACCTCGCGCGCCACCCTGTCCTGCTCGGCCGACGCGGTCAGCACCACGGAGCGGTACTGCGTGCCGGCGTCCGCACCCTGGCGGTTGAGCGTGGTGGGGTCGTGCAGGGTGAAGAACACCCGCAGCAGGTCGGCCAGCGCCAGGCGCTTCGGATCGTAGGTGACGCGGACCACCTCAGCGTGCCCGGTCTGCCCGGTGCACACGGCGCGGTAGGTCGGCGCCTCGGTATGGCCGGCCGCGTAGCCGGACTTCACCCGCACGACGCCCTCCATCTCCTGGAACACCGCCTCCAGGCACCAGAAGCAGCCGCCGCCCAGGACGATCTCCGCCTCGCCGCCCGCCTCGAACCCTGTCCTGTCCACCGCCGTGCTCCCGGATTTTACCATGCCATTGGCAGGTGGCGATGCCCTCGCGCTGTTGAAGGGGCAACGCGGCGGCATCCGACCGGGTCGTGTCGCCGTAGCATCATCGTGTGGGGAACAGGCCCTCGAACGCTGGATGGCCATGACCCGCAGCTTGCCACCGACCCGCCCCGTGCTACGCTGCATGCCTCGTGCGACAGGACGCGCGGCCCCGGCGCTTCCGTGCCGCGCGCGCCGCCCTGGGTCCGGGCGGCGCATAGGGCGGGGAGTGGCGTTGGCAGGAACATCCGAGGCGATCGACGGGGCCTCGCTGCTGCAGCGATGCGCCATGGGCGATCAGAGCGCGTTCCGCGCCCTCTACGACGCCCACAGCGGCCGGCTATACGGCGCCGCGTTGCGCATCACCCGACAGTCCTCTCTGGCCGCGGACGCGGTGCACGACGCCTTCCTGCAGGCCTGGCAGAACGCCGCGCGCTTCGATCCGGAGCGCGGCGCCGCGGACACCTGGCTGCTCAGCCTGGTACGTTACCGGGCGCTTGACCTGGCGCGGCGGCGGATGCGCGAGGTGAGCGGCGCCGACCTGCCGGAGGAGGCGGACCCGTCGCCCGGCGCGCTGTCCGACCTGCTGGCGCGCGACGATGCGGCGGCGCTGCACGGTTGCCTGGGCGAGCTGGACGAGGACCGCCGCTCGTTGATCTGCATGGCGTTCATGGACGGGCTGACGCACAGCGAGCTGGCGGAGCGCATCGGCGCGCCGCTCGGCTCGGTGAAGTCGCGCATCCGCCGCGGCCTGGCCGCCCTTCGCGCGTGCCTCGACCGATGAGCGGCCCCTCCGGCTTGCCCCCCGGTTCGCACGGCATCGGTGCCGGTCCCGACGAGCCGCCGGAGGACCTGGCCGCGGAGTACGTGCTCGGCTGCCTCGACGCCCCGGCGATGGCGGAGGCCCGCCGGCGCATCGTCGCGGAACCCGGCTTCGCCCGCGAGGTGGCAGACTGGGAACGTCGGCTGCTGCCGCTGGCCGCCCTGCTGCCGGAGCGCGCGCCGCCTCCCGCGCTGTGGGACAGGCTGGAGCGTTCGGTAGCGGGGCTGCGTGGTCCTGGCGCCGCCGCAATGACAGATAATCCCTCGGCCGGAGCGGCGGCGCGGCCCACGCCGCTTCTGACGGCGGTGCCCGGCGTCGGCCGGCCGCAGGAGTCGCCGCAGGAATCTGGGCGAATCGGCGAGGCTGGCGCGTTGCGGCGCAGCGTGCGCCGCTGGCGTCTGGCCACCGCGGCGTCGCTGGCGCTGGCGGCGGGCGTGGCGGGACTGGCGCTGCGGCGGCCGGCCGAGACGCGATCGGTCGCCGCCCTGGCGCCGTCCGGCAGCCAGTCCGGCCTGTTCCTCGCCATGGCCCGGCCGGACGGCACGCTCGTGCTGCGCGCGGTCTCCGCGGTCGCGGTGCCGAAGGGGCGCGACCTGCAGCTCTGGTCGCTGCCGGACGGCGCGACGGTGCCGGCCTCGCTCGGCGTGCTGCCGGCCGACGGCAAGCAGGTGCAGGCCAGCCCCGTGGCGGGCGGCCAGCTCCTGGTCAGCCTGGAGCCGGCGGGCGGCTCGCCCACGGGAGCGCCCACCGGGCCGGTGGTCTACTCGGGCAAACTGATCACGGAGTAGGCGGCGCTGCCGGAGTGGCGTGCCCGCAGGCGGGCAGGACCGAGAGGCCCGCCTACATCCCTCGCGGGCGCGCTGTTGCCAAGATGGCGCCGCGGATACGATTGTCCGGCGGATGTCTGAGTCGGGCCGCGGCATTGTGGCGGGAGCGAACCGCTTGCAAGCCCTGGCGTTGCCCACCGCACGGAGGACCAGAGATGACCGACAACCCGCTTGACGACAGCGACGGCACACGCAACGCCAGGATCGAGAAACGCGCCTACCACCTGTGGGAAGTGGGCGGCCGCCCGGATGGCCAGCACGACGAGTTCTGGGAGCGCGCCTCCGAGCTGGTGCGCATGGAGGAGGCGGCGGGCTTCGGCCAGCTCCCCAACCCCGCCACCGTACCCGGCGCCGATCCGTCACGGGTGCAGCCGGTCGAGGAGGCCTTCATCCAGGACAACCTGGGCGAGTTCCCGGACCGGTCCTCCGACCAGGGCGAGCGGCCCCAGACCCCGCGCGCCGCGCTGACACACGCCGACCCCGAGGAACTGGCGAGCGCCGCGCCCGTGGCCAAGCGTGGGAAAACCAAGGCCGAGGCACCGGCGAGTGCGCCCGCCGCCAAGCCGGCCGCTGGAGCCGCGACGAAGACGGCGGGGGCCCGGAAGCCGGCCAAGGGCTGAGCGCCGGGAGGCAGGCAAGGCTGGGCTCTGCCCAGACCCGCCAGGGGGAGCCCCCCCTGGACCGGCTTTGCCTAAGTATTGGATTCCAAAGGCTTGCCTTTGGCGGAGTTTGAGGCAGAGCCTCAACCTTGCTCGCTTTCTGCCTTGCTTTGCCTGCGAAGATCCCGGGTAAACCAATCCACTGTCGGGCAGAGCCCGCGCTTGCTTCTATCCCGCGTCCAGCGTCCGCAGCGCCGCTCCGCGTTCGAACAGCCGCAGCAGCACCCGCACCGCCCGTCCGCGCGGGCTCGCGAGCCTCGGGTCGCGCTCCAGCAGGGCGGCGGCGTCGCGCGAGGCCATGTGCAGCAGGCCCTCGTCGACCGGGTCCGACAGCCGGAACCCCGCGTCGCCGGACTGCCTGCGGCCAAGAAGGTCGCCGCCGCCGCGGAGGCGAAAATCCTCGTCGGCAATCGCAAAGCCGTCCTCGGTGTCGCGCAGCAGGGTGAGGCGGCGGCGCATGGACTCGGTCAGGCCGTCCTCGTGCATCAGCAGGCAGTAGGAGGCGGCGGTGCCGCGCCCAACCCGGCCGCGGAGCTGGTGGAGCTGGGCGAGGCCGAAGCGCTCGGCGTGCTCGATCACCATGACGCTGGCTTCGGGCACGTCGACGCCGACCTCGATCACCGTGGTCGCGACCAGCAGGCGGGTGCGGCCGACGGCGAAGTCGGCGAGTGCGGCGTCGCGCACCAGCTGGTCCTGCTGGCCGTGGGCGAGGCCGACCAGGGGGCCGAAGCGCGCGCCCAGGGTGGCGAAGCGGGCCTCGGCGGCGGCGAGGTCGGACAGCTCGCTTTCGTGCACCATCGGGCACACCCAGTAGGCGCGCTCGCCGCGATCCAGCGCGCGCGAGAGGCCGTCGAGCACCCCGTTCATGGTGGAGACGGAGTGCAGGGTGGTGCGGATCGGCTGGCGGCTCGCGGGCTTGCCGGCGAGGCGAGAGACCTGCATCTCGCCCCATTGCGTGACCAGCAGGGTGCGCGGGATCGGCGTCGCGGTCATCACCAGCACGTCGGAGCGCTCGCCTTTTGCGCCGAGCTGGAGGCGCTGCTCGACGCCGAAGCGGTGCTGCTCGTCGATCACGGCGAGGCCGAGGTCGCGGTAGGCCACGCTGTCCTGGAACAGCGCGTGGGTGCCGACGACCAGGCCGAGCCGGCCGGCCTGCAGCGCGAGGAGCACGTTGCGGCGCGCGACGCCCTTCACGCTGCCGGTGAGCAGGCCGACCGGCACCGGGCAGAGTTTTGTGAGAGTGCGGTGGTGCTGGCGGGCGAGCACGTCGGTGGGCGCCATCATCGCGGCCTGCGCGCCGGCCTCCACCGCGCGCAGCATCGCGAGCGCCGCGACCAGAGTCTTGCCGGAGCCGACGTCGCCCTGCAGCAGTCGCAGCATCCGGCGCGGGGCGGCGAGGTCGGCGTCGATCTCGGCCAGGGCGGCGGTCTGCGAGTCCGTGGGGGTGTGGCCGAAGCGGTCGAGGGCGCGCTGGCGCAGCGAGCCGTCGCCGAGCAGGGCGCGCCCGGGGCGGTGGCGGTTGCGGTTGCGCATCCAGGCGATGGCGACCTGGTGGGCCAGCAGCTCGTCGTAGGCGAGGCGCACGCGCGGGGCGGGGCCGGGGATCTCGTCCGGCGCATGCAGGGCGCGCAGCGACTCGGCGAAGCCCGGCCAGCGCTCGCGGCGCAGCAGCGCGGGGTCGTGCCACTCCGGCACCTGCGGCAGCAGCGCCAGGGCGTGGCGCAGCGCCGGGCGCAGGTGGCCGCCGAACAGGCCCGCGGTGAGCGGCCACACCGCCTCGACGGCCGGCATCCTGTCCGCTCGGTCGGCGGGCACGACGTGGTCGGGGTTGGCCATGGTCAGGCGGCCGTTGAACGACTCGACCCGGCCGGAGACCAGCACGTGCGCGCCGGACGGCATCTGTCGCAGGCGGGCCTGGCTGAACAGCGCCAGCTCGGCGGCGCCGGTGTCGTCGCGCACGGCGACGCGCCAGGGCTGGCGCGCGGTCGCCGGCGCGGTGTGGCGCACCACCTCGACGGCGAGGGTGGCGATCCCGCCGGGGCGGGCGTCGCGGATGGTGGGGCGGTGGCGGCGGTCGATGAAGCTTTCCGGCAGGTGGAACAGCAGATCGAGTACGCGCGGGCCGGCCGCGCGCCCGATCAGCGCGGCGACCGCCTCGCCCACGCCGCGCAGGGTTGAGACCGGTTGCAGCAGGGGCGCGAGGTCGGGCTCGGGGTCCACGGGCTGAGAGGACGGCACGGCGCGGTGATAGGACAGCCGGGCGCTGGACTCAAAACCCCGCGACACGATATGGCCGGGCATGGCCCCCACCGATCCGCGCCGACGCCGCCTGCTGTTCCGCTCGACCCACCGTGGTACCCACGAGACCGACCTGCTGATCGGCGGCTACGTGGCGCCGCGAATCGAGAGCTTCAGCGAGGCGGAGCTGGACGCGTTGGAGGAGGTCATGGAGCTGCCGGACGTGGACCTGGCGGACTGGCTGTGCGGGCGCAGGCCGATCCCGGAGGCGGTGGCGAGCCCGATGCTGCTGGCGATCCGGGCGGCGGCGCTGGGGTGAGCGGGCGGGAGGCAGGAGAGCAAGGCCGGGCTCTGCCCAGACCCGCCAAAGGCCAAGGCCTTTGGAAACCATTTTGTTAGGGAAGATGGGGTCATCCGGTCTGGCTTTGGGCGAAGCCCATCGATCATGGGCTGTCCACTCCGCCTGCGGGTCGCTGGCGTGATCCTTGTGCTTATAATCGCCGGTCCAGGGGCGGCTCGCCCCCCACCTTCAAGCATGGGGCGGGTCTGGGCAGAGCCCAGCCTTGCTTTCTTCCCCTGGCCCCGCCTCACCACGGACCCGACACGATGACTGCTGTGATCTACGGCGTTCCCGAGGGCTACGACGCCCTGCTGCTGGCCCGCCGCCGTGCCGAGCACACCGGCGGCCTGCTGCATGTGGCGCGCGACGACACGCGGATGGCCAAGCTCGCGGAGACGCTGGCGTTCGTGGCGCCGGGGGTGGAGGTGCTGCGGTTCCCGGCGTGGGACTGCCTGCCGTACGACCGCGTGTCGCCGAACGCGTCGATCGTGTCGGAGCGGATCGCGACGCTGGCGCGGCTGACCGAGGCGCAGGCGGCGCCGCGGATCGTGCTGACGACGGTCAACGCCCTGGTGCAGCGGGTGCCGCCGCAGATGGTGTTCGCGGGCGCTGCGCTGGACATCGCGCAGGGCTCGGTCGTGGAGATCGGGGCGCTGACGCTGTTCCTTGAGGCGAACGGCTACGGGCGGGCGGACACGGTGATGGAGCCGGGCGAGTACGCGGTGCGCGGCGGCATCGTCGACCTGTTCCCGGCAGGCGAGGCGGAGCCGATCCGGCTGGACCTGTTCGGCGACACGGTGGAGAGCCTGCGCCGCTTCGACCCGACGACGCAGAGGTCCACAGGGACGGCGACGGCGCTGGTGCTGCGGCCGGTGAGCGAGGTGCCGCTGGACCGGGAGGGCATCGCGCGGTTCCGCACGGCGTGGCGCGAGATCTTCGGGCAGGCGACCACGGAGGACCCGATCTACCAGTCGATCTCGCAGGGGCGGCGGCATCCTGGGATGGAGCATTGGGTGCCGCTGTTCCACGACGCGATGGAGACGCTGCTCGACTACCTGCCGAGCCCGGCGGTGACGCTGGACCACCAGGCGGACGAGGTGCTGGACCGCCGCCTGGAGATGATCGCGGACCACTACGACGCGCGGCGCAGCGTGACGCGCGAGGGCGAGGTGCCGTACCGGCCGCTGTCGCCGGAGCGGCTGTACCTCGACCGGGCGCAGTGGGACGCGATGCTGGCGCAGGGGCCGCTGCTGGAGTTCAGCCCGTTCGGGATGCCGGACGGGGCGGCGGGGATCGACGCGGGCGGGCGGCCCGGGCCGGTGTTCGCGCAAGCAGCGATGGGGCCGCAGGGCGCGGGCGGCGGGTCGGGCGGCGGCACGGCGGGGGTGGACAGCGTGTTCCGTCAGCTCGGCGCGCTGCAGGCGGGCAACGAGGCGAAGGGGCGGCGCACTCTGGTCGCGGCGTGGAGCCGGGGGTCGCGGGAGCGGATCGCGGCGCTGCTGCGCGAGAACGGGGTGCGCGCGCAGACCGCGGAGGGCTGGGCGGAGGCGCAGCGCGTCCCGGCGGGCACGGTGGGGCTGATGACCCTGCCGCTGGACCGCGGCTTCGTCGCCGACGGCGTGGCGGTGGTGGGCGAGCAGGACCTGCTGGGCGAGCGCATCAGCCGGCCGGCGAAGCGCCGCAAGCGCGCGGACCAGTTCATCGCGGAGGCGACCGAGATCGCCGAGGGCGACCTGATCGTGCACCAGGAGTACGGCATCGGGCGCTACGTCGGGCTGGAGACGCTGACCGTGGGCACGGCGCCGCACGACTGCCTGCGCCTGGTGTACGACAGCGACGAGAAGCTCTTTCTCCCGGTGGAGAACATCGAGCTGCTGAGCCGGTTCGGCAGCGAGACGCAGGGCGTGTCGCTGGACAGGCTCGGGGGCGCAGGCTGGCAGACCCGCAAGGCGCGGATGAAGCAGCGCATCCAGGACATGGCCGGCGCGCTGATCCGCACGGCGGCGGAGCGGCGGCTGCGCGAGGCGACCAGCATGACGCCGGCGGAGGGGGCGTGGGACGAGTTCTGCGCGCGCTTCCCGTTCGCCGAGACCGACGACCAGGCGCGCGCCATCGCTGACGTGCTGGAGGACATCGCCAGCGGGCGGCCGATGGACCGGCTGATCTGCGGCGACGTGGGCTTCGGCAAGACCGAAGTGGCGCTGCGGGCCGCGTTCGTCGCCGCGATGACCGGCGCGCAGGTGGCGGTCGTGGTGCCGACGACGCTGCTGGCGCGCCAGCATTTCCGCACGTTCACGGCGCGGTTCGCGGGGCTGCCGGTCAAGGTCGCGCAGCTCAGCCGGATGGTGACGGCGAAGGAGGCGATCGAGGTCCGGCGCGGGATCACGGACGGCAGCGTCGGGCTGGTGGTGGGCACGCACGCGCTGCTGGCGAAGAGCATCGAGTTCGCCGAGCTGGGGCTGGTGATCGTCGACGAGGAACAGCACTTCGGCGTCACGCACAAGGAGCGGCTCAAGGCGCTCAAGGCGGACGTGCACGTGCTCACGCTGACGGCGACGCCGATCCCGCGCACGCTGCAACTGGCGCTGACCGGCCTGCGCGAGATGAGCCTGATCGCGACGCCGCCGGTGGACCGGCTCGCGGTGCGCACCTTCATCGGGCCGTTCGACCACGTCGTGGCGCGAGAGGCGATCCAGCGCGAGCGGTTCCGCGGCGGGCAGATCTTCTGCGTGGTGCCGCGGATCGAGGACCTGGACCGCATGGCGGACCGGCTGCGCCAGATCGTGCCGGACGCGCGCATGATCCAAGCGCACGGGCGTCTCGCGCCGACCGAGCTGGAGCGGGTGATGACGGAGTTCGGCGACGGCAAGTACGATATTTTGCTCTCGACCAACATCGTGGAGAGCGGGCTCGACATGCCGGCGGTCAACACGCTGATCATCCACCGCGCGGACATGTTCGGGCTGGGGGCGCTGTACCAGCTTCGCGGGCGGGTCGGGCGGGGCAAGCTGCGGGGGTACGCCTACCTGACCTGGCCGCAGTCGCACCGGCTGTCGGCGGCGGCGTCCAAGCGGCTCGACGTGATGCAGACGCTGGACACGCTGGGCGCGGGGTTCACGCTGGCCTCGCATGACCTGGACATCAGGGGCGCGGGCAACCTGCTGGGCGACGAGCAGAGCGGGCACATCCGCGAGGTCGGCATCGAGCTGTACCAGCAGATGCTGGAGGACGCAGTCGCCGACCTGCGCGCGGAGAAGGGGGCGCGCAAGCGGGACGATCGGGAATGGACGCCCAACATCTCGCTTGGGCTGCCGGTGCTGATCCCTGACGGCTACGTGCGCGACCTGCCGGTGCGGCTCGGGCTGTACCGGCGCATCGGGGCGCTGTCCACGGACGGCGAGGGCGAGGCGATGGCGGCCGAGCTGGTGGACCGCTTCGGGCCGCTGCCGGCGGAGGTGGAGAACCTGCTGTCCGTGGTCAGCCTCAAGCGCGAGTGCCGGGCGGCAGGGGTGGAGAAGCTGGAGGCCGGGCCGAAAGGCATGGTCGTGCAGTTCAGGGGCAACAGCTTCCGCAACCCGGCGGGGCTGGTGACGTGGCTGGGGACGCGGGGGAGCACGATGCGGCTGCGGCCGGACCACAAGCTGGCGGTGGTGCGCGAGATGGGGGTCGCGGAGCGGGTGAAGCTGGCGCGCGACGTGCTGGGGAATTTGAACCGGATCGCGGGGCAGGCGAGGGCGGCTTAGGGAAGCAAGGCCGGGCTCTGCCCGGACCCGCCAAAGGCCGAGGCCTTTGGAAACCATTTGATTCGGGCCGGTGCCACAGGGCCGGGCAGGGGCGCGCCGACTCTTACGGATGCGGGTCTGGGGGCGCTGCCCCCAGCGGGTCCAGGGCAGAGCCCTAGCCTTGCCTGCGCCTACCCGGCGGCGAGCGTTTCCACGACGATGTTCCCGTCCGCGTCGATTTCCAGCACCCTGTTGACCAGGTCGGGCGCGAGGTCGAGGTGGTCCATGACCAGCGCGAACAGCCAAAGCTGTTCGTCGCGAGAGACGTTCGGCATGATCACGATCAGGCCGTCGTGCAGTTCCTCCGCCGCATGAAGCAGCCGGAAGTCGATGCGGTTGTTCGTCACCAGGGTGTGCGAGCCCTGCCGTATGAACGGCATCAGGCTGCGGTCCTTTGCGCCGGCCAAGCCAACGTGGGCGACATGCACGGCCAGGCTGCCGCGCCCATGCGCCAGGGTGACGAGGGCTGGGGACAGGCACTCGTCAATCAGGAAGCTGTGCAAGGATCAGGGGCGCGAGGAGGCACGGTTCTTCCAGTGCGGGCCGAAGCGGCGCTCGGCCCAGGCCTCGACGGCCTCGATGCCGCCATCGGGCAGGGTGGGGTAGTCCCTCTCGATCTCCTGCCTGGGATAACCGTCGCGCAGGTAGGCGAGGATCGTGGCGGCCGGGATGCGCGAGCCGGCAATCACCGGAGTGCCGCCGAGGATGTCGATGTCCTCGATAACCTGCGCGCCTAGAGACGATCTCGACAAAGGCATCATGGCGGTCAATGGGGACCTCGGGCTTTGCACCGCTCCAGGATGCGCTCGCACCATGCGAGTTTCAACGATGTGTCTTGGTAACATGGCCGGGGACACGGGGGAGCACGATACGGCCGAACCACAAGCTGGCGGTGGTGCGCGAAATGGGGGTGACGGAGTGGGGGAAGCTGGCGCGCGGCGTGCTAGGAAGTTTGAGCCGGATCGCGGGGTAGGCGAGGGCGGCTTAGCTGCACAGAGATTAACAGAGATTGTGGGCATGAGAGTAGACGACTTAGCAGATTTTGAAAGTAGCCGCCTTACGCTTGAGAGCGGGGACGAAGCGCTGATCGAGTTTCGTAAGTGTGTAAAGCATTTTGCTGATCAAAATATCTACACCATCGTAAATAGAGTAGATGCTAAGACAGGTCAGAAAACCTTTAGTTTTCGCTTCGAAGAACGTATTCCCGGTAAAATAAGAGTTTTAGCTAGTCGTATAGTAACTGACGTAAAACACTCTCTTGATCAGGCATTATCAGATGCGGCGATGGCCCTGGGCCGCTCGGATAGCAACGGCTTGCATTTCCCAATCGGAAATAGTCAGCAGAATTTTGAAGGAGAATTAAAGCGGAGATGCAGAAACGTTCATGGTAATATCTTAAATGTGATTAGGAAATTTGAGCCTTACGAAGGCGGAAATACCTCGTTTTACAGATTTTTATCGCTGGCTGGCAGGGCAAAGCATCAGAGAATACTTAAAGTATCTATTTTAGATAGTGGTTTGACGCTCAGCAGAGGCAAAAATGACTTTATATTTATTCCGGCAGGCAGGCTCGGCATATTAGGATGGAATGATGAAGGCAATCAATTTGACTTTCTTCGCATACCGGAAGGGAAGACTTACCGAGGAGCATTTCGGCCTGAAATTCAAATTAGCTTAGAAGTTGGGCAAACTCCCTTGTCGGGTGAGGCAGCGATAGTATTTCAAAACATGATAATTTTAGCGAGGACTATCGTAAACGATCTCGAAATTGAAATTTTAAGCTCTTGTCCATATTAATTAGACAGTAATTTGCAATCAGCCAAGGATGACGGCATCCTCAACAACCTGCGCGTCCATGGATGAACCCGACCAGTCTGCCTTCAACGGGTGCCGGTCCAGGGGCGGCTCGCCCCTGGCGGGTCTGGGCAGAGCCCAGCCTTGCTGCCTTGCCTTCTTAGATCGGCAACTGCGGCGCGTTCAGCGGCTCCGCGCGCTTGAGCGCCTCGGTGCCGAGCGTGACGCGCTGGTCGCCGCCGCCGGAAAGGGCGGCGACACGCACCGAGGACGGCGTCGCGTTGCGCAGCAGGGCGGCGAGGAAGCCGCGACCCCAGGCGACGGCGGAGGTGCCTTCCAGCACAGCCCACAGCGCGCGCCAGCGGTCCTGGCGCTCGGCGAGCGACATGCGGAGCGCGGTGTCCAGGGCGTCGGCCAGCTCGTCGGGGTCGTGCGGGTTGACCAGCAGGGCGGCGGTGAGCTGCTGGGCGGCGCCGGCGAAGCGGGAGAGGACCAGCACGCCGGGGTCCTGCGGGTCCTGAGCGGCGACGTATTCCTTGGCGACGAGGTTCATGCCGTCGCGCAGCGGCGTGACCAGGCCGACGCGGGCCTCGCGCATGAAGCCGGCCATGGCGTCGCGCGAGCCGCCGTGGGCGAGCAGGCGCAGCGGGGTCCAGTCGGCCTCCCCCCACTCGGAGTTGATGGCGCCGGCCTCGTGGTCGATGGCGAGGCGCAGGTCGCGGTAGGCGGAGACGTCCTTGCGGCTCTCGGCGGCGATCTGCAGCAGGGTGGCGCGGCGGCGCCAGTCGGGGCGGGTCTCCAGCAGGCGGCGGAAGCCGGCGAGGCGCTGGATCAGGCCCTTGGTGGGGTCCATGCGGTCGACGCCGAGCACGAGGCGCTGGCCCTGCAGGCTGCGGCGCAGGCGTTCCGTGGCGGGGGTGCGCCAGGCCTCGTCGGCCATGCGGGCGAACTCGCGGGCCTCGATCTCGACCGGGAAGGCGCCGAGGCGGACGAGGCGGTCGGCGACGCGCAGGCCGCCGTCCACGCGGGTGGCGCCGCCGAGACGCTGGGCGGCACTGGCAAAATTCTCGACGTCGTTGGGGGTCTGGAAGCCGACGAGGTCGCTGGCGAGCAGGTCGCGGACCAGGGCGCCGGCCTCCGGCACGCTGGCCAGCATGTCGGGGGCGGGGAACGGGATATGCAGGAAGAAGCCGATCGGCGCGCGCACGCCTCGGGCGCGCAGCATCGCGGGCATCGCCATCAGGTGGTAGTCGTGCACCCAGATCACGTCGGTCGGGCGCAGCAGCGGCACCAGCGCCTCGCTCAGTCGCTCGTTGACCTGGCGGTACACGGTGGCGGCGCGGCGGTCGTAGACCATGTGCTCCGGCATGGAGTGCAGCAGCGGCCAGAGCGTGGCGTTAGAGAACTCGTTGTAGTAGCGCTCGTGCTCGTCGCGGGTGAGGTCGACGGTGGCGTACTGGATCGCGCCGCCGGTGACGATGCCGACCTGGCGGGGGGTATCGTCGGACACCGTGCCGCTCCAGCCGAACCAGACGCCGCCGCGGCGCTGCATCAGGTCGTGCAGCGCCACGGCGAGGCCGCCGGCCTGGGCTTCGGCGCCGCTGGGCACGGGGACCCGGTTCGACACCACAACAATGCGGTTCATCAGACCTCCAGCACCGCCACCGGCAACGTGGCGAACAGGGCGGACGCCGCGAGCCTGCCCGCCGCCGCCATGCCGCCCTGCGTTGCGTCGCCCGCCCTGCCGATCAGGACGTTCCTGGCGCCGCGTTCGGCGAGGCTACGCGGCAGGAGTATGGCGGTTCCCTGCCACCGCTCCGGCGCCACCAGGGGCGTGTCGCCGACCCCGGCCGCGACGGCGAGGCGGGAGACCGCGACGATGGCGGCGCTCTCCTCGCCGGTGCGGGCAAAGGCGAGGACGTGCTCGGCGAGCGGACCCTCCACCCGCAGCGGCACGTAGGCGCCGGCGGCGAACAGCTCCGGGGCGCGGGCGCGCAGGGCGAGCACGCGGGCGATCACCGCCTGCTTGACGCGGCCGTCGTGCCACGCCGGCATCAGCGAGTCGGGCGGCGGGGTATCCGGGGCGAGGCAGGCGGCGAGCGAGGCCTCGCGGGCCGGGAAGTCCACGGGGCGGCGGTTGTCGGGGTCGACCAGCGACAGGTCCCAGTACTCGGCGCCCTGGTAGAGGTCGGGGATGCCGGGCGCGGTCATGCGCAGCACCGCCTGCGCCAAGCCGTTCAGGGCGCCGGCCGGGGCGATGCGCGCCACCAGCGCGGCGATCTCCGCGCCGACGTGGGCGGCGCGGCCGGGGTCGAGCACGCCGGCCAGGAAGTCGCGGCACGCCTGCTCGTACGCCTCGTTCGGCACCGACCAGCCGGAGCGGCGCTTGCCCTCGCGCAGCGCCTTTTCCAGCCAGCCCTCGACCCGCTTCTGGAGCGCGGCGAGGCCGTCGGCGTCCTGCGGGTCGAGGTCGAGCGGCCAGGCGCCGACCAGCGTCTGGTAGATCATCAGCTCGTCGCAGGCATCGGGCGCGGGGCCGTCGTCCAGGTCGCGCTTCAGCGAGGCGTTGAGCCGGGTCCAGCGGCCGATCGCCGCCTCCCACTCGCCGGGGATCTCGGAGAGCACGGCGAGGCGGATGCGGTTATCCTCGCCGCGCTTGTGATCGTGGGTGGCGGTGGCGAGCAAGGCGCGGGGGAAGCGCTTCTGGCGCTCCTTGTTGATGGCGTGGAACGCGGCGGGGGTGAGCGAGAACTGCGACGGCTCGCTGCCGACCTCGTTGCGCGAGATCAGCCGGCCGTAGCGGTAGAACGCGGTGTCCTCCACGGATTTCGCCGCCGTGGGCGAGGAGAGCTGCTGGAAGCGCACCATGGCGCGCAGCCGCTCGTTGCGGCGGTTGCCGGCGGGCACGGCGCGCAGGTCCTCCCCGGACAGCCAACCGGCGACCAGGTCGAGCAGGCGGGTGCCGGTGGCGGGCACGGTGCGGCGCGCGCCGGCGATCGCCCAGTCCATCGCCTGGCGGTCGGTCTCGCTCAGGCCGCCAGGGCCGGCATAGACGCGATACACCCGGAAATGCACGAGGATCTCTGCGAGCACGCGCTGGATCGCGGTCACGGTGTAGTCGCGGGTCTTCAGGTCGCGCCGCGCGATGCGGTGCAGGGCGACCGCGGTGGCGTACAGCTCCGAGGCGAGGCTGTCGCGCAGGATCTGGCGGCGGGCGGCGCGGGCTTCCTCCTCGAAATGGCCGGTGCGGCCGGTCTGCGCGCTCCACAGCTCGGTGAGCGGGGTCTCGCCGGCGGGGTCGTGCAGCACCGCGCTCACGTCGTTCATGAAGTCGTAGCCGGTGGTGCCATCGGTCAGCCAGTCGGTGGCGAGGCGCTCGTGGGTGGCAAGGATCTTCTCGATCCAGATCACCGGCTCTGCGTGCGACAGGGTGGCCGGACGCTGCGCGGTGAGCGCGTCGAGGCGGCGGCGCAGCTTGCGGCAGTACTCGCGCGGGGCGGCGAGGCCGTCGACGTGGTCGATGCGCAGGCCGTCGATCAGGCCCTCGGCGTACAACGCAAAGACGGTCTCGTGGGTGGCGTCGAACACCGGGGCCAGCTCGGCGCGGATGCCGGCCAGCCCGTTGACGTCGAAGAAGCGCCGCCAGTTGATCTCGTCCGACGCGGCGCGCCACCACGCCAGGCGGTAGTTCTGCCGCTCCAGCAGGCGGTGCAGGCGCTCTCGGCCGGCGGGGTCCTTCGCGTCGTAGCCGCGCAGGGCCTCGCGGGTGGCGCGCACGTTCTCCGGCAGGCGCAGCGTCTCGTGCAGGGCGGCGGCGGCCTCGCGGGTCTCGGCGCGGCTGGCGGTGGGCAGGTCGGCAAAGGCGCGCGCGACCTCCTCGAGCTGGCCGCCCTCGGTGAGCAGCACCGCGGCGTAGTCGCGCGGGCTGACCGGGAAGCGGTTGCCGAAGTAGTCGACGTAGAGCTTGCCCGCGTCCTCGTCGAGATTCAGCGTCAGCTCGCCGGCCTCCAGCGCCTCGCCGTACGCGCTGCCCAGGAACGGCGCGAGCATCCGGCCGCGCAGCGTCGGGTCGGGCGGGTCCCAGTCGATGTCGAAGGTGTCGGCGTAAGGGCTGGCGCGGCCCCACTCCAGCACGTCCTGCCACCAGTCGTTCTCGCCGGTGCCGACGCCCATGTGGTTCGGCACGATGTCGAGGATCAGGCCCATGCCGTGGGCGCGCAACGTGGCGACCATGCGCTCCAGCGCGGGGCGGCCGCCCAGCTCCGGGTTGATGCTGTTGTGGTCGACGATGTCGTAGCCGTGGGTGGAGCCCTTGCGGGCCTGCAGCAGCGGCGAAGCATACAAATGGCTGATGCCGAGGCTATCGAAGTAGGGGACGAGTGCCGCCGCGTCGTCCATGGTGAAGCCCTTGTGGAACTGCAGCCGCGCGGTGGCGGAGAGCGGCTTCATGCCGGGCAGGGGCGTGCCAGGCGTCGTCAAGGAAGATGTCGCCGGGGCGGGCGTCGTCAGGACAGGCATCGTCGAGGCGGGCGTGTTCATGCGGGGGTCCTTGCGGCGCCGCGCCGCGCGGTGTCGAGCGCGCGCAGGCGGGCGGCGGCGGCGGCGGCGTCGAGCAGGGTGGCGGCCTCGCCGGGCAGTCGGCGCTGCCAGTTGGGGTGGCCTTGCGTGGTGCCGGGCAGGTTGGGCTGCTCCACGACGGCGAGCGCGTCCTCCACGGGGAGCATGACCAGCTCGCTGGCGGCGCCGGCGACGTGGCGGCAGGCCGCATCGGCGATCGCGTCGGCCTCGTCCTCGCCGGGCGGGGCGCCGTGCGCGGCGCCGCTGGCGGTCATGGCGTCCCACAGCGCGACGCGGTCGTCGGCGCGCTGGCGGCGCTCCTTGGCCTCGTCGCGCACCAGGTCGAGCTTCGCGCGCCAGTCGATGTCACGGCCGCGCCACCAGCCGGCCACGGTGGCGAGGTCGTGGGTGCCGCTCATCGCGGACGCCTCGCGGGTCCAGTGCGCGGGAGGCACGTAACGGTCCGACCTGTCGCGCTCGAACCACAGCACGCGCATCCCGGCGATGCCGGACTCGCGCAGGCGGTCCTGGAAGCCCTCCGGCACGGTGCCGAGGTCCTCGGCGAGCACGATGGCGCGGTGGCGCAGGCTCTCCAGCGCGATCAGGCGCATCAGGTCTCGCTCGGGGAAGCTGATGTAGGCGCCGTCCTTCGAGCCGGCGCCTTCCGGCACCACCCAGAGGCGGTGCAGGCCGAGGCCGTGATCGATGCGCACCCCGCCGGCGTGGCGCAGGGCGGCGCGCAGCATCTCCAGGTACGCCGCATAGCCGCGCTGGGCGAGGCCGCGCGGCGAGAACGCGGCGAGGCCCCAGTTCTGCCCGTCCCTGCTCAGCAGGTCGGGCGGCGCGCCGACGGTCATGCCGAGCAGGGTCTCGTCCTGGCGGCTCCAGCAATGGCTGCCGCCCGGGTCGGTGCCCACCGCGAGGTCGGCGATCAGGCCGATCGCCATGCCGGCGCGCCTGGCCGCGTCCTGCGCGTCGGCGAGACCTCGCTCGGCGGCGAACTGCATGTAGGCGTGCGCCGTCACCTCGGCCTCGTGGGTCGCGGCAAAGGCCTGGACCTCGGGCGAGGCCGGCGAGCGGTAGCCTTCGGGCCAGTCGCGCCAGTACCAGGGCTGGCCTGCGGCGAGCATGTGGGCGTGAATCGTCTCGAAGCGGGCGTGCTGCTCCAGGCTGTCGCCGGCCGCCGCGCGCCAGGCGGCAAAGGCGTCGCGGGTCGCGGGGTCCATGCCGGCAAAGGCGTCGCGCAGGGCGGCGAGGCGGGCGCGGCCGGCGGCGGGCCAGTCCACCAGCTCGGCCCGCGACAGCGCGGCGGCGGCCTCGCCGGCAAAGGCGAGCGGGGCGTGCAGGACGTTGAGCGCCACGCGGCTGGACGGGGAGTACGGGCTGAACCGGTCGGGGTCGGCGGAGAACTGGGCGTGCACCGGGCTGATGGTCACGGCGTCCGCGCCGTGGGCGGCGGCGCTGCGCACGAAGTCGCCGAGCGCCGCGAAGTCGCCGATGCCGCCGTCGCCGTCGCGGCGCAGGGCGTAGAGCTGCACCGCCAGGCCCCAGGTGGCGCGCCCGCCGGTGGCGTCGCCCAAGGTGAAGCAGCGGTGCGGCGCCACGGCCACCGTGGTGCGCGCCTCGCCCAGCGCGACCTCGTGGTAGCCGGGCTCCAGGATCGCCGGGATCGAGCAGCCCCCGGCCTCCGCCTCCGCGCGGCCGTCGAAGCGCCGGCCGTCCTCCAGACGCATCTCGTAGCGCGCGGCGGCGACGGGCAGGCGGATGCGCTGGCCGACGACGGCCGTGACCAGCGGCGGCAGGGCGCGCGCGGACTCCGACAACGCCGCGCGGCTGGCGGCGATGGCGCGATCGTCCGACGCGTCCAGGCCCAGCGAGCGCAGCACCGCGCGCAGGGTGTCGGGCGTTATGTCGTGATCCTTGCCGAACGCATCGGTCCAGCGCGGCATCACCCCCGCGTCGCGGGCCAGGTCGACGAGGCCAGTGTCGCTCATGCGGCCTGCCCGGCGGGCTGGGCAAGGAACACCACGGTGCTGCGCGCGGCAAGCCGGCCGGCGAGCGCGCGTGCCCCGTCGCCGGGGTGGCTCTCGAAGGCGCACTCGCCGGCGGGCGCGTCGAGTGCGACCTCCGAGTCGCCGAGGTTGCTGGCGACCACCAGGGTCTGCGCCGTGCCCAGGCGCCACTGGGCGCGCACCGCGCGTTCGCCGAGCGCCTGGGCGCCCTCGCTCCTGGCGCCGGGGATGCCGGGCACGATGCGCGCGGCCCGCAGCGCGAGCAGCCGCTGGTGCAGGGCAAACGCCTCGTCGGAGGCGTCGTTGCGCTGCGGGATGGAGGCCTCGAAAGTGGAGCGGGCGTTCGGGTCGGGAATCTTCTCCCGCGTCGCCTCGTTCTGGAATGCCGCGAAGTGCTTGAACTCCTCGCGCCGCCCCTCGCGCACCAGCTTCGCGAGGTCCTGGTTGTGGTCGGTGAAGAACAGGAACGGCGTGCGGCTGGCGTGCTCCTCGCCCTCGAACAGCATCGGGATCAGCGGCGTGGTCAGCAGCAGTGCCGTCGCCGCGCGCAGCGCCTCCGGGTCGGCCAGCGCCGACAGGCGGTCGCCCATCGCGCGGTTGCCGATCTGGTCGTGGTTCTGCAGGCAGATCACGAAGCCGGTCGGCGGGAGCTGCGCGCTGGCCTCGCCGCGCGGCTTGCCGGAGTGCGGCGAGGTCTCGCCCTGGTAGGAGAACCCCTCCGACAGGCTGCGGGCCAGCAGGCGGGAGGCGTCGGCGAAATCCTCGTAGTAGCCCTCGCTCTCGCCGGTGAGCATCACGTGGACGCAGTGGTGCCAGTCATCCGCCCACTGCGCGTCGAACAGCGCGGAGTCCGGCGTCTCGCGCAGCAGCGACGCGGTGTTGAACTCGTTCTCCAGCACCAGGTGGATCTGGCGTCCGGGCTCGACCGCGGCGCGCAGGGTGCGGGCGAGCTGCGACAGGAAGGACTGCGGCCTGATGGCGTGCACCGCGTCGAAGCGCAGCCCGTCGATGCGGTACTCTTGCAGCCACATCAGCGCGTTCTGGATGAAGAACTGCTGCACCGGCTCCTTCTTGAAGTCGATCGCGGCACCCCAGGGGGTGTGCTGGCCCTCGTCGAAGAACGCCTTGGCCAGGCCGTGGATGTAGGCGCCGTCGGGGCCGAAATGGTTGTACACGACGTCGAGCATCACCATCAGGCCAAGGCCGTGCGCCGCGTCCACCATCGCCTTGAAGGCGTCGGGCGTGCCGTAGGCCTCGTCCGGCGCGTAGGGCAGCACGCCGTCGTAGCCCCAGTTGTGCGCGCCCGGGAAGTCGGCGACCGGCATCAGCTCCACGGCGGTCACGCCGAGGCGCCTCAGCTCGGGCAGCATGGCGCGGATGCCGTCGAAGCCGCCGCAGGTTCCAGGGTGCAGCTCGTACACCATCGCCTCGTGCCAGGGGCGGCCCATCCAGTCGCCGTGCTGCCAGCGGTAGCTGGCGGCGTCCGTGACCACGCTCCAGCCGTGCACGTCGCCGTCCTGCGCGCGCGAGGCGGGGTCGGGCATCTCCGTGCCGTCGGCGGTACGGAACTTGTAGCGGGTGCCGGCGGCAAGCCGCTGGTCGAGCGCGAACCAGCCATCGCCGGCCGCGTGCATCGGCAGCGGCGCGGCGTTGCGGAGCAGCAGCGACAGCGACTGCGCGGAGGGCGCCCAGACGCGGAAGCGGGTGCTGCCGTCGGGCTGCACCTGCGCGCCGATCGTGCCGGGGTGGGCGAAGGTCGTAGTCATGCGGCGAAGTCTCCGTGGGCGAGCAAGCAAGGTTGAGGCTCTGCCTCAAACTCCGCCAGGGGGAGGCCCCCTGGACCGCCTTCCCTTAAGAAAGCCGGTCCAGGGGGGGCTTCCCCCTGGCGGGTCTGGGCAGAGCCCAGCCTTGCTTGCCTGCGGGTCGTTACGTTCCGGCCGGATTGGCCACCAGGATCACGGTGGAGAGCGGCGGCAGGGTGAGCAGCAGCGAGTGCGGCTGGTCGTGCGACGGCCCGCCGTCGGCCCAGACGCCGCCGGCGTTGCCGAGGTTGGAGCCGCCGTACAGCGAGGCGTCGCTGTTCAGCGCCTCGCGCCAGTGGCCGGAGACCGGCACGCCAAGGCGGTAGCCGTAGCGCGGCACGGGCGTGAAGTTGCACGCCACGAGCACGGGGGCATCGGCGTCGCCGCCGCGGCGCAGGTAGGCGAACACGCTGCGCTCGGCGTCCTCGCGCTCCACCCACTGGAAGCCGCTGGCCTCCGTGTCGCGGGCGTGCAGCGCGCCCAGGTCGCGGTATCGCGCGTTGAGGTCGCGCAACAGCGCCTGCGCGCCCTTGTGGCGCGGGTCGTCGAGCAGGAACCAGTCCAGGCCGCGGTCGTGGTTCCACTCGCGGAGCTGGCCGAACTCCTGGCCCATGAAGATCAGCTTCTTGCCGGGGTGGGTCCACATGAAGCCGAGATAGGCGCGCAGGTTGGCGAACTTCTGCCACTCGTCGCCGGGCATCTTCCCCAGCAGCGAGCCCTTCCCGTACACCACCTCGTCGTGGCTGATCGGCAGCAGGAACCGCTCGGAGAATGCATAGACCAGGCCGAAGGTCATCGAGCCGTGGTGCCAGCGGCGGTTGACCGGCGCCTCCTCGATGTAGTGCAGGCTGTCGTGCATCCAGCCCATGTTCCACTTGTAGTCGAAGCCGAGCCCGCCCTCGTCGGCGGAGCGGGTGACGCCCGGAAAAGCGGTGCTCTCCTCGGCGATCAGCAGGGCGCCGGGCGCGCGCTCGGCGACGGCGCGGCTGAGATCCTGGAAGAAGGCGATGGATTCGAGGTTCTCCCGGCCGCCGTGGATGTTGGGCACCCATTCGCCCTGCTTGCGGCTGTAGTCGCGGTAGAGCATCGAGGCCACTGCGTCGACACGGATGGCGTCGACGTGGAAGTGCTCCAGCCAGTGCAGCGCGGAGCCGATCAGGAAGGCGCGGACCTCGTTGCGGCCGAGGTTGTAGATGTAGGTGTTCCAGTCCTGGTGGAATCCCTCGCGCGGGTCGGCGTGCTCGTAGAGCGCGGTGCCGTCGAAGCGGGCGAGGCCGTGCGCGTCGGTGGGGAAGTGCGCGGGCACCCAGTCCAGGATCACGCCGATGCCGGCCGCGTGGCAGCGGTCGACGAATCGTGCAAAACCCTCGGGCGCGCCCATGCGGGCCTGCGGCGCGAACTGGCCGAGCGGCTGGTAGCCCCAGGAGCCGCCGAACGGGTGCTCCTGGATCGGCAGCAGCTCGATGTGGGTGAAGCCCATCAGCCGGGCGTACGGCACCAGCTTGGCCGACAGCGCGGACCAGTCGGCGCCGTTCTCCGAGCCGGGCAGCCAGGAAGCGGCGTGCACCTCGTACACCGAGATCGGCGCGTCAGGCGCCTGCCGGGCGGCGCGCGCCTCCATCCAGGACTCGTCGGTCCAGGTGGGCGGCGCGGGGTCGGCGACGATCGAGGCGGTGGCGGGCGGCACCTCGGCGCGCCAGGCGACGGGGTCGGCCTTGAGCGGCAGCACGGTGCCGTCCGGGCCGGCAATCTCGTACTTGTAGATGGCACCTGCGCCGAGGCGGGGCACGAACAGCTCCCACACCCCGGCCTCGTGGCGCCGGCGCATCGGCAGGCGGCGGCCGTCCCAGCCGTTGAACGGGCCGACCACGGAGATGCGCCGGGCGTTGGGCGCCCAGACCGCGAAGCGCACGCCGGGGACGCCCTCGTGCCCGGTGACGTGGGCGCCCAGGGCGCGGGCGATCTCCAGGTGGCGGCCCTGGGCCAGCAGGTGGACATCGAGCTCGCCGAGCACGGCGGGGAAGCTGTAGGGGTCCTCGAACTCCTGCGCCACGCCGCCGAAGCTCGCGCGCAGCAGGTAGGGTTCGCCGGAACCGACGGCGCCGGCCCAGAAGCCGTCGGGGTGTTGGCGGGCGAGGCGGCCGATGACGGCGCGGGTGGCGCGGTCCACGACGTCCACGGACTCGGCGCCGGGCAGGAAGGCGCGCACCGACCAGCCGCCCGGCGTGCGGTGCGGGCCGAGCACGGCGAACGGATCGCCGTGCCGGGCGTGGACCACCGCATCGACCGCGCCGGTCTCGACGGGGGCGTCGGAGAGGGCGGGGGCGTCGGTCGCGGCCAGTGCGTCGCTGCTCTCGACCCCCTCCGGCGGCTGCGTGGCGACAGGATCGGCGCCGACCTCCAGGGTGCCGGCGTCCTGGGTGTCTTCAGCCATGGGGCGTGTCTCCAAGCGAGCCTGTCAGGCGTTCGACGATGGCGGCGAAGCCCGCGAGCGGGATCGCCAGCCAGGTCGGGCGGTTGGCGGCCTCGTAGCGGATCTCGTACGCCGCCTTTTCCAGCAGGAACAGGTCGAGCACGGCCTGTTCCGCCGCCGGCGGCACCCAGGGGCGCGGCGTGGTCTCCAGCACCGCACGATAGGCGGCGAGAAAGGCCGACGCGGCGCTGACGCGGAAGCACTCCACCACGAGGGCGCGGTTGTCGGCGGCGGACTCGGATTCCGCGGTGCGGCCGGTGGCGGCCGCCGCGGCGGCGTAGTCGAACGAGCGCAGCAGGCCGGCGACGTCGCGCATCGGCGAGGATTTCGCGCGGCGCTGCTCCATGGTGCGGGCCGGCTCGCCCTCGAAGTCGATCAGGTAGGCGTCGCCCTGCACCACCAGGACCTGGCCCAGGTGGAAGTCGCCGTGCACCCGGGTCTGCAACGCGCCCTGTCCCTGCTGCGCCAGCGCGCGGGCGGCGGCGCGGATCGGCTCGGCACGGGCGCGCAGGGCCGTGGCGACCCCGTGGTTCGCCTCGTCGCTCCACTGCGCGACACGCCCCAGGGCGTCGAGCGCGCCGTCGATCTGGGCGATGGCGCCCTCCGCCCACTCCGCGCGCGCCGCGTCGTCTGCGTCGAGCGGGCGGAACGCCGGGTCCTCGCTGTCGGCCGACAGCACGGCGTGCAGCTCGGCGAGCCTGCGGCCCATGGCTGCGGCAAAGGCGTGGTAGCCGGACAGCACGTCCTCCACGCTCGCCTCGTCGGCGTCCTCCATGCCCACGTCGTCGCCGGCGCGGGCCAGGTACTCGAGCGTCCAGCCCCAGCCGTCGCCCTGGTTGCGCACGAAGCCCTGCACCAGCGCCACGGTGTGCGCCACGCCGGCCGTGTCCACCCGCACCATCTCCGCGACCAGCGGCGCTATGTTGCCGAACCCCTTTTCCGTCAGGTAGCCGGTCATCTCCGCCTCGGGATGGATGCCGGCGAGCACCTTGCGCACCACCTTGAGCACCACCGCGTCGCCGACGATCTGCGAGGAGTTGGACTGCTCCGCGGACAGGCGGCGGATCTCGGCGCCCTCGGGCAGGTCGAGCAGGTCGGCGCGCGAGGTGGTGCGGAAGCGCAGCTCGCCGCCGGGGAAGGGCAGCACGCTGGCGTCGCGCATGTGGCCGAGCATGGCGGTGGTGAAGTCGTCGGCCGCGAAGCCGTCGGTCAGGTAGCCGACCTGCGGGCCGCGCCGCGCGCGGGCAAAGGCGAGCTGCATGCCGAGCGCGCTGGCGTTCTCCTCGATCGCCGCGATCGGCATCGCGTAGCTCTCGGTGCGGTCGGCGACGCTGACCTCGACCTCGGAGAACAGCACGTTGTTGTCGCGCCCGGAGCGCAGGGCGACCGCATAGGCCAGCTTCGCGGAGTGCAGCGTCTCGCCCTTGGCGCCGAACCAGCGGCGCTTGGCGAGGTAGGCCGGCAGGATGTCGCGCTCCAGGGTGCGGCGCGCGAAGGTGTCGGTCATCAAATCGGCCAGCTCGTTGCGCACCACCAGCGTCGCGAACTCCGGCAGCATTTCCGGGGCCCGCGCGTGCCACGAGGGGATCTGCGCCGCGGTGGCGAGGCTGAACCAGAAGAAGCCGTAGGGCGGCAGGGTCAGCAGGTAGGTGAGCTGGCCCACCGGCGGGAACACCGAGCCGCCGACCAGATCGATCGGCACCCGTCCCTCGAACGCGGACAGGTCGAGCTCGACCGCCTGGGCGGCGCGCGACAGGTTGGAGACGCAGAGCAGGGTCTCGCCCTCGCCGCCCTGGCCGTCGGCGCCGTGTCCGGGGCGGCCCTCGCCGTCGTCAAGCTCGCGCAGGTAGGCGAGCACCTTGCGGTTGCCGGGATAGAGGAAGCGCTGCGTGCCGCGGCCGAAGGCGCGGTGGCGGCCGCGCACCGCCAGCATCCTGCGCATCCAGTTCAGCATGGAGTGCTGGTCGCGCGCCTGGCTCTCGACGTTGACCGCCTGGAACCCGTACATCGGGTCCATGATCGGCGGCAGCACGAGCTGCGCCGGGTCGGCGCGGGAGAAGCCGCCGTTGCGGTCGACGGACCACTGCATCGGCGTGCGCACGCCGTCGCGGTCGCCGAGGTGGATGTTGTCGCCCATGCCGATCTCGTCGCCGTAGTAGATCACCGGGGTGCCGGGCATCGACAGTAGCAGGCCGTTCATCAGCTCGATGCGGCGGCGGTCGCGCTCCAGCAATGGCGACAGGCGGCGGCGGATGCCCAGGTTGATGCGCGCGCGGCGGTCAGAGGCGTAGGTCTCCCACAGGTAGTCGCGCTCCGAGGAGGTGACCATCTCCAGGGTCAGCTCGTCGTGGTTGCGCAGGAAGATCGCCCACTGGCAGTTGGCCGGGATCTCCGGTGTCTGGCGCATGATGTCGGTGATCGGGAAGCGGTCCTCGCGTGCGATCGCCATGTACATGCGCGGCATCAGCGGGAAGTGGAACGACATGTGGCACTCGTCGCCCTCGCCGAAGTAGACCTGGGCGTCCTCCGGCCACTGGTTTGCCTCGGCGAGCAGCATCTTGCCCGGCGCCACGACGTCCAGCTCGGCGCGGATGCGCTTGAGGATGGCGTGGGTCTCGGGGAGGTTCTCGTTGTTGGTGCCCTCGCGCTCGACGAGGTAGGGCACGGCGTCCAGGCGCAGCCCGTCGACGCCGAGGTCGAGCCAGAACCGCATCACGGAGAGGACCTCGTCCATCACCGCGGGGTTGTCGAAGTTCAGGTCGGGCTGGTGCGAGTAGAAGCGGTGCCAGTAGTACGCCTGCGCCTCGTCGTCCCAGGTCCAGTTGGACTTCTCGGTGTCGAGGAAGATGATGCGGGTGCCGTCGTACTTGTCGTCGCTGTCCGACCACACGTAGAAATCGCGCTCCGGCGAGCCTGCCGGCGCCTTGCGCGCCGCCTGGAACCAGGGGTGCTGGTCCGAGGTGTGGTTGATCACCAGCTCGGTGATGATGCGCAGGCCGCGCTGGTGCGCCGCCTCGATGAAGCGGCGCACGTCGTCGATCGTGCCGTAGTCCTCGTGCACGCCGCGGTAGTCGGCGATGTCGTAGCCGTCGTCGCGCCTGGGGCTCGGGTAGAACGGCAGCATCCAGATCGCGGTGACGCCCAACTCCACGATGTAGTCGAGCTTCTCGATCAGCCCGGGGAAGTCGCCGACCCCGTCGTTGTTGCCGTCGAAGAACGCCTTGAGGTGGAGCTGGTAGATCACCGCGTCCTTGAACCACAGAGGGTCCTCGGCGGCGGGGACGGCGGGCGGGAGATCGGCTGGGGCGATGCTGTTCATGGGTGTCCGGGTGTCCGCAGGCAGGCTGTCGGGAAAAGGCCGAGGCGGGAAGTCGGATAGATCAGACTGCCGGCGGGCGCTAGGCGGGGGTGGCGCGCCAGATGGCGTATGGCGCGTCCGGGGCGAGGCGCACGCGCTGCGACCTGCCCTCGAAGCGGAAGCGCGTGCCGCCGACCAGGTCCTCCATGTCGAGCGCCGCGCTGTCCGGCAGGCTCCACAGATACAGCGGAATGTCGATCGCCGTCTCCTGCACCGCGCGCGGGTCGAGGCTGACCGCCACCAGCACCACGTTGGATCGGTCCGGCGTCGCCTTCTCGAAGAACAGCACGGCCTCGCTGGCGGCCGGCAGGAACGTCACGCCGAGCTGGCTGTGCAGCGCCGGGTTGGCGCGGCGCAGGCGGTTGAGCCGGGTGATCTCCGCCACGATGTTGCCGGGCCGGTCCCAGTCCCAGGTGCGGATCTGGAACTTCTCGCTGTCCAGGTACTCCTCGCGGCCGGGCAGCGGCGTGCCCTCGCACAGCTCGAAGCCGTTATACACGCCCCACAGGCCGGACAGCGTGGCCGCCAGCGCCGCGCGGATCAGGAAGCCGGGGCGGCCGGAGGTCTGCAGGAACACCGGGTTGATGTCGGGCGTGTTGACGAAGAAGTGCGGCCGGAAGAACTCGCTCGGCGCCTCGGTGGACAGCTCGGTGAGGTAGGCCTGCAGCTCGCGCTTCTCGTTGCGCCAGGTGAAGTAGGTGTAGGACTGGCTGAAGCCGACCTTGGCGAGACGGTACATCACCTTGGGGCGGGTGAACGCCTCGGCGAGGAACACCGCGTCGGGGTAGCGCGCGCGGACCTCGGCGATCATCCACTCCCAGAACGCGAACGGCTTGGTGTGCGGGTTGTCGACGCGGAACAACCGGATGCCGTGGCCCGCCCAGAACAGCACCGACTCGCACAGCGCGACCCACAGGCCGGGCACCGCGTCCTCGGCGTAGAAATCGACGTTGACGATGTCCTGGTACTTCTTCGGCGGGTTCTCCGCGTATTTGATCGAGCCGTCGGGGCGCCAGTCGAACCAGCCGCGGTGCTGCTTCAGCCAGGGATGGTCGGGCGAGCACTGGATCGCGAAGTCGATGGCGATCTCCAGCCCGTGCGCGGAGGCGGCGGCGACGAGCTGGCGGAAATCGTCGAGCGTGCCCAGCTCCGGGTGCAGCGCGTCGTGGCCGCCGACCTCGGAGCCGACGGCGTAAGGGCTGCCCGGGTCGGTCGGGCCGGGGGTCAGGGTGTTGTTCGGGCCCTTGCGGTTCGAGGTGCCGATCGGGTGGATCGGCGGGAAGTACAGCACGTCGAAGCCCATGGCCTGCACCCGCGGCAGGTGGCGCTGCACATCGGCGAAGGTGCCGTGGCGCGCGGGGTCGTCGCTCATCGAGCGGGGGAACACCTCGTACCAGGACGCGAAGCCGGCGCCGACGCGCTCTGCGTCGACCGGCATGGCGGGGCTGGTGGCGGCGTGCGGGCGGTCGTCGGCCTCGCGCATCAGCGCGGCGAGCCCCGGGGAGAGCAGCGTCGTGCGGCGGGCCTCGTCGTCCGGCCGCATCGCGTCGAGTGCGGCTGCGAGCCCTGCGGCGAGCGGGCCGTCGCTGCGGGCGGCGGCGCGCTCCACGAGGCGGGTGCCCTCTACCATCTCCAGCCCGATCGGGATCCCGGCGGCGTATTTCTTGGCCAGCTCGTCAGCAAACGTCGCAAAAGCGTCGCGCCAGGCCTGGATGCGGTAGGTATGTCGGCCCAGCGGCCCGAGCGGGAAACGAGCCTCCCACGAATCGTTGGCGATCAGGCGCATCCGGCACTCGCCGCCCCCGCCGGAGGGCTCCTGCCAGACCAGGGCGGCGGCGAGCTTGTCGTGGCCGTCGCACAGGATGTCGGCGGTGACGGTGACGCTCTCGCCCGCCAGGCGCTTGACCGGGAAGGCGCCGCCATCCACGGCGGGCAGGGGATTCTCGATCGCCACGCGGGCGCCGTGCCCGGCACGCTCCGCGCCGGCGGGGTCGAGCGGCGCGGGCGCGGCCGCCGCGACGGCCTGCGCCGCGAACACCCGGATCTCCCCGGGCTGCAGGACCAGCGGCACGCCGGGCTGGAACGCGGCGGTGCCGAGCAGCGGGGCGAATTCTCCGAAGCGTCCGCCCAGCGCCGGCAGCACCGTGGCGGGCTCCACGGCCCGGGCCAGGACCAGGTCGGCGTTGGCCAGCACCAGCAGCACGCGGTCGGCGATGCGCAGGTCGGTGTCGGCGCGCAGCAGCGCCAGCACCGGTCCGGTGGCGCCGAGCGGCAGCACCGGCATCCCGCCGTCGTCGAGCAGGGACTCCGTCGTCAGCAGGCCGTTCAGGGCGGAGATGTCGGCTGCGAGGCCGGGGGCGAGGCCGGCGGCGAGGTCGGCAGTCCCGGGCGCCGGGGCGCCGGGCGGGGTGGCGGGCAGGGGGACGGAGTCCTCCATCCCGGCGGCGACCATCCAGCCGGTGCCGAGCGAGGCGGCCAGCGCCAGGGAGCGCCGGCACACCGCCAGGGCGGCGGCCGGGTCCTGCACCGAGGCGGCGAGCCGTGCGCCGCCCGGCACCTCGGGCGAGGCCAGCACCGGGGCGAGGGTGCGCAGGGCGGCGATCTCGTCCCACAGCCACTCGCTCCGCCAGTCCCACCACGGCAGCGAGCAGAACACGCCGTCCAGGCCGATGCCGCGCAGCGAGGAGAGCGCCGCGTGCGGCACGCCCGGCGTCCAGGCCAGCAGGATCGCGTCGGTGCCCTGCCGCAGCGCCCCCAGCGTATCGGCGAGATGCGCGGCCGGCAGCCGGTCCAGCCCGAGCAGGCGGAACCCGGCGATGCCCCACCCGGCCCAGCCCGCAAGCTGTGCCGCCCACCAGCGCCCCAGCCGCGCGCCGTCCTCCGCGCCCTGCGGGCGGGCGAGCGCCGCATCCATGTCGTCGTCGCGGCGCGGGTCGAGCGGGGCCTCAGGGTCGGGCGGTGAGAACAGGCCCGACGCCGTGGACGCCAGCGCCGAGCCGGCCGCGACGCGGTCCAGGGTCACGTCGAGCAGCAGCGACACGCCCTGCGCGCGGGCCATCGCCGCGAGGCCGCGCAGCGCCGCTTCCGGGTCGCCGCCGCCCAGCGCCGGGGCAAGGTGGCGGGTGTCGGCCACCAGCGCGGGATCGGACGCCGCCGAGGCGAACACCAACCCCAGCAGCAGGTGGTCGAAGCCGAGGCCGGACACCCGGTGCAGCAGCGCCGGCCACGCCTCGGGCGGGCCGGCCTGCGCCGGGTCGATGGAGGAGATGCGCAGGGTCTGCGCGGCGGTGCGGAGGGCAGCGTCGGTGGAGCGCATCGGGCGGCGGTCGTCCTGCTTCGGTGTGGAGGCTGAGCGTCCCGGCGTGCGCGAAGTTGCCGGGGTGGCGTCGGGCCTGGGGACCGCCTCAAGCGACCCGGTGCGGGAGGCGGGGTGCGCGGGGTCGCCACGGCCGGCAGCGTCGGGGAGTCCGGGCGCGGTGCCGACGCGGCGCGGTCTGGTCAGCCCAGGCGGACGCCGCCGGTCACGGCCTGGTAGGTGGCGATGGCCAGGGTGAGCGGCTCGAACGGCTTGGTGATGACGAAGGCGGGCTCGGACGCCTCTCCGGTCAGCAGGCGCTCCGGGTAGGCGGTGACGAAGATCACCGGCGCGCGGTGCTGGCGGCTGATGGTGGCGACCGCGGAGGCGCCGTCGCCGCCATGGCCCAGGTTGATGTCGGCCAGGATCAGCCCGGGACGGGTGCGCAGCGCGATCTCGACCGCCTCCGCCTCGGACGAGGCGACGCCGACCACGCGGTGGCCGCAGCCGGCGACCAACTCCTCGAGGTCCATGGCGATGATCGGCTCGTCCTCGATGATGAGCACGTCGGTGGCGGCGGCCTCGCGCAGGTGCAGCCGGGCCTCGGCGAGGCTGGCGGCGGCGTCGGGCTCGTCGAGCCCGGCCACGGCGGCCGCCTTGTCCAGGCTCAGGCCCTCCAGCGCGGTGAGCAGCAGGAGCTGGCGCTGCAGCGTGCTGAGGCCGTGGGCAGCCCCGGACTGCGTCGCCCCAGACTGCGTCGCGCCGGACTGCGTCGCGCCAGACTGCGTCGCGCCAGACTGCGTCGCGCCAGACTGCGTCGCGCCAGACTGCGTTGCCCCGGGCTGCGTCGCGCCGGGCTGCGTTGCCCCGGGCTGCGCCACGGAGTCGGCCGCCGTGTCGTCTGCCGGCGCATCCCCGGGGTCGGGCTCCGGCTCGGACGCGGCGGCGCGGGTGATGCTGGCATAGAGCGCGAGCCTGGGGTCGGAGTTGGCGTCGCCGGGGGTGTCGAGCATGGCGCGCAGGCTGGCGGCCACGAGGGCGTCGCCGCGCGCCCGGCTGCCGATCAGCGCGCGGGCGTAGCGTCGGGCGTAGGGCAGTGCGCGGATCAGGTCCTCGCGTCCCGGGCTGGTCATTCGGCATCCTTTTCTGGCACGTATCCGCGCCACGTGCCAGGCGGCCGGGCCGGGACTGGCCAGGCCTGGCCAGCCGCCCGCGGCCCCGAGGGCCGCGCGCGGCGACACAACTCGACGCAAGGACGCCGGAGGGCAAGTGGATTCATGGTGAACGACGGCGGCGCGCGTGAGAAGGCCCGACGCCAGCCCGCGGCGACGCCATCCGGCCAGCCTGCGCCCGCTTACGCCGCGTCCGCCTGTTCCATCTCCGATCCTGGGCCCGATCCCGGCCGGCCGCCGGACGAGGGGGGGACGCAAGGGCACGATGGCGATTGCGGGGGCGATCGCGGGGCGCTGCTGCGTCCGCAGATCCTGGCGCTGCTGCCGGACCTGCGCGCCTTCGCCCGCTTCCTGGCACGCGACCGCACGCTCGCCGACGACCTGGTGCAGGAGACGCTGGTGCGCGCGCTCGGGGCGCTGGGGCAGTTCCAGGCGGGCACCAACCTCAAGGCGTGGCTGTTCACCATCCAGCGCAACGCGTTCTTCGAGCAGGCCAGGCGGCGGCGGCGCGAGGACGTGGCGATGCGCGGGCACTTCGCCGGCGGCGAGGAGGAAGGCCCGGCGCAGCACGGCGCGGCCGACCTGTCCGACCTGCAGCGCATGCTGTTCAGCCTGCCGCCGCTGCTGCGCGAGGCGCTGGTGCTGGTCGGCGCGCAGGAGCTGAGCCACGACGAGGCGGCGGCGATCTGCGGCGTGCCGGTCGGCACGATGAAGGCGCGCGTCTCGCGGGCGCGCTCGAAGCTGGCGCAGATCACCGGGCGCGGGGCGGTCCGCGAGACGGCCGCGTAGCGAAAGAAGCAAGCAAGGTTGAGGCTCTGCCTCAAACTCCGCCAGGGGGAGGCCCCCTGGACCGCCTTCCTTAAGTAAAGCCGGTCCAGGGGGGCTTCCCTCCTGGCGGGTCTGGGCAGAGCCCAGCCTTGCTTTCTGTCGCAGGCCTTCGGGGAACGGCCCGGGGTCGGGGCAAGCGCCGGCCGGTGCGATGACGACCTCGTGAACCGGCGGATGCAACCACCGGCACGCGGGGTCATTGGTCGGGCAGGAAGAGGAGACGACGGACAATGACGATGGCGACCTTCCACGACCAGGTGATCGGTATCCTCCCCAAGCTCCGGGTGCAGGCGCTCGCCCTGACCCGCAACCGTGCCGCGGCCGAGGACCTGGTGCAGGACGCCGTCTGCAACGCGCTGTCCGCGCAGGAGAGCTTCATCCCCGGCACCAACTTCGCCGCCTGGATGCACCGCATCCTGCGCAACCGGTTCATCTCCAACCTGCGCAAGCGCCGCGACACCACCGACATCGACGACGTTCCGGCGCACACCTTTGCCACCGAGGCGCCGCACGAGGACCGGCTGGCGCTCAAGGAACTGGCCAAGGCGATGACCCGCCTGCCGTCCGACCAGCGCGAGGCCCTCGTCATGGTGGTCGTGCACGGCATGAGCTACGAGGCGCTGGCCGAGTCGACGGGCTGCGCGGTCGGCACCGCGAAGAGCCGGGTGTTCCGGGCGCGCCGTCAGCTTGAGGCGTGGCTGTTCGGCGAGGATCAGGCACGCGGGCGTCCGGTGCGGGTCTCGCGCGAGGCCGCCAACCTGCTGGGGCAGCCCGCCGTGACCGATTCCATTGCGGCCTGAACTGCCTTGCTGATGGGACGCCCTGGCCAGATCGGGGGCGTCCCGTCGATCGAGGCAGTTCGCATCATGGCGCAAGACATCATCAAGCCGCGTGTCACGAAGCATATGCAGAAGTCGTCCGCGAAGTCCCGAAAGAGCGAGGTCGCCTTCGACCTGTGGCTCGATCGCGGGCTGCACAAGCTTTTCGACGACGTGGCGGGCGAGGCGATCCCCGAGGAATTCCTGCGGATGATCGAGGAAGATCGGCGCAAGTGACCGGTTCGTGACGGACCGGCTGCGCCCTGTTCGGGGCTCGGCCGGTGCCATGGGATCTCTTCTCCTCCCGCTGCGGCGCTTCGATTCGATCGCGATACGCCTGTCATTGATCGCGACCCTGTCGGGTGTGCCGCTGGCCGGGCTCGCGGTCACGGTTCTCGTGCAGAACTACCGGGACGCGCAGTTCCTCGAGACAAGGCACCTGTCCGAAGGGGTGGAAGCGGTGTCCGGGCAGGCGCGTCTGGCGCTGGCGGACTCTGCCGGCACCCTGCGCGGACTGGCCGCGATGCCAGGCGTCGCCCTTGGCGATCCAATATCCTGTGCGGCGGGACTGGCGGCAGGCCTGAAGGTGCTGGGCGGCGGCTTCCACGACGTTGCGGTTCTGGACGGCAACGGGGCCTGGCGTTGCGGCACGGGGCGGCGGGGCGATGGGAACGCTGGCAGCGGACTGCGGCTCGCCGACCCGCCCGATCCCGAGGCTCCCCTGGTCCTGACGGTCGCGGACGCCGGCGTCGTCCTGCGTGGCGTGCTGCCGGCGGCGCGTCTGCTGGCCGCGGCGCCGGACGGGGGCGGCATGGCGCGGGGGGCGGGTCGAACCTCGTGCTGGGTGGCGGACGGCGTCGAGGTGGCGCCCCTGTGCGGCGGCGCGGGTCCGGGCCTGCCGTCGCCGTCGATGCTGGCGCGGCTGATGCGGCCGGAGATGGTGGTCACGGTGCGAAGGCCCGGCTCGGACTATCTCTACACCTCGGTGCCGCTGGGCGACTCGGTGCGGCTCGTCGTCGGCAGCGACGTGGCGGCCGAGCACAGCGCGGCGCGGCGGGTGTTGCTGGTGCGCGCGGCCTGGCTCGGGCTGCTCATGCTGGCGGGACTGTACGGGCTGGTGCTGGGCGTGCGTCGCGCGGTGGTGGAGCCGCTGCGCCTGCTCGGGCTGGCGGTGGGCGCATGGCGCAGCACCGGGCGGTTCGTGGCGCCGTCGGCGACGCTGCCGCTGGAGGTCGGCGCGCTGTGCGACAGCTTCGGACGGGCGACGGCGACGCTGTCGCAGCGCGAGGCGGAGCTGAGCCGCGCCGTCGAGCAGCAGAAGCTGGCGATGCAGGAGATCCACCACCGGGTGAAGAACAACCTGCAGGTCGTCGCCTCGCTGCTCAACCTGCAGGCCAGCCGCATCCGGCTGCCGGAGGCCAAGGCCGAGTTCCAGTCGGCGCGCGACCGGGTGCGGGCGCTGGCGACGCTGCACCGTCACCTGTACGCGGGGGGCGAGGTGCACACGATCAACATGCGCTCCTTCCTGGTGGAGCTGTGCGGCCAGTTGTTCCAGGCGATGGGCGAGAACGAGGGGGCGCGCATCGCGCTCGACATCGAGGCGCCGGAGCTGCGGATGCTCAGCGACCAGGCGGTGCCGCTGGCGCTGATCGTCACCGAGGCGGTCAGCAACGCCCTCAAGTACGCCTTTCCCGGCGGGCGCGGCGGGCGTGTCGGGGTGCACCTTGCGGAGGAAGGCGAGTTCGTCCGCCTGGTGATCCAGGACGACGGCGTGGGCATCCCGGCGGGACGCTCGGAGACGGAGACCGGCACGCGCGACGGCATCGGGCTGCAACTGATCCGCGGGTTCTCGCGCCAGCTCGGGGCGACGCTCGACGTGCAGGAGGGGCAGGGCACGCGCTACGTGGTGCACCTGCGGGTGTGCCGGGAGCGGGAGAACCCGACGCTGCGCGCGGTGACGGCGACGGGGTGAGGACGGCACGGGCCGGCGGAGCCGGGCTCTGCCCGGGCCCAGCAAAAGGCCAGGGCCTTTCGAAACGGATTTGCTTAAGTAATGGATTTCAAAGGCCTGCCTTTGGCGGAGTTTGAGGCAGAGCCTCAACCTTGCTTGCTTCACCGGTCATTCTCAAGGTCCGTTGGCACAAGGAGACCGCGGCACCAGGCGTGGCCCGGCTCTCATCCGCCCTGGTCGTGTCTGCACGCAGGACACCCTTCCCCTGGTGCATTTTGCCTTGAATCTGCGCAGTACGGGTCGTATCGGCTGCCGTGGATGGGGGCAGAACAACGCACCTGCGTGGATGAAGAGTCGACTGCGGCGAGCTTTCGCTGTGTCATCCATCCCTGGTCTTCCGGTGGATTGATTGCGTGGCGTTGGTATCCACTCCGGTATGGCACGGGCCTTGCTGCCGCCTGGCGTCTGGTGTGGTCAGACTGACCTGTCCGTGTGGTGGCGCCGGGTATAGGCTGCTTGGGTGGCTGGCGGTCCTGCCGGCCTTGCATGGAGGGCTTCGATGAGTGCGACCACCAAGACCGACGCGCCCGCTGCGGCGCCTGCCCAGCCTGGGACCGCGATGCCAGGGACCGCGATGACGTCGTGTCTGCAGCCGATCGACCGGGACGGGCTGGAGGGGCTGATCGCCAAGGGCCGCGCCGATCCCACGGCGGTCAAGACCCTGAAGTGCCGCACGGTGGCGGAGGGGCGGTTCCGCCACCTGAACATGATCCGCACGCTTCCGGCGCACGTGATCGACGAGCCGCCGGTGCTGCTGGGCGACGACACGGCGCCGAACCCGTCCGAGGCCTCGCTGGCGGCGCTGGGCTCGTGCCTCGCGGTGGGCATCCATGCCAATGCGGTGGCGCGCAACATCACGATCAACCGGCTCGAGCTGGAGCTCGAGGCCGACATCAACATCACCTCGGTGTGGGGCACGGGCGACGTTTCGCCCAAGCCGGTGGGGTTCGACGCGGTGCGGGTCAAGGTGCATCTGGACGCGGACGCGCCGCAGGCAGAGCTGGACGCGCTGATCGCGCACGCCAAGGTGTGGTCGCCGGTGGCCAACACCTTCACCAAGCCGGTGGCGCTGAGCGTGGACGCCGCGTGATGGCGGGGGCGGTCCTGGCGGAGGCGGCCCTGGCGGAAGTGGGCGTCGCCAGGACCGCCCCGCCGCCAGGTGCGCCCGGCCGCTCCGCGGTGCTGGACACCCTGCGCACCCTGGCGCGCACGGAGCTGGCGCCGATCGCGGGGCGTGTGGACCGGGAGGGAGTCTACCCGGAAGCCGCGCTGCGCACGCTGGGCGAGGCCGGCGCGTTCTCGCTGCACCTGGCCGCGTCCTCGCCGCTGGGCGGGCCCGACCTTGCGGCGGCGGTCGAGGCGATGGCGGCGATCTCCGCGCAGTGCATGTCGAGCGGGTTCTGCGCCTGGTGCCAGAACGCCAGCGGCTGGTACCTGGAGAACACCGACAACGCCGGGCTGCGCGAGCGCCTGCAGCCCGGCATCGCCAGCGCCGCGCTTCTGGGCGGCACCGGGCTGTCCAACCCGGTCAAGGCGCTGGCCGGCATCGAGGCGCTCAAGCTGCGCGGCAGGCGCGTGGCCGGCGGCTGGCGCGTCTCCGGCACGCTGCCGTGGGTGTCCAACCTGGGCGAGGGCCACTGGTTCGGCACCATCTTCCGCGACGCGGACGACGTAGAGCACCGGGTGATGGCCATGGTGCGCTGCGGGGCGCCCGGCGTGGAGATCCGCCAGGCGATCCGCTTCGTCGCCCTGGAGGGCACCGGGACCTGCTCGGTGTTGTTCCGCGACGCGCTCATCCCCGACGACGACCTGCTGGCCGACCCGCTGGGCGACATGGCGCGCCGCATCAAGCCGGGGTTCGTGCTGCTGCAGGCGGGCATGGGCCTGGGGGTGATCGAGGCGTGCGTGGCCTCGATGCGGCGCGACAACGTGCACTACGCGCGCACCAACAGCCACCTGCCGCTGCAGGCCGACGCGCTGGAGGACCAGCTCGGCGCCCTGCGCGAGACGCTGCTGGCGCTGGCCGCGACGCCGCACGAGCCCGGGGCAGGCTACCTGCGCCGGGTGCTGGAGGCGCGGGTCGCGTGCAGCGAGCTAAGCCTGGCGGCGAGCCAGGCGGCGATGATGCACGCGGGTGCGCGCGGCTACCTGGAGGGCTCGGTGGTCTCGCGGCTGCAGCGCGAGGCGTGGTTCGTGGCGATCATCACCCCCTCGATCCGCCACCTGCGCCAGGAACTGGCGACGCTGGCCGCCAACTGAGCGGGCGGCCTGCGTCGCCCGCCACGTCGCATCCCCGCCCGGCCTGCCGGCAGGCCCCATCCGAGGTTCTGCCCCGCAGGCCGCCCACCAGAGGAGCATGTCCATGAGCGAGAAGGTTCTTCTCACCCCGGCCGAGCTGGCCGCGATGCCGCCGGCCAGCACCGTGATCATCGACACCCGCAACCCCGACGCCTATGCGGCCGGCCACATCCCGGGCGCGGTCAACGTCCACGACATCTTCACGCACCTGGCGATGTCGACGCCGGACGCGATTGACGAGCTGCGCGAGAAGTTCGCGGCTTCGTTCGGGCAGGCCGGGCTGTCCGGCGCGCAGACCGCGGTGTGCTACGAGGAGAGCATGAACTCCGGGTTCGGCCAGTCCTGCCGTGGCTACTTCCTGCTCAAGTTCATGGGCTACCCGCAGGCGCGCGTGCTGCACGGCGGCCTGCTCGCCTGGAAGGCCGCCGGGATGGAGGTCACCATGGAGGTGCCCCCCATTGAGGCGAAGTCGTTCCCGCTCACCGACGCCGGCCGCGAGATGATGCTGGACCGCGACGACATGCTGGCGGCGCTGAGCCAGGAGAGCATCGTCAAGCTCGACGTGCGCGACGCCGACGAGTGGATCGGCGAGAGCTCCTCGCCCTACGGCCCGGATTTCTGCCCGCGCAAGGGCCGCATCCCCGGCTCGCGCTGGATCGAGTGGTACCGCCTGATGAAGCCCTCCGCCGCCGGGCCGGTGTTCAAATCGAAGAACGAGATCCTCGCGGAGTGCGCCTCGGTCGGCGTCACGCCCGCCAGCACCGTCTACCTGTTCTGCTTCAAGGGCGCGCGCGCGTCCAACTCGCTCGTGGCGCTCAAGGAAGCCGGCATCACCGACGTCCGCCTCTACTTCGGGTCGTGGAACGAGTGGAGCCGCGACGACACCCTGCCCATCGAGACAGGACTGCCGTTCGCCACCGCCGCAGAATAGGCAGGGCACTCGGCCAACCAGGGGCAGTGGGCAAGCAAGGTTGAGGCTCTGCCTCAAACTCCGCCAAAGGCTCGCCTTTGGAATCCAATACTTAAGTAAAGCCGGTCCAGGGGCGGCTCGCCTCTGGCGGGTCTGGGCGGAGCCCAGCCTTGCTTGCTTTCTGACGGAGCCGGTGCCGTGCGGATCATCCCGGCCGATCTTGCCGATGCCCGCGTGCTCGACCTCCTGCGCGTCCACCTGGCCGCGGCGCGTGCGGCGACCGCCGACCCCGGCAGCGTGCACGCCCTGGACGTGGCCGGGCTGCGCTCGCCCGACATCGCGGTCTGGGCCGTGTGGGAGGGTGGCGCGCTGCTCGGCGTGGGCGCGCTGCGGCGGCTGTCGGCGCACGACGGCGAAGTGAAGTCGATGCACACGGCCAGGGCAGCGCGCCGTCGCGGCGTCGGGCGCGCGATGCCGCGCCACATCGTCGCCGCCGCACGCTCGGACGGGTTGTCGCGCCTCAGCCTGGAGACGGGAGCACCGGGCTACTTCCGGCCGGCGCACGTGCTGTACCGCGGCAGCGGGTTCGTGGAGTGCCCGCCGTTTGGCGACTACCGCGACGATCCGAACAGCCTGTTCATGACCCTGGACCTGCGTGCCCCGGAGCCGCCTGGCGCCGCCTGACGGCTCAGGCGTCGTCCGGGCTCAGCAGGGTGACCCGCTCCGCCGACTGCTGGTGCACCTCGGCCTCGCGCTCCAGCGTCTTGGGAAAGCGGGAGCGCCCGGCCTGGATCAGCGTCTTCTTGGCCTGCGACTCGTGCCAGTGGCGCACGGCCAGCAGGGCGGCGTCCCAGCCGCGCTGGAACTCCGGCGTGATCTCGGCGGATGGGTCGGTCATGGAAGGGGTCGTGCCGCGTGGCTCGCGCGAGGTCAACAGGGCGAAAAGGCAGAAAGCAAGGCTGGGCTCTGCCCAGACCCGCCAAGCGGGAAGCCCCACCTGGACCGGCTTTACTGAGACAATTGGATTCCAAAGGCGAGCCTTTGGCGGAGTTTGAGGCAGAGCCTCAACCTTGTTTGCTGCCTTTCGCTCGCCTCACGTCCCGCAGAACGTCCGATACGGCGTGTCCTGCGGCTCCGGCGCGGCCTGGTGGAGGTCGCCCGGCCGGTCCTCCCAGGGGTGCGTCACTGCGTCGAGCAGCGCCTCGAACGGCGCCAGGTCGCCCCGGCTCACGGCGGCGTCGAGCGCGGCCTCGACCAGGGCGTTGCGCGGGATCGCGGCGGGGCTGACCACGCGCATGGCGGCGGCGCGAGCCTCGGGCGCCACGTCCTCCAGGGCGAGGCGGGCGTGCCAGCGGGCAGCCCACGCGTTAAAGGCGGGGGCGTCAAAGGCGGGGGCGTCGGCGAAGCGGGCGCGCACCGCGGCCAGCGCCGGCCCGCCCGGAGCAGCGGCAGCGCCGCACAGCGCGCGGAAGGTCGCGGTGAAGTCGGCCCCGTCGGCGGCCATCAGCGCCAGCAGGTCCTCGGCCAGACCAGCGTCGCCGTCGTGTTCGGTGGCGAGGCCGAGCTTGGCGCGCAGGCCGCCGAGATAGGCGGCGTTGAACACCACCGCGAACGAGGCGAGCGCCGCCTGGGCGACGGTGCGGGCGGCGTCCGCGTCGTCGCCGAGCAGCGGCAGCAGGGCCTCGGCGAGGCGCGACAGGTTCCACAGCATGGCGTGCGGCTGGCTGGCGTAGGCGTAGCGCGCGCCCTGGTCGATGGAGCTGAACACGGCTGCGGGGTCGTAGGCGTCGAGAAAGGCGCAGGGGCCGTAGTCGATGGTCTCGCCGGAGATCGAGGTGTTGTCCGTGTTCATCACGCCGTGCACGAAGCCCACCAGCAGCCAGCGCGCCACCAGCTCCGCCTGGCGCGCGACGACGCTCTCCAGCAGGGCGCGGTACGGGTGCCCGGCGACGGCAGCCTCGGGGTGGTGGCGGGCGATGGCGTGGTCGGCGAGCAGGCGCAGCGCCTCCGTGTCGCCGCGGGCGGCGAAGTACTGAAAGGTGCCGACGCGGATGTGGCTGCTGGCGACGCGCACCAGCACGGCGCCGGGCAGCCGGGTCTCGCGGGGCACGGCCTCCCCGGTGGCGACGGCGGCGAGCGCGCGGGTGGTGGGGATGCCGAGCGCGGCCATCGCCTCGCTGACCAGGTACTCGCGCAGCACGGGGCCGAGCGCCGCGCGGCCGTCGCCGCCGCGCGAGAACGCGGTGCGGCCGGAGCCCTTGAGCGCGATGTCGCGGCGCACGCCGTCGCGGCCGACGACCTCGCCCAGCAGCACGGCGCGCCCATCGCCGAGGCTGGGCACGAAATGGCCGAACTGGTGGCCGGCGTAGGCCAGCGCGATCGGCTCTGAGCCGGCGGCGACGCGGTTGCCGGCGAGGATCTCGACACCCTCCGGGCTGCGCAGCGCCGTGGCGTCGAGGCCGAGCTGGTCGGCGAGTGCCGCGTTGAGGCGCACCAGCCGCGGCCGTGCCACCGGGGCGAGCGGCTGGCGGGCGGAGAAGCGCTCCGGCAGGCGGGCGTAGCTGTTGTCGAACGGGAACTGGACGGTCATGCGCGGGCTCCGGCGGCGGGGCGGGTGGGGCTGGAGCAGAGGATGGGCAGGGACCGGGCACAATGGAACGGGCAACGCCCGCCGCCGGCAAATCCGGACTGACTCAGGGTCGGACGGCGGCTATGCTGGGCGGCCTCAACCGGACGGACGGATCATGAAGCTCAGCGCCCGCAACCAGATCAAAGGCACCATCACCTCCGTCGTCAGGGGGCAGACGACCGGCCACGTCCACATCGACATCGGCAATGGCGTGACGGTGCACGCCTCGATCACCAACGAGGCCATTGACGACTTGGCGCTGGCGGTGGGCGACGCGGCGACCGCCGTCATCAAGTCGTCCGACGTCATGGTGGCCAAGTAGTGGTGCCGCCCGGCCGCCGCGCCCGCGCGGTTGCCGCCTGCGCGGGGCTGCTGCTGGGAGCCTGCGCCCTGCCGTCGCCCACCCGCGCGGCGGAGGACGCGCCGCCGGCCCCGGCGGGTCCGGCCGGGCTCTCGCTCCAGGGCCGGGTGGCGCGCCCGCGGACCTTCACGGCGGCCGAGCTTCAGGCCCTGCCGCCGGTGACGGTGGAGATGGACGCCGCGGAGGGTCACGACGGCCGGGCTACCGCGCCCGCCGGGCCGCACACGGCGTACACCGGCGACCTGCTGTGGGCCATGATCGACGGCGCGGGCCTGGTGGACGAGCCGGGCGGCAAGACGCACCTCCAGCACACGATCATCGCGCGCGGCCAGGACGGCTACGCGGTGGCGCTCGCGGTGGGCGAGATCGACCCGAAGTTCGAGGGCAAGCCTGTGATCGTCGCCTACGCCCGCGACGGCCAGACGATGGCGGGCCTGAAGCTCGTCGTGCCGGACGACAGGCGGGCCGGGCGCAGCGTCAAGGACCTGGTGTCGATCGAGGTCAGATAGGCCAAGGGCCGCTGCGCAGGCGGCGAAGCAAGGAAGGTTGAGGCTCTGCCTCAAACTCCGCCAAAGGCTCGCCTTTGGAATCCAATACTTAAGAAAGCCGGTCCAGGGGGGCTTCCCCCCTGGCGGGTCTGGGCAGAGCCCAGCCTTGCTTTCTGCCTTCCCGCTCCGCTGCGCGGTGGTGCCGGCTTCCCATATGACCCTCGGTGCTTGCTGGAGGGTGCGATGGCCTACGACTACGACCTGTTCGTGATTGGCGGCGGCTCCGGCGGCGTGCGCTGCGCCCGCATCGCCGCTGGCCACGGCGCCCGCGTCGGCATCGCCGAGCAGCGCTTCTGGGGCGGCACCTGCGTCAACGTCGGCTGCGTGCCGAAGAAGCTGATGGTGCAGGCCTCCGAATACGGCGCACTCGCCGAAGACTCGCGCGGCTTCGGCTGGGACGCGCACCGCGCCCCGTTCGACTGGCCCACCCTGATCGCGCGCAAGGACCGCGAGATCGCGCGCCTGAACTCGGTCTACGTCACGATGCTGGAGAAGTCCGGCGTGGCCGTGCACGAGCACCGCGCCGTGCTGAGCGGCCCCAACACCCTCGACGTCGGCGGCCGCGTCGTCACGGCCGAGCGCATCGTGGTCGCGGTCGGCGGCCACCCCGTGCACCCCACCGACACGCCGGGCGGCGAGCTGGGCATCGTCTCCGACGCGGCGTTCGAGCTGCCCGAGATGCCGCGCCGCGTGGTGATGGTGGGCGGCGGCTACATCGGCGTGGAGTTCGCCGGCATCTTCGCGGGGCTCGGCGCCGAGGTGCACCAGCTCTACCGCCAGCCCCTGCCGCTCGGCGGCTTCGACCACGAGATTCGCGAGGCGCTGGCCGAGGCGCTGACCGCGTACGGCGTGACCCTGTGGCCGCATGCGAGGATCGAGCGCATCGAGGCCACCGGCCGCACCGGGTCGGAGCGCCGCGTCACCCTCGCCGGCGGCCGCGCGATCGACGCCGACCTGGTGTTCTTCGCGATCGGGCGTGTGCCCAACACGAAGGGCCTGGGGCTGGAGGCGGCCGGCGTCAGGCTCGACGCGAAGGGCGCCGTGGTGGTGGACGCGACCGCGCAGAGCAGCGCGCCCAGCGTGTTCGCGATCGGCGACGTGTCCAACACCATGAACCTCACCCCGGTGGCGATCGCGGAGGGGCACGCGCTGGCGGACCGGCTGTTCGGGCGCGGGCCGCCGCGTCGCTGGTCGTTCGACGCGGTCCCGACGGCGGTGTTCAGCCAGCCGCCGATCGGCACCGTCGGCCTGAGCGAGGAGGACGCGGCCAGGCGCGGCCCGGTCGACGTCTACGTCACCCGCTTCACGCCGATGCGCCACACCATGAGCGGGCGCGAGGGCCACCGCGCCCTGATGAAGCTGGTGGTGGACCAGGCGAGCCAGCGCGTGGTCGGCGCGCACATGATCGGCGACGACGCGCCGGAGATGATGCAGGGCATCGGCGTCGCGATCACGGCCGGCGCCACCAAGGCGGACTTCGACCAGACGGTGGGCATCCACCCGACCGGGGCGGAGGAATGGGTGACGATGCGCCAGCGTACCCGCGAGGCGGGGGTGAAACAGGCGGCGGAGTAGGGCCAGGGCTGTGCCCCAGGGCCTGGAAGCGCGGACCCGCTGGGGGCAGCGCCCCCGGACCCGCATCCGACAGGGGCTTCGGCCACTCACGAGCAGGTGCGGCCATTGCCCCGCTGCGGATCGTGTGGACGGCGGCGGTTCGCTCGCCGACGTTGGACGTCACGCTCGGTAACAAGGGAGATTTCAGCGATGCCCGACACCGCCGGCTCGCAGGTCCCTGAGGCTTCCCGACCCGACCTGAGCCTGGACGCAGGCTTCGCTGGACTGCTGACGGGCAGCTACCAGCGTATCCTCGGTTGCGCCCTCGTCGACGAAGGGGCCGGGGAGCAATCGACGGCCTCATGGTTGTACCGGGACGCGCCGTTCTGCCTCCTGGCCCATGACGGGGCAGCCGATCCGCGCTTCGTCTACGCCAACGCAATCGCGCAGGCGTGCTTCGGCTACGACCGGGAGGAGTTCACGCGCCTTCCGTCCCGCCTCTCGGCCGAGGCACCCGACAGGAGCGAGCGGCAGCGCCTCCTGGACGCCGTGGCGCGCGACGGCTTCATCGATGACTACCGCGGCGTACGTGTCGCGAAGTCGGGGCGGCGCTTCTGGATCGAACAGGCGGTGGTCTGGGAACTGATCGACGAGGTCGGCGCCAGGCATGGCCAGGCTGCCGTGTTCCGCACCTGGCACGACGTGGAGGGCTGAAACCGGCCGGACCTGCCCCGGTGCCGGCCGGAAGACCGGATCTCGGCACGCCAGTAGGGTGCCGTCGATGACGCCTCCGACTGCTTTCGACGCCAGCCGGCGGCCTCGCGCTGCAAACGCAAGCCTTTGGTCGGAAGCCGGGATTTAAACTGGGGCACCACCCGCATCGCCCCTGGCGCTCGCCCAGGAGTTGGGGATAACCCTCGGCCTTTCCGGGGGTGCTGCTGGAGTGCGCGCGACCATGGCTCAGGACACACGGGACTGGACACCGCAGGGCTGGCGCGAGCGGCCGGCGCAGCAGATGCCGCGCTACCCCGACGCGGCTGCCCTGGGCGAAGTGGAGGCGCGGCTGCACGGCTACCCGCCGCTGGTGTTCGCGGGCGAGGCCCGCCGCCTGCGCGAGCAGTTGGCGCTGGCGGCCGAGGGCCGGGCCTTCGTGCTGCAGGGCGGGGACTGCGCGGAGAGCTTTTCCCAGTACACCGGCAACGTCATCCGCGACACGTTCCGCGTCCTGTTGCAGATGGCGGTGGTGCTGACGTTCGGGGCCAAGGTGCCGGTGGTCAAGCTCGGGCGCATGGGCGGGCAGTACGCCAAGCCGCGCTCGTCGGACACCGAGACCATGGACGGGCGGACCCTGCCCAGCTACCGCGGCGACATCATCAACGGCCCGGAGTTCACGGCGGCCGACCGGGTGCCCGACCCGGCGCGGATGGAGCGGGCGTATTTCCAGTCCGCCGGCACGCTGAACCTGCTGCGCGCGTTCGCCACCGGGGGCTACGCGGACCTGCACGAGGTGCACCGCTGGAACCTCGACTTCGTGGAGCGCTCGCCACTGGCGGAGCGCTACCGCGACCTGGCCTCGCGCATCGACGAGACGCTGGGCTTCATGGCGGCGTGCGGCATGAGCCAGCTTCCGCAGGTGCGCGAGACCGCGTTCTACACCAGCCACGAGGCCCTGCTGCTGCCCTACGAGCAGGCGCTGACCCGCATCGACAGCACCACCGGCGAGTGGTACTGCTGCTCCGCCCACTTCCTGTGGATCGGCGATCGCACGCGACAGCCGGACGGCGCCCACGTCGAGTTCCTGCGCGGCGTGCGCAACCCGGTCGGGCTCAAGGTCGGCCCGACGACCACGGCCGACGACCTGCTGCGCCTGCTCGACGTCCTCAACCCTGACGACGAGCCGGGGCGCCTGACGCTGATCAGCCGCATGGGGGCGGACCTGGTGCACGCGCGCCTGCCGCCGCTGCTGCGCGCCGTGCAGCGCGACGGCCGGCGGGTGGCGTGGCTGTGCGACCCGATGCACGGCAACACGGTGAGCACCGCGAGCAGCGTCAAGACCCGCAGCTTCGACCGCATCCTGGCCGAGGTGCGCGGCTTCTTCGACGTGCACGCGGCGGAGGGCTCGCGGCCCGGCGGCGTGCACGTCGAGATGACCGGGCTGCCGGTGACGGAGTGCGTCGGCGGCGCGCACCGGCTGACCGAGGCCGACCTCGGCGGGCGCTACGAGACGTTCTGCGACCCGCGGCTGAACGCGGAGCAGTCGCTGGAGCTGGCGTTCCTGGTGGCCGAGGAACTCAAGGCGCGGCGCGACGGCGCCCCGGATTTGGCGGCGGCGCAGTGAGCGGCTGGCCGGCCGGCCGCGTTGCTCCGCGATGGCGCGCTGGCCGCATCGGTGGGGCAGGGTGGGCCGGCGGGCGCGGCCGGGCTGGAGTGCAACATTGCCGGCCCCAGCGGTGCCTACTCCAACCGCATCGGGGTGGTCCTGGCGCGTCACGGTGATTGCCGCGTGACCCACGCGATGTTCCTGCGCCGCCCCGTGGTTTCGGCGCCCGATCGGCGCCGGACCTGTCAAAGGCTGGAGGCGTTTAGAAAACCACTATTCTGGGATGAGGCGCATGAATGGGCTTTTCCCGGCGCGTTGATGTGTCGTTGTGTGCGACGATACAGTGCCCTAGGTTCTCGTCATGTATATGGGGAAATAGGGCATGCGGACGCCCGGAGATCGCCTGGTGGCCACTAGGGTGCCGACCGGGTCAAAACGACGTCGGTGGCTACTCGGCCGTTCGCAGTGATCGTCCCCACGGCACTTGATGAACACCGCTTGTCGTCAGGCAACAGTTTGTTGGACGGTCCCGCAATTGGCGACCGGTACGCTGTAGCGCGATCTTTGGAGTTTAAAGCGAGCGCGGACCGCCTAAACCACAACGTCTTCCGTTATCCTGCGAAATTCCATTTTCCGATCGCGCGAAAGCTCGTCGAGCTGTTCACAAAAGCGGGCGACACCGTGCTCGATCCGTTCTGTGGTAGCGGAACTCTTTTGGTCGAGGCGGCGGCGCTCGGCCGAAATTCGGTGGGCATCGACGTGGATCCGCTCGCGATCCTGGTCGCGCGCGCCAAGACCAGCCTGACGGATAGTGAAGCGATGGCGCGGGCCGCGACCAAATTTGACAAGTGGCTGGAGGAGTGCCGGAAACTTGACGAGGTCACCTGGGGATCGTTTGAGAAGGACATCGACGAGGCAGCACTCGAGAAGACTAGAACCGAGATCGACGCGTACATTCCCAATCTTCCAAAGCTGGATCACTGGTTCCGGCGTCGCGCAGTGCAGCAGCTCGCCGTGATCCGTCGACAGATCGTCGAGACCACTACTGGTGACGCGCAGCAACTCCTGCTCCTATGCTTCGCATCGATAATCCGGAACTCGTCTAACGCAGACCCAGTGCCAGTCTCCGGCCTAGAGGTTACCAGCCATATGCTGGAGAAGGAGAGATTGGGCCGCACCATTGATCCATGGCGGTTGATGAGGCGAGCCCTTGCCAAATCACTGAAAGCGACTGTCGACTTTAACTCGGCAAGGCGGGATGGCGCGACGTGCACTGTCTACGAAGCCGACGCGCGGCTCATTGATGCAGAGATCGTGGGCAAGGTAGCGGCTGTCGTCACGTCGCCACCCTACCTCGTGGCGGTCGACTACTATCGCCGGCACACGCTTGAGATGTACTGGCTTGGGCTCACCGAACGGCGCGACGATCGACTTGATCTGATGACCCGTTATATCGGCCGCGATCGAATCGGCCTGAGAAACATGCCCGAGGAGAACGCGGGCGCGAAGGCGACAGCCGAGCGGTGGCTGCCGCGCTTTCCCGGCATAAAACCCGCGCGTGAACGCGCCTTCCGGCACTATTGTGATGGTATGACGCGGGCGCTGGCGCGCATGACGGAAATTGTCACACCGGGCGGCCCGATCGTAATCGTGGCCGGAGACGTCCGCTTCTGTGGCGTTCCGGTGTCCATGCTAGAATTAATGCACGATCTCGCGGGTAACAAGCTGACAATTGCGGATCATCTTTGGTATCCTATTGCAAACCGATACATGTCATACAAAAGAAACAATGAGGCAAATATCGCGGCCGACCGTATCTTGGTCTTCCGCGGCAGGGTTTGACAGGACAAGCGGATGGTCAACGCCGAGGAGAACACTGGCAAGAGGATTAGCGAGGAACTCGGTAATGGCAAGGTGGTGGACACCTTTCCCGTCCGGATGTCGCCAGAGATCGTTCAATTGCTCTCGGAGCAGCTCTATACTTCTGCCACCAAGGCGATCGAGGAACTCGTGGTTAATGCCTATGACGCAGACGCGTCAGAGTGCCGGATCGCGCTGCTCCTCGAAGGCGTCGCCGACACGCCGATCGAGCAAGCGATCGTAAGCGCGAGGGCGATTAACGGCGCAATGGGTGGCAAGACTAACCTAGAGTCCGATAAGGTTGGTGCGGTCAAAGGTGGCCAATCCGCAGCCGCCGCCGACATCGAGCAGGTGCCGAGCCTGCCTCCCGCTCCCGACGGTCTGATAGCGGTCTACGACGACGGCGAGGGCATGGATATTGATAAGATCCACGAGCTCTGGTCGATCGGTCGCAGCAGCAAGCGCGGCAGTGTGACGCCGACCAAGCGTTACAGCCGGTTCGTTGTGGGGAAATTTGGAATTGGGAAGATCGCGACATACGCCGTCGCCAACCGAATTACTTACGTGGCCGCACGGAATGGTGTTGTTCGTCACGTTACCTGCGATTTTCGCGATTTTCGAACTGTGACCGAGAACCGTGATGTAACTCTCGAGATTAGGATCGTTGACCGGTAACTGCTCAACCCGCCCTCTATTTCGCTCACCGGGCTGGGGCTTGACGCGCAGCGAGCGGCTTGATTCAAGGTCAGGGTGAGCGCCGACCTTGACCTCAGCGAGCTGTCCCACGCGCAGAAGG